>Ga0265323_10000789_pt1 | contig 16952 bp, 18 predicted proteins | sample 41225metaG_FD_193580 | JGI IMG/M metagenome (GOLD analysis project Ga0265323, IMG submission 193580) | Rhizosphere microbial communities from Carex aquatilis grown in University of Washington, Seatle, WA, United States - 4-12-25 metaG | ecosystem: Host-associated > Plants > Roots > Rhizosphere...
TTGCTGTTGACATAAGGCTATCTCTCCTGCCTTTTCTCGTCTCTCAATACACTGCGCAAATCTTCGATAGTTACCTGCCGATCCATATGAACCGCAAGACTCGTCTTCAACTCACCCAGTGCCTGCCTTTTCTCGTCTCTCAATACACTGCGCAAATCTTCGATAGTTACCTGCCGATCCATATGAACCGCAAGACTCGTCTTCAACTCACCCAGTGCCCAGCGATTCTCGGTTGCGATTGTGACAAGTTGCTTGAGAAGTTCCATCAGTTCAAGGGAGGGTTCAGTCACAACAGTTGTGGTTGTAGTTTGTGGAGATGCACTTTGAGATGTCGCACTCTTATCATTGAAACCCTTGATGACTTTCAGTATCTGAAGTACTACGTACAAAATCACAACTACAAGTGCACCTGCACTAAGTGCATTAAGAGATTTCAGATCATCGAACTGATATACAGCAGACATAGCAATGGCAGTAATCCACACAGGTTTCAGAGTCGCCACCAACACTTTCGATTGGGAAAGTAATAGAGCAAACATCGGCATTATTTCCTCTCGTTTGATCGTACAGTTTAGTCACTATCGAACGCAACTTATTTAGTTGACACACGTTTCTTACTACTACTGCGACCCCAAGCATAGTTTGCGCCAAGGCCTATCAGTGTGACGCCGAAAGAGATTGCAACGGTCATTACTGCCTGTTGACCCTGAAAATTATCCTTGAACGAAGTAAGTATCTGTATCTTATCATTTATCTCTTTATCAGAAACTTCTCTCTTCTGTGATTCATCAAGTAATGCCACAATTCTAGCCTTTTCCGTTGCAGCAGCATCCGACTTTAGAACATAAGCATCTTGTACTTCTTTTACACGATCTGCTTCATGATTCAGAAGCTCTAATCGTCTTTCATACTCCTTTGCCTGAAGAGCTAAAGCTACATCTCTCTCCTCTAAGGTAACTTTTAATATGGCAATTTCTTTGTCTAGTTCATTAACTTTTGATTGAAGAGAACTCTGACGATCTTGAGCTTTGACCACAAGATTAGAAAGGTTAGAACCAGGAATGAACAGAAAACCCAATAACATAATCACCAAGATGGGTTTTTTGAAAATACTCGGAATCATTTCACTGTTCCTTCAATTGGTTGAAGTAATTTTGCTGCCTCTTTCCAGTCGACACTAGATTTGACCGAACCGAGCTTTAGCATTGTTGTTGTACTGTTCAGATTCATTGGATCTGCGGTCTTGCCAGTCAGTGAGTCAACAACGTATACATACTCTCGACCTGATCGTGGTTCTGTTGCGGTCACTTGAAATCGACCTTCACCAAGTCGTCGAAGGTCAGTGATCCTGACAATCATAGATACTTTGTCGTTGTCACCGGTCATTGAGACCAAATCTTTCACAGAAACTGGTTGACCGTTAATGTCGTACAGTGCTGGTTCGGCAACAGTTTCAGCACTCTGTTTGGAACTAAGAGCGTCCTTTGACAGAAAACCGTTACCAATCTCAAGGTATGGTTTCGGATGTTCGTACTCGTTTAGACACTTTTTGCAAAGGATTTGACCGTAGGTATTGGTCTCTCCGTTCTCGGTGTGAGTCACCATATACTTACCAACACCTTCCTTAGTTCCACAGTTTGCACAACTTCCTTTAGCAGGGAACTGTTGAAGTTCGTAGTCCCACGTTTCCTTTGCTCCAAGTTTTCTGAACCAGTTTGGTATCAGCATACAGTTATCCTTTTGTTATCGTCGTTTTTTGTAACGCTCAGTTTTGCTGCCCAATCGAACTTTTCCATACTGTTCCTTTCAGTTTTGCCTGTCTGATGAATTCTTGTATCACAGTTCGGACACTTTGCTGAGGCAGTAACTGTGAACTCCTCAGCGCACTTTGTACAGACGTGCTGACTACCGACCTGGCGCTTCAGAGTTTCAGCCAGTTCTTCGTCCTCACGCATTTCTTTTCTGTCACCTTCTTGTAACTGTTGCAGAGTACGGATTTCCTTTTCTTCGTCTTCTCTGTCACCACGCAGATGCTCTTCAACAGTGTGAAGCATTTCATGTTCGGTGTCGGCAGTTCGTTGAGATGCGAAGACACTGCTAGGATCAGAGTCGAGTGAAGTCAAATCTGTAGTAGTGAAGAATTCTGCACCTTCTGGTCCGAGTTCCTCTTCCTTGTTTTCTGCTGCCACTTTGATCCGACCGAAGATGCCCATGTCAAAGTCGCTCGAATTGTCTACGTCGTCTTCAATATCGTCCAGTTTGAACAGATCGACTTCGTCTGCGTCTCGGATGAACTTCGAAGTTACTTGGTCGATTGGAATCTTCTGACCCATGTCTAAGTCATACGCAAGCATTCGACTCCAGTCGGCAACAGCAGCGTTTCCGTACTCAGTTTGGAAGACACCGACGAGCTTCTCGTTTGGCAGTCCAGTTGCATAAAGTTGTCGCAATCGTTCTTGCTCTCTGCGATTTTCAGGAGATTCGTACACAAGTGCCCTTCCTGCCTCTATCTTTACAACAACAGGCGTAGGAAAGTTCTGACGAATACCGGGTTCAACGTGAAACTTTTCTCCCGAAGCAAGAGTAACGACATGGCCGCAATAGCCACCCTTGTACTCACCGTCAGGAATATTCACAGATTGGTCTGAAGACGTTATAGGTTTCTCGGACGAGGTTCTCCTCGAAGCAGTAAATGGTGGATAGTTCTCGTCACTTTCCAGTTCCATGTCTTCGTACTCACGCATCAACTGATAGATGTCTCGACGATCAACCTCGACACCGGACCAGTCAACCTGTTTGACTTCTGCCTCACTGTCTGGTCTCTCGTTCAGAATCTCTTTGACTCTCTGAATCAGATTCTGCTCTTTCTCCTCTTCCGACAGTTTCGACTTCAGTATCGAGACTGCTTTCTCGTCGTCAGTAATCTCAGACTTGTCGAGATACTTGATCAGGTAGCCGTCTCCACGTTGAAGAGTGACGCCGATCTGAGTGATACGACTGTTTCGAACTTTGCCGAAACTGACGATATTGACCTCGTCAGGGCTCCAAACTGCTGAGTTACCACCGGGAAGTGCTACATAGAGATCACCGTTTGGGTCTCGACGAGTCACCTTTCCACGTTGACCAGACTTGATGTGCTGAACAACGTCCCCAGCTTCTGCAGCAATCTTTTTCATGGTGGCTTTGCGTGGTTGAATGATCTGCCCGTCTTTTCCGCGCATGTTGACGTCAATTATTTCGTTTGCAGGTTCAACGTAGTCTTCCGTCTCTCCAGCAAGTTTCAGCAACCAGTTTGGTTTCATTTCATATCCTTCTGCAGTCGTTCTGCCAAATTCAACGTGAACTCCATGTCGTAGACTCTGTGCGACGGTTTGTAGTATACCTTGCACAGATGCTGGCCGATCACTTTCTTGATGATAATATCCTGATCCTCGTAACCCCACAGTTTACCTTCGAATATGATCGGCGGATTTGTGGCGTCGGTAACGAACAGTGCTTTGTGAATGTTGTCCAACTGAATGTTCGCTGACAACGGTTGAGCGTCTTTCAACGATATCTTATCGGAACTTGCGTGTAGGATCAGAAATGTGAATCCACCGAACATGCACCATAACAGTATCGGTACTGACGGTACAGGTAAGTGGGTGCAGAACCACGCGATACTGTCAATCAACATCGACCAAGCTTCTTTTTTGTTTTTTGGTTGACGTGCACTCATAGTTTCGCCTCGAATTTGTCGCAGACCATTGGACCAGCAACTTTTTCGTGAAACAACTCACAGAATCCTGATCCCATGCCAGGATTCCGCAACTGTGGATTATCCGATTTGAAGTACTCGCACAGTCCACAGTTCTGCCTGTCATCGCCTTTTCGGTAGTTGGCAGAGTACAGTGCGTCCAAGTCACCGAATCGTAGTGAACTCTGTTTCGCACCGACAGGTAATGGACCTTCCACGATTTTAACTCCTGGGTAGTGACCGATATTTGGTTCACTGTCACTCCACCAAGCGTGAACGCTGACGTCCAAGTCTCTTCGACGTCGTCCCCTGCCACTCTTGCTAGCGTCTTGCTGCTGCTCCAAACTCTCACCCCAACCGTCTGAGGCTTGACCAGTCAAGTACGCTATCAGTGCTTTTGCTTCTTTCGGGGTCAACTTATCAGTTGTTCCGACATTGACATTGAGGACACTACCTTCGATCTCTGTTGCTTCCATCGTTACGACCTTTGGTATCTCTTCCTTAGCAAACTGTCCGAGATCGATACGGTTGAAGCTTTCAGTAACAAGATCCTCGTTGAACGAAACAGGACTATCTTCAGGTTCGTACCAACCGTTCCATCCGTAATTGTCTGCCAACTTCCCCATATCGCCACCGAACTCAGCCTCCACCCACTTATCAGCAATCTCGTCTTCATCTGGATCGTCAATTTCTTCCTCTTCTTTTGCTTCTCCTTGATATTGATCCTTATAGTTGACAACGAAGTCGCTGACCCAAGAAGCATTGCCCATCTGTGACCGGAACATTGCAAGTTTTCCGACATCAAGAAGACCCTCTGCAGCGGGAAACATGAATGCTAGGTCTGTTCGACCACCTGTATGTTCTGGATCACTTGGATCAGGCGTAGTATGAAGAACTAGAATCTTACTCCACATCTGGTCCGGATTGTCGACCGATGCTATCTGTTGTTCAAACAACTGATGAGTGAAACCAGTGACCCATTCGTTCAGATCGCCACCACAACCAGTCAGTACGATACCTTCTTGGTTATCGTCAGCAAACTCTTGCAGTTCAGCAAACGTTCCTTTGTCAATCTGGTACGCTGATACTTTTAGATTGCCCCGAGGAGTATTCTTTGGTCGCTTTTGTTTCCTGATCTCGTCACGTTGCTCCTCTGCATACTCATCTCGACCATAGTCTTCCCACCAACGTTCCATCTCACGTTTCGCATCTGTACTGAACTGGTTGTCCATTTCATCGATAAAGTCAATGAAATGGTGCATATCAGATTCAGAGACCCGGACTTCAACAGCAAGAGGAATCGTAACGTAGTATTCAAACTTATACGGACCAGGTTCGTAAAGGTAGAAGTGCATCTCCTCTTCAGACACACCCTCGTCTTTCAGTTTCTGAAGTTTCTCGCTCTTCTTCGCCTCCTGTTCCTTTCGCTGTTTGTCAGCGTAGTAGTCCTCGTCAGGATTACCGAATCCAATGAAATCAGGATCAGCACTGAAGCGAAGTAAGTTCAACACTTTTGCCATCTCTGTGTCCTCTCGTTATCACTTGAAAAATAGAGACTTACTCGTCGTTACCAAACACAAGAAGCGAATGAATAAAGAACGGTTCGATTCGTGCCATCTTAATGTTCTGAGTGACCGGAATGTAGTTCCAACCGTCAGCTTTGTGAATGGCTTCTGGGTAGTTCGACAGTATCTTTTCGTAAACCGCTGCAATGTTCTTTGCTCCACCGACGTGCTTTGCATACACCGAAGCTGAGGGAACTGCTAAGTAGTCTGCTCCCTTTGCTTTCGCTTCTCTCACGGCTTGGTTGAAGAACACATACGGCCAACCGTCAAACCTATTCTCTACTCTGGACTTGTACGGCTTGAATTGAATCAACCGTTGGTCGTTCATTTCGAACGTTCGTTGCAGAAGATCTGACTGCATCTCAGTCACGAACAGAATCTTACCGTCTTTGTTATTCGGATCCCACGTCCCGCCTACCCAGCCAAGAGGTTTGTTGTTCGTTCCGCCAGACGGTACATGATGAAGGTTGAACTTCTGGAACATTTCGACAGGAAACTCGTTCTTTGTGTCTCCTGCATAAATGTATCGAGTCCAAGTCTGTCCTGGTTGACTCAACGTATAACCAGGAACCTTTCTACTGGTCGGAACAACTTTGTGATCGAACGCTTGACCACCGCCGAAACCTTTCGTCTTCATCTCGTCTTTGGTCAAGAGTGGCGCGTCAGTTCGAGCAATCAATTGAGTTGTTGCTGTTGACCTTGTCGAATCATCACGATTGTTTGCCAACTCTTGTAAGATGCCTAACGGTGTATTTGGGTTCTTGGCTAAGTTCTGCGTAACGTTTCGAACACCTTCTTTATCTTCAATAAATTCATAGATTGACTGAAGATCTGTTGGAGTTGCATGCACGTTATCTGCAATTGCAGCTAGTACGTCACTAGTAAGTGCAACACCAGGATCACCATGAAGCACCCTACTCAGTATCTCTGCTGTCGTTCTTGGATTCTTTGCAACGCTTATCAGAATCTCTGGTTCGTTGCTCTCAGCGGACTCAGCAAGTATCGCAAGTGGAACTTTCGGGTTCTCCAAAGCTTCTGTTGCAATATCAGTTTCCGGATCGTGAACGAGAAACACCAGTGTCGACTCTCCAGTGTTTGGATTCTTTGCTACTCGCTCTCTGACTCCTTTGTCCTTTGCATGAGACAACTTATCGAGAGTTGCTTCATCTGCCTTCGTATTTGCTGCCGCTAGTCTCAACGCTTCACTGTTCGGTTTGTCCATCTGATTAGTAATGATCGCATCGAACACTAAAGGTGTTGCGTTACTGTTTCTAGCGACAGCAGCAACAACTGCATTGTCACTGTCTCCAGCCATCAGTGCAAGAACTTCTGGAGAGGTTTTGCTGTTGTAAGCAACTGCCTCTCTGACTCCAGCAGATTGGTCTCCCGCTAGCAGTGCAAGAACGTGTGACGGAGTGCTGACGTTATTGGCAATCGCATTTCTGACCATCTTGTCTCTATCCTGAGCGAGAGTTGCTGCAATTTCAGGAGAAATGTCCAGTCTGTTAGCAACTAATTTTCTGATGTATGGTTCGTTGTCTTTGTGCAGTAGTGCAACGGCTTCGGGGAACGTTGCTCTTGACAATGCAACTCCCTCACGAACGTCAACTTCTTTGTCTCCTGCCAACATTGCTGCCAAGTCACCTGGTGCTGTCGGATGGAACGTGACTCCTCGACGGACTCGAGCAACTTTGTCTTTTGCGAGCAGTTGCAGGATTTCCGGAGGAGTCTTCGGATTCGATGCAACTTTCTGTCGGACTTGCGGATCAGCATCACCAGATAGCAACAGAATCGTCTGCGGATCAATATTGTAGTTCGTGGCAAGAGTCTGTCGAACGTCGGCATTCTTATCTCGAGCGAGTCCAAGTTGAAGTGGTACAGTTACATCGTTCGACCTGGCAAGTTTCTGTCGATCAGATTGACTCATCTGGAGAAGTTCCGGAGGAATATCAGCAGGCAGTTGCTTTCGCAGTATTTCCTGTTGTCGTTCGTCTTCGAGTTTCTTCTTGTACGACGAAGCTAACGCATCAGTCTGAGCACCCTTACCTTGATGCTGTTCGATTCGCTGTCTTGCCGTATTCGTTGTTACTTTTGGATACAGCAACGCTAACGTCTCGTCGGTCAGATTCGGATTGTGGGTCAGTGCGTTGTGGTCCTGATCAGTTAACTTTCCTGACGCAAGGTAACCATACGCTGTATAGTCAGGAACACCTTTCAAGTGCTCTTGCCTTGGAGTTGGATTCATTCCTCGTAACGGTTCAGTCACACTGTCATGATGTTGCAATGTGTTCAGAAACACGTTACCTTCGTCAGTCTGTTTGATTCGCTCGAGAACTGTATGCCAGCGACCGATGTCTGCCTGTTCTTTGATATCCGTGAAGTTTGGTAGTGACGATTGAAGTGCTGCAACTCCAGCAGGAGAGATACCGTCCAGACTAGTTCCCTCTTTATCTTGAGCGACAAGGTTCAGCCATTCGTTATACTGATTTGCATCGAGTTCAACAGGTCCGAAATGCATTTGAGCGAATCTGAGACTGCTTTGTTTCTCTCTTGGAAGATCTACGTGTATATCCACACCAGCAACACGAAGAGTTGCATTCTTAAGATAACTTAAAAACCAATTGTTCTCGAGACCGCCATCTTCGGTATAAAAAACTTGTAACTCCGTCCATGCCGATGGACTATAGTCTTCAATATAGTAATATAACGTTCGAGCGATCTCCCCTGGATCAGTTATGAAATCACGAGAGTTACCCTCATTAAGTCTTGTCACATCTAGTACTCGACCGTGCCAATCTGTAGCAAACCGGAGACTGCTCACTTTCTTCTCAGTTTCGGTCAACGATATCGGAGTGTGTTTCCAATCCGAGTCAGAAAACGTTAGCGTATTGATAGTCACTGTTTCACCCTCAAATCGATCGTCACCAACGTACTTTTCTCCCTCTCCAGGCTTTACGTATGCGATAGTTAAGTGTGGATGATAGATCGGATGGTCAGTTTCAACATCAAAGTTGTCGTTCAACAGTTTGTTCAGTCGATGTAAGTCTTCACTGATAACGTCCACTTTCAACACTTCGTACTCAGGTTTGGACTTGAAGAGCGACGTCTTACCGAACTTCAACTCGATCTTTCCGAATCCTTTAACGAGTCTCTCGACTTCTGACGGATCAGAAGTCTTCAGTCCGTAGAGTACCGTTACGTGTGGTTCAGTCTCTGCTCCGTAGTGATTTGGATCACCCTCGTCGTGCTTCTCGTACAGTTCGTCTTTTGGTATACTGTTCGCAAAGTCTATGAACGGTTTCTCAGCACCTTTTGGTATCTCGACCTGTGTACTGGAGACTTCTTTGCGTTCGCCGAAAGTCAGGAGACTGCCAAACTTTGAGTCATTATCTAAGAAACCACCGACTGTATCTTCATACAAATTGGGAGACAGTATACTTCCCACATCAAGTCTAAGTTCCCAGTCTCGAGGATATCCATTTTTCGCAAGGAATTCAACTATTGATGCTTTAGTAGTTGCATTAAGACTTCCGACACTTATAGCGACAGCATCGTCTCCTGCTACTGCACGAACCCAATCTTGTTGTTGCAGTGCATCTTGAGCGTCATCACCCACAATCCCATGCTCTTCACAATAGTCTTCCGCCCACATTTGGTGAGGGATACTTATTCGATGTTCTCGACCTCTTGGATCGATCCAGTACCACTCGCCATTGTCAATTATTCCGAACCTCAGTGAACTGTTCAACAGTAGTGACTTCGGGAAACCTCTTGGAACGCGAATGTCTACACCACCGACTCTGAGGACTGCACCTGCTAACTCATTCAAGTATCGATCATTCTGAGGTGTTTCGTTGCTGCTAAACCAAACTCGTATACTACCAAGTGCACCACCACTGTAATTCTCCAAGTAGTAAAACAACACTCTGGCTATCTCAACTGGATCAGTTACAAACGCACTGTCAAAGCCCACTTGAAGTTTTTTCACAGTTAGAATCTGGTTATCTAAATCAGCGAATCTCAGTGAACTGTTCTTCGTCAACTCTTCCAATCGTTTCTTTATCTTGTTGACTCCGTCACTGTCGTTCCTTCTCTGAGCATCGTATAACTGTTCCAGATATTGATCGATCAGTTCGACTTTGTCGATCCGAGGAAGTTCAGGTTCTGGTTCACTCTCAGGTTCTTCAAGTATCGGATTGCCTTGCGTATCGACTGGAACATTTTCTCCACCTTCACCTTGCCAACCAGTCAAACTTTCAGCAGTCTGATCTTCCGTTGGTTTCAGTTCTTCATCTGGATTAAACCCCTTTGCTCGTAGTTTATCCTTCTGCTCCAACCAGAATCGGCTGAAGTCTGGTTCTTGTTGTACGTCCGCAGGAATATAGTCAGTCAACAGAAACTGCAACGCATCTCTAGTATATTCACTCTTGTTGGCCATTCCTGGAGTTAGTTTCTCTTGGTCTTCTACGTACTTCGGAACGAAAGTGTCAATGTATGCTGAGTAGTAAATCTTCCAGTCAGGTCGGACAGCTTTATGTTCGAATGTTAGACGACTCATCAGTTTCAACCCCATGTACTGAGAAATGTGTTTCGTCTCTCCACTCAGTCCGAAACCGATCGAACCACTTTCAGTTACTTCGCCTTTCTGCATCAGTTCGAAGAGACAGTCGATCATTCCTTGATTGTCAGGATACGGATCGTACTCAGGCCACCAGACACCAACAGCGTTCAGTTCTTTGTCTACTCTGCCTTGTATAACGTCTGACCGACCAAGAACTGACTGTGTTCTTGGATCCATCTGTATCAAGTCCTTGTGACTCTTCCCTGGTTCACCGACATAAAGGTACTGAGACGGAGTATCGTACAGAAACGGTCGACCACCAAAAGTGAACAGATTGCTGATATCTGTGGAACTGAATCGGAGACTAGACTGTTGGTTGAGCATGTTGGTTGAGCAGTTGTTTGACAGGAATAGTTTTTGCGTCATCGTTGAAATCTCTGTACCAGACGTCTGCACGATCGTATAATGTCATCTGACGATCAATAGCACGTACGATTTCCTGCATCTCAGGTAGTTCTACAGTATCCCAGAATACAATATGCGCACCGTTCGCTCGACCAATAACATCGAAGTGGATCGTGTTATCTTCGTCTTCGTCTTCCATCGTCTGGTGATACTGACCAGGTTCACCAATAACAAGTTCTCTGTTTTGTCTCGACCAAGCCCATGGTAATCCCTCCGAGTCTTCACGATGTACTTCGTCCGCTACCTCGTACCACTTTTTCTCTTCAGGACCGTCACCGAACCGTAACGAACTGTCTTTTTTCAACACTTCTTTCACACTGTTATCCGAGTTTCTGAATCAATGCAGTTTTGAACTTCTGCCACTGCTCGTCCCACTCAGGCAGCATAGACGGATCGAATCCCGCGAGTTCGTCGCTCTTAGACCTCCAGAAATCTTCTCTTATCTGGTCCACGATGCGATCAATAGCATCAGGTGGCAATCCCTCTCCAGTCTGTGGCTTCTGAGTTACCTGCGGAGGCTTTTCAGGATGCATGAATCGCTCATCCTCGATACCAAGTTTTGCTGCCCAATCGAACTTCTTAACAGCACTCCTATATCCAGGTGGGTACCACGGTTTGTGCAAAGGTCCATGCGGATCGTCGTATTCACCGATTTGTACAGGATCACCTTGTGCCGCAGGAAAGATATTATCGCATTGTGGACACTTTCTAAAAGATCCTTGTTTATCCGGAAAACCCCACGAAATGAAATCTGTCCCTTGGTAGTCACAGTTGGGACATCGATTGTGCTCGGAACCGACCTTATTCAGAGATTTGAATGATAAAGAGTGGAGAGAAGATTCCGAACGGCGAACATTGCCTCTAGGATTGTCACCATTCCTATACGCTGATACTTGTTCATCAACGGGAGACCCGCTATGCTCATAATGAAAGTCACATTTCGGACATGTGTAACTCCACTTGCCTACACCACTGAAATGCTCCTCCTCTAGATGATACCCACAATTGTCACATTCGTGCCCGACTAGAGCTGTGTGCTCGGAACCGACCTTATTCGTGTTTCCTTTCATAGTGTTCCCTTTCATTGTTCTAGTTGAAAAGTACTGTAAAGTTCGCTGGTATCAAACAACAATTTTTGCATCAATCGGTTGTATAGATGTGACATAGGAGGAACAACAATATGGACAAAGCAGCAGTTGTAAAGTTTACGACCGAAGTACGAGCAGCGGTCGATGCAGTTGCGAAGAAGCACAACCTCAAAGAGTCTGGTTGGCATTGTAACTACTCTGACGACGGTGTGACGCTGAAGTTGGAGTTCGGTCGCATTGCAAGTGACGGTATCGTGATGTCGAAGGAGGCGATCGCGTACAAGCATTACTGTGAGTACTACGGTCTGAAGCCAGAAGAGCTTGGCAAAGAGTTCTCTGACTATCGAGGAGCGCGATATAAGATCACCGGACTTGCCGATCCGAGATCGAACAATATCGTCTGTGCCAAGAACCTCAAAGACGGAAAGAATTGGAAGATTCATATCACGACAGTCCTCAGAGCACTTGGTCGAACAGAGAAAGAAGTCAACGATTCGCATTGGAACGGCAAGTCGTGCGACTTTGTCAACGAAGCGGAAGCAAAGGTTTCGTAGGTTCACCTTATATCCCTCACTCGAAATTGTACAGAACCGCCAATCAGTAAACGTTCACCGTCAAGCCAAGACAGGTCCTGTTCAAGGACGATACCGTCAGATTGTTTGATATAGACTTGGACCCAACTGATGTCGTAGCCTTTATCTGGAGAACTTGGGCTGGTGCACTTCTCAAGTATCTTCATAATTTCAGCAGGATCAGTAATCTCATCACTCCACTCGCCATCTTCTTCATCAGGTTGATCAAGTCGATCCGGTTCCCATCGTCGAATGTACTCAAACGGTTCCCATCGTCGAATGTACTCAACAGGTAGCAGTTCCTCTTCGCTGAAACGTAGTAGTGAACCAAATACTCCAAAATCTGCGTCTCTTCTAACTTCGACGAAATACTCAACACCATCATACATTATCTCGAACGGCATCCTTGTGGTAAAGTTAGGAATAGAATCTGGAAATGCCCACCTGAACCATTCAGGAAACTCCTCTTCCATGTTATATTGTTCAGCGACTAGATCTGCAAATCCTGGTATGTGAATATGTTGACCGATCTCGTTCAACAGTGCACGAAGACCCTCCCTTGTGTCAATGCTTCCTTGAACGTCGAAATGCGCCTCGAACTCAATTTTCGATGCAGAAACGACAACTTTGAAAGTTGTCATTGCGACTGTTCGGAGGCTGCTCACTCGACGTTGTGGAACGTGAATCTCGACTCCACCAACTCTCAAAGTTGCACTATGAAGAGTAGCTAACATAAGGCCGTTTGGTGCACCAGGAAAGTATACAACTAGGTTGTCCCAGTAATTCGGAATAGGACTTTCTAGGTATCGATGCAATGTTCGAACAATTTCACCAGGATCTGTTATGTCATCTTCCGTCCACATTTCGTGAATTCTTGTGACGTTCAGAATCTGACCAGCAAATGGATAGTCGTTATCGTAACCGAAACGGAGACTGCTCTCTCGTTCCTTGAGAGGTTGCAGAGTAATGTCAACTCCACCAATACGAAGAACGACACGTTTATGCTCTTGCCTAGTATAGACTTTGTAAAGATCGTCTAGGAAGTCGTTGTCAGCACCCAAGCCACGTTTGTAGACAACGAGTATATGATCCCAAAGAAACAGTGGTTTGAGTTCAAGGTATTCGTTTATCTTTCGAGCAATTTCACCAGGATCATCGGTAATCTTAGTCCAACCCTTGGAAACAGCATCAATACCGGTTAGAAGTTCTTCAATAGATACGACGTCAAGAACGATAGTGTCAGAGTCTGCCATTCGGAGACTGCTTCGCATCGGATTCTTAACTCTGACTTCAGTATCTGGTGGAACGAGTTCAACAACCGTAATGTCGTAGAAGTGACTTACTGAGTCGACGAACGTAACTGCACCACGACCAGAGGTTTCGATATCACGAGCAAATCCAGTAATATCTTTGTTTTCCTCCATCCACCATAAGTCTTGCCTACCTATTGCACTACAGATATCACGAAGTAGTATCTCTACACCTTGTTCGGTATCAGTACTACCTTGAAGTACAAAGTCCCACTGATCCAGTTTCTTCGCAGTATAACCCTTAGTAAGATCTACATGGACACTATACTTCATCCGAACCTCAGACTACTCTCAACATCGATAAACGGATTCTCTAATGCGAACGGTTCTATTCGAGTCACAACGATCTGAAATCGTGTGTCATCACTTCTGTACTCGACTATCACGTTACCGAATCGATACTCAGGATCAGCAAGTAGCTTCAATAGATCGGTGGCATCCATATTGTGGTTAAAGTCAATGTCCCGAATCAGATTTGGTTTGCCCATTTCGTCAAAGATGCTCGACATCAACACCTTGCGACCTAGAGTTGTATCGACACTGCCACGGATGTTCTTGAGACTCCACCCATTTCGTAGAAGGTCAGTACCATAGACATCAACGTTGAATATCATCCGAACCTCAACTGACTACTCATCTTACCACCAATCTCACCGGAACCGATCCAGATTTCGTATCTGTAACCTGTCTCTGGATCAGTCAACCACGTAATCGTATCGCCACGCTTTGCCTGTCGCATGATTGTCTTGATCGCCTCATCCCGAACGTAGCTATCAAGGGAGCGGAAAAGATTCTGCTGTCCCATCGTGTTACAAACGTCGTTGAACAGTATCTCAGTACCTTCGTAAGTATCAATACTACCCTGTATCGAAAAGTGGAAGTGTTGAAGATGTCGCATATTGTTACTGTAGAGTGGATTCGTAATTTTGTCGAACTTATCTATCACAACGTTGAATATCATCCGAACCTCAGACTGCTTTCAACTGAAGGGCTCTGTCGAATAGTTATTTCGTACTCCATCAGTTCGTACGGTTCCTCTTTCGATTGAGTATTCACGCCCATGCAGAAACCAGATGGTCGTTGCACCATCTTCGGAAACTCACAAATTGTTGACTCAGAAAACCCACCTAGTTCACTTTCACCGAATGCTTCTCTGAATAGATCCTGACGACCAATCTCCATAAGTATATCTCGGAACAGCAACTTGATAGTCTCAGAACTGTCTGCACCACCATGAATCTGAAAGTCCCATTTGTTACGAATGTCGATTGGCTTTCCGAATTCGAACGGATACGGCTGATGTATTTCGTTCACATGCACAAGGTACGAATTCATCCGAACCTCAGACTGCTGACAAAGTCTATATGTCGATCCAACTGTGCAATACGAACTTCGTACACACAACCACCTTCCTCATCGTTAAAGTCCATCTCGCCAACACTGTACTTCTTGAAACGATCGACAAGCCATGCAACAGCGATATCGAATCGATTCTCCTCCATCCATTGAAGAGACTGACGCCCAATGTTGTCAAAGATGTCAGTTAACAGAACTGTCATACCTTCGACAGTATCAGTACTACCTCGCAACCGAAAATCCCACGCTCTATCAGGGCTGGGACCTTTTATCTGAAAGTTGCGCTGAGTATCGAATGTCTCAGGGTCACCAATAGCTTTATACCGTGCTACGTAAACTGCGATCTGCATCCTTTAGTCCGCTATATTCGTTAACGCGTTCGGAGCACCGTTCTGATAGTTGCTAACGTCCATCAGTTTCTTGCCGTCACTGACAAGATTGGCATTACAACTGTTGCATTTCCAGTTCTGTCCACGAATATACCGGAGGTCGTGACCATGACAAGTAGGGCATTCGGTAGTGCTGTCAGATCCGAATCTGAGTAGTGTCTTCATTTCTAGAACCTCAGTTTGCTGATTCGCTTCACCTCAGGTTGTTCCTTCGGTTTCTCCTCTTTGCCAGGCTTCAAGATGACGTTGTAGACTACGTCGCCGATCAGAAACGCGTCCTCGAACTCAGACCCGTTTATGAACGTCTGGAAGTAGCCTGCTTGTTCTTGTTCCTGAGTCCAATCCGAGTGTCCCTCTCCGAAACTGTGCTCGAACAGAGCTTTGAACAGTTCCCTGACTCCTTCCTCAGTCGAAGTATCGCCAGTCACTTCGCCCTTCTTCACGCCCTTTGGGCTACCCTCTGGATAGCTACTGGCTGGAAAGTAGGATTGGATTTCATAGTTGTATTTGTGCATTACTTTTTACTCCTTTTTAGGTCAGCTAGCAGTGATTTTCTGAGCAGTTCAATCAAGTACTCCTTTGGCCACTTCTTCATAGACTCCACCCACTCAACGCTAAGGAACTCTTCTGGTTCTGCGTTTTCTTTGTCAACGATCTTTTTCTTGCGATGGTTCATTGTAGGTCTTCTCTAGTTGGACTGTATGGTAAATTCGCATTGTTAGACGGTAGGAACGGAACGTGAATCTCGACTCCACCAACACGAACGGTTTGACCTTGAAGTTCTATCAGTAACTTAGCTAAGTTGCGACTCATTAACCAAGTTCCAACCCAAAGTCTGGTACTGTTGCTTTCGATTGCTTCGTAAATTGCTCGAACGATCTCACCAGGATCTTTTGTTTCTCGTCTGTTTCCGTGCATATCTTTAGGTGGTGCAACCCATTCGACTTCGAACACTTCCTCAGCGAAGCGGCGACTGCCCAGCAGTTCTCTGTTCCTCTGCTCTTGCTCTTCTTTACCTACAAGTGGTAGGAACGGTACAACCATACTAGCACCACCAACGGAAAGAGTCTCTCCTTGAAGATCAGGCAACTGCAGAACGTAAGTTCCACCTTCTCTGTTCTTCAGTGTCAGCATAGCACCTTCCCATAACCTTCTCACTCTACTATCGATAAGAGTCTGCAAAGTCCTTGCAACCACCACAGGGTCAGATGAGTCATGTGCAAAGCCAATACTAACCGGTACGTTCACGTTAACAACTTCTCGAGGACTGCCAGCAAACCGTAGACTACTTTCTACTTCATTATCGCGCAGATGCTTGAAGAACGGCACATGAATCGATACACCACCGACAGTTACAGTTTCACCTTGTAGTTGAGACATAGGTATTAGCATTGCTCGCTGTTTGACAGCAACTAACATGTCCCAGAAGTATCTGTTGTGACTCTCGACAACCTCGAATATCCTCCGAGCAATAATTGTAGGATCAGTCTCAGGACCAAAACCAGGACCGTCTTCAGTATCTCTTAGCCAGACTCCAATAATCTCCATTGGCTCATCTGCAAAGCACAGACTTGAATACCATCGACGGGCAGAGTCTGGTTCGTCGTCAGTCGACAGGAACGGAACGTGAATGTCAATACCACCGATACGGAGAGTCTCGCCTTGAAGGTCTAACAGTGGCACATTTGCGTGATCGGTAAAGGTGATTCGAGTGCTATACAAGAAACTATCGCGTTTGCCTTCGATTGCTTTATGTATCGCCTTAGCCATATCGCCAGGATCGTAGTGCATCTCCATAACGTCACCGTCAGCATCCATTATCCTGACGCCAATAACTTCTCGAGGTTCTGCAGCAGTCTTGCTACTTTCTCTTGTTCGTGGGCTGTGAACAGGAATCTCAATTCCACCGA
>Ga0265323_10000791_pt1 | contig 16941 bp, 13 predicted proteins | sample 41225metaG_FD_193580 | JGI IMG/M metagenome (GOLD analysis project Ga0265323, IMG submission 193580) | Rhizosphere microbial communities from Carex aquatilis grown in University of Washington, Seatle, WA, United States - 4-12-25 metaG | ecosystem: Host-associated > Plants > Roots > Rhizosphere...
CACACCACCCCCTGCCCGGCCGTCGCGCCGAACAGGGCGCGCAGCACGAGATGGCCGTTGTCCCAGCGGGCGAAGCTGTCGGTGAGCGGCGCGGTCGACCCCCGGCCCTGCGCCTTCATCGCAGCGAACACCGGCGACTCCTGCAGCTTCAGGCGGATGTACACCGAGACGATGAGCAGCCCGATCGAAACGAGAAACGGGATGCGCCAGCCCCACGCGGCAAAGGCTTCGGCGGTCATCCCCTTGCGCAGGCCGTAGATGATCACCAGCGACAGGAAGAACCCCAGTGTGGCGGTTGTCTGGATCCAGCTGGTGTAGGCGCCGCGTCGGCCGGGCGGGGCGTGCTCGGCCACGTAGGTCGCGGCGCCGCCGTATTCACCGCCCAGGGCCAGGCCCTGGGCCAGCCGCAGCAGCACGAGGAGGACCGGCGCGAAGAAACCGATCTTCTCATAGGTCGGCAGGGCGCCGACCAGCGCGGTCGACAGCCCCATCACCACGATGGTCATCAGAAACGTGTATTTGCGGCCCACGAGGTCGCCAATGCGGCCGAAGACCAGCGCGCCAAAGGGCCGGACAGAGAAACCGACCCCGAAGAGCGCCAAGCTTGAGAGGAATCCCGCCGTCTCGTTGCCCGGCGGGAAGAACAGTCTGCCGAAAAACACCGCCAGCGTGCCGTAGATGTAGAAATCGTACCACTCGAACACCGTGCCGAGGGACGACGCAAAAATGACCAGCCGGTGGCGACGGTCCAAGGGACCCGAATCGACGGGGGTATTCATCACGGGGGGAACGGGGATGGGCAGTCACGGAATCCAATCCCCCCGTGGAAGCAAGTCGGGACCCGAGAAACACCGGGGCCGCGCGGTCCCGGCACCTAGTCTTCCCGCTTCAGCTCGCGCAGCATGAGCGCCTGCAGCGAGTCGGCGGGCCGCTTGCCGGCAAAGAGCAGCAGGTAAACCTCGGTCAGAATGGGCGCGTTGATGCCCCGCTTCACGCAAAGGCCGTGGAAGGATTCCGCGGTCTGGTAACCCTCGACGACGGTCCGGCGTCCGGCCAGCAATTCCTTCACCGTGCGACCCTCGCCCAGGCGCAGCCCAAACTCGTGATTGCGGCTCCAATTGCCATAGCAGGTGGCCATGAGATCGCCCGCGCCACTGAGCCCGTAGAAAGTCTCCGGCCGGGCACCGAGCGCCACGCCCACGCGCACCATCTCCGTCAACGCCCGGGTGATGAGCGCGGCCTTGGCGTTGTCACCGAGACCCAAGCCGTCGCAACAGCCCGCGGCGATGGCATAGATGTTTTTGAGACTGCCGCCGAACTCCACGCCGGGGAGATCGTCGCTCGTGTAGAGCCGCAGGCTGGGCCCGCTCAGGGCGGCCTGCACCTGCTGCACGAAGGGCGTGACCGTCTCCGCGGCCAGCACCATGGCGGCCGGCAGGCCGCGCGCGACTTCGGCGGCGGTGGTCGGGCCCGTGAGCGCGCCCGCCGCATACCGGGGCAGCACGGCGCGGATCACTTCGCTGGGCCGCAGGTGCGTGCCGAGTTCGAGTCCCTTGGCCAGGCTGACGACCAGTTGCAGCCGTGTTGCCGGGGCCACGTCCGCGCGCAGCCGCTCGCACCACTCCCGCAACGCCTGCGCCGGACACGCCAGCAGCACGACCTCGGTTTCCTTGAGCACGGGCGCAAGTTCGCGGGCGATCGGCAGGCCCGGCGGCAGCGGAAATCCGGGCAGGTAGTCGGTGTTCTCGCGCGTGGCGGCCAGGGCGAGCGCCTGCTCGGGGCGCCGCGGGACCAGCGTGACGGCGTGGCCGAGCCGCTGCAGGTGGAGCGAGAAGGCCGTGCCCCATGCGCCGGCGCCGATGACACAGATGTTCATGAAGGAGGTCGGGGTGCTGGGAAGGCAGAGAGCATGGAGAAGGGCCCCTTGGCAACCCCGGTGTTAGGGCGGCGGTGGCGGTCTTCATGCCGGGAGGAGATCCGGCGCTGCGCTCAGAATGATCGGCCGGCCGGCCCAGACCAAGTCTTTTGTCGGGCCGGACGCGGGCTTCTCAACCCTTCAGTACGTCGATCCGCCCGGTCATTTCAACCAGGCCGGCACGCGCTCGCCGGCGATCATTTGCTCGAAGGAATCGCGGGCGTTGACCAGCTCGAAGCTGCTGCCGTGCACGAGCACCTCGGCAGGCAGGGGGCGGGTGTTGTAGCGGTTGGCCATGGCGTAGCCATAGGCGCCGGCGCTCATGAAGGCGACATACTCGCCCTCGCCCACCTCCTGCAACGTGCGATCCCGGGCAAAGCAGTCGGTGGACTCACAAACCGGCCCGACGATGTCGGCCAGCAGCGCGCGCCGCGAGGTGTCGCGCTGGAGCGGGACGATCTCGTGGTAGGCGTCGTACACCGCCGGCCGCACCAGGTCGTTCATGCCCGCGTCGAGGATGAGGAAATTCTTTCCCTGGCCGCGCTTGAGGTACTCGACCCGCGACAGCAGCACGCCGGCATTGCCCACCAGAAAGCGGCCGGGCTCGAGCAGCAGCTTGAGGCCAAGCGGCTGCAGCAGCGGCGTGAGCGTGGCACCGTAGGTCTCCGGCGTGAGCGGCCGGCGGGCGGGCGGGAGTGCGTCCCACCACGCCGGCGCGCCGCTGGCAAGCGCCTCCTGGTAGACGACGCCTATGCCGCCGCCGAGGCTAAAGTAGCTGATGCCGTAATCGCGCTGCAGCTGGCGGGCCAGCGGGGCGATCTTCTCGACCGCCTCGACGAACGGACCCACCTCGGTGAGCTGGGAGCCGATGTGCATCTGCACGCCCTTGAGCTCGAGATGGGGCAGCTTCGCCGCCAGGGCATACGCCGCGGCCGCGGCGGCCAGCGGAATGCCAAATTTGTTTTCGCTCCGGCCGGTGGTGATCTTGGCGTGGGTCTTCGCGTCGACGTCGGGATTCACGCGGATGGCCACGGGCGCCTTGCGTCCGAGCTGGCCGGCCACGTGATTGATGCGCGCGAGCTCGGGCTCGCTCTCGGCATGCAGCGCATAGATGCCCGTCTCGAGCGCGAACCGGATCTCCGCCTCGGTCTTGCCCACGCCGGCAAAAACACTGCGATCGACCTTCGCGCCCGCGGCCAGCACGCGGCGCAGTTCACCGCCGCTGACCAGATCGAAGCCCGCCCCCAGGTTCGCGAGGAGGCGCAACAGCGCGAGGCTGGCATTGGCCTTCAACGCATAGCAGAGCTGCACGTCGACTTCCCCGAGGCTGCCGGCCAGCCGGCGATAGTTGTCCTCAATCGTGGCGGCACTGTAGACGTAGGTGGGCGTGCCATAGAGCCGGGCCACGGCGGCCAAATCCACGGACTCGCAATGGAGGGTGTTGCCGACGTAGTGAAAACGATGCATGGCGGGGGACTGGTAAAAGTGCGTTGAAAAGCGCGCCTTATTGACAGTTTCTCCTTGAGAAAACGACACTAAAGTCGATTAAGGAACTATGCTGCGTGAATTACGACATTGGTGGTCCCGTCCGACCGTCCGCATGGGGTCGGTGGACAATTCACGCATCCGGACCACCTGCACGAAAAACGCGCAGTTCATCAGCTACCTGGTGGAGAGCGGCTTTCGCCAGGTGAACGTCGACCGCTACGAGGTGAGCCTCCGCCGCCGGCGCGCGTTCAAGGTCGCTCTGTTCTGGCTGTTGGGAGCGGGCGGCGCGTGGGTGGTGGTCGAGAGCGCCCGGGCGCTGTCCATGTTCTGAACTATCGAACGGGACGCCGGGCTCCATGCCCGGGGTGGCCCGCAGGGGCGGGCGCCGGTCAACCTGTTAGCGGAGCCGCAGGAAGGTGCGCGGCGACCGTTGCGTGTCGTTGAGGGCGAACCCGAACATCGCGGCGACCATCGCGGCGATAAACCAATCCCCGAAGTCCAGCTGGTATGCGTCGAGCAACATGGCCGCCAGGATGAGAGTCAGGATGGAAAGGATGGAGAGCAGGGTCTTCATGATGATGATTGAGGTTGTCTCCAAAAACACGGCAGCCGGCGAAAAGTTACGGGAAGTTTGGGCTCCCGACCGGATCCGATGCAAAAAAACGGCCGCGCCATGAAGGCGCGGCCGGCGGGACGAAGAAGCACAATGACGGTGATCAAGCCGCCAGATCCATGGAACGCCGGCATAGCGTCGCGGATTGCCGGGACGGCGCCGGGAACCGGGTGATGCGCGTCGGGGACAGGCGGCGAACCGGCCGGGAGTCGTTGAGCGCGATCGCAAAAAGCGCCGCGACCGCCACGGTTGAAAAAATGCCACCGGCGTCCAACTGATAGGCATCCAGTGAGGCGGCCGCCGTGAGGAGGACCGAGATGATCAGGAGCGAAAGGAGGGTCTTCATGGTCGTGTGTGATTGAGTGGTTTCCCCTAGAACACGGCAGCCGGCGAAAAGTTACAGCCGGCATGACCCTCGCGCCGTCTCCCCTTGAAAACGCTCCGGCCGCGCGATTTAGCGCACGGCCGGTGGCAGACCAAAACCGTGGCGCCTCAGCCCCCGGCGGAGCTGGCGTTGGCCGAGGTGGGCGTGAAGGCGGAGCGGAGGACGGACTTCAGATAGTCGCGATTCAGCCGCGCGATGAACTCATGGCTGATGAGCTTCGGACACACCGCGGAACATTCGTACTGGTTGGTGCAGCTGCCGAAACCTTCGGCGTCCATCTGCTTCACCATCGCCCGCACGCGCTGGTCGCGCTCGGGCTGGCCCTGGGGAAGCAGGCCGAACTGGGAGACCTTGGCACCGACGAACAGCATCGCGCTGGCATTCTTGCAGGCGGCCACACAGGCGCCGCAGCCGATGCAGGCCGCGGCATCCATGGCGAGATCGGCGGCCTCCTTCGGCACGGGAATGGCGTTGGCGTCGCAGGCGCTGCCAGTGCGGACACTGATGAAACCGCCGGCCTGCATGATGCGGTCGAAGGCCTGGCGGTTGACAACGAGGTCCTTGATGACCGGGAAGGGCTTGGCGCGGAAGGGCTCGACGGTGATGACGTCGCCGTCATGGAAGCTGCGCAGATAGGTCTGGCAGGTGGCGACCCCGCGGTGTGGACCGTGCGGCTTGCCGTTGATGACCAGCGAGCAGGTGCCACAGATGCCTTCGCGGCAGTCGTTATCGAAAGCGATGGGTTCCCCGCCTGTGACGGCGAGTTCGTCGTTGACCACGTCCAACATCTCAAGAAACGACATGTTGGGGTTGAGATTCCGGGCCGGGTATTCGACGAACCGCCCCGGCTGGCCGGGACCGGCCTGGCGCCAGACGCGGAGGGTGACCGAGATGGCTTGGCTGGAAGAGGATTCGGCGACCATTTTTGAAAGGAGTCGGAAGTCTATTTGTAATTGCGCCGGGCCAGGTGCACGGACTCGTAGGCGAGCGGTTCCTTGTTCAGCAGCGGCGCCCGGTCCCTGCCCTGGTATTCCCAGGCGGCGACGTGGGCATACTGCTCGTCGTTGCGCAGGCACTCACCCTCGGGGTCGACGTGCTCCTCGCGGAAGTGGCAGCCGCAGGACTCGTCGCGCTCCAGTGCGTCGCGGCACAGGAGCTCGGCGAGCTCGAGATAGTCGGCCACGCGGCCGGCCTGCTCGAGCGACTGGTTGAGCGTGCCGCCGTCGCCGGGGACGATGACGTTGCCCCAGAACTCCTCGCGCAGCCGCGGGATTTCCTGCAGGGCCTGCTTCAGACCGGCGGCGTTGCGGGCCATGCCGCAGTGATCCCAGAGGATTTTGCCGAGCCGCTTGTGGAAGTGACTGACCGGTTCCTTCCCCCGGACGGCCAGCAGCCGCATGACGATGCCGCGCACATTGTCCTCGGCCAGCTTGAACTCAGCGGCCTCGGGCTTCGGACGCGAACCCGGCTTCTGCGTGGCGAGGTAGTCGGCGATGGTGTACGGAATGATAAAATAGCCGTCAGCCAGGCCCTGCATCAAGGCGGAGGCCCCGAGGCGGTTGGCGCCATGATCGGAAAAATTGGCCTCGCCGAGCACGAACAGGCCGGGAACGTTGGACATCAGATTGTAGTCCACCCACAGGCCGCCCATCATGTAGTGGACCGCGGGAAAGATGCGCATCGGCACCCGGTAGGCGTTCTCGTTGGTGATCTCGTGATAAATGTCGAAGAGGTTGCCGTAGCGCTCGCGCACGCCGGCCTCGCCGATGTGCCGGATGGCGTCGGCAAAATCGAGGTAGACGCCGCGACCGGACGCGCCCACGCCGCGCCCCTCGTCGCACACCTTCTTGGCCGCGCGCGAGGAGATGTCGCGCGGCGCGAGGTTGCCGAAGGCCGGGTACATCCGCTCAAGGTAATAATCGCGGTCCTCCTCGGGGATGTCGTTCGGGTTCTTCCGGCAGTCCGCCGGCTTTTTCGGAACCCAGATGCGGCCGTCATTGCGGAGCGACTCCGACATGAGCGTCAGCTTCGACTGGTAGTCGCCGGAGACGGGGATGCAGGTCGGATGGATCTGCGTGAAGCAGGGGTTGGCGAAGCAGGCGCCGCGCTGATAGGCGCGCCAGATGGCGGTGGCGTTGGAGTTGTGCGCGTTGGTGGAGAGATTGAACACGTTGCCGTAGCCGCCGGTGGCGAGCACCACCGCGTCGGCCGCGTGCCGGGTGACCTCGCCGGTGATGAGGTCGCGGACGATGATGCCCTTGGCGTGGCCGTCGACCACGACCAGGTCCAGCATCTCGGAATGCGTGAACATCCGCACCCCGCCGAGACCGATCATGCGGCTGAGCGCGGAATAGGCGCCGAGGAGGAGCTGCTGGCCGGTCTGGCCGCGGGCGTAGAAGGTGCGCGAGACCTGCGCGCCGCCGAAGGAACGGTTGGCGAGCACGCCGCCGTACTCGCGGGCGAAGGGCACGCCTTGCGCGGCGCACTGGTCGATGATGTTGGCGGAAACCTCGGCGAGCCGGTGGACGTTGGCCTCGCGGGAGCGGAAGTCGCCGCCCTTGATGGTGTCGTAGAAGAGCCGGTAAACACTGTCGCCGTCGTTCTGGTAGTTCTTGGCGGCGTTGATGCCGCCCTGGGCGGCGATGGAGTGGGCGCGGCGCGGGCTGTCGTGGAAGACGAAGCATTTCACCGGATAGCCCAGCTCGGCGAGCGTGGCGGCGGCCGAGGAGCCGGCGAGGCCGGCGCCCACGATGATGATCTCGTATTTCCGCTTGTTCGCCGGGCTGACGAGTTTGATCTCCGCCTTGTGCCGGGTCCACTTCTGCTCGAGCGGACCGGAAGGGATTCGGGATTCGAGTTTGGCCATGGCGGGAAGGGCTTAGCGCGGGGCAACCGCGATCGTGAGCTTCTGCGCGGCATAGGTGCCGGGGGCCGGTTTCACCACGCCCGTGAGAATGGCGCCGGGGATCGCCAGGCTGGCGAGAAAGTAGAGCACGCAATAAAGGACGACGACCTTCTTGAGCAGGCCGGCCCATTTTTCGCTGCGCCAGCCGAGCGTCTGGAACAGGCTGTCGGCGCCGTGCGCCAGGTGGAAGCTTAGCAGGCCGACGGCCAGAATGTAGAACAGCGAGACGAAGGTGTTGGCGAAGCCGAGAAAAACCATGCTGTAGACGTCGGCCACCGGCTGGTTCCTGGCGACCACCGGAAAGCCGAGGAGGTGGAAGTCCGCGGTCATCGTGTATTCCGGCAGCCGGCTCTTGAAACTGTCGGTCTGCGCCCAACCTACCGTGAACTGGGCGAGATGATAGAGGATGAAGGCGAAGACCACGACGCCCGTCCAACGCATGGTGCGCGAGGCGAGCGTAGCCTGGATGGTGTGGTTGATGTCGTATTTATCCGGCCGGGCCCGGTAGTTCTCGAGCGTCAGCAGGACGGCGATCCAGATGTGGATGATCACGCAGGCCAGCAGCACCAGGCGCACGACCCACAACGTGGGCCCCAGGCTCTGCAGAAAGTGGGCATAGCCGTTGATCCGGTCAGGCGAACCGAAGATCTGCAGGTTGCCGACGAGGTGGCCGGTGATGAAGGCAAAGAGCACCACCCCGGTGGCGGCCATCAGGAATTTCTTGCCGATCGAGGCACGGAAAAGGCTGCCAACGGGATTCATCGCAGGGAAGACGTGAACATGGATTGACGACGACGCGACCGCTGCGCGGAGGCGCGAGCGGCTGACGGGCCGACCAAGGCGTGGCGGGAAAATAAGAATCCGGAGCTCAGGTGCCAACCAGTGGGGCGGCTTATTAGCGGACCTGCAACGCGAAAGAAGGTCGCGGCGGGGCCGGCGCCGCCCGCGGGTGGCGCTTCCAGCCGGTCCATGGCGACGACGATCAGCGGCAGTTCCTTCATTCCGTGACAGCGCACCGGCAGGGATTCACTTCGCCAGCGGCTTGAGCAGCGAAAACTTGCCGCTGGAGCCCGGTTGGAGGAACCGGCGGCGAAAGGCGTTCACGCGCACGCCGTCACCCAGCACCGGTGCGAGGGCATCACCGATGTCCGGCGGGGCGTTGTGATCGGCAACGTACTGGAAGTCCCAGCGCGTCGCGCCCGTCTGCACCAGGCAGTAGTGCCAGCACGTGAAACCGGCGGGCAGCGCCGCGTCGATGTCAGCGGCCGACACCAGCCCGCCGTCGGGCCGCACATGAAGGTCGCGGTCGCGGCCAAGGATGCGGAAACCGGTCGGAAACCGCCGGACAATATCGCCCGTGCTGTACCGCAGCAGCGGCATCGCCCGGCGGTTGCGCGTGGTCACCTGGGTCTGAAACACGTCGGACAGTCCGCGCCAGGGCACGAGTTCGACGAAGGCGTTCGCGTCGATCACGTGCGAGTTGTCCTGGAACGCATCGCCGATGAAAAGGTAGCCCGCCTCGGTGGAGCCGTAGAGGTCGACTTGCGCCGCCGGGAACGCCTCGGCGATGCGGCGGCCGTGCTGCACGCTCGGCTTGCCGTAGGTGAGAATGACCACCTGCAGGCTGGGCACCTTCACCCGGCGTTTGGCCACGGCCCGCGCGAGCAGTGAGAGATAGACCGGCTCGCCCTCGAGTATCTCGGGCTTCACCGCCTGCAGCTCAAGTACGATGCGGTCCCACTCGCTCTCGGGAAACACGAACGGATCGCTCGTCAGGTTGAGGTAGACCGTGCCTTCAAAATAGCGGTGGGGAAACGGCTGGTCCTCGTAGGGGCAGAGGTTGCTCGAGCACGCGACCGGCGCGAGCACGGCCTTGCGCACCGGCTGGCCGGCATATGGCGCCAGCCGCGGATGCGCCAGGTAGGCACGGCGCGTCTGCTCGGCCCACCAGCCGTCCTCCATGATCACCGTCATCGGCTGCGAGGTGGAGCCCGAGGTGTGCTCGTATTCGTATTCCCGGTTTTGCAGGCCGCGCTCGATGGCGCGGTAATCCGCGAAAAACGCGGTGGGCCCGCGTTGCAGGATCTCCTGCTTGGTCAGCACCGGGATGCCGTGATAGCACGCCCACTGCAGCGGCGCGGCATGCAATGGAAAACGCTCCGGATACAGCGGGCTGTGCCGGTAGATCGCGCGGATCTCCGACTCGAGCGGCGCGGGCAGGCAGGAATCGCGCGCGGCGCCCAGTGCCTCCGAGGCATTGGCAAAGACGGGAGCTGACATGTGGTTATAGGGCATGCGGCCTTCCCGCCGGTCCGGGCCGGTGTCGGGCAGCATGGTTGGTCTCCTTCGCACAAAAAGCGTACAGCGACATTTAGTCAAACGGGCCTTCCGGGGCCGTTGCAGGGCACAGCTTTGATCAGGCAGAGTCCCCCCGCCGCAGGCGCTCCCACTCCGGCGCGAACAGGAGCAGGGCATCGAGGACGAGCGCGTGCTTGATGGCGCCCGTCCGCGCCCAGGCGTACACCTCATCGACCGGTGCGGTCAGCACCTCGATCTCCTCATCGTGGTCCCACGCAAGATCGCTGGTGCGTTCCACCTCCTCGACCAGCACCAGATGGCAGAGGTTGTTCATGATCGCGGGATTCGGGTGCACGCCGCCCAGCCGGCGGGCGCGCCGCCCGGTGTAGCCCGTCTCTTCACGCAGTTCGCGCTGTGCCGCCGTAAGCGGATCCTCGCCGCGCTCCATGACGCCGCCGGGGATCTCGAGCGAGAAATCGTCGATGCCGAAACGAAACTGCCGGACCAGCACGAGCCGGTGGTCCGCGGTCAGTGCGATCACGTTGACCCAGTCGGGCGCCTCGATCACGACGAAATCACGTTCACGCCCGCGCCCGGGATGCCGGTAGCGCGCATGCTGGACATCGAACACCTGACAGCGGGCGTGCAGGGACTGGCCGGTCTTCTCCCAACGGGCCGGCACCGGGGCAGCAGACGGATCGCTCATGCAGGCAATAAAAAGCCTCCGCGACGCAGGGTCGAGGAGGCTTTCGTTGAAAAAATGCCGCGGAGGTTATTTGGTCTTGACCGTCTGGCCGACCCGCAGGCGCTTCCAGTCGATGCCCGGATTGACCGCTTCGAGCTCGGTAATCGACACACCCACCGCCTTGGCGATCTTCGTGCCCGTGTCGCCCGGCTTGACGACATACTCGCCGGGGCCGGCCACTCTCGCTTCGCCACCCTTGCCGGCCGCCTTCGGAGCGGCGACGCGCGCCTTGGCGGCTTCCTCGAGCTTCGTAATGGAAGCCTTCAGGTTGCCGATCTCGGGCCCGATGGAATCAAACGCCGCCTGCGTTGAGCGGGTCAGCTGGACGATGTCCTTGCTCGCCTTGTCCGCCGCCGTGGCGGCAGTGCTGGAACTGCTCTCGAGGCTGGCCAGCTGATCAGGCAGATTCTCCGGGACTCTCTTGCCGAGAGAGCTGACCTTGACGAGGGCGACGCCCGCGATGATCAATGCCAGCACCCCGACCAAAACACCAGCCACCGGGAGGTAGCTGCTGTTGTTTTCGCGCGAAATTGTATCCATGTGTTAGAAGGGTGAAGCGGGAGGTGTAGGGGTAAAGGGGGGGCGAATCAAGCAGATTGCTAAGGTTGGAAAATCCGCTGAAAGCACCCGGATCCGCGCCGGGATAGCGTTGACAGCCGGCGGGAAGCGCCGTCCCCTACCCGTCCGGCCGGGGCGTAGCTTAGCCTGGTAGAGCGTCTGGTTTGGGACCAGAAGGTCGCAGGTTCAAATCCTGTCGCCCCGACCAACCTCCGCCCTGCGGACTACGGTTGGCAGGCCAGCCCTTAGTCCGCTGAGGTTTTGCCTCTTTGCGTGCGACCGTTACGGCGTAGAATGCGCGCCGTAGGCTTGGCGGAAGCGAGCATTACCCACAGCCAGCTGTTCAAGACGGCAGCCAACCCTCACTGCTGGCCGTGCGCCGTGGCTAACAGTTTCCGCATGCGCTCCAGATTCGCACGCGCATCGCCATAGTCCGGTTTGATCCGCACCGCCGCCTCGAACTGGGTGGCGGCATCCTTGATCCGCCCGGACTGGTAGAGCGCGGCCCCAAGATTGTTGTAGGCCTCCGCGTAATCCGGCTTGATCCGCACCGCCGCTGCAAACTGATCGATCGCCTCCGGGATCCGGCGGGCGCTGAGCAGGGCGTTGCCGAGATTGTTGCGCGCGTCCACATTGTCCGGCTTGATTTGCAACGTGGCTTCATAGTGGTGGATCGCCTCCGGGATCCGTCCCATTTCGAGCAGCGCGTTGCCGAGATTGTAATGCGTCTCCGCATCATCCGGCGAGAACCGCAGCGCCACCTCGTATTGCGCGATCGCCGCCGGCATCCGGCCCGCCTGAAATAGGGCGACGCCGTAGTTGTAATGCGCCCTCGCATCGTCCGGCGTGAGCCGGAGCGCCGTCTCATACTCCGCCAACGCCTCCGGTACCCGGCCCGCATCCAGCAGGGCGTTGCCCAGATTGCTGTGCGCCTTCGCGTACTTCGGATTGAGCCGCAGCGCGGTCTGGCACTCGGCGATCGCCTCCGGGACCCGGCCCACCTGACGCAGGGCATTGCCGAGGTTGCTGTGCGCTTCCACGTAGTCCGGTTTGATCCGCAGCGCCCGCTCGTAGAGTGCAATGGCTTCCGGAACCCGGCCCGAGATATCGAACACGTTGCCCAGATGGCTGCGCTGGATTGCATAACGGTCGAGGGCGGCCAGCAGGTTGAACGCCACCGAAAAAGCCAGCAAAAGCCCCCAGCCCGCCCGGGCGGCGAGCCGCCAGCGCGGCCGGCCGGCCAGGGCGCGCTCCACGCCCAGGATGCCAACGACCGCCAGCAGGACCAGCGCGGGCAGGAACTCCACTTCATAACGGCTGCAGTTGCCGTAAAACAGGCACAAGACCGCGGCACAGACGCCGAAGAGCATGGCGGCCGCGACGACAAACCCGCGCAGGGCGGCACGTGACTCCGCTGCGCGGTTGCGCCAGACCAGCGGCACCGCCAGCGCCAGCCACACCACCGGAATGTTGGTCAGCACGCCAAAGGGGTCCTCCACATCCGCATGCCCGGGCGGCACTGGCGGCGACACGATGTCGCCGGCGAACGGAGGCCGCCGGCTCCATTGCACCGGTTCCAGAAAATACACGCGGAAATTGAACCAGAGATAATGCAGGCTGAAATGCCGGGCGGTGTCCTGGCGGTCGCCGGCCAGCTGGTAGCGCTGGCCGAATTCAAACAGATTGTCGAAGCGCAGGTGGTTGTAGAGCATGAGCCCGAGGCCGCAAAGCCCCAGTGGCAGGAGCGCCGCCACCAGCAGGCGCCATGGCGGCCGGCGCGGACCCGCCGGTGCCGGCTGCCGCCACTCCAGCACGAGCGGCACCAGCAAAATCGGCGCCCCGAGCAGCAGGAACGGTCGCGCGCCCACGGCCAGACCCAGCGCCAGACTCGCCGCGGCCAGCCACCAGCCCCGCCGCGGGACGTCATGCAGCGCCAGCCAGACCGCCCCCAGCGCCAGCATGATCAAGGCATAGCCGCAGCTGACGGCCACCTCCCAGAATTCAGCCCGTTGCTGCAGGATCGGCACACCGGAGGCCAGACCCAGCGCCAGCACGCCGGCCGCCGCCACCGCGCCACCGACCTCCGGGAAATAGCGCCGCCACAGCGCCCGCAAAACAGCTGCACTGGCCAGAAAACCCACCGCACAAAAGACCGCCACGGCATAGCGGTGAAAAAGGTAATGGCCGGTAAGCGCCGTCCAGGGCCAGAACAGCAGCAGCGCCGGCGTGACTCCGAAGTAGAGATACAATTTCCCCTTGTAGAAGCTCAGATCGTGCAATCCATAGGGCTGCCGGTAGCGGGCGTTGGCGACCGGATCGTAGGGATCGGCCAGCTGCCCGAGCTCCGGCGGCGGCGTTTTGTACAAACTCAGCTGCCCGTGCTCGAAGCCCTGCACCAGCAGGTTGTAATGGCTGATCGCCGGTGACCATCCGCCCAGTTCCGTCACGCACACCACTCCCATCCAGGCGTACCACGCGACGACCGACGCGCACACCCCGACAAAGACCAGGGATGACGCGAATGAGGATTTGCTCTTCAGCATGCTCGGAAGTGGTTGAGACATAGCCGAAGGAGTGCGGTGATCAAGATCATGAGGGCATGGGGAACGGTCCCACGACAATGAGACGCGCGATTCGTTCCGCGGTCACGCGAGATGCGCGAGTGGGCACGATCGGCGGACACGATTGACAGATTCAGCCGTCTGCATCGCGCCACTCCTGTTCTGCCGCGCTGAAGTGAAGCGGGGGCACCCGCAAGGGCCCGGCCCTTCGCCCTGGTCAGGAACCGGGCAGCTTCACGGAGACTGCCGGGGCGGTTTCGCCCTTCTTCTCCGGGGTGGCGGCCGCGGCCGGCACCGGCGTACGCACGCGAAGCAGCAGTGAACGCTGTGCCCACAAGCCGCCGGCATCGAGCTGCATGACCAGATCGGTGAGTTTCACGACCTCGCCGAAGTCGCCGGCGGCGAAAGCCAGCGCGGCCAGGTGATAGGCGGCCTCGCTGCGCACCGCCCGCAACTGCGCGGCATCCCCCTCCAGTTGCCGGAGCACGGCCGTGCCCTCGGCGGTTTTGCCGGACTGGATCTGGCACATGCCTTTTCCCAGGAGGGCGCGGGCGGCGAACGGCGTGCCCGGCAGCGCGGCGGCAGCCTTGTCGTAATTGACGAGCGCCTCGGAAAAATTGCCTGCGGCGTAGGCGTCATCGGCCAGTTTCAACCAGGTGACGCCGGCCAGCGGGTGCTTGGGATTGTCCCGCGCAAAGGCCTGCAGCTTGGCCGGCGTGGTCGCCACCGTATAGGCGGCCTCGATGGCGGCCTCCCGCTGCGCGACCAGCGCATCGTAGGCGTAACGTCCGATGATCGTGAGCACGACGAGCGCGCACCCGAGGTAGAGGACATTATGGTTCTTTTCCCAAAAAATCCGGAGCTGCTCATCAAACGGAGGCTCGACGGGGGTCTGGTCGTCCGGTGCGCCGGGACGACCGGGACTCACTGAGGGCTGGTTGGGCGGCGTGATGCTCATATGGAAACCGCGCAATATGGAACGCGGCCGAGCCTCCCACAAGGCAAAATCCGGGCGGAGAGATTGAGCGCACCGGCCATCCGCGGACCGGTCAGCCGTGCGTCACGACGTTGCCCAGGTATTTCTGCAGCGGGCGCACGCCGACACGCTTCTGCTTCAGAGCCTTGATGCCGTTGAGCGCGGCGAACGCGCCGGTGATCGTGGTCATGAGGCAGATGTTGTGGGCGTAGGCGGCCGAGCGGATCGTGTTCTCGTCCTTGCGGGGGATCATGCCCGACGGCGTGTTGAAGATCATCTGGATCTGACCGTTCTTCAGCATGTCGATGACCGTGGGCCGGCCCTCGGCGATCTTGGACAGCAGCTGCACGTTGATGCCGTTTTCCCGGAGGCGCCGCGCCGTGCCGCTGGTGGAATAGATGACGAAGCCGAGCGCCTCGAGTTGGCGGCCGAGGTCGACCGCGCGCAGCTTGTCGGCGTCCTTCACGCTGAGAAACACGTTGCCGGAAAGCGGCAGCCCGGGCTTGACGGCGGCCTGCGTCTTGGCGAACGCGATGCCCAGGTCGTCGTCGAGGCCCATGACCTCGCCGGTGGAGCGCATCTCCGGGCCAAGCGTGATGGTCGCGCCCGGGAAGCGCACGAAGGGGAACACCGCCTCCTTGACGCACCAGTGCCGCGGCGTGAGCTCACGGGTGAAGCCGAGGTCCTTGAGCTTGCAGCCGGTCATGACCTTGGCCGCGAGTTTGGCCAGCGGCACGCCGATGGCCTTGGCCACGAAGGGCACGGTGCGCGAGGCCCGCGGGTTGACCTCGAGCACGTAGAGCTCGCCGTCCTTGATCGCAAACTGCACGTTCATCAGGCCGATGACATTGAGCGCCTTGGCCAGCGCATAGGTGGCGGCGCGCACGCTGGCCAGCATCGCCTCGGACAGCGTGTGCGGCGGCAGCACCATCGCCGCGTCGCCCGAGTGCACGCCGGCGTACTCGATGTGCTCGAGCATGCCGCCGATGACGGTCGTGTCGCCGTCGCTCAGGCAGTCGACGTCGAGCTCGATGGCATCCTCGATGAACTTGTCGATGAGCACGGGTTTGCCCGGCATGGCGTCGAACGCCTGGCGGATGACGGCGCGCAACTCGTCCTCGCTATAGACGATGAACATGCCGCGGCCGCCCAGCACGAACGACGGGCGCAGCAGCACAGGAAAGCCGACTTCGTGCGCAAAGCGGATGGCCTCCTCCTCGGTGAGCGCGGTGCGGTTGGCGGGCTGCAGGAGGTTGAGCCGGCGGAGGATGGCGGCGAAGAGCTGGCGGTCCTCGGCGGTATCGATGCTTTCCGGCGAGGTGCCGATGATGTTCACGCCATGCTGCTTGAGCGCGGTGGCGAGGTTGAGCGGCGTCTGCCCGCCGAACTGCACGATGGCGCCCTCGCATTTCTCCTGCTGGTAGATTTCAAGCACGTCCTCGAGGGTCAGCGGCTCGAAGTAGAGCCGGTCGCTGGTGTCGTAGTCGGTCGACACGGTCTCGGGGTTCGAGTTGACCATCACGGTCTCAAAGCCGATCTCGCGGAGCGCGAAGCTAGCGTGGACGCAGCAATAGTCGAACTCGATGCCCTGGCCGATGCGGTTGGGCCCGCCGCCCAGAATCATGATCTTCCGTTTCTGGGAGGGGATGATCTCGTTTTCGTCGCCGTAGCTTGAATAATAATAGGGCGTGAAAGCCTCGAACTCCGCGGCGCACGTGTCCACCAGCCGGTAGGTCGTGTGCACGCCGGCCTGTTTGCGGTGGGCGCGCATGGCGTCGAAGTCGGTTCCCAGCAGGTGCGCGAGCTGCACGTCGGAAAAGCCGGCCTCCTTGGCGCGGCGCAACAGGCCGGGGTCGAGCGTGGCGAGGGTGTGCTGCTTCAGCACCTCCTCCAGCTCGTGGAGCTCGCGCAGCTGGTGCAAAAACCAGGGGTCGATCTTTGTCAGGTCGAAGAGTTGTTCGACGGTGTAACCGGCCTTGAAGGCGTGGCGGATGAAAAAGATGCGCTCGGCGTTGGGGGTGCCGAGCTTCTGCTTGATCACCTTGTCCTCGGGCCGCTCGTCGCCGCCATACTTGCCGCCGCCGCCGAAGCCGTGCGCCCCGATCTCGAGCGAGCGCAGCGCCTTCTGGATCGATTCCTTGAACGTGCGGCCGATCGCCATGGCCTCGCCGACGGATTTCATCGACGAGGTGAGCGCCGGGTCGGCGTCAGGGAACTTTTCGAAGGTGAAACGCGGCACCTTGGTGACGATGTAGTCGATGGTCGGCTCGAAGCTGGCGGGCGTCAGGCGCGTAATGTCGTTTTTGAGCTCGTCGAGCGCGTAGCCGATGGCGAGCTTGGCGGCGATCTTCGCGATGGGGAAACCCGTGGCCTTCGAGGCCAGGGCCGAGGAGCGCGAGACGCGCGGATTAATCTCGATGATGACCATGCGGCCGGTCTGCGGATGGACGGCAAACTGGATGTTGGAGCCGCCGGTCTCGACGCCGATCTCGCGGAT
>Ga0265323_10000793_pt1 | contig 16923 bp, 15 predicted proteins | sample 41225metaG_FD_193580 | JGI IMG/M metagenome (GOLD analysis project Ga0265323, IMG submission 193580) | Rhizosphere microbial communities from Carex aquatilis grown in University of Washington, Seatle, WA, United States - 4-12-25 metaG | ecosystem: Host-associated > Plants > Roots > Rhizosphere...
CATGCGCTCCCTCACGGTCGCGGCTCGGATTGGGGCTTTCACGTTCGTCCACTTTTATGTCGCGCACCCGTGCGCGAAGGCCCCAAGGCCATCCACGCGCCCAGGAAGCACGCCATCGCCAGGCCGCCCGAAGAGACAGCCGCCGGGGCCATCGCTCGCATCGATACGCGGTGCCCCTGGCGGCGTCGAGAGCCGGGCGCCTTACAGGTCTTCAAGCCGCAATCCCGTATGCTTGGCGACACGGCTCAGGATCTTGCGGCCCAGTTCGTCATTGTCGTGGAAGGCGAACTCGTAGTCCAGCCAGCCTTCGCGGGCCAGGAGCTTGTGGGAGCCACTCTGCCGCTTGACGCGCCAGCCAATGCGCTCCAAGGCGGCCAGTACGCGCCGCGCTTTAGTCGCCGGCCAGTTGCTCCCTCAGCACCTGAAACGAGACGTTGAGGGCCGACGGCGGCAGTTCGGCGTGCTTGATCCGATCGGCGATCACCTCGATGGCCAGCCGCTCTGTGTTGCTGATGGCTTCCTCGCGCGTCTGCCCGTAGGTCATCACGCCGGGGAGTTCCAGCGCTTCGGCAATCCAGCGGCCGTCATCTTCCCGGTCAATCTCAATGGAAAGGTGCACCACCCCATGGTAAGCCCGGCCCGCTATCGAAGTCCTCATTCCGGCGGGCGCGGCAGGCTGGCGATGAGCGGCCGATTACCCCACCCTGGACGAAATCACCGTAGCGCCTTCGGCGGTGAATTCAATAATTTCTTCCCCACCGAACGTCTTCATGACCTCGATGAGTTGCCGCAGTTTGCCGCAGGAGGCCTTAATTTCTTCCTCATAGTTGAGGATCTCGCCGATCTCGCTGCACTTGAACGTCTGACCGGAGACCAGGGAGCCAATGGTGATCTTGATGACCAATGCGCGATCCGTCAGCGGGATCTTGATGTGCTTCTCGGTAAGGATCTCATCGTGGACCTTGTACTTGTTGATCAGCCCGGACTCTTCAGGCGTCAATGTGGCCTTCGCTTCAAGTTCAAACTTGACGCCGCCAAACATCTTCGTCGATTGGCCTCGTTTCAGGTGTAGTTGCACTGCGTTTGCTCCTTTTCCTTTCACGCGATTTCGGCTACGCTCGATCCAGTCCGATCCGATCCTACCTCCTTGAGATGCACTCGGCAATAGGGGACATTATCGAGGCGGCGCGGCAACCCCGGCAGCCGGCTCAATTGAACGGCAACAACTGGGACGGATTGGTCTGGTCGAAGAAGATCAGCACGTCGTAGTCGCCGGTGAGCTGGCTGGTGAACCCGAACCCATCCATCGCCATCGACCCGATGGTGCGGTACTGGACCGGCCCGAAAAGCCACGAAGAGCCCGGATCGTTTGGCGACGCCTGGCGCAGATCCAGGATGAACCAGGGCATCCCCGCCGAGTGCAGCACGTATTCCACCGTGCCGGGAAACGATTCGGTGGCATCGTTGGCCGTCAGGATGCCGTTGCTATTGTAGGCGTTGTAGCGCCCGGCGTGGAAGATCTGGCCGAACACCACGTAGTCGCTGCCGTGACCGGCGGCCAGGTAGGAGCCCATGGCGCCGGCCGTGCGCGATACGTGGTAATCGTGCGCCCACAACACCACCCTGGCGCCAGGGTTCTGCTGCAGGATCCAGTCGATGTTGGACGCCATGCACTGATCGCGGTACGGCCCGCCGCCGATAATCATGTAGGTGGACTGTTCCGCGATGAGCGTATTCTGAATGGCCCAATCCACCGCGGAGGCCGTTGCGCCGCCGGCCAGGTAGGCGTCCCGATTGGCGACCAGGTGCAGGCGGACGCCTTCAACCTCCGCGGCCGCCTCCTGAATCGTGGCGTTGGACTGGAGAATCCCTTTCTGATTGTTGGCGACAGCAGCGGACGCCACCGCGAACGCGTAGTTGGCCGCAGCCAGGTAGCCGGGATCGGCGGTGGCGACGAAATTGCGAGCGTTCTGCATGGCCACGGCGCCATACTGCATATCGAATCCGGTGAACTGGATCTGCCCCTGGCCGGATTGATTGTAGGCCCGCATCCACTCGATCATGTCCAGCACTTCCTCGGTGTTCCAGGTCCAGAAGTACAGGCCCTCGAGAGCCTTGTGCGGGTCGCCGATGCCGTAGAGAACGTAGTCGTTCACCAGTTTCGCTTCCGGCATGTTGGCCTCGATGGCGAAGATGGTGAATCCCGCGTTGGCCGCCAGGAGCTCGACCAGGCGATGCTTCATGTGGAAGAACTCGCTCGTGCCGTGAGTGCCTTCGCCGAGGCCGACAATGTGAGCGCTGCCGACCATGCCCGCAACCGGCCACAAATCGCCGGGGTCCGCGGTGGGGTCCGCATTCCAGAACTGGTTTGCGGTCTTCTGCACCCAGGCGAGTTGTGCGGCGGCGGGTTCGCCGATGTACGGCGCCGGGGCCTGCGGGTAGGCCGCGGCATCCACGGAAATGGAGAGGTTGTCGAACCAGGCCGTTCCGTTGCCGGCCTGGAAGACGCCAAATACAATATCCACGGCGTCCGTCCCGACATCCCGATCGATGGAGAACCACTGCCAGTCGTTGGTCCCGCTGAGACCGCCCTGGGGGGCATTGTCGATGGAGAGCACCTGGGTCGCGCCGTCCACGCGCAACCACAGCCCGGCGGAGTTCTGGGTGATGCCGTCCGTCTTCACGTATCCGGCAAAGGTTATGCGGTGGCCCTGGCCGTCGTTCAGCGGAAAGTACTGGCCGGCGTTGGCGCCCTGTGCCGCGGCGCTGAGATTCCGAATCCGGAGGCTTTGCGCGCCGGATACCTTGATGCTGGTGTCGAGCGCGAACTCATAGCCGGGACCGTATTCCGACCACTGCCATGGCTGGCCGCGGGTGGCGGTTTCGAAATCGAGATTGAAATAGACCTGCTGGGCGGAGCAGGCGGCGGCCAGCGCCAGCATCGCCGCTACGACTGGGGGCGCGCGCCACGCGCGGAGAAGATGCATGAACTCCCTCGAGTTCTTTGTACTCCATCCCGCGGCGGATTGAAATGGCCCTTTGGAGGGTGTGGCGCGCGCGGGCGGCGGCCGTTCCGCTAGAATCTACTTTCGGGGCCGTGTGAACTTCGATCTGTTTCGCTTCCTCCTCGTCGCCTCGCTGCTCGCCGTGAACGCCTTCTTCGCGGGCGCCGAGGTGTCCCTGTTGTCGGTGAGACACTCGCGGCTGCGCCAGATGGCGGAAGCCGGGTCCGCGGGCGCGCAGGCCGCCCTCAACCTGCTTTCCAATCCCGGCAGGCTGCTGAGCGTCACGCAGGTTGGAGTGACCCTGGCCAGCCTGGGGCTGGGTTGGGCCGGAGAGGGCGCGCTGTACCAGTATCTGGTGGGCGTCTTCCATCCGCCGGCTACCCCGCTCGCCGCTGAGCTTCTGCGCGGCGCCGCCCTGGTGGTTTCCTTTCTGGCTGTCGGCTACTTTCACGTCGTGCTGGGCGAAGTGGTGCCGAAGCGCCTGGCCATCGCCAAGGCCGACGAGCTGGCGGCCCTGGTGGCTCCCGCCCTGCTGGTGTTCTATCGCGTGTCCGTGGCGTTCGTGGTGGTGATCGAGCGATCCGCCGGCTTCATCGCGCGCCTGCTCGGCGTAAGCAGCGCCCCCAGCGGCGCGGGCCATTCCACCGAGGAGCTGAAACTGATCGTCAGCTCCAGCCGCGGCCTGGGGTACCTGCCCGAACTCCAGGAGGACATGATTCACCGGGTGCTCGATTTCGGCGTGATCGCGGTCCGCGAAATCATGGTGCCGCGCAACGACGTGGTTTCCATCGAGGTCCACGCTTCGCTCGACGACGCGCTGGCCGCCATGGTTCGCACGCAGCATTCCCGCCTGCCGGTTTACAACGGGGCGCCGGAGAAGATTCTGGGCATCCTGCATCACAAGGATCTGCTGGCGGTGTGGCTGGAGCGGCGGCGCGCCAGCCACTCCGGCCGGTCCTCGCGGCCCTTCCACATCTCCCGGATCATGCGCCCGCACCTGGTGGTCCCGGAAACCAAGCCGCTCACCCAGATGCTCGAGGAGTTCCGCCAGGGGCATTCCCACATGGCCCTGGTGGTGGATGAGTTCGGCACCATCACGGGAATGCTGACGGTCGAGGATGTGCTCGAACAACTGGTGGGGCGGATCGAAGACGAGCACGACGAGAAGATCCAGCCGCTCCAGGTGGAAGCCGGCGAAGTGGAGTTGGACGGGGCCACGCGCATCCGCGATCTGGACACCGAGCATGGAATCGAGATCCCGGCCGATGGCGGTTTCGAGACCCTGGCCGGCTTCCTGCTGTTCCGTTTCGGCGAGATCCCTCGCGCCGGCGCCACGGTGGAGTTCGACGGCCGCCGCTACACGGTTCTGGAGATGGAGCGCAATCGCATCGCCCGCGTCCGCATCGAAAAGCTGTAGCCGGAAACCGCAAAACGCCCGCGGGCCTCACCAGGAGGCCGCGGGCGCGGGAACTTCGGGGCGAACTGGCGGCCGGATCAGTACCGGGCGGCCATCTCGGCCAGCGGAATCGGCTCGTAATCCTTGGCGTGCCCGGCCTGGCCGAACTGCACCATGCGCTGCGCCACTACTTTCTTCATGGCTTCGCGGGCGGGCTTCAGGTAGCTGCGCGGATCGAACTCCTCGGGCTTCTCGAAGAAGACCTTGCGAATGGCGCCGGTGATGGCCAGGCGGTTGTCGGTGTCCACGTTGATCTTGCGGACGCCGTTCTTAATGCCGAGCTGAATCTCTTCGACCGGCACGCCCCAGGTGGGCTTCAGCTTGCCGCCGTACTGGTTGATGATGTCCTGCAATTCCTTGGGGACACTGGAGGAGCCGTGCATCACCAGGTGGGTGTTGGGCAGGCGATTGTGGATCTCGATGAGCCGCCCCATCTTGAGCGTCTCGCCGGTGGGCTTGCTGCTGAACTTGTAGGCGCCATGCGAGGTGCCGATGGCGATGGCCAGGGCATCCAGGCCGGTGGCCGCGACGAAATCCACGGCCTGCGCCGGGTCGGTAAGGTGGCTGAGGCCGTCCAGGCCGGTGCCGTGGCCGTCTTCAATACCGCCCAGACAGCCGATCTCGCCTTCCACCGTGATGCCTTTGGCGTGGGCCATGGCCACCACCTGGCGCGTGGCGTCCACGTTGTACTCGAACGACGACGGCGTCTTGCCGTCCGGCATCAGCGAGCCGTCCATCATGACGCTGGTGAAACCCATGGCGATGGCGCTCTTGCAGGTCTCCACGCTGTTGCCGTGGTCGAGGTGCAGCACCGTGGGGATCTCCGGGTAGACTTCCGTGGCGGCGATCATCAGGTGATACAGGAAGTTGTCCTGCGAATAGGAGCGCGCGCCCCGGCTGGCCTGGATGATCACCGGCGACTGGGTCTCGCGGGCCGCTTCCATGATGGACTGAATCTGTTCCATGTTGTTGACGTTGAACGCGCCAACGCCATAGCCGCCCTTGGACGCTTCGTCCAGGACCTGCCGCATCGAGCATAGTGGCATATTTTAGAGACTCTCCTTATAGAATTACGAACGGAAGATCTACGCGTGGGTCCGAATCCTCAACGTAGCATGGTTGCGCAAAAGGCGGCAAGACGCGCTACCTTAGTGACGAATGGCTCTCCATCCCCTTGCCGGACAGGCGCCCACGCCCGCCATGCTGGTCGACGTGGCCAGGCTTCTGACCGCATACTACACCGTCAGGCCCGACGCCGCCGAGCCGGCGCAGCGCGTCAGCTTCGGCACCAGCGGGCACCGCGGCTCGTCCTTCAACGGCTCGTTCAATGAGGACCACATCCTGGCCATCTCGCAGGCCATCTGCGAGTACCGCAGCCAGGCCGGCACCACCGGACCGCTGTTCCTCGCCAAGGACACCCATGCGCTCTCCGAGCCGGCCTTCGCCACCGCGCTCGAAGTGCTGGCGGCGAATGGCGTCGATGTCATGGTGGATCAGGACCTGGGATACACGCCGACGCCGGCTCTCTCCCACGCCATTCTCGGCTACAACCGGGGGCGCCAGACCGGCCTGGCGGATGGCATCGTCATCACCCCGTCGCACAATCCACCCGAAGACGGCGGGTTCAAGTACAATCCGCCGTCCGGCGGCCCGGCCGATACCGCCGTCACGAAATGGATCGAGAACCGCGCCAACCAGCTTATCGCCGCGGGCCTGAACGGCGTGCGGCGCGTGGGGTATGCGCGCGGGCTGGCCGCCGCGCACCGGCACGACTACATCTCGAATTACGTGAGCGATCTGGAGTCGGTGGTGGATCTCGCCCCGGCGCGCGAGGCTGGGCTCAAACTCTGCGCCGATGCCCTGGGCGGCGCCGGCGTGGCCTACTGGGGCCGCATCGCCGAGCGGTACGGCCTGAACCTGACCCTGGCCCACACCGGCGTGGACCCCACTTTCCGCTTCATGCGCCTGGACTGGGACGGCAAGATCCGCATGGATTGCTCCTCGCCCTACGCCATGGCCGGCCTGATCGAGTGGAAGGACCGCTTCGACGTGGCCTTCGCCTGCGACACCGATCACGACCGCCACGGCGTGGTGACGCGCTCGTCAGGCTTGCTGAATCCCAATCACTACCTGGCGGTGGCAATCTGGTACCTGTTCGCCAACCGGCCCGGCTGGAGCGCGCAGGCCGGGGTGGGTAAGACGATGGTATCGAGCAGCATGATCGACCGCGTGACGGCCCAGCTTGGGCGCAAGCTGGTGGAGGTCCCGGTGGGCTTCAAGTGGTTCGTGGGCGGGCTGCTGGAGGGCACGCTGGGTTTTGGCGGCGAAGAGAGCGCGGGGGCGAGTTTCCTGCGGCGCGACGGGACGGTCTGGACCACCGACAAGGACGGCATCGTCATGGGCCTGCTGGCGGCCGAGATGACCGCGCGCACCGGCCGGGACCCCGGCGAGACGTACCGCGGCCTGACGGAGCGGTTCGGCGCGCCGGTGTACCAGCGCATCGACGCCCCCGCCACGCCGGAGCAGAAGGCGCGCCTGCTGGCGCTGTCGCCCTCCCAGGTGCCGCCCGGAGACCTGGCGGGCGACCCGATCGAGGCCATACAGACCGCCGCGCCATCCAGCGGCGCCCCGCTGGGAGGGCTCAAGGTCTCCACGCGCCGGGGCTGGTTCGCCGCGCGGCCCTCGGGCACGGAGAATGTTTACAAGATTTATGCCGAAAGTTTCGCCGGGGAAGAGCATCTGCGGAGCATTCTGGAAGAGGCGCAGGCGCTGATCGCCCGCGTGTTTGGGGCGTGAGGCACGGGCTTCCCGGCGGCCCCGTCCCATGCTACCTTCTGAAGGTGGCTTTGAAGACAATAGCGGCTCTGGCGATGGTGGCGGCGGCGGCCTCCGCGCAAACCTGGGAAATCGGCGCGGCGGTGGGGAACGGCGCCTACCGGGACCGGACCATATCCACCTCGTCAGCCTCCGCGCAGGCCGGCATGGGCAACGCGATTGCGCCCAGCCTGGTGGTCTGCGATGACATGTACGAGCACGTTTCCGGCGAGTTCCGCTACCTGTATCAGGGCGGGCAGCCATTCGTGTCGCAGGGCACCGTGAAGGGCACCATGGCGGGAAAATCGCACACGTTCGTCTATGACGGGCTGGTGCAGGTGTTCGGCCGCCAGCGGCGCATCCGCCCCTACCTTGCCATTGGAGCGGGAGTGAAGGGCTACGTCACGCCCGGTCCGGCCCCCAGCCCGGAACCGTTTCCCAAGGTTGCGGCTCTGCTGGGGAAGAGCCAATGGACGCTGGTGGGCAGCGTGGGCGCCGGCGTCAAGGTAAAGGTGCAGGAGCACATCGTTTTGCGCTTCGACCTCCGCGACTACCTGACGCAGTTTCCCAAGCAGCAGATTGCGCCGGCCTCGGGTGCCTCCGTCTCCGGGCTGCTGCAGCAGATCACGCCCATGGCCGGCGTGAGTTTCGTGTTCTGATTCGCATGGGTCCAGCGCCGCAAATCGAGCCCGACCGCCGCGCCGAAGCGCGCATGCTCTGCTCGGAGCTGGTGACGGTTCAGTGGGTGGATTCGGCGGGCAGGGACTGTATGGCGACCGCGGTTCTGGAAGATATCTCCCCGTCCGGAGCCTGCCTGCAATTCGAGGTCGCGGTGAGCGAAGGAACGCAGCTTTCCATCGCGGTGCCGGGCATGGTGCTACCGGGCCAGGCGCGCTATTGCCGGTTTCGCGATGCCGGCTATTTCACCGGCGTGCGTTTCGACGGCGACTGCCAGTGGTCGGCGGCGCGCTATCGGCCGCAACATCTCCTGGACCCGCGTTCTCTGGGCGGCGCCCCCCGGCCCCCGCGCTAAATCCCCGCCCCCTGCGACCCCAGTTCGTCGGCGAACACCCGCAGGTTGCGCGCCACCACGTCCACCTTATCGCCCACGTTCAGGTTCAGCTCCCGGAAGCGTTCGCGGCCGATCTCGGCATCGAGAGCGGTCCCGGTGTCCTCGCGCCGCAACTCGAGCCGCACCACCGGGCCGGCCGCTCCAATGTAGGCCACCGTGGCCACCACGGCGCCGTCGCGTCCGCCCGTGTGACGCGACAAATCCAGCTCGTAGGGCCGCGCGTAGGCGGCCGGGGATGCGTGCGGATTGGCCGGCTCGGTGCGCTCCCGGAACAGATTCACGTCGCCGATGAACCGGTAGACGAAGGAGTTGGCGGGGTTGTCGTAAACCTCCAGCGGCGTTCCCACCTGCTCGATCCGCCCGTGGTTCATGATCGCCACGCGGTCGGCCACTTCCAGCGCCTCTTCCTGATCGTGGGTCACGAACACGCTGGCGATATGCAGCTCGTCGTGCAGGCGGCGCAGCCAGCGCCGCAGTTCCTTGCGAACCTTGGCGTCCAGGGCTCCAAACGGCTCGTCCAGCAGCAGCACCCGCGGTTCCACGGCCAGCGCCCGCGCCAGGGCGACGCGCTGCCGCTGCCCGCCCGACAACTGGTTCGGGTAGCGGTCTCCCAGCCAGTCCAGTTGGATCAGTTGGAGCAACTCCTTCACGCGGGCGCGGATGCGCTCCTCGGAAGGCCGCGTGGCGCGCGGCCGCAGCCGCAAGCCGAAGGCGATGTTCTCGAACACGGTCAGGTGGCGGAACAGGGCGTAGTGCTGAAACACGAAGCCCACCTGGCGCTGGCTGGCCGTCGAGTTGGTGGCGTCTTCGTCGTTGAGCCGGATGGTGCCGCTGTCGGGCACTTCCAGACCGGCGATGATCCGCAGCAGCGTGGTCTTGCCCGATCCCGATGGCCCCAACAGCGCCACCAGTTCGCCGCGCTCGATCCGCAGGCTGACGTCGTTCAGCGCGCCGAAATTCCCATAAGACTTGTGGATGTGCTCCGCCTCGATGCTCATTGCCGCTCCTGCCGGGTCTTCCATTCCAGGAATTTCTTAAGGACCAGCGTGGTTACCGCCACCACGCTGAGCAAGGACGCCACCGCGAATGCGCCCGCGTAGTTGTACTCGTTATAGAGGATCTCCACGTGCAGCGGCAGCGTGTTGGTCTGGCCGCGAATATGTCCGGAAACCACCGAGACGGCGCCGAACTCCCCCAGCGCGCGCGCCGTGCACAGGACCACGCCGTAGAGCAGGCCCCACTTGATATTCGGCAGCGTGATTTTGTAGAACATCTGCCAGGGGGTGGCGCCCAGCACCAGGGCCGCCTCTTCCTCCTCGGTGCCCTGCGACTCCATCAGCGCGATCAACTCCCGCGCCACGAAGGGGAAGGTGACGAACACGGTCGCCAGCACGATTCCGGGCACGGCGAAGATGATGCGGATGTCGCGCTCCCCGAGCCATTTGCCGAACCACCCCTGCGCCCCGAACACCAGGACGTAGATCAGCCCGGCCACCACCGGCGAGACGGCGAAGGGAATGTCGATCAGGGAAATCAGGATGTTGCGGCCCGTGAACTGGAACTTCGTCACGGCCCAGGCCGCCGCCACTCCGAAGACCAGGTTCAGCGGTACGGCGATCCCGGCGGCGAGCAGCGAAAGCCAGATCGCCGAGAGGGTATCCGGCTGCCGCACCGCCGCCAGGTAGACCGCCGCGCCCTTTCGAAACGCCTCGACAAAGACCGTCGCCAGCGGGAGCACGATGAACACTCCCAGCGCCGCCAGCGCCAGCGCCGTCAGGGCCCAGCGGACTGCCGCGGGGTCCTGCGCGGGGCGGGACGGCGGGCGGGTTGTGGCAGCCGGGGCGGTCATTCGGTCTCCATGAACCGGCGGGTGCGCCGCTGCAGCACGTTGACTCCCAGCGCCGCCAGCGCCGAGGCCGTCAGGGCCCAGCGGACTGCCGCGGGGTCCTGCGCCGGGCGGGACGGCGGGCGGGTTGTGGCAGCCGGGGCGGTCATTCGGTCTCCATGAACCGGCGGGTGCGCCGCTGTAGCACGTTGACTCCCAGCAGCAGGATAAACGAAGCCACCAGCATCACCGAAGCGATGGCCGTGGCTCCGGCGTAATCGTACTGTTCCAGCTTGGTGACGATCAGCAGCGGCGCAATTTCGGTCTTCATCGGCAGGTTGCCGGAGATGAAGATCACCGAGCCGTATTCGCCCAATCCGCGCGCAAACGCCAGCGCGAATCCGGTCAACAGGGCCGGGCGGACGATGGGAAAGATGACGCGGCAAAACACCTGCCAGCCGGTCGCGCCCAGGCTGCGCGCGGCCTCTTCCAGTTCCCGGTCGGCGTCCGCCAGAACCGGCTGCACGCTGCGCACCACGAACGGCAGCCCGATGAACGTCAATGCCACCACCACGCCCAGCGGCGTGAACGCCACCTTGATACCCAGGGCGGCGAGATACCGCCCCACCCAGCCGTTTTCGGTATACAGGCTGGTCAGCGCGATGCCCGCCACCGCCGTCGGCAGAGCGAAGGGCAGATCCACCAGGGCGTCCGCCAGGGCTTTGCCCGGGAACCGGTAGCGGGCCAACACCCAGGCCACCAGGAATCCCGTCACCACGCTGACCAGGCCCGCGGCCAGGGAAGCTCCGAAACTGAGACGATAGGCCGCCAGCACGTTGGGCGCCGAGATCGTCTTCCACAGGTGGCCCCAGCTCGACGAGGCCGCTTTGAGGAAAACCGCGCTCAGCGGAATCAGGACGATCAGGCTCAGGTACAACACCGTGTAGCTGAACGCCGGCCAGAAGCCGGGAAGCACGCTGGGACGCCGGAAATTGGTTTGGAGCCGCATTCGGGACACGCGTTTGCCGGGACGAGTTACCTTCCGGCCGAGTAGATGCGGTCGAAAACCCCGCCGTCCTCGAAATGGCGCAGTTGCGCCTTCCGCCATCCGCCGAACACTTCATCGATGGTGAAGAGCTGCAACTTCGGGAAGCGGTTCGGGTACTTGGAGATCGCCTGCGCCGAACGCGGCCGGTAGTAGTTCCTGGCTCCGATCTCCTGCCCTTCTTCAGTGTACAGAAACTCCAGGTACGCCTTGGCCACTTCGGCGGTGCCGTGCCGGGCGGCCACTTTGTCCACCACCGCAACGGGGGGCTCCGCCAGGATGCTGATGGGGGGCGTGACCACTTCGAGTTTGTCCTTGCCCAGCTCGTTGAGCGCCAGGAAGGCTTCGTTTTCCCAGGAAAGCAGCACGTCGCCGATGCCTCTCTGGGCGAAGGTGGTAGTGGCTCCGCGGGCGCCGGAGTCGAGCACCGGCACGTTTTTGTAAAGGCGCGTAATGAACTCCTCGGCCTTTCGCTCGTCGCCGTTGTTCTTCTTGAGCGCCTGGCCCCAGGCCGCCAGGTAACTCCAGCGGGCGCCGCCGGAGGTCTTGGGATTGGGAGTGATGACCGAGATGCCGGGCCTCGTCAGGTCGTCCCAATCCCGGATGTGCTTGGGGTTCCCCTTGCGCACCAGGAATACGATGGTGGACGTGTAGGGCGTGCTGTTGTTGGGCAGCCGCGACTGCCAGCCGGCGGCCAGCAGGCCGGCGTGTTCGGCGATGGAATCGATATCGTATGCCAGCGCGAGGGTGACCACATCGGCCTGGAGACCGTCGATCACGCTCCGCGCCTGCTTGCCCGAGCCGCCGTGGGACTGGCTGACCTGCACATCCGCGCCGGTCCTGGCTTTCCAGCTCCTGGCGAAGGCGGCGTTGATCTCCTGGTAGAGCTCGCGCGTGGGATCGTAGGAAACGTTGAGTAGTTTGACGGGCCCGGCGGCGTTCAGGGCGGACCCCGGCACCAGGATCAGGGCCGCAAGCAGAAGCAGTGTGGGTTTCATGTCGAATCTCGCTCCCTAAATGAAGTTGACCTGGAACCGGAGGATGATGGCTTTCTCCGTGGGCCGGTTGCCGCCGGCGGCGGCCGTGGCGCCCCCGGTGAAGCCGGTGTGACCGTAGTCGAGCGACGTCCGGAAGAGACGATTCAGATACCAGTTCACCCCGCCCACCCACTCGTGAGCGCGCCGCGCGGCGCTGGTTGCGGAAGCGAAACCGTAGTTATAGAGCCCCGGCTCCGCGCTGAAATCCCCCACGCGCAAGGCCAGTTCAACGGCGCCCCAGCCGCGGTTCTTCGGATCGAAGGACCGCTGGGGAGTGGGGCTGGTGAATCCCTTCTTCTCACCCGTGAGCAGGTAGGCGCCCTGCACCTGCCAGGCGCGCAGCGCGATGTCCCGGCGGACAGCGCCCTTCTGCAGTCCTTCCTCCGTGAGGCCATACTCCGCCAGCAAGCCGAAACTCCCCAGGTAGTAATAGGCCCCGGGCGCCAGGCGGTTGCGGTGGCCGGCCTCGGAAACGCCCGACGCGAAGGGGATGAAGCTGTTCTGGCCGAATGACTTCAGTGAGGGAAGCGCTTCGCCGTCCAGGCTGCCCGTCGAGGCGCCGATCCCCGCGCCCAAGCCCGCCAGCGGATTGTGCGCGTCGGGCTGGAACGGCGTGAAGAAGAGACGGCCGGCGAAGTCGCGGTGGTTGCTGACCGCCGTATCGGACAGGCCATTGTCGGGAACCCCGTTGAACACCCCGACGGCGTAACTCACGCGTTTCCGCACCACGTCGCCGGAGATCTGGTACCCGATGTCGCGGCTGGGCACCAGCAGCGTGGGCAGCCCGCGCTCCACGAAGTTGGTGTCGTCGTCGGACTGCAGGCGCTCCAGCCCGACCGGCGGCTTGAATTTGCCCACCCTCACCTTGGCCCGGTCGAAGTATTTCAGCTCCACGTAGGCATCGTAGATGACCGTGGAACCCTGGCCGAAGTCCGGCCGGAACATATAATCCACGTACTTGTACACCGTGCCCGAAAAGGTCGGGCGGACGCGCCGCAGCAGGGCCGTATCCACCAGCGACTGGCTGCCTTCACCGAGGAATGTCCGGTTGTCCACCTGCAGGTCCGCGCCCACCTTGAGCAGGAAGTTGCCGTCGCTCGATTTGATCGTGAACCCGCTGGTATCGGCCGTCACGGACGCCGCGGTTTTGGCCGCTTCGGCGGTCTGCTGGAGCTTCTTGTCCAGCTCATCCACCTTCCGCTCCAGTTGCCCGATCTTCTGGTCCTGGGCCTCGGGGCTGGTCTGCGCGGCGATGGGCAACCCCGCCGCCAATAGTATTAAGATGCTGCGTCGAAAGTCGATCATGTTCTTGTCCTCTTGAAACGGAAAAACTGGAGCCGCGGGGTTAGCGAGAGAAACAACAACAACAGCTTACAGACGCAGCGGGCGCCGGGAGGAACCGGCAAGACGGGTTCATCGTTAAACGTACCATTGTCTATGGAGATTAGTATAATCAAGATCGAATGGCATTGCAAGCGCCTTTCAGGGCGCTGGAGAGCCAGTCCTTCGACCGTGTGGTTCGGTGCTATCGCGTTGCCGCTCGCGGCTCCGTTCGGAGCCCCGAGCGTGAGGGAGGGGTTTCCCGGAATGGCACCGAATCACACGGTCGAAGAGCTAGTCCGATTCGTCCTGGATCAGCGGCTGTCCGGCGAGCGAGATGCGGAAACCGTAGAAGGCGATCAGTGCCGCCACTACCAGCGGCAGCATGCCCATGGGGGCGTACCACAACGAGAAGTCCAGGGTGCGCGGAACGGTCAACAGGAGGTTTGCCAGTGCGGTACTGGCGATCAGTACCAGCAAGCCGTAGCGCATCAGCAGGAACACCGACAGAGCGTCCACCAGCAACCCGATTGGCCAGTCCACCGCCGGATAGTACATGGCCGGCGAACTGATCAGACCGAGGATCGCCACACAGAGGATGGCGGCGAGCCATTCCTTGCGCACAGCCACTCGCAACACGAACAGCAGGAACAGAATGATGAGCGGGCCGAGGAACGAGTTAGCCGCCTCCGAAAGAGCCACTCCAGCCCACAGACGCAGACTTGCGACCGCGTCCAGCCAGGGCGTCAACGGTTCGCCGCCGGGGCCGTGCAGTGCGGTTTTCAGCAGGACGAGCACCCCCATCAGGCAGGCGAAGCACGTGCTGAACAGCAACCCGCGGCCCACCAGCGGATCGCGGATCCCCTTCACGGTGTAGCGCGTCCAGGAGATCAGGACGTGCGGCCAGCGCCGCCTCACCCAGGGTTCCAGCGCGATGTAGAAAACCCCCACCAGACCGGCATTGAGCATGGCCTTGGCGATCACCCTCCAGAAGACCGACAGCTCGGCGGTGGTCAGCACGTGGTGCGCAGCCAGGGCGGAGCCGCCCCCCAGGCTGACAAAATAGAGTAGCGTCAGACTCCAGGCGCCCTGCCGGTCGCTTCGCTCGGAGCGGAAGTTCTTCCAGGCCAGAACGCAGGCGGCGATCAGCGCCAGGTACACCACGATCAGTGCGGCGAACTGGCCGCCCTGGTCGTCCGGTGCCATCCTCTCCCGCGTGCTCCACGGGCCGACGATCCGGAAAAACACCGGACGCCCGCGCCATGCGGCGGCCTCCACGCGCAGGTTGCTCCGGGTGGCCGCATCCGTTCCGGTCCACGCCGCGCGGGCGTCCCAACCGGCCAGCGGAGCCCATTCCGGCTCGGCGGGGTGAAACTGGCTCGGGTCCAACCCGGCGGCGGTGAAAAGCAGTTTCCAGTCGAAAGGCGGCGCCGGCGGCGCGGGCGCCTCCTGTTGCGCGGGCACGGCTTCGAATTGCCGCAGTTTCCCCTGCGGATCGGTCGCCAGGCGGATCATGCCGGAAAACTCCAGCGGCGGGTCGGTGTAGTGGATGTGCGTGTTCAGCCCGAGCAGAGCGGTCATGGGCCAGGGGCTCTGGCGATACCAGAAGTGAATGATGGAGGGCTCACCCGCGGTTGGGTTGCGCCAACGCGCCACCGCCAGGTCGTGGTGGTGCTTCAGGTAATCCAGTTCGGTGCCGTCGTAGTCCATGCCCCAGGCCGTGTCGGCGGGCTTGGCGTTGTATCCGAACCCTTGCAGGAGATGCTGCGCATCGCGGGCGAGGGCGTCCGGCGGGACGTCGATGGGCACCTTGTCGGTGACGCAGAAACGCACCGCCAGCCAGCCGACGATGGCGATCCCAGCCAGCGCCGCACCGAGCCACGCCAGCGCCACACGGGGACGCAAGCCTTCGGTTTCACCCGCCGCCGCGATCAGTTCCGGCGACGGGGTTTCCCCGGCGATCAGGGCCGCGGCCAGGGGATCGCCGCCCGGCAGCGCCGCTGCCACCGCCAAAGCGGAAGCCGGCCGGCGCCGCGGATCGTGCTCCAGACACCGCAGAATCACGCGCTCGGCCACAGGGTCCAGATCCTTCGCCACGCTGGTGATGGACGGCGGCGCCCCGTGTTCCTGTTGCCGCATCAGCTCCATCAGCGACGCGGCTTCATAGGCGCGCTTGCCCGTGAACAGCTCGTACAGCAACAGGCCCAGCGAGTAGATATCGCTCCTGACGGTGACTTCGATGCCCGCCAGTTGCTCCGGCGACATGTAGGCGGGCGTGCCGCTGCGCGCGTCGCCCTGCAACTGCTCGCCAAGGCCAGCCAGGCCGAAATCCATGATGATGACCTGACCCCGCCCGTCGATCATCACATTGGCCGGTTTCAGGTCGCGGTGCAGCACGCCCTTTTCGTGGGCCGCGGCCAGGCCGGCGCACAGCCGGCGCGCGGTCTCCAGGGCCTTGTCCACCGGCAGGCGGCCGATGCGCCGCAGCAGGCTGGAGAGGTCCTCGCCGTCGACAAACTCCATGGAGATGTAATGGAATCCCTCGGTTGCGCCGATATCATAGACGCGGCAGACGTTGGGATGGGTCACCTGGCGGGCCATGCGGACTTCGTTGTAGAAGCGCGCCACGGCGCGTTCGTCCCGGCCCAGCGACTCCGGCAGGAACTTCAGGGCCACGGCCTGGCCCAGCGTCAGATCCGTGGCGCGGTAGACCTCGCCCATTCCGCCGCGGCCCAGCAGTCCGGCGATCCGGTAGCGGCCGGCAATCACCGTGCCCGGCAGAAAGCGTTCCTCGTCCACCTGGGAAGGCGGCGCGCCCGGGTGCGGTCCCTGGCCGTGGGGCATAGCGGTGGTTTCGTCGGATGCCGCGTCCATCGGAGCGGCGCACCACGAACAGAACCGCGCGGCAGCGGCCGACTCACGGGAGCAGGAAGGGCAACGGGGCATGCGATCAGACCAATCTTAGCGCTTTGCCGCGCCGGGCGGGCTCAGGCACCCGACGGGGGCTCCACGCGCCCAAAACCCGATGCTATACTGGCCTTCGCCGCAGCGCACCAGCGTCGCGGCGTGGAGGCAAGCGGAATCATGCGAGGACTCATTGGCTTCGTGAGCATGTTCGCGTGCGCTGCAATGGCGGCGGGCGCGCAGACGGCGGCGGGCGGCGCGGCGGCGGGGGCCATCCCGCATCTGCGGCAGCAGGGCACGGCCACGCAGATGGTCGTGGACGGCAAGCCGTTCCTCATGCTGGCGGGCGAGTTGCGTAACTCGACGACGAGCAGCATCGAGTTCATGAAGCCGGTCTGGCCCAAGCTGGTCGCGCTCCACATCAACACCGTGCTGGCCGCAGTAC
>Ga0265323_10000794_pt1 | contig 16917 bp, 14 predicted proteins | sample 41225metaG_FD_193580 | JGI IMG/M metagenome (GOLD analysis project Ga0265323, IMG submission 193580) | Rhizosphere microbial communities from Carex aquatilis grown in University of Washington, Seatle, WA, United States - 4-12-25 metaG | ecosystem: Host-associated > Plants > Roots > Rhizosphere...
GTTGCGCGTCCGGCAATCGACCGCCCCTCCACCGGCACCCTAAACGCAATTGATCGTCTTCGATACCTGATCAACGGCGACCCACAACCAGCGCCACTCCATCCCACCAGAACAACATGCACACTATATGAGCACATTCACATCCATCAATCCCCGCAGCGGGAACGCATTCCAACCGAAGTTTTCGACTCCGCCGCCGCCGCGGCGCGGCTGCCTGTCGGCCAAATTGCGACCCTGATCCGCCCGAACACGACCGCGCGTCGCGTGAGTGCGGGAATCCACTCGAGGGTGCCGGCGCATATTAATTCCGTGATGCGGACGATGGGGACTTTACGGCGATCTGGACAGACGCCTGCGGATCTCATGCGGATTTCCTGCAGTCATTTGTTGCCGAGTCAGATCAGATCGAGTGTGCATGCGACAAGCGATCACCGGATTCGTCATTCCGGCGTTACTTCTCCGCCCTGAATCTTGAACACGTAAGCATGGCGGCACGGTGCCTCTTCGGGACCTAGATCGGGCGAGGTAATCGCGAGGGCGTCACCCGCGGTGGCAGTTTTCAGCGTGCCGGGCACGCCGAGCATTGTCACCTTGGCGTCGGCAGGCGCGCGCACGCCATGGAGCACGAGTTGCTTTCCTGGCCAACCGGCCGTGATCGCATAGAGGGCATCAGGCTTCCTCGTGAAGAAGACCTGTTTGACGGCGAAGCCGTTCTTGGGCGCCTGGCCGACCTGTTCGAGCAAGCTGTATTTAACCATGAACCTTCCGTATTCCTGTTTGGGTCGGGTGCCCTCGGTCCACTGGCAAGAGCGGCCGGCGGCGCGCGTGCCGTAGATGGCCTCGCCGTTGACTTTGAGCCAGTCGCCGATCTCCAGGAGACGCTGTTCCATGATCGGTGGGATGGTGCCGTCGGCGGCGGGACCGATGTCGAGGAGTAGATTGCCACCGCGACTTACGAGGTCGATGAGCACGAGGATGAACTCGCGCGCCGTCTTGTAGTCGTCGACGCGTTCGGCGCGGTTGAGGCCGTAGGAATAGGCCATGCCACGGCTTTCCTCCCAAGGGTGCGCGCCGTCCTTCAAGCCAGCGGCGTATTCGGTGGTCCAATAGCCGCCGTGCTTGAAGCGACACTCCTTGCCCCAGCGATCGTTCACCACCACTTCGCCCTTGCACGGCGATTCATTGAACAACCACGCCAGCAGTTCCTCGCTCTTCCAATCCTTGGAAGGCATTTCCCACTCGCCGTCGCTGAAAATGATCGAAGGCTGGTAGCGGGTGACCACGTCCTTGAACTGTGGCGTCATGTGCTCGGTGACGTAGCGCGCGCGGTCTTTCAGCCAGAGCGGATTGAACCATTCGTAGAGCGAATAGTAGAACCCGAATTTCAATCCGCGGGCACGAGTCGCCTCGGCGAGTTCGCCGAGCAGGTCCCGCTTCGGGCCGATCTCGACCGCGTTCCACGGGCGACCCCAGGTGCGGCTCGCCTCGGCGCTGGGCCAGAGTGCGAACCCCTCGTGGTGCTTCGACGTGGGCACGACGTATTTGATACCGGCCCGCGCGAAGAGGTCGGCCCACTGCTTCGCGTCGAAAAGTTCAGCCGTGAACCTTGGCGCGAAGTCCTGATAGTTGAAATTCGCACCGTAGTTCTTCGCGTGAAACTCACGCCAGACGGCATCCTCGGGTTTGTCGCTGGCGACATGAGACCAGTACCATTCGGCGTATTCACCGACTTTGCCCCACGCAGGGACCGAGTAGACACCCCAGTGGATGAACACGCCAAACTTGGCGTCGAGATACCACTCGGGCATCGGCCGTTGGTCGAGCGAGGCCCAGTTGGGTTCGTAGTGCGTTTCATTAGCATGGCTGTCAGGGGCCAGCAGCAGGGCGGCGGTGACGAGTGCCATCGCGCTCACCGCAATTCGAGTGATGGTTGTGTTCATGGCTTGGTTTGATACTCCAGCCTCTAGTAGTACTTCGTTAGGTTTTCGACGTAGAATCCCTTCAAGTGATCTCTGGACCCCGGACCAACTTCATAGGTAGGCGCAACATTTGGACCTCAGAGCGGAGAGGCGGCCGAAAAAAAACCGCCCAGACGACGGAGCATGCCAACGAGCCCGAATTGTTTCATGGGCAGAAGCAAAGCAGGCAGGAAGGGAGTTTTCATGTCAAATATAAACGTTTCAATCTAAACATTTAATTATGCTCTCAATAACATTAAATAAACGTTTCAATTTATATCGAAAATCTCATTGCGAAACCAGGACCTTTCGGCGTATTCGTAGCCATCATTTTGACCGTCCCGTGGACGGGCCGTCACACCCAGACTCGATGATTATGATGAACAGAATGCGGGTCAGCCTGATGGCGCAGGAGCCCGGCGTGCCGTGGCGCGACCTGCCGGAGCGCCACGGGTCGTGGAACTCGGTGTTTACCCGGCACCGCCATCAGATCGAAAACTTCTGCTGCCGGATCAAAGCGTACCCCCGCATCGCCACCCGCCACGGCAAGCTCGCCGTTACCTTCCTCGGCTTCATCCAGCTTGCTGCCATCCTCGATTGGCTCTCTCACCGATTTTGAAAACACGCCTTGAGACCATTACCTATGAAACATTGGATTCAATTCACAGTCCTGCCGATCCTTATCCTTGTCACAGCGCATGCGCAGACGCCCACCGGAGGGCTGGGCCCTGTTGCGATGGGCTCCTATAGCCAAACCATTTTCGTGACGTTCAAATCCGAGGCGGCGGCCCGCCAGGCCCGGCTCCGCCTCGCGCCACTCTACCACGATCTTCGGGCCGCTTTTTCCACGCGCATGGACGACTGTGACCTGAACGATCTGCGGGTGGCGGAGATGATGGCGAGGTACGGCCAGAAGGGTACGTTCAACCTGACCGATCTCAATAATTGGTACCAGGACAGCACCGAAACGGGGGTCAAGGTGTCGGGCGATCCCGCGGTGGAAGTTCCCCGACGCCTTTTGGCCGGCGGAAATTCCATCGGCGACCACACCCTCGCCCATGAAATGCTGCCGGCGTTGTCCAAGAACAGCGCTTTTTGGGAGATCATGGGAGATCGGGTGGCGCTCGAGACCCGGATTGCCTCCCCGGTCCTTTCGTTTGTTTATCCTTTTATGGTCTTTAAGTCCCAACTTCGCGATGGGCACGATCGTGCTGACTTGGAGGAGATGCTCCGCCGCTCGGGCATCTACCAGCTGGCCGAGAACAACTACAACGAGGAGTGGGACAGCGGCCTGCAGGACGGCCTGTTTATCACCCAAGATACTCACTCCTATGGCGGCAGATATGTGGACGCGATCATCACGCAGGCGCGGGGGAAGGAAGAACGACCGCTGTTTCTGATCACCATGCACGCATGGGTGAGAGAGTGGGGTGGTCCGGAATTCCCGAAATTGGAAGAAATATACCGCAAATGGTCGGGTCGGGAAGATTTGTGGTACTGCAACGTCAACCAGTACGCGGCATACCGGTACCAAGCCCGGTATTCCCGACTGGAGACGTCGGTGGAGAGGAACGTGCTGAAGGCCGTGTTGGCGCGGCCCGACCCGCTGGATCTGAACGACTTGACCCCGCTGACCTTAATGGTGGAGGGCGTGAGCCAGCAGGAAGTTGTCTCGGTGGAGAGTCCCGGAGCCGAGGTGCGGCAGGTATCCCTTGACGGCCCCTACGCATTCGACCTTTTCCACGACAAGTCTCGGGGAGAGGTCGAGATCTATGCGGAGGCGGATAATCCCGGGAACGCCGACCAGCTTGGGGACGCCAAGAGTGGGTTGCAGGGTCTGCGGGCGCTGCTCCACCGGAAAGGCCGCCTCTTGAGCCTGGTCCTGCGCAACGACGGCAACCAAGCCCTGCGGGACATCCGCGTGGTTTTCCGTCTCCCACTGCGGTGGAAGGATGGGGTGGTGCGGAAGCAGGTGGCGTCCCTTGCAGACGGGGCTTCCGTCACCTTAGAGGTTCCCCTGACCGAAAGATCCGCCCCCGAACATTACTCCGACGGGCTGGAGTACGACGTGGCGCAGGTGGATTTCCGCGGCCAGCGGCGGGGGCGATTGTATGCAGTTTGCGAGGTGCCGGGTGACGAACCAGCGGCGTTTTTTGCCCGCAATGGTTTCTGGATGCTCGGCCCCCTGCCGGGCGACATGGCCGATTTCGATCCTCAAGTGTTCGCGAAGGCGTTTCTGGAAGGTGAGCCGCCGGCGAGAGAATATACCGTGCCTTGGAGCGGAGCCCTCAATTGGAGGAGCCTGAAGCCGGCCAACGCGTCCATCCTCGATCCCGACATCATCCCCACTACCGGCAAATCGAACATACCGGAATCCTTTAAAGAGGATCCCTCTTTATACTTCTCCCACACGAAGGTCCATTATGTCTTTTATGGTCGGATCGTGTCCCCGGAGGACCAGACCGTCCGGGCGGTGTTCGGCCGCGATTGCATGAAGCGCTTATCGTTGAATGGTCGGATTGTTGAAGGTGATGAACTGGCCCTCAAGAAGGGAAGCAACGATGTGCGCATCCTGTACGCTCCAGCGCAAGGCATAGGCTCGTCGTATGACATAAGCAACTACGGCTGCTATTTCCGCCTGACTGACGCCGAGGGAAAAAGGGTCGAGGACGTGCGTTTCGAGAAACCGCCAGCGCCATGATTTCTCAGTTACCCACACCAAGATCCACGTAGCTATGGAAGCAGACCGGTTCTTTGGGATCGATTGTATTCAAAGAAAGTGGCTGGTTTCTGGTGCGCGTGCTAGCGGGCGTGCCCAGCACATTTCGCTTTGCCTCAACCGGGCCATTTTACGTGGAGATTGGCCCGATATCACGCCGCGTCAGCAAGGCCTACGCGCAGTTCTTCCTCGATTGGGTGCAGGAACGAATGAGTCAGATCCGATTCGATGATCCCCGCGAGCAAGCTGAGTCGATCAAGTACCAGCAGCCAGCAGAGCAGTTTTGGCGGGAAAAGGGCGAGCAAGCGAACGCTCAATAATGCCATCTCGGTCCACTGTCCGCCATTCCTCCCAATGACGTCTGTATCGCGCCACTCGGCACGGCATTGCATCACTCCTATCGAGTGACGTGATTCCGGCAACGTCAATCGATCTGTTGTCAGCAGGCAGCATGCGACCCAGCTAACGCTTCTGTGTTCCGAAGTTTGAAGATACGCCTTAGAATCTCGTGTACTCCATGGAAAACGGAAAGTAGGCGGCGATGACAAATATTAGCGCAAACGCGTTTCGAATCTCGCTGAGAAGGTGGTATTGGTCGACACACATGAACACCTCTCGGAATAATTCGTCCGGTTGGAGAACTGAGCGAAACACAAAACGTACATCCCCGTTCCGGATTTCGGTATGGCGACATGCCACTACGCCGGCAGGGATCTCAAAGTGGTCGGTCAGTCCGGCCGGCATTACACGAAGCCTTTGGGCTATGAAAACGCGGCGTGCGCGAAACGATGCCTCCTATCGCTGTACTATGCGCGCCCTCAAAACAGCGACCACCAAGTTTGGCATTTGCAGGTCAGCACACCGGTCCGTCAGCAAGGATGACATTGGCAGAGCCGCCCGCAAAACCGTTTCTGCCAACCGGTGGCTGGCGATCTGACCTACCTCGCCGCTGCGATAACTCCGGCATAACTACCATCTCCCGAAGATCCCTCAAGTATTCCCTTTGCACGGATTCTTGAATGCATCTATCTCGCAAATATGTGCGAACAAACTGCACGAGACAAAACTGCTGCATGACGACACTCAATCTATATTCACCGCTGCACGATGGCACAACACCAATCATAAATTCCCCACCGACAAACGCCAGTTAACAATCTTTCAGTCCACTAATGAAATCCAGTCTTCTACACATAATCCTTATAGTTATTGGCTCATTCTCCGCTAATCATATATTTGCGCAGGACGGATTGGTCAACATTGCAATGGCCCAAATATTTTGCCTTGACGGAGATCGTGCGGGTAATTTCGTCCGAATCGAGAATGCCATAGTCGAAGCGAAAGGGAAAGGTGCTCAGATCGTTACATTGCCGGAGTCCTGCATTCTAGGTTGGGAGAATCCTTCAGCTCATCAAAGAGCCGAGCCAATCCCTGGCGAAGACTCCGATAGGCTATGTGAATTGGCTCGAAAGTATAAAGTTTACCTAAGCATAGGATTGGATGAAAAGGAAGGGGATAAGTTATACGACTCTTGTTTACTTATAGATGATGACGGGAAGATTATCTTAAAGCATAGGAAGATCAACGTCCTCGCGGAACTGATGACGCCACCGTATTCTGTTGGCGATGGCGTTAGTGCGGTGGAGACGAAGTATGGGAAGATAGGAATCTTGATTTGCGCAGATTCTGCCAGAGAGGAACTCTTAGAAGCTATGAAGGGCAAAGGTCCCGATATTTTGATTATTCCTTATGGCTGGGCAGCCCCGGAAGGAGAATGGCCGGAGCATGGGGAGAAACTGCGCGATGTTGTGAAAAACGCGGCGAGGGCAGCGAACTGTTTGGTGATTGGGACGGATTTGGTTGGGGAGATCACAAATGGTCCATGGAGAGGCCAAGTATATGGCGGACAAAGTGTCGCTGCGGATAATGAAGGGAAGGTGTTGGTGCTATGTAAAGATCGGGATATGGATATAACGGTGGTATCAGTTAGAGTGAAGTAGGAGTGGGATGCTTATGTTAATCGGGACGTAAGGTCGTTTGTGGGTGGCGGGGTTACGGGTGTAATTCCTTGGGTAACACCCTCAACCAGTCGCGTAATCAGCCACGCAGTAACTGCGCTCCAGCCTCGGAGGAGGCAGGAGGAGCTCTCCCGGAGCCGTGCGCATCGTGTGCTGCTGGGAGAACGGCATTTTCCGGTAGCCGCGGAAGGTGAAGGAAAGATTACAGGTGGTCAAATCTCTTTGGCTTCACGATCGATAGAATAGGAGACACCAATGCTAATAAAGAAAATGTTGCGCTGCCTGCTAACAGCCTCGGCCGCGCTGGCCGTTTGCTTTGCGGTAGCCCTGCACGCAGGCACCGCTGATTCCGTATCGTCTGCCCAGAGACCTTCATCCTTTCATTTCACCGTCACAAGTGACCTACACAATGTCACCGATATTTACGATCGCGTCCTTGACGCGATGCAGATACACTCAAAGGGACAAGGCGCATTCCAGATCTCTGTGGGAGATCTGGCCGATAAGGACGGTCAGACTCCGCAGTGCCTTCGCGACCTGATCGATTCGCATTGGGGCTCGGCCTCAGTCTGGTGGCCCGTCGTCGGAAACCACGATTCGCATGCCCCTTCCTCGATGACTTGGATCCGCGCGGAATACGAGACTGGCAATCGTGTGCGGCGGCCCCTGAAAAACCTCGTGACACGCGCCGGGCCTACCGGTAGCGCTGCAACCACCTACTCTTGGGACTACCGGAACGTGCACTTCATAGTGTTGAACGAGTACTGGAACGGCGAGACTGTCCCGGGTAGCGATGTGGCGATTGACGGCGACGTAGTCCCGGCATTGCGCGAGTGGCTGGAGGACGATCTGACTGCGAACCAACAACCGTTTATCTTCGTCTTTGGCCATGCACCCGCCTTCCCTGAGTACAGGCATATTGGCAATAGCTTAGACATAAACCCGGCCAACCGCGATGCTTTCTGGCAGGTCTTACAGAAGTACCATGTCCAGGCATTCATCTCCGGACATATTCATTTCTACTACAAACAGCCGCGCGATGGCGTTTATCAGATCGTGGACGGCTGCGCCGGGCGCAGCAACGATCAGCAAACCTATCTGGATGTTGTCGTCGGCCAGGAACAAGCACAAATAAGGGTCTGGCAAAACAATGCTCGTGGGGGCTCCGACTGGCGATTGGTGGACACCATAATGCTTGCTGCCACAGCCAGACCCGGAACGCATTCTGTGGCGGTGGGTTATGGGCCGATTTTTGCGCCTCGGGTCAACACTGGATGCGATCCAACTAACTGCATTATCACAGCTCCAGCGACAAAGCTAAACCCAGAAATTTGGTAGGGCCTTACCACTCACCCGATGCACCGAAAGTGAGCGTGAACATGACTTGTGGGTAGCGAAAACCTCATCGCGGAGCGAATTCGTTGATCATTCGGTCAGTTGGGCCAAGCTGCCCGGATCATGTTTGGCATAATTCTTGCCGTGCTTCGGAGTCTGGGTGCAGCCAGAAGCATTCCGCCGAAAACGCTTCCCGTGGCGGTGACCTCTTCCACGGTATTCGCCAGCAGGGTCGCAGCCTCCGCTGCGAATGCGTGTGGCACTGCGAGGCTGTCATGCACGGTCAAGAATAACACACGAGGGACGGTCTCCGCCTAAACCTGCGGCCTTCAATTTCCGGAGTGAGTTTCCGCCAGAAGCTTGCCCGCCATCTAAACTCAGCTTTAAACCCCGTCCGTTATGAAAAAGTCTCTTGGGGCCAAAACCCTCGTTTACCCGACCCCGGTGTTTGTCGTTGGGACCTACGACCAGGCTGGTAAACCCAACGCGATGACCGCTGCCTGGGGCGGGATTTGCTGTTCCCAGCCGCCCTGCGTCGCCGTCTCCCTCCGCAAAGCCACCTCCACGCACGGAAACATCGTGGCACGCCGGGCGTTCACGATCAGCATTCCGTCCGAAAGACACGTCAAGCAGGCGGATTATCTGGGGTTGGTGTCAGGCAGGAGCGTGGACAAATTCGTAGCAGCCGGGCTGACGCCGGTGAAAAGCGACCTCGTTGACGCGCCGTACGTGCAGGAGTTCCCCCTGGTCCTGGAGTGCAGGCTCGCGCACACGTTCGAGCTGGGCTTGCACACGCAGTTTGTCGGGGAGATTCTGGACGTGAAAGCGGAGGAAGCCGTGCTGGGCAGGGGAGGGCTGGTGGACATCAAAAAGATGGACCCGCTGGTGTTCACGCCGGACACGCAGTCCTACTACGGCATCGGCGGGTTAGTGGGGAAGGCTTTCTCGGTGGGCAAGACGCTTTGACGAGCATGGCAACCTCCTGAGGCTCACGCCGGTTCGACAGGCGACGGGTGGCGGACGATGACATGGGGCGGACGCCGGCGAGGATCACCTGCCCCGCCTCCCCTCAGCATTCTCTACCCTCACAAAACTCGGCCTACTCACGGGGTTCGAATCCCTGTTCGGATGTGAGTCTCGCCAGTTTCGCGATCGCGATCTTAGGGAGCGAGAGCGGGTGCCGGGTTTTGTGGCGCCCGGCGCGGCCGAAACGACAGATTGTTCGTCGCCACATAGATGGCCATCGCGAGCAAAATGCAGCAGGCTGCGATCCAAAAGAACGGGCTATGGTGGATCCGCCTCCAATGCGGGCGATGCACCAGGTTTGGGCCGCCGTGTTGTTGAAACTGGGGATCATTCATGGGACTGGGGACCGGTGCGAGAAGTGGATCGGACATTTCCTGAGCATGCGGAGTTTCTTTGCCGGGGATGATACGGGCGAAGAAGTCGCATCCCTAGCTGGCTTTTTTTTGCCTATGAAGCATACACGAGCGGTGACCATGTTCGCCATGGGGCTTTACCCGTAGCCGCGAAAGGAGCGTTCAGCCTGCGGAAGCTCTTCCGAGTAGCGCGCCGAGCAAGGGGCAATCAACGGGGTCAGACTGGGCTTGGGATTGACGGTCACGGTTGAGCCGGGAGCCGTGTCTTGAGATCGGCCGCGGTGAAGGAACGGGTTTCGGCGATCAGCTGGCGGGCCGCCGGAGCCTTGATCACCCATACTGAGGATGCGCTCGCCGTCGCTCACGACGATCACGCGAACCCGGTCGAACCGCGGATAGGCGACGATTTCGCGGATGCGCTGTTTGTTGGGGTGGCTTAGAAAAAGTCCGCGCGGCTTACGCCAGATCTCGCTGAACCGCTGGCAGCCTTCACCGACCGTCGGCGTGTAAACCAACGGCAGCAGTTCCTCCAGATTACTTGCCAGCAGTGCGAAGAACAGCGTTTCGTTCGTGTCCTGCAACTCGCGAAGGAAGGCGTAGCGCTCGAAGCCGGTCGCTAAGGCGCGCAGGACTTTCAGGCGCCGCGCCATCTGTTCCTCCAGCGTGCCGGCGTGCGCGGGTAGCAGTCCGTGCAGATTGAACTGGTCTCGCTCGGCTTCGGAGAACGCCGTTCCCTTGTTCAGCGTGGGGCAATTAAGCAGGTCGATGCCGGCAAGGTCCGTTTCGAACGCCCCTGGTTCGCGCGGGGAGCGGACGTCTCCGCCTTTCCCCGCCTCGGAATTGGTTTTCGTGACGGTGCCGGCGGGCGTTCTTGGTTCCGATTGAGCTACCGAGATCGGCTGATTTCTCAAGCCGCCATGATCATTTGCGAACCGAGGGCATCCGGCACGCCCACCCGCCGGCGCGAACAGCCGTCCCGGGCGGAAATCACCACTTGCATTCGCCCGCTTGGCATCGGGCCTGAGCGCCTGAATGGATCTTGCTCGCCATCATTTGCCACACCGCGACTCGGCCAATGCTTCGATGCTGCTCTGATGCTGCTTCGCTGCTGCGCTGCTACCTTGAGTCGACCCAGTCCGAGCTCGACGAACTGGTCTTGGGGCTCGGCGCAGCGAAGAACATGCAAGGAGCGCGAGACCTTTTCTGGACCAGTCATCATCGCCAATCCGGCCGACCCCGCCGTGGATACGAACTGCGACCGACAATTCAAAAAAACTGGTGCTGAAAATCAGCGGGTTGCGTTTTGAATCGGTCGCTTGCCGAGTTCGTGGTTTTATCCACGGCGGGGTGGTCCAAAACGCAATGGTCGGACGCTGACCGGAGATTTGCTCCACCCGAGGCGAGGCTTTCCGGTTCATCGGGCCTTTGCATCAGTGGCCCCGTCCTGCAGGGTGGACTGTGGTGGAAAGTGGAGCGCCGATTTGAATAGTTTTTCGGGCCTCCGTCTAAGTGACTACCCCGCTGGCTATTACGAATTCGCTCCACCAAGGTTCGTATCCACGGCGGTTGGCTGCCCGGCATGGTTTCGAACCATGACTAGAGGATTCAAAGTCCTCTGTGCTACCATTACACCACCGGGCAATGCCGCAAGGCCGCCTACGTTGCGCCGAACAAAAGCACGGTCAAGGCCGGAAAGGTCCGGAAGGACGCGGCGGAATCCGGTAGGGGAAGTGACGCGGCTGCCGGCGGGCGGACCGGCCGCGGCCCGGGGAAACGAAGCTTGCGCCGGCGGAGGTGCTCGATTGGTTTGGCTGCCATCTCGCGTCTTGCCCGCCTCCTTCATCGCCCGCTCCGTATGAGCGCCCCGGTTTCTGATGTTACGCCCTCCGCCCCGCCCGTGGCCGCCGGACCGCCTGCGGCGCTGGTTGGTTCCGAATCGCACTGGGCTCTGATGGGCCGGCATTTCCGGCGGCACCGCCTCGCCCTGGGCTCGCTCTATGTTCTGGCGGTGCTCTATACCCTCGCCGTCTTTGCCGAGTTCTTCGCGCCCTACACCCGCGAGTGGCGGAATCTTCCCCATGCCTACTGTCCACCGCAGCTGCCGCGCATCTCCTTCACGCACGGTCTCCATGTGCTGGGCATGAAGCGCCTGATCGACCCCGTCACGCTGCGCAAGATCTACCTGGAGGACCCGGCGACGGTGGTGCCGCTGGGTTTCTTCGTCCGGGGCGAGCCTTACCGGCTTTGGGGCTTCGTCCCGTGGGACCGCCATTTCATCGGCGTGAAGAATCCGGCGCCCGCCGCCGACGGCGTGCCGCCCACGTTTCTTTTTCTCGGCGCCGACAAGTACGGCCAGGACACCTTCAGCCGGCTCATCTACGGCGCACGCATCAGCCTCTCCGTTGGCCTGCTGGCGATCATCATCACCTTCGGGCTGGGCGTCACCATCGGCGGCATTTCGGGCTACATGGGCGGCGGGATCGACAATGTCATCCAGCGGCTCATCGAGATCATCAATTCGTTTCCGCAGCTTCCGTTCTGGCTGGCGCTGGGGGCGGTGCTGCCGCCCGACTGGTCGCCGCTCACCACCTATTTTGCCATCACCATCGTCCTGAGCCTGATCGGCTGGACGGGCCTCGCGCGCGTGGTGCGCGGCAAGATCCTGTCGTTGCGCGAGGAGGACTACGCGATGGCGGCGCGGCTGCTGGGCGCTTCGCACACCCGCATTCTTTTCCGCCATCTGCTGCCGGGATTCACCAGCCACATCATCGTGGTGCTCACCATGAGCGTGCCCTCGATGATCCTCGGCGAAACGTCGCTGAGCTTCCTCGGTCTGGGGCTGCGTCCGCCGATCGTCAGCTGGGGCGTGATGTTGCAGGACTGCATGAGCATCCAGACGATGGCCAACTATCCGTGGCTGCTCATGCCCGGGGTGCTGATCGTGCTGACGGTGCTGTGCTTCAATTTCCTGGGCGACGGCCTGCGCGACGCCGCGGATCCCTACGCCATGCTGTAGCCGGAGACGCTCAGGGCGGCGGGGCGGACTCCGTGGACGACGATGCAGGCGCCGGTTCCTTGACGACCCGCAGTGTGAGCACCTGCTGCTCCGTGCGTCCGTCCAGGTGCAGCTTGACGGTGAGCGGGATCTCCTCGGTGGAAACCCCGAGACGGGAGACCATCGGCTCAGCCTCGACGGACTCAGTCGGTTTGACGGTGATCTTGGGCGGCTCGACGACGAAGTTGCCCAACGCGGAGTCAAAATCGATCACCTCCACGTCAGCCGGGGTGTCACCGTGGTTGGTGAGACGCAGCCGCAATTGAATGGGCGGCAGATTGCTGGCCTGAATGGGTGGCGCATGGGGGACGCTGCTGTCAGCGCCGCCTTCCGGCGGACCACCACCTCCTCTGCCACCGCCGTGACCCCGACCACCGCCCCGGCCGCCACCGCCGCCGCCCATGCTCAAGCCTCCGCCTCCGTGGCCCGCGTGGCTGCCCCCGCTACTGCTCCCGGATTCAGCATCGCGGGACCATTTCACGCCGGCAGGGGCGAGCATGGCCTCGATCTCGATCCGGCCATCGAAAAACATGCCCTGCGCCTCCATGCGCGGGATGGCGGCCCGTCCGCTGCCGTCATTGGCCCCCAAGGCGCCGGGCGGCGGACGATTGGGGCGTTCACCTTCGCAGGCGGTGAAGCCGAGGAGAAAAAGTGTCAGCGTCAGCCTGCGCCAATTGCGACAGAACCAGACTGAGCCGGAGAGGGGCATGAGGCGCATGTCCTTGTGACGCCTGCGTCCAGCGAAGGTTTCCCGAAAATGGCGGCACCGGGACGGGCCATTTCAGAGGAACGCCTGGCCTAAGCCTGCGGCGGCGATGACAACGGCCCACGGCGGCAGCTTCCACAATTGCAGCGCCGCAAAGACTGTGAACGCCAGTGCCGCGCTGCGCGCGCCGGTGATACCTGCAGTCCACACGGGATTATAGAGCGCCGCGAGCAGCACGCCGACCACCGCCGCGTTGGCACCACGCAGCGCCGCCTGCGCGCCGGACTGGCGCCGCAACATCTGCCAGAAGGGCAGGGCGCCGGTGACGAGCAGGATCGAGGGCGCGGAGATGGCGGCCACCGCCCACAGACCGCCCAGCCAGCCGCGGGGGCCCATGTGCATCAGGGTGCCGAGATATGCGGAGAAGGTGAACAGCGGTCCCGGCAGCGCCTGCGCCGCGCCATAGCCGGCGAGGAATTGGTCGTGAGTCAGCCAGCCCGGCGCGACCACCTCCCGTTCGAGGAGCGGCAGGATCACGTGCCCGCCACCGAAGACGAGTGAGCCGACGCGATAAAATCGGTCGAACACCACCAGCCATGGGTGGGGGCTCGCCTGCGCCAGCAGGGGCAGGCCAATCAGCAGCAGCAGAAACGTCGCAAGCCACGGCACTCCCGCCCGCCGGCGCGGTGTGACCGCCAGCGGTGCGGCCGGACCGTCCGTCGCTTCGCGAAACAGCAGCCAGCCGAGCATGGCGCCCAGCGCGATCACGCCAATCTGGCTCCACGCCGCCGGCAGGAGCAACAGCGCCACCGCTGAACCCAACGCCAGGGTGGCGCGCGGCCGGTCGGGGCAGAGGTTGACCGCCATGCGCCAGACGGCCTGCGCGACGACTGCAACCGCCGCCGCCTTCAGTCCCGGCAGCCAGCCCGCGGCACCGAGCGCGCCGAGCGACGCCACACCGTAGGCGAAGGCGATCATCAGCACCGCCGAGGGCAGCGTGAACCCGAGCCACGCCGCGAGTCCGCCGGCCACGCCGCGCTGCAGACAGCCGATGCCGAAGCCCACCTGGCTGCTCGCCGGACCGGGCAGAAACTGGCAGAGCGCGACCAAGTCGGCGTAATGCGCGTCGTCCAGCCAGCGGCGGCGCTCGACGTATTCCTTGCGAAAATAACCGAGGTGCGCCACCGGCCCGCCAAAGGACGTGCAGCCCAGCCGCAGGGCGGTGAGGAAAATTTCCAGCAGGGACGGCGGCGCAGACATCACCCGAAAAGCAAACACGCCGGCGCCCACCACGCACGCCTTTCTTTAACCCTCCCGACCGGTGGCAAACCCGCCGAATAGTTGTTTATCCAGAAGCCAGGAAACCAGGAATTTCACGTCAGACTCCTGGCTTCATGGCTTCTGAATCAATCTTGCTCAGCCTTCCACCTTGAGCACCAGCACGCCGCCTTTCTGCGAACCGATTGCCAGCAGGGTGTCGTCCGGGCTCCAGGCGAATTTCGAGGCGGGGGCGGTCAGCCGGACGGTGGCGATAAGCGGCGGCTGGCGGGTGGGGCTCCACAGTTCGACTTCGTGGTCGTTCGCCGCGGTGGCCAGCAGTCCATGGGCATGCTGAAAAGCGACGGCGCAGACGCGATCGGCGTGAGGCAGGGCAAGCGGTTCGCGGCCCTCGGGGCCGGCCCCGGAACAATCCCACACGCAGGCGTCGCGCGCGCCGCCGGTCGCCAGCCAGCGGCTGTCGTGGCTGAAGGAGAGTTCGCGCACCTTGGTCTCATAGCCGCTCATGTGAAATTCCTGGTCCTCCTCCGGCAGCCAAAGATGCACGGCGTTGTCCTGCGCGCCGGCCACGAGCCAGCGGCCGTCAGGCGACCAGACCAGTGCGGAAATCGCGCTGCCATAGGCGTACTCGCGCTGGGCGCGGAAATCGTCCGCGGCCCACAGGCACACGCCGCCGAAGTACGCCACGGCGATGGCGCCGCCCCGCGGATGCCACGCCAGGGCGGAGAGAGTCTTGGGCGCATCCTTGAAGGCATGCGCGATGGATCCGTCGGGCTGGAGCAACACGAGCTTCCGGCCGGCCGCCGCCGCCAATACCGGATTGCGGATACCGGATACCGGATAGCCTGTCACCGGCCTCCACGCGAGATGTTCGAGCCACGCATGGCCGAGAGCCGCTTCTGCGGTCTGTGTTCCGGACACGCCGTCCCAAAACCGCACGGACCCATCCTGACCGCAGCTCGCCAGGATCGACCTCTCCGGTTGCCGGTCTCCGCTTTCCGGTATCACGGCCGGCGCGAAGGCGACGGCATTGGTGCCGTCCGCATGGCCCGGCAGAGTGTGGAGCCGCGCGCCCGCGGCGTCGAACAGGGTGACGGGCCCGGCGGCGGACGCCAAGGCGAGGGTGCGGCCGTCGGGCGACCAGGCGAGGTCGATCACGTAGTCGTCGAGCTGCGCGACCCAGGTTTTGGAGAGGTTCATCGCTCAGTAGCGGGTAGCGGGTAGTGAGTAGCGAGCCGGAGAGAAGAGATCTATTCGCTGTTCGATGCTCACTGCTTCAGCTGACCATGCAGGCCTTGAAACCGCTGACCAATTCCTCGCGGTTGAGATTGCGGCCGATGAAGACGAAGACATTCGTGCGCGGAGCCCCGCCCCAGGGCTGGTCAAACTTGGCGTCGAACGTCATGTGCACGCCCTGAAAAACCAGGCGTTTGTCCGAGCCGCGCACCGAGAGCACGCCCTTGCAACGGAAGATGTCCTGGCCCTTTTTCGCCAGCAGGCCGCCGATCCAGTCGTTGAGGCGCTTGGCGTCGAGTTCGCCGGGCAGGGTGATTCCGACGGAGGAAACCTCCTCGTCGTGGCTGTGTTCATGACGGTACGTCTGGTCGTGGACGTAGCGGACAAGCGACTGGTCCGCCGCATGGAGGTGCGTGGGCACGTCGTGGGCCGTGAACAGCATGTAGCGGCCCGTCGCCGGTATCGTCACCGGAAAATCGCCGTGTCCGTCGGCGAGCTGCAGCCGCTGCAGGGTGGTGCCGGGCGTGACGGCATCGCCGGGCTTCACGGGTTTCTCCTGGTCGGAAAACACCTGCACCGCGAGGTCGCGCGCCGCGGCCAGGTCGATGGCGTCGAGGCTCTTCACCGGCAGCAGCGCGACATCCAGTTCGTTTTCGTCACCATGGTGATGATGATCATCCGCGCCGTGCTCATGACCGTGTTCGTGGTCATTCTGCTGGCCAGCAGAATGGTGGCCGATGCAAAGCTGGTAGGTGCCGGCGGCGAGTTCATAGACGCCGGCCCATTCGAAGGAATACTCGGACTCGAGAAAGCGGGGATCGAGGTCGGTGGCGCGGCTGAGGTTGAAGCCGCCGACCTCCAGCACGTGATCGAGTGGAATATCGCAGTTGCGCGTGCGGTGGATCCGCGCCGCCGTGTTCATGCGGTGCAGGCGCGCCTCGAGCCGGTCGAGGTCGGGGGCGCCCACGAGGTCGGTCTTGTTGAGCAGAATGACGTCGGCAAAAGCGATCTGCTCCTTCGTCTCCCGGCCGTCGTCGAAATGCTGGGCGACGTGCCGGGCGTCGACGACGGTGACAATGCCGTCGAGGCGATAGGCGTCGCGGATTTCGGGGTCGCTGAAGAACGTCTGCGCCACGGGGCCGGGGTTGGCCAGGCCGGTGGTCTCGATGAGCACGCCGTCGAGGCGGTCCTTGCGCTTGAGGAGCCGGCCGAGGATGCGGATCAGGTCGCCGC
>Ga0265323_10000795_pt1 | contig 16906 bp, 14 predicted proteins | sample 41225metaG_FD_193580 | JGI IMG/M metagenome (GOLD analysis project Ga0265323, IMG submission 193580) | Rhizosphere microbial communities from Carex aquatilis grown in University of Washington, Seatle, WA, United States - 4-12-25 metaG | ecosystem: Host-associated > Plants > Roots > Rhizosphere...
GAATAATTCAACTCTATGCAAACTTGAAGAACTGCAATACGTACAACTATAAGGGCAACCTAACATTGAAATCATAACTTTTCTATAGCGATTTCCCATTCTTGGAATATCTTCATAACATTTTTCCCTTGCAGGCAGGGGTAAGTCATTTGGGTCTCCCGGAACTGTTTTAATAATTCCTCTTTCTCCAGCAAGAATTTTTTCAATTGAACCATTAACAGGCCCTCTAACCACAACATCAACATTTTCTAATTCAGAAATTTCTGGAGAAGCAGTTGCATGGTGCCCACCAAAAACAGAGGTTATATTTGGATTTTTTTTCTTAACATCAGTTGCAATTTCATATGCTTGTGAAAAAAAGGTAGTCATTGGGGAAAATAAAACATAATTTGGATTCCAGTCAGATATATTTTTTACAATAGAACCTTCTGTTTCCGCATCGAAAAATTTTATTTCTTGTCCTAATTTTTGAAGTTCTCCACCGACAAAATATAATCCGTAAGATTCTTCATTCCCAAAACATACCAGTGCGTGTTTCATTTTACCAACCTGACTTTATCACGTCACACACTTTAGCAACATCCTCTAATTTCATTTTTGGATGAAGTGGCAGAACAAGATATTTATCTTCTAATGCATCCATGTTTGGAAGATCTTTTCTTCTTCCACCAAGAATAGAATATCTATCATTTCTATAATGCATTTGATTTGATTCAATTTTATTTTCTCTTAATTTTTTCATCAAGTCAACTCTTCCATCAACTAAAACAGTGCAAATCCATGCAGCATGTTCTCTGTCTTTGTAATCCGCTCCAATGACTTCAATTCCATCAACATCTTTTAATCTTTCAATATATTCTTGTAATAATTTTTTTCTGAAATCTAAAATCTCATCAAAATGTTTCATTGAAGCTAATGCAATTGCAGCACCAACATCAGTCATTTGATATTTGTAACCCACTTCTTTAATATCATTTTCCCATTTTCCTAATTGTTTTGCAGAACGGTCAATTCCAAACCATCTGATTCTTTTTGCTTTTTCTTCTAGAGAATTATCTTTCAAAGTTACCATTCCTCCGTCGCCAGTAGTTATATGTTTAATTGCTTGAAAAGAAAAAGCAGTAAATTCAGAAATAGAACCAATTGTCTTTCCATTATATGTTGCACCCAAAGCTTGTGCTGCATCTTCAATAACAGGAATATTATATTCGTCTGCAATTGTTCTTATCTCATTCATATCACAAGGTAATCCTCCGTAATGAACACACACAATTGCTTTTGTTTTATCACTAACTAATTCTTTAATATGATTTGGATTAACATTCAAGGTGTTTGGTTGCACATCAGCAAAAACTATTTTTGCTCTTTGATATAACAAAGGAATATTTGTTGCGGTGCATGTAAATACTGGAGAAATAACTTCATCTCCTTCTTCAATTCCTGCAAGAATATAAGATAAATGAAGTGCGTCAGTTCCAGAACCAACAGCAATAGGAGAATGTTCTTTTGAAAATTTTTCTTTGAAAATTCCTTCAAACTTTTCAACTTTAGGTCCCTGCCCAATCCATCTTGACCTTAAAGTATCAGCGACTTCTTCAATTGCTTCTTCAGAAATATAAGGATGACACAAAACAATTCCTTCATCAACATTCATTAAAGGTAATTCATCCTGCTTTTTTTCCATATTCATTTGGTTATTTTTTTATTTAAAATGATTTGTATATCTAATTATACACTTTTGAAATCAATTTTTTCTTTTTAACGTTTACTAATGAATCATCTATATTCTTTATATTACTTTGAGATAGAATATAATTTATAAGGGTTAATAACAATTTTTCATTGTGAAAATTGCTCATATTACTATGTTTTTCCGTCCAGCTTTTTGTGGTGTTGGACAAGTAGCTTATGAATTAGCAAGCAGACAAGCTAAAGAGGGACATGAAGTTCATGTTTTCTGTTGTGATTCTGATAAAAATAATAGAATTAAAATAAAAGAAGAAATAATTGATGGGATACATATTCATCGTCTTCCTTACTGGTTTAGATTGTCATTAACCACTTTTTTTTGGCCTTCTCTATTATGGAGATTTAAAGGAAAATTTGATATCGTTCACACTCATGTTTCAGGACATGATTATGTTTTGTTTGCAGGTTTGCTTTCGAAAATAAATGGAGCAAAACATATACATACAACACATTGTCCTTGGACAGATACTTCTTTCAGACCAAAAATAGTTCGTCCTATTTTATTTTTGAATGATTTATTCATGAATAATTTTTCTTTCAAATTAGTTGACAAAATAATTGCAATTACCCCTTGGGAATTAGAAATTTTAAAAAAATATACTGAAGAAGAAAAAATAAAAGTTATTCCCAATGGAGTGGATAATATCTTATATCAGGAAATAAAAAATAATCAATTTAGAAAAAAAAATAATATTAAAGAAAAATATTTAGTTTTATTTTTTGGAAGATTAAATCCCACAAAAGGCCCAGAAATGCTTGCAAAAGCCGCAATAAATCTTTCTAAAAAAAGAAAAGATATTGCTTTCGTTTGGGTTGGCCCAGATGAGGGAAAAGCAGTAGAAGTAAATGAATTAATTAAAGGACACAAAAATATGAGATATATTGGTCCCTTAAAAGGAAAAGAAAAAATTGCAGAGATGTATCAATCTGCAGATGTTTATGTTCTTCCAAGTTATAGAGAAGGATTGCCCCTAACTTTATTTGAAGCAATGGCTTCAAAACTTCCTATAATCGCTTCTCCTGTAAACGGAGTTCCTTATGAAATGAATTCCCCTGAAAATGGATTTTTTTCAAATTATGGAGATATTAAATCGATTGAAGAAAATATACTAAAAATTATAGATAATAAAAAATTAGCAAAAAAAATTTCAAAGACTAACTTTGCAAAATCCAAAAATTATAGTTGGGACGATATTCACAAGAGATACCTTGAAGAATATCAAGTCCTATTAAATCTACATAAATCTTAAAAAGGTTTTTTATCTCAGTTTTTTATGAAATTTCTCTTTGTAAATAAACCTCCGATTATGGAACCATTGGGGATAATGTATCTTTCTTCTGTAATAAAAGGATTAGGACATGAAACAGGTTTGGCTATAACTTCAGAAGACTTGGAAAAAAAGGTTGCGGACTTTAATCCAGATTTTGTTGGATGTAGTATCATAACAGGAGACGAAAAATTTTATGATGAAATTAATAAAAAATTAAAGTCTAAATTTAAATTTGTTTCAATTGCAGGAGGACCTCATCCAACTTTCTTCCCCGGATTTTTAGAAAATTCTAGCTTTGATGCAATTTGTATAGGAGAAGGAGAAAAAGCAATTCAACAATTTTTAGAAAATCCTTATTCATCAGAAACTCCTAATTTTTGGTTTAAAGATAAAGAAGGAAAAATAATAAAAAATTCAGTTCAACCCCTAATTGAACCGCTTGATGAAGTTTATTTTCCAGATAGGGAAATAGTTTCACAATGTTCTCAAATTCAGGGAACTCCGATTAGACATTTTATTGCTTCTCGAGGTTGTCCTTATAATTGTACTTATTGTTTTAATAAATCATATTCTGAGTTATATGAAGGACAAGGAAAAAGAGTAAGATTCCGTTCGGTTCCAAATCTTTTAGAAGAAATAGAACAAACTGATAATGCTTTTCCTTCAACAAGATTAAATTATTTTCAGGATGATACTTTCACTTTAAATGATGACTGGCTTGAAGAATTCGCAAAAGGATATTCAAGAAGAATTGAAATTCCTTTCCATTGTCACGTAAGAGCTAATACTTTAACAGAAAGAAAAGTCAGCAATTTGGAAAGAGCTGGTTGTTATAGTGTTCATTTTGCAATTGAAACTGGAAATGATGAATTAAGAAATAAAATTTTAAATCGTGGAATGAGCAAAGAACAAATTCTTTCTGCAGTTGAACTTTTAAGAAAACATGGAATAAAATTTGTTACTCAAAATATGATTGGAATTCCTGGAGGGAATTTGGAAAAAGATTTAGAAACATTAGAATTGGATATCGCATGCAAACCAGATTATGCGTGGGTTTCAATTTTCCAGCCTTACCCCGGAACTGCTCTCGGAAAATTATGTCAAGAAGAAGGATATTACGACGGAGATTTCACTGATTTAGCAAATAATTTTTTTGAATCAAGCAAATTAAATTTCTCAGCAGAATATAAATCGCAACTTTCAAATTTGCAGAGATTATTTGCAATCTTTGTAGAAAATCCAGATTTGTATAAGTTAGGATTGCTTCCCCCAATGATTAATGCTCCCCAAACCGAAGAAATAAAAATTGCTTATCAAAAAGCATACAAAGATTTTAGGAAAATTGGGGACAGAAGAATTTACGGATTTGATGTTTAAATAAAATGATTTCAATAATAATAACTGCTTTTAGAGAACCTCAAGTTGGAAAAGCAATAGAATCTTTTCTAAATCAAAGAATAAAAGAAAAATATGAATTGATTGTTTCCGCTCCAGATAAAGAAACTCAAGATATTGTTAAGAAATATAAAAAAGTAAAATTATTCCGCGATCCCGGTAAAGGAAAAGCTTTGGCTCTCAATCTTCTTTTCAAAAAAGCAAAAGGAGAAAAAATAATTTTAACCGACGGAGATGTTTATGTTTCTGAAAATTCAGTAAACGAATTATTAAAAGAATTTGAAAATCCCCAAGTTGGTTGTGTAGCAGGAAGGCCAGTTCCAATAGAAGATAAAAAAACAAAATATGGATATTGGGCAAATTTTCTTTTTGATTCCGCTCATCATTTAAGAAAAAGATTATTCACAGAGGGAAAATTTTTCCAATCTTCAGGTTATTTATGTGCAATTAAAAGTGGGATAGTTAAAGAAATTCCATTGGACACCGCAGATGATGCTGTAATTCCTCATCTTATTTTTGAAAAAGGTTATAAAATCGCTTATGCAGAAAAAGCATTAGTATTTGTAAAAAATGTTAACAATTGGAAAGATTGGATAAGTCAAAAATTAAGATGTGCCAGGGCTCATGAAAATCTTGGTAATTATATTGATTTAAAAAAAAGTCCGAGAACAAAAACTTTTTCAAACGAATCAAAAGGAATTTTTTATTTATTCTTTTATCCAAAAACATTAAAAGAAATTTTTTGGACTATTGAATTAATATTTGCAAGATTATATTTATGGGGATTAGTTTTTTTTGAAGTTTACATAAAGAAAAAATATCACAAAGATAATTGGGAAAGAGTTGAAAGCGCAAGATAATTTTCAATCTATATATTCCGAATACATAAACCTTATATATTCTTTTTAAGAAAAAAAGGTATGACTAAAAATTTAATTACTGGAATAGGGGGATTTGTTGGTTCTCATTTATGCGATTATATTTTAGGAAAAGGAGAAGAAGTTATTGGAACATATCGATGGACAGAAGATATGAGCAAAGTTTCTCATGTAAAAGATAAAATAAAAACAGTCCCTTGTGATTTATTGGATTTAGGTTCTTTTATTCGTGTAATTGGAGATACTAAACCAGATTATATTTATCATCTTGCTGCACAAAGTTTTGTAAGTGATTCCTACACGAATCCAGGAGTAACAATTGAAACAAATACTGTTGGGACAGTAAATCTTTTGGAAGCAATAAGATTTTTTAAAGAAAAAGAAGGATACAATCCTGTAGTTCATGTTTGTAGTACATCTGAAGTGTATGGGATGGTTAAGCAGGAAGATTTGCCCATAAAAGAAAATCAACCCCTAAATCCAGGAAATCCCTACGCGGTTGGAAAACTCGGTGGAGATATGGCTGCATTGGTTTACTTTACAAATTTCGGAATTAAAACAATTAGAACAAGAGCATTTACTCATACTGGTCCAAGAAGAACAATGATGTCTGCAGAATGTAATTTTGCAAAACAAATTGCTTTAATTGAAAAAGAAAAACAAGAACCAATAATTCATCATGGAAATTTAGATAGCATCAGAACATGGACAGATGCAAGAGATATGGCAGAAGCATATTATCAACTTGTAAGAAAATGCAAACCAGGAGAGGTTTACAATATTTGTGGAGATACTGTTAAATCAATTGGAGAAATGTTAGAGTGTTTAATTTCATACAGTCCAATGAAAGATGAAATAAAAAAAATTCAGGACCCAAAATTAATGCGTCCAAATGATGTTTCACTTCAAATTGCAGATTGTTCTAAATTCAAAAATGAAACAGGATGGAAACCAAAAATTTCTTTTGAGCAGACAATGAATGATTTATTGAATTGGTGGAGACAGATTGCTTAATTATTATTTAACATTCATATTCTAAATACATAAACCTTATATATAAAAAAGCAAAATATTTTTTATGAAATCTATCGAAGATATGCAGGTTGTAATTCTTGCAGGAGGTTTAGGAACCAGATTGCGTCCTTACACCGAAACAATTCCGAAACCAATGATGGACATTTGTGGAAAACCATTTCTAGAATATCAATTAAATCATATTAGAAATTCGGGGATAAAAAAAGTTTTGCTTTGTGTAGGATACTTGGGAGAACAGATTGAAAATTATTTTGGAGATGGAAAAAATTTTGGATTAGACATAACCTATTCTTATGAAAGAAAACAATTAGGGACTGCAGGAGCATTAAAAAATGCAGAACTTATAATTGAAACAAATCCCTTTATTGTGATGAATGGAGATACTTATTCAGATTTTAAATTTAAGAAATTAAAAGATAATTATCCCTTTCGTAATCCAATTATGACAATGGTAATAACTCCAGCAACAAATCCAAAAGAGCAAGAATTAGTTGAACTAGAAGGAGATAATGTTTCTAATTTTTATCAAAGAGGAACAATAGAACATGAAAAATATTTAAAAAGAAATAAAAATCCTATGATTAATAGTGGTATTTATGCATTCAATTCTGAAATATTAATTATGATTCCAGAAGAAAAAATTTGTTCATTAGAAAAAGAAATTTTTCCACAAATTATGGGAGAAATTAGAGGGATTGTACATAATGGTTATATAAAAGATATTGGGAAAATTAAATTTTGCAAAGAATTCGAACAAGACATAATCGAGGGAAAAATTAAATGATAATTCGAAGTCGTGCTCCCGTAAGAATTACTTTTGCAGGAGGAGGAACAGATATTCCTCCCTATGATAAAGAATATCAAGGATTATGTTTAGGAGCAACTATCGACAATTATGTTTATACTTCTCTGACTCCACGGGAAAATTCAGATATAGAAATAATCTCTTGGGACTTGGATGCTAAACAGCATTTTGGGGGATTAGAAGAATTAACTTACGACGGAAATTGTGATTTAATTAAGGCAGTAATAAAAAAAATGAACCCCCATTACGGATTTAATTTATATGTAAGAAGTGATATCAAACCTCATTCGGGGTTGGGAGCAAGTGCATCTGCTGCAGTTTCAATAATTGGAGCATTCAATCATTTAAGAAAAAAAGATCCATTAACAAAACGTCAAATTGCAGAACTCGCTTATACAATTGAACAGGAAGAAATAAAAAATTCTACAGGCAGACAAGATCAGTATGCTGCTGCTTTTGGAGGAATTAATCGATATGAATTTCATGGAGCAGATAAAGTATTTGTTAGTCCCTTAGATATAGAAAAAGATTCTATTTTAGAATTAGAAAAAAATTTGATAATCGCACGAGTTGGAGAAAAAACTGAAACTTCAGGAGAAGTCCATAAAAAAGAGCAAGGCAAATCTGCGATTGATATCGAAAGATTACACGAAATTAAATCTATTGCAAAAGAAATGGAATATTCTCTTAGAAGAGGAAAATTAAATGATTTTGGACTTTTAATTAAAGAGAGTTGGGACAAAAAAGTGGTATATAATCCGAATGTAACAACTCCCCATATCGATTCTTTAATAGATTTAGCTTTGAAAAATGGAGCCATCGGAGCAAGACTTATGGGTGCGGGAACTGGCGGAAATTTATTAATTTATTGTAAGCCAAACAAAGAACAAATTGTTTCTAAAAAATTAGAAGAAGAAGGAGCAAAAATAATTTCATTCAGTTTTGATTTTACTGGATTGCAAACCTGGGAAGCAGAAGAATGAACAAAGCAATTTTTTTAGATAGAGACGGATTAATCACAAAAGCAGGAGTTCATATTTATAAAATTGAAGATATGGAATTTGTAAACGGGGCAATACAAGGTTTAGAAAGGATGCAGAATATGGGATATGAATTGATAATTGTAACAAATCAAGCCGGAATTGCAAAAGGAAAATTTACAGAAGGAGATTATTTTGCTTTTAGAAACGAGATGCATAAAAGATTAAAAGAAGATAAAATAAATATAACCGCAGAATATTTTTGTCCGCACCATAAAGAAGGAATAATTGAAGAATATAAAATTGATTGTAATTGCAGAAAACCAAAACCAGGAATGCTTGAACAAGCAGCAAAAGATTTTAATTTAGATTTAAAAAAATGTTTTATGATTGGAGATAATCCTTCAGATATTTTGGCCGGAAAAAATGCAGGATGCAAGACAATTCAAGTTATGACCGGAGAAGCAAAAACAGAATCTCCAGAAGCAGATTTCTTGGCCAATGATTTGTATATTGCAAGTTATTTTCTATCATAAAAACAAATAAAAAGCTCTAATTAATGAATTAATCATGGAAGAAGTGAAAGGGGAATTGAAAGAAAATGTTTCCGAAAAAGATATTGAACAGAGAAAATCTAAGTTAAGCCAGTTCTTTTTTGGATGGGTTAAGGATAATTATGATAAAATTTTTATTGCAATTTTAATTCTCGCATTTATAATAAGACTTTGGATTTTTTTCAAAACCCTGAACCAACCATTCTGGTGGGATGAAGCAGATTATTTATCTGCAGCAAAGAGATGGGGGCTTGGATTGAATATACGAGATATTTGGTATTACCGAAGAGGTTTCCTTTTTCCTTTAATCGGAGCATTATTTTTTAGACTAGGACTAGGAGAAACAGGGATAAGATTTTTAGTTGTTTTGCTCTCTACTGGAATTGTTGCAGTTTCTTATTTTATTATAGCAAAAATGTTTGATAAAAGATTAGCTTTGTTAACAAGTGTTGCATTAAGTTTATCTTGGATTTTGCTTTTCTTTACGGGGAGAGTCTTAACTGACATTCCCGCGGCATTTTTTATCTTATTGTCGTTATTATTCTTTTGGAAAGGATATGTTCTGAAAGAAGGAAACAAATTTTTATATTTGTTCGCTTTGTGTTTCGTTCTTGCTGTTTTGACAAGAATGCAATCATTTATGCTCGCTCCTCCATTTTTAATTTATATTATTCTTAAAGAAAAATCTAAAATGTTTAGAAACAAAAAATTGTGGGTAACTTTAGGTATAATTTTAGTTCTGCTTATCCCCCAATTTATTTTATATTCTATGCATTATGGAAATCCCCTGAGTGATATTGCTTCCCACTATCTGGGTATCGGAGAAAAAGCAGTTCAAACTGGGAGTGCAAGAACATTTTCTTCAGCGATTTTTAATTATTTCTGGAATGTAGAAAATGGTCAGCAGGTCGGTCTCCCTTACATGCTTTCCTCAATCATGTTTGTTATGCTGATTATTGGACTAATCTATTTCTTTGTGGATTTGTTTATAGGTATAGATAAAATATTCAAGAATGAATTATTACAGAATAAACTTTTTGTTTTAACGTGGATAATTTCATTATTTTTATTAATGGGTTATATAGGTTCTGACTCATATGTGGAACAAAGATATATCACTGCCGCCCTGCCTTTCTTATTTCTTATAGCAATCTCCCCTTTGGTTTTTATTGGAAACTTTTTATCAAAACATGTTAGGTTAAGTAAAAAGATAATAATCGGATTAACTCTTATTTTAGTAGCACTTCTAATGATTCCAAATATTACCCTCTCAAATTCGCTTATAAACCAACAATTAACCTCTTATTCCCAAGTTAAACAAGTGGGGGAATTGATAAAAGCAGATTCAAGTCCAGGAGACATAGTCCTTTCCAGTTCACTTCCCCAAATAACTTATTACTCTGAATTATCTACTTACCCATATGACATAAAAAATGACAGTATTAACAAGGGAGATAAAACAATTGCAAATTATTCCGACGGTGAAGTTGGTTTTGAGCAATTTCTCAAAACTAAAAAACCAAAATATCTAATGGCTTCTATTTTTGAAGGTGATCCTGACTGGATTTTGCAAAAAGGAACCTATCAGAATAATAATTACCTCTTGCTTCCATTTTTTAATTCATCAATGAGTTATAATTCTCAGGGGCAGATAGTGTCTTTAGATTTAAAAAATGAAGTTAAAAAAGGAAGCATAACTTTAGATTTATTTTATCCAAGAACTCAAGAAGAAATCAATGGAATTTTTATCTACAAAGTATCTTATTCTTGATTTTTATTATATTCAAAAAGAAATATTTTGGTAACTGTAAAAAAATTAACTTTTTTCTTTAGTTCAAAATTTTCTTTCAAAATTTTAAGAATTTCAGAATAAGAAGTTATATGCTCTTTTGGAATTTCAATTTTCCCAACCATCTTTCTCGTCTTTCTCGATATTAAATTTCCTGTCGGTATTGAAACAATTAATTGAAAATTATCATTCATCCTCTTAAAATTATTTATAATCTCTAAAATCTCTGAAGGGGGAATATGTTCAAAAACATCAAGGCAAAAAATCTTAGTGGGTTTTAATTTTCTGTAGTCATCAATAAAAGTTTTTTCTGGATTTAAATCATAGCCTATTATGTTGAAATTTTTTAATTTTTTTTCAAGCCATCCTGCCCCGCATCCAAAATCTAGTATTAAATCTTCTTTCTTTAGTTTTGCAATTTTTATAGAAGCATCAATCTTTTTTTTAAAATAAGTTCGTGTTAAAAGATTCTCGTTTTCATAAGTATTTTCTAAAAGATTATTTTCCATTATGAAAATTCTCCTGAATTTTTATTTGTGCTGAAATTTCTGTTTCTGTCATTATTCAAAATCCCCCATTCTGAATTTTGGACAAATTTCCTGTTTGCTCATTTTTCATACTAATAAATATTTTATGCAATTCTTCAGCATTAATATTTCTTTTTTTGCCCTCTTTATTAAGGATGTATATTGCTTTCATATCTTCACATTTTGAATCGTATCCATGCATAGCCTTGATTATCTTTTTCCCCTGCCAATAATTTGGAGAAATTAACACTCCCGGATTTGCTAAGAAAATATAATCTCCATATCTTTTGTCTTTCCATTCAATCCATTTCCCCTCTTTAGAATAAAATTCTGGCTTTTCTCCCCAATATCTTGCAAAAGTTGAATCAATCATGCAACTTTCTGTCTCTGGAGCAGAAATTGTTTTTTTAATATCAATCATTCCATGGTCTGAAAGTATTATATCAAATTTAGATTTGGAAATTTCCATATCAATTTTTTTTATTGTTTCAATTGTTTCTTTGCTTTTTGTTCCATACTTATGAGAAATTTTGTCAAGTTCTCCGATATAGGTATATTCTATTCCTTTAATTTTTTCAAAAGATTTTTCAACTTCAGTATCGAAATTCCATATTTTTTTTAGAGGAATATCTCCTGTTCTGAATAATCTTTTTCTTTTGATTAATCTTTGCAAATTAATAAGAATTTCAAGAGGAAGTCTTCCAATCCAATAAAATCCTCTTGTCCACCCAAATCTGGATTTTTCTGTTTTATAAAAAAAAGCAAGTGCATCATTTTTCCCATAAAAAAAAGTTTTCATTCCTCCTTCAAATCCGAGGGGCATTTCCAATTCTCCCCATTGAAATTTTTCTGTTAAAGAAGATAAATATGGTGCATTCTTAAGATATTCTGGTTTGAACGCATCAATCATCACAATTTTCATTATTTATTTAATCTTTCAAGACTATATTTATTTACTGTAAATCTGAAAACATTATCTATTTCTAAATCATATTTTCTTTTATAATAAACAAAAAAAGTAATTAAATCAAATAAGAAAATGAAATTTTTCATTTTCAATCCTTCTAGCATAACTTTTTTTATCTGATAAATTCTGACCCTGTTTACTACTTTCTTGATATCTTTCATCTGGACATACTTTGTTCTTGAAACAGGAGAGGTAAACATGATGTGCGAATCTTTGAATCCTTTTCCTTGGATTAAATTTTCTTTTTCACAAACTTCTTTTATTTCTGTTTCTGGCAAAGGCATTAATATCGGAAAAAGAGTGTAATCTGCATTTATTTTCCTTGCCATCCTGTAACTTTCATCCATTGTTTTATTAGTATCGTAAGGAGCACCGACGATAAATTGAACCCTTAAATGCAAACCATACTTTTTAATTATTTTAACTGCATTGTAAATTTGTTCTTCGCTCATTTCTCTTTTGTATAATTTATTTCTTATTTCATCATTTCCTGCTTCAACTCCCATTCGGACTTCGTAACATCCCGCATCTTTCATAGCTTTGATTATCTCATCAGTGACTAAATTAGCTCTCACATTGACATTCCATTTCAGTTTTTTGTCAAATCCTTTTTCTTTAAATTTTTTGCAGAATTCTAATGCAAAATTTCTGTCAAGAATAAATGTATCGTCGTAAAAAAATAAATATCTCATTCCTTTTGAATAATACTGTTTTATTCTCAGTTCTATCTCTTGAATTACACTTTCTACACTTCTGAATCGGACATACTTTCCTTCAAGTTTTTTTCTAATCGCATGATTGCTACAATAAGTGCAGTTATAAGGACAACCTCTTGAACTCATTATCGGAAGATGATTGTTGTTTATCAAAAAATATTTTTTTAAATTATAATCTTCAAAATCAGGAAAAGGAAGTTTATCCAGATCTTCAATCAATCTTAAGTTTTGATTTCTTACAATTTCTCCGTTTTCTTTTTTGTACCACACTCCTTTAACTTTTTTGCAGTCTAGTTTTTTATCAAGAATGTCTTTCAATACATATTCTCCTTCACAGGGACAAATCATGTCAACATCTTTATTTTTTATTGTTTCTTCGGGCATTAATATTACATGAACCCCACCGAAAATTATTTTTATGTTGTAGTGTTTTTTGATAAAATGTGCCATCTTTAGAGCTTGGCTATAATCAAAACTCATAACCGAGAATCCAATTAAATCTGGTTTGAATTTTTTTATTTTATTATCTAAGTAAACTTCCCAATCCTTTTTATGAAATATAAAATCCGCGATTTCTGCTTTATGTTCAGTTTTATTGTTGATAAACGATTTTAATGTAGCTAAAGCCATACTTGGCATAAGAGCATACCCTTCTATGTTTGGTTCTACTAATAACAGTTTCATTCTCTAAATTTTTTAAATAACAGGATTAATAAAGATTATCCTAATCTAAACCAACTTTTGAAGGTAATATATCGAATACAATTTCAGTATTCTCTGCTTTAATGGTTTTGTTTTAGGAGTTAATTTTCTCAGATACCTCTCAGCTTCTTTTTCATTCCCAAGAGAGTATGAAATTAAAGATAAAGCAATTATTATTCCCGCATCTCTCCAATTAGCCAGATTTCTTATAAGGAACTCTTTTTTTCTTAAACCTTCCAAAAAGAAACGGATATTTAAGTAATATTGAGCGGGAAAAAATAAAGCCCCTCCTAGATAATCATTGAAATAAGTGTAAGGCAATTTTTTATAAGCTTCCTTGCAGATAATTTCCCAGTCATCAGAATTTATTTTCAAATATTCTGTTAATATTTTTTTCAATGTCCATTTAACCCATTTTTTGGATTCATTAAAGAAGTAATCAACATTTTCTATCTCATATCCACCATATAACTTTGCTTTGCTGGCTAGACTTACAAATTCTTTAAATTCTTTTGGAACATCTAAAGATTGGAAAATTTTCTCCCTATCCTGAATTTTGGACTGATATTTGCTGTTGTAAATAAGAAGGGCAGAACATGAGTCAATAAATCCCTTAATTGCATAAATTGATTTTATCTTTTCAGAATTTCCTTCTGCAATTGAAAAATGGTCTATCTTATTGAAAAGCAATCTTATTGAATCTGATTTTGAAATTTTCACCTCAGGAATTTTTTTTGTTATCTCTTTATCTCCGTAAATAACAGAACTGGTTTTCAAATCAAATGTTCTTTGTGTTGGATAGGATTTTGATAAATTTTTATAAGGAATGCAGTGTAAATCAACATGAAAGAATTTATTTTCATCATAAGTCTGTTCGAAATCTTCTACAAACTCAATTCCTCCTCTTCCAATTGCTGCAGAACAGACTCTTCCCAAATTTTCAAGAGTTTCTCCATCCACTTTCTTTTTTGTAATCAAGTATAAGTCATAATCATTCAACGGCGTTATTTTCCCACCAAGTTTCTTGAAACCTCCTTCTCCATGTCCGAATCCTCCAAAGAAAATTATTGCAATAGGATTAATTTTTTTTAAAACGATTTCTTTTATTATTTTCAAATCTCTTTCAACTCTTTCATCAGCTTGTTTTGATGTTGTGTATTTCATTTTTTTTCTCCGACATAATGAATATCATTGCTATTAGTGAAGGGATAATGTTTGTTATTATTATTCCTAATATTGACATAGAAAAAACTTTTACCGCGCTGATTCCAAACAAAGCGAATAAACTTATCATTGTAAGTTCTCTTGTTCCAAGTCCGTTTATTGTAATAGGAATTTGTGCTACAACTGTTGCCATAGGAAGAATTACTAAGAAAGGAATAATTCCGATGTTTATTCCAAGGGACAAACCGATAAAATACATGATTACATAATTTACCATCCAATTTATTAAATTAATAATAAAAACGAAAAGTAAAAAACCAAAAGGAGGCATGTCTTCATAAAAAGAATTAAACATTTTCTTGCTTTTTTCTTTTAATCTTTTTGGGATAAAAATTCTGTAGAAAAATCTTAATATCGGCTTGCAGGTTTCTTTTTTATAGAAAAGAAGGGATAATAAGACCATAAATAAAAAAACACCAATTATGATTTCTAAAGAGATTGGAGAAATTATTGAAGAAATTTTTTTGTTGTAAAATATAAAACCTAATCCAATAGTAAGAACAAATAAAGAACTTAAATCTAAAACTTTGTCGATAATAAAATTGCTTAATCCTTTCCCTGCATCTGCTCCATATTTTTTAAAATAACTAACCCTCATAACACTTCCAAGTTTAGATGGGGTTACAAATCCGTAAAAACTGCTGATTAAATTAATTTTAAATGCATCTTTAAAGGGAATCTTAACTTTTTGTTTTATCGCTAACAAAGACCATTTCAACGTCTGGGTAACAAAGAAGATTATAGTTATGGCAAAAGCAATTAAAATATAAAAAAAATTAACCTTTTCAATTGTTTGAAGTATCTGAATTAAATTAAGTTTTATTATTAAGTAGATAAATAATCCTACCCCAATGACAGGCAAAATTTTCTTAATTGTATTCCACTTCATAAAAAACAATGCTTTTTTCCTAATAAAAACCTTTTGTATTACAAATCATTTTTTTACAAAGTCTTTCAAATGTCCGAAAACTGCCTTTACTCCTCTTAGATTAAATTTGAAGTCATTCCAAGTTCTTACATTTTTCATCCTTTGAAAAACATAAGAAGGAGTTAAAAAAATAGTATAAATTTTTCCGCAAATTGCGGCAATTTCATTAGCATCAGAATTTTCTATTTTCAAAACGGGTTCTCTCATATCATATCTTTCATATTCTAATGGATTGAACAAAAACCAATTATTCTCTTTTGCTTCTTTCCATAAAGGAGTTCCAGGGTAAGGAACAAGAACTGTCGCTTGAAGTAAGTCTGCTCTTCCGCTTTGCATTAATTTTTTTGCTAAGCTGAAGGTATGCAAAGCATCTTTTTTTGTTTCCCAAGGATACCCGACTATCATAGTCAAATGAACTGTAAGTCCTGCTTTTTTGGCCATAGAACATCCTTTCAAAATATCTTCAACTTTAATTCCTTTATTTAATCGGTCAAGCGTTTTTTGATTTGCACTCTCAAGTCCAAATTTTAATAATCTAAATCCTGCTTTTTTCATTAAAATAAATTCTTCTTGATTCAATGCTCCAAAACGCATATTGCAGGAATATTTTATTTTTTTGTTATAACCTCTTTTTATCAATCCTTCACATAAATCTTTCAGCCATTTTCCTGTCATTAAAGTTCCAGAATCATCAAAAATTTCTTTTACATTATATTTTTCAATTAGCATTCCAATTTCATCTAAAACATTCTCAACACTTCTTACTCTAAATCGAGGGAATAGCGTCGGCCATGCACAAAATTTACATTTTCCCCACCAGCAATCCCTTCCAGACATGATATAAAAAAAAGGTTTTCCCTGTAAATTATATTCTTTTTCATAAAGTTTCCATTTTGTTAATTCTCTGTCAATAAAAGGAGCTTCGTCTAATCTATGTTCCAAAGTAAATTCTCCAGAATTTATTATCTTGTTATTTTTCTTGTAATAAATTCCTGAAGGACATTTTTTATTTTTTTTAGAAATCCAATCGCATAATTCCAAAAGACTAAAATCAAAATCTCCTCCTCTGATAACAAAATCAACTTCAGAATTTTTCATGCTTTCTTCGGGGAATGAAGTAACATGATCTCCAAGAAGAATAATTTTCATTTCAGGAAATTTTCTTTTCAATTCATTAATAACTTTCCAATGTTGTTTAATAACGGGGGTCTTTGTTTCAAAAGCAAATAAATCAGGTTTTTCATTTTCTATTTTTGAAATAAACTCTCCCCAAGAAGTTTTTTCTGCAATTGCATCCAACCAAATAACTTCATATTTTTCTTTTTTCAAAAGCGTTGCAGCACTTCCCAAGATAACGGGGAAGATGTATGTTGGATTAGAAAACCA
>Ga0265323_10000797_pt1 | contig 16890 bp, 10 predicted proteins | sample 41225metaG_FD_193580 | JGI IMG/M metagenome (GOLD analysis project Ga0265323, IMG submission 193580) | Rhizosphere microbial communities from Carex aquatilis grown in University of Washington, Seatle, WA, United States - 4-12-25 metaG | ecosystem: Host-associated > Plants > Roots > Rhizosphere...
GCGGACGGAGGCGGCCTGATCCTGGTTTTGCGCAGGCTGCCGAAGGTACGGCGAATTCTCCAACTAACTCCTGGCTTTGAGTTGTCATCGAGGCGCGCGGCGAATACCCCCGTTGCAAGGGGTGGCCGTGTCCCCGTGTATGTAAGGACGACTATCTAAGGAAGCGTTTCAGTAAGTATAACTTACCGCAAGTTAGCTGCACGGAAAGGCAGTCACATGAACACGTTAGTCAGTGTTCTATTAGTCAGTGTTCTTCTGGTTCCTGGCGCCGCACTCGCGCAGACCTTTCAGGGCTCCGTGCGGGGCCGGGTCACCGATCCGGCAGGCGCCGCCACAGCCGGGGCCAGGATCGCAATTTCCGACGAAGGCACGTCGGTGACGCGTTCAACCGTCACCAACGATCAAGGCGAGTACATATTCACGGCGGTCACACCCGCTACGTACACCGTAAGCGCCGAAGCCCCTAACTTCAAGCACATTGAGCGCAAGGGCATCGAGGTTCGGACGCAAACCGCGGTGACGGCCGATTTGCAACTGGAACTGGGCAAGGTAAGCGAACGGGTGGAGGTCACGGCCGACGCGCCGCTGCTCGAAACCGGTGCGGCGTCAACGGGCCAGGCGATCGATAGCCAGAAGATCACCGACCTTCCCATTCTGGGGCGCAACTCGTTCTTCACCGCCAAACTGGCGCAGAACGTGGTCTTCGTCAACAACCCCAAAATGGGCCGCATGCAGGACCAGAACGCCAACTCCCAGGTTGCCATTGCCGGCGGCCCGGTGCGAACCAACAACGTGTTGGTGGACGGCATCTCGATCACCGATTCGAATAACCGTGCCGTGTATGTTCCCTCACCCGAAGCCGTCCAGGAAGTGAAGCTCCAGGCAAGCACTTATGACGCGGAGGTATCCCGCACCGGCGGCGGCACGTTCAACTCGCTGCTGCGTTCCGGCACCAACCTCTTGCACGGCAGCGCAGTGGGCCACATCCGCCAGACGGACTGGCTGGCCAATAGCTTCTTTTCGAACCGCGCCGGTCTGCCCGTCGCCGACCAGCCGTTCCGCGATTGGGCCGGTTCGTTGGGCGGACCGGTCCTAATCCCCAAGCTCTACGACGGACACAACCGGACCTTCTTCTTCCTGGCGACGGAAGCCTACCGGCAGGAAGACGGCAGCAACACGGCATCCTCCGTGCCGACTGCGCTGGAACGGACGGGGAACTTTTCCCAGAGCCTGTCCGTGAACAAAAGTCTTCAGACCATCTTTGACCCCCAAAGCACCACAGCGTCGGGGACACGAACTCCGTTTGCCGGGAATGCAATTCCGGCAAGCCAGCTAGATCCGGCCGGCCTGAAACTCGCCTCTTACTACCCGCTGCCCAACACGAGCACGGCCTACTATGGTGCGACGAACTTCAACTATACGGGTGGTTACCCTAACCGGGGCGACCAGTATACGTTCAAAGCCGATCAACAGTTGACCAGCAAGCTGAGCGCTTCGGCCTCCTACGTTCATCAAAAGACCGGAGAGACGAATGCTCCTCCGACTTTCGGCAACGTGGGATCGCCGGGCCAGAGCCTGCTGTTTCGGAGAATCGATGCCACGCAGGCCAACGCCACGGCGACGCTCAGCCCTACCACTGTACTCACGGTCCGCTTTGGATTCAATCGGTTCTTCTCGACGAGCTTTCCCACCTCCAGCGCGGGATTCAACCTGACCACTCTGGGTCTTCCGGCCTCGCTCGCAGCCCAAACTCCCAACACGGCATTTCCAGCGGTTACCATGGGAACGCTTACGAACTTCGGGGGCGGAACGACCAGCCGCGACGTCTTCTACTCGCGCTCGTTTAATACGACCATCTCGAAATTCCTGGGCCGGCACAGTCTCAAGGCCGGGTTCGACTTCCGCACGCTGCACGATTTCGGCACGCCCGCGGTTGGCCCCACCAGCCTCGGGTTTACCGATGTCTTCACCCGCGCCACGCCGCAAACCTCAACCGCCGGAACCGGCGCCGACCTCGCCACACTGCTCCTTGGCTATCCCACCGGAGGCAGCCAGAACGTGGTCGATAAGTTCAACGACTTCGTGCATTACTTCGGCGGCTTCGTACAGGACGATTTCCGAATCACTCCCAAGCTGACCCTGAACTTCGGCCTCCGCTTCGAGCACGAGACGGGCGTGCGCGAGGCCAGCAACAAGCTGATAGCCGGCTTCAGCCCCACGGCGCCGAATCCGCTGCAGCAGAATGTCGCCGGTTTGCAGATACTGGGCCTGGTGAAGTACGCTGGCGTGAACGGCGATCCGATAGAATCGGGTAACGCCTTGGCTGTGAAGCCGGCCCCGCGCATCGGTTTCGCGTATGCGCCCAACGACAAGCTGGTGGTTCGCAGCGGATACGGCATCTACTGGGCACCAAGTTTCTTCAGCTTCCAGAACACGATTGGCTATTCGCAGACGACCTCCATCATTACTTCGACGGACGCGAACTTTCACCCTGCCGCTACGCTGGAAAATCCGTATCCGAGCGGGTTGCTGCAACCGACGGGGACCACGCTGGGTGGATTGTCGGGGATCGGGCAGGCCATCACGGTGTTCTCGCCCAGCTCGCAATCGGCGGGCTATGTTCAGGAGTACTCGCTCGAAGCGCAAAGACAGGCTCCGAGCGGGTTCGTCTTCACGCTGGGTGCGCTGGGCTCCCATTCCCTCCATCTGAACGAAAGCGGCCTGAACGTGGACCAGCTTAACCCGTCGTACTTCTCGCTCGGTTCGGCGTTGACGGCCAAGGTCGCCAATCCGCTCTACAACCACGGCGGCGTGGGAACCCTGGGAACCGCGACCGTAGCCGGTGCACAACTGCTGTTGCCGTTTCCTCAGTACACGTCGGTAACTCTGGCTAACTCCGATACGGGCCTGGCGTATTACTACTCCGCGTATCTTCGGGCGCAACGGCGTCTGGCAAACGGATTGACCGTGCTGGCGTCCTACACATGGTCGCGCAGCGAATCGAATACCCTGGGCGTGAGTACGGCGGGCGCCGCCCAGATTACTTCTCTCGGCGGCGCGCAGAACGCTTACAATAAGCGCGCCGAGCGCAGCCTCTCCACGCAGGACGTGCCCAACCGGTTCACCACCGCGGTGACCTATGAACTGCCCTTTGGCAAAGGGAAGCCGTTCCTGAAGAGCGGCCGCGTTGTGAACCTGGTCGTAGGCGGATGGACGGCCAACGCCGTCGGCATCCTGCAGACGGGATACCCGCTAGCGGTGACGCAGCCGAACAACAACAGCGTGATCGGGGCCAGCTCGCAGCGGCCGAATGCGACCGGCGTATCCGCGGGTACTTCCAGTTCCACTTCCGACCGCATCAACGGATGGCTGAATCCGGCGGCGTTCTCGCAGGCCCCGCTGTTCGCTTTCGGCAACATCACGCCATTCCTGGCCGACCGCGGTCCCGCACTGTTCAATTGGGACGTGTCCGCGTTCAAGGCATTTTCCATTCACGAGCGGGTGAAGGCGCAGTTCCGGGCCGAAGCTCTCAACGCCACCAATACCCCGTACTTCGCGTACCCGAACACGACGTTTACCAACGCAAATTTCGGCAAGATTACAAGTCAAGTGAACAATGCGAGGCTGATCCAGCTTGGCGCGAGATTCACTTTCTAAAGCGACTCAAGGAGACTAACAGATGAAGCATCATTCCATAACCAAACGCGCATTCGTATCTATGGCAGTCTGGGCGGCGGTGGCCGGTATCGGCGGCAATCGCCCGGCAGTAGCGCAGAGCGCGACACCCCAGCAACGGGTTGAAGCGGCACCCATCGTCGAATGGGTCTACCAGGTGAAGTGGGGCTACTTCGACGACTGGTACACGATCTTCAAGAAGTACCAGATAGCCATCCTGGACGAGGAGAAGAAGGAGGGGCTCGTCACCAAGTACATCGTGCAGAAGGGCGGCGGCCACGTCGGCGAGAGCGAGCGCTGGGACCTGCGCGTCCTGATCTATTACAAGGACAAGGATGCGCAGGCGAAAGGGCGCGGCATTAGCCAGAAGCTGTTTCCGGATCGGGACACCGCCCGCAAGGAGGAGTTAGAGCGCTGGCGGCTGACGACGGCGCACTGGGACCGTCCGCTTACCGAGGTGGACCCGCACGTGGCAGAAGCTCCGCGCGGGGAGTAGGACCCGATCCATCGAATCGGCCAATCGCGCAGAGACGTTGACGCTCTCTGCGCATCACTGAGCAATGTCACAGAGTCTACGAGGACACACGTTGAAACGCAGATCATTTCTATTGAGCGCGGGAGCGGCGGTGCCGGCTCTCGCTGCAATATCCGGTTCCACCAGTTTCGGCCAGGAACCGAAGACCGCAGGGGCGGCTGCCCTTCCCAAACCGAAGATCCAGGGCGGCAAGCCGCTGCTCGAAGCGCTGAGCCAGCGCAAGACTCTCCGCAACTTCACCCCGGCCGCTCTGCCGCCGCAGACGCTTTCGAACCTGTTGTGGGCGGCCTATGGCGTGAACCGGCCCGACGGCAAGCGGACGGCTCCCTCGGCAAGAAATGTACAGGATATCGATATCTACGTCTTCCTGCCCGATGGCGTGTACGTATACGATGCCGTCCCTCACGCTCTGAAGCCTGTGCTGGCCGGTGACCAGCGCGGCAAGGCCTTCAAGCAGCCGCTTCCAGCGGGTTCGGTGACCCCTCCCGTCACGATCATCTATGTGGCCGACGGGGAGAAGACCAAGCCCGGTGGCGGACGATCGCCCGACGGGTCGCCGCAAGCCGCGTGGTCCAACGTGCACGTGGGGTTCATTGCCCAGAACGTGTATCTGTACGCCGCCGCGGAGGGGCTGGCCAGTTCGTTCCGCGCCAATGTGGATCCCGACGCCCTATCCGCCCTGCTGAACCTGCGCCCGGCGCAGAAGCCGCTCTACAGCCATCTGGTCGGCTTCCCGTCCGCAACGAGCTGATGGCGCAACACTGGGCCAGCGCCCAGCGAAGAAGACCGCGGATGGGAAATCTCGAATCCCACCGGGATGTCCCATTCGCGAACCGATCCCAACATAACAGAGGAGTAAATGGATGACACAAACGACTAACAGACTGCTGCTGGGCGCGATTCTTGCATTCGCGCCGGCTGCCTGGGGCGAGTCCGTCGCGGGACTCTGGAACGCAAGCACCAACGTCAACGGGACCGAGATCCCCTTCAAGATCGAATTCTCCGGCGACGGGGCCAACGTCAAAGGATGGTTTTTCAACGGCGAGGAACACGAGTCCTCCACCAGCGGGACCTACGCAAGCGGATCGCTGGTTCTCAACTTCGACACGTACCTGTCGGTGCTGAAGGCCACGGTGAAGAACGGTACCCTCGACGGGCAGTACATCTCGCGGCGCGGCGATCCGCTTCCCATCCACGCAGTTCGCGCCGCGTCGCAGCCCGCATCGAAAGTGAAGGCTCCCGACATTTCCGGCCTTTGGTACCTGGAAGGGGTAACCAGCCGCAAACACGACGAAAAGGCCTTTCAGTTTGTCGTGCAACAGCGCGGCGCGGAAGTTTCCACGGCCATTCTCCGCATCGACGGTGACAGCGGAACCCTCACCGGCAGCTGCCGCGACGGTAAGTTCGTGCTGAGCCATTTCTCCGGCGCCCGCCCGTCGCTCGTGGTGCTCACGCCGCAAGCCGACGGAACGCTCGCCGTAGACCAGACCGGCAAGGTCTTCACCGCCGTGCGGCCGGACCAGGCGCGCTCCAAAGGGCTCGACCTACCCGCCGATGCGGACCTGCATACGGCCGTCAAGGACCCCACCAAGCCATTCGCCTTCAGCTTTCCGGACCTGGACGGCAAGATCGTCTCCAATACGGACGACCGCTTCCGCGGCAAGGTGGTGTTGATCAATGTGACCGGCAGTTGGTGCCCGAACTGCCATGACGAAGACCAGTTCCTCCCCGCGATTTACAACAAGTATCACGCCCAGGGGCTGGAGATCGTCGCCCTGGATTTCGAAGAGCCCGAGCAAGTCGCGGACCCGGTGCGGCTACGCGCGATCGTCAAACAGGATGGGGCCAAGTACACCGTACTGTTGGGCGGAGAGACCAGCTCGGCTAAAGACAAGCTGACGCAAGCCGAGGGCTGGGACTCCTGGCCCACCACGTTTTTCGTCGGCCGCGACGGGCTAGTAAAGAAGGTGCATGCCGGCTTCCCGAGCCCGGGTAGCGGAGAGTTGTTTAACCAGACGAAGCAGGAGTTTGTGGCGGAGATCGAGCGGTTGCTGGCCGAAAACCAGAGCGCGGCCCGGTAACTGTCTCGCACTTGTCCTTCGCAATCGCAGCCAGGCTGAGCGCCGGCCGCAGCGCTCAGCCCAAGTCTTCAAAACCCCGCCCAACACCTCGCAGCCAACCCACCCCCGGGGCCCCCTTTCCGAAACTCGCGGGCCGTGCTACATGGAGTCGCCTGGAACTTCCGGACCTCGCAAGCCAAGTGCCGCGGCTCTCGCCCCGGCACTCGCATTCACAGGCAGCTTCCCGCAAATAGCAACTATCTCTTGCCGGCTGGCGCCCTGTCCGTCCTGAAAATAGCGATGGCCTCGATCTCGATCAGCAGTTCCGGACGGCAGAGATGCGCCTGAATGCCAGTGGACGCGGGCACGGGATCGAGACCCTGCTTCTGGAAGAAGGCCGTGCGCTCTTCGTTGAAAGCGTCGTAGTCGCGATCGATATCCCGCAGATAGCAACTGGTGCGCACGATGTCATGCCAGGTGGCCCCTTCGCTCGCGAGCAGGCCGGTGATGTTGTCGAAGGTGCGCCGCAGCTGGGCGCGGAAATCTCCGATGTGTATGCTCCTGCCGAACTCGTCGATCGAGGCCGTGCCGGAAATGAGCAGGGTGGCGACTCCGTTCGAGTCGATCCTTATGCCGCGTGAAAACGAACTCGGCTTGGCGTAGGCGTAGGCCTCGTTGAGCACGCCATGATTGGTGATGGCACGCTTGGCGATGGGCGCGTGCGCGATGGCTTCCAGATTCTCCGCTAATGCACTCATGATGATATTGGCTCCTTGTAGTTTATGATTCCTTGCCTATCGGGTCTTCAGGAACTCGATGAGGTCGTATAACTCGTCGTTGGTCAAATCGTTGGTACGTCCGTGCAGATCGGTCTTGTTGTAGATGGTCCATATCTCTTCGAGCGTTCTCGCCGACCCGTCGTGCAAGTAAGGTGCGGTGAGCGCGATATTAGTCAAATGCGGCGTGTACAATGGGCCCACATTGTCGGTTGCCTTGTGCGTTCCCACATCGAAGGACTTCTGATCGGTGCCTTTGGGGCCGCTGTGGCAATGGGAGCACCGGTTGAACTCCGCGATCGGCTTACCCGTTTTGTCCTCCGCGCGCTCGAACAGCGCCTTACCGCGCTCCTGTGCGGGCGTCAGTTCGCCGTTGGGCAGCCGGAAGCGGTTGGGCCTCGGCGGCAGACTGCGGATATAGAAGGTCAGAGCGGTTAGCGTAGCGTTGTCGTAGTTTTCCGAGCGCCAGAAGTACTTCTCCGTGCGCGGACCGCACTCCGTCGGGATGTTAGGATTGCCTCCGTTCCACTTGTATGGCTCGGTGTCCTTGACGTCTTCGATCAGGCGATTGTCCACAATGTCCCGGCCAAATCCGTCCGGCTCCAGGTCCCAGGTAAGACCGTCAAACGTGGAATCGATGTGGCAACTGGAGCAGCCGATCTGCCCTTGGAACGAGTACCGCGCGGTATAGAACGTCTGCTCGCCGCGCCGCAGTGCGGAGACGGTCTTCGGACCGGCCAACTCGATGGTGCTGGCCACCCGGTTGGTGCTTGTGTCGATCACGGTCACGGTGTCCTCAAGGCGGTTGGCCACAAACAGTGTGCGGCCGTCGCGGGTCAGGGCCAGGCCGCGCGGATTGTGTCCCACCGGAATCCGGGTAACCACATAGTTGGCGCTGGCGGAAAGATCCTGCGTGTAGGGTCCGGGATGCGTGTGGATGAAGTTCAGCAGGCGTGGCACGTCCACCACCGTCACGATCTCTGACCCGCCGCTGGTGACATAGATGCGCGATTTGTCGGGCGCAATGACCACGCCGAAGGGCTGCGAAGCGTAGCGTTCCAATTCGTCGAGCGGCACTTCGATCGGGGCATCTCCGCCCACATCCGCGCCAAACAGGGTGAGCGTGTCGGCGAAAGCTCCGCCGTGCTCCAGGTGCGCCAGTGGCACCAGGTTCTTCGGGTGCAGTTCGGCGGCCACGCCCAGGCGGCCATCCCCGGAGAGCGCTACGTGAAAGACACCCGCGATTTCGTGCAGCGGCAAGCGTGCGGCAACCGCGGCGCTTTCCGTATCGATCACCGTGACCTCGGACTCCGGCGCGGTCCGGTTCTCGAATCCGGTCCGCTGCGGGGATGGACTCGGATAAACGTGCGTAGCGTAGAGCCTGCCGCCACTAGCGGACAGCGCCAGGTAGCTGACGCCGCGCCCGGCCGGCAGGCGCTTCTCTTCAGCCCCGGTCCGGGCGTCCAGCACCGCCACCTCGTTGCTGATGCGGTTAGCGACATACAGCCGCTTGCCCGCCCGATCCTCGACCACGCTCGACGGCTCCGCGCCCACCGGCCATGTCGCCACGACGCTGAGCGTGCCGGTATCGATGACCGAGAGCGTGTCGTCCCATGAGTTCGCCACAAACAGCCGCCCGCCGTCGGGCGAAAGCGAAAAGCCGCGCGGCACCCGGCCCACCGCGATGTTCCGTATCACGGCGTGGCTGGCCGCGTCCAGCACCCTCACCTGTCCGCTCTGCTGGCAGAGCACGTAGAGCCGCGCACCGTCCGGCGAGAGCAGGACTTCGATGGGTGAAGCGTAGTCCTCCGCGCTTTCCGCGCTGGCGCGCACCGGACCGGTTCCCAACCCGGCAACCAGGAGGGCCGCCCCGAGCGCCGCGGCGGCAGCGGTGGAAATGGCCTGGAATGTTCCGGAGAATCGAGTCATCGTCCTACTTGCCTCCCCTGGCTGTGAGCGGCGCATCCGCCCCGGCATCCACACGGGTGAGGTCGGCCGGCCTGGTGGAGCGCAGCAACGCGTCGGGCACCTTGTTCCGCGAGGCGCGCTCGGGCCCCGTGTGGCAGCCCACGCAAATGCGCTGCTCACCCCGGCGAATCCAGAACCACCCCTGTTCCCGGCGCACGACTGCGCCGTGATCGTCAAGCAACGCGAAGCGGATGGGTCTGTCGGCGGGAGTCTTCACAAAGAACGATCCGTCCTCCTCGATCGGCGCCTCGCCGGCTACGGCCGTACGGCCCTCGGCGTCCATCGTCTCCAGCCGCACCGAAACGGGAGCGGTTTTGAGATCGCCCTCGCGCGATTGCCGGGCGTCGAGCGCCAGCAGGTTGGCGTAGTTCCATTCGTGCAGCGCCGATGGATGCCGCTTGGGCCTGCCGCGCGGCGCGACCAGAACCGGCTCGACCAGATCCAGGCCGTTTTCCGCCAGCACGGGCTGCAGCGCCGCTGCGCCGGGCGTCCACGAGTTCAGCGTGAAATGCGCGCCGTCCCGGGTCCGCGCGCTCACCAGCCACGCGTGAGAAAGCGTCTCCGCAATCGCACCGGAATACTCCGCACGCGGCGCCTTGATCGGGGTCTCGGCAGCCAGCGGCGAGGTGAACCGCGCAAGCCCGGGGCCGTGCGTGAACACCACGTCGCCCGATGCCAACTGCCGTCCACCCCAGCGCGCCGCGCCGTGGTCGCAGCGATACGACTCCACCCCAGAGCCGTCCGCGTAGACCAAAAACAGATCCGGGCCCGATCCGGATCCGAGCGGGAAGCCCGTTTCGAACAGAATGCGTCCGTCCTGCAATACATCCACCGGGATCGCGCTGCCTGGCTGATAGGAGAGCCGAAGCGGCGCGGCGCCCGCGTCCGGTTTGCCGGTTCCCGTGGACTCCAGTTGAAATCCACCCGGCGCGCGGCGCGCATAGACCACGCGGTCGAACGGCAGATACAGCGGGCGAATCGCGTCGCCCGCGCTTTCGATCGCCTTGCGCACGGAGCGGTCCGCCAACGTGAGTTCCCACACTTGCCACGCGTCGCCGGCGGCCCGCTTACCGGAAAACAGAACGGTGTTGGCATCGAAGGACACGCTGGCATCGGCGGTGGCTGCAAAGCCCGGCACCAGCGGTTCGGCCTTGCCCTGATGCACCAGCAGCAGCCGGGCGCCATCTGGGAAACGCTCTTGGCCGCGCAATGCCGCCAGCGGCGCGTAGGCCGGCGCGGCCGTCACGATGACGTCCGGCTCCGTGCTTTGCGCCAGATCGGGCACAAGACCGCACACCAGCAGCACCGCAAACGGCACGGCGCCTGCAATGACTTCGACTGCAACTCTCATTTCGGTTTCTCCATTTGCAGGCAGCAGGCCACCTGCGTCGATGGCCTGCTTCACCCTGCGCCTGCAACCCTGCAACTTCAGTTCGCGCGGATCGCGCTACCGTCCAGGCTCGACCACGGCGGCAGTTGTGCCTGCCGGAGCCTGCCCCGGCCTCTCGGCGAGCAGCTTCTCGATCTTCGCCGTGAACTCTTCCTTCAGTTGGTTGTTATATTCGCCGCTCGCCGGCGATGCGAACCCCGTGTGTATCCCCTTCACAAGGCCGTCGCGTCCGACGAAGATGGTGGTCGGCCAACTGTTCAGATTGACCGCCTGGGGAACCTTTTCCCACATCTGGGCCGGCGCGCCAGCTACCAGGTAGGTGTACTGGACTCCGTAGTGTTTCACGAAAGCGCGTTGCCGCTCCAGGTTCCCCTGCTGCTCCGGCTCTTCGAAATCCAAAGCGACGATCGCGAGCCCTCTGTCGCGGTATTTCTTGTCCAGTTGGACCAGGAACTGCGCTTCATCGTGGCAGTTCGCGCACCAGGTGCCGGTCACGATAGCCAGCACAACTTTGCCTTTGAAACGAGGATCCTCGTTCGAGACCGGCTTGCCGTCGGCATCCGGGAAGTTGAAGGTGAACTTCTCGTTCGGGTCCCGGATGGTGGTGTGCGTGTCGAAGTCGTCGGGCTCCGGAAGGCCTTTGGCCCTGGCAACCTCGGAACGGTAGGCAATCAGGGTAGGTGCGTAACGGCCGCTTTCGGGCGCCTCGCCATCGTCACCTACGGGCCGTAGTGCCGCTCGTCCGCCATCCGTCCGCTTGGCGCTGGCCGCGCGCGCTCTCGCCAGGGCGCCAGTCTGGATGATCTCGATCGTCCCATCCTGCTTCGGAGTAACCACGATAACGCCGGGCCGGCCGCCGTCGAAGTGACTGAGCACCCATTTGCCATCCTTGTAAGTGCCGCTGTACGCTCCCGTATCCCCGTCGACGCGCAGAATCGATGCCGCGACCTCCGGCCCGTTCTGTTGCACCACGAAGCGAAATGCGTTTTCGCCCTTGACGGAGGGAGTATCCAGCGGAATCTCCCAGAATCCGCCTATCGACGGCGCTTCCACGGCCTGCGTGGGAGCTTCCACATGACGGGTTGCCTGAAAGCCGGACACGGCATCGGGAACGCCGGTAACCCGCGACTTTACGACCTCGCTCCCCGTGAGTTGCCCGTCCTTCAATGTTGCCGTGATCGTGGTTTGGTATTGATCCAGCCGCAGAACGAGCCTGCCATCCTGGTAAGTCGCGCTGCTGGTGCCGTCATTCGGTTTGAATCCGTCGAAGAACGTTCCCTTCAATGCCGCTCCCGATCCGGAGATGTCGAGCCGGAATGGAATCGCCGTTCCCCGGCTGATAAGGCTGGCGTCCCAACGGCCCTCCACCGATTCCGGTGTGCTGGCCGGCTGTGCCATAACAATTGACACGCCGAAAAGTGCGAGCGTTGCGGCGCGTCCGGCCACATTCGAAGTTGCTCTCATCGTCTTGTTTCCTTTCTGCTTGTCTTCTCGATAGCTGCTTACCAATGCCAATCCCGGGTGAAGGACTCCTCCGAGATCCTTCACCCCTCCGTCCGGGCGGTTCAGCGCGCGCACCGATTCTGATCGGCCTGCGCGCAGGGACGCCGGGCGAATATGCTCCGACCACAAGGTCGAAACGAGCATGAAAGTGATTAGTAGCGTGGATGTCCACGGCTATGCCAGTGGACAGCGCGGGTGCAGGAGTAGGATTACTCGGGTCTAGCGGCGACAGCGCGCCAGGCTGTTCGGGAGGCGCACGATCAGTTGACTCGTCACTACGTTTCCGGATAACTCACACCGGACTGCCAGTGGCGGACTTCCTGCGGCGTGCTGTAGAGGTGCGTCGGGGCGCGGACAAGAGGTCCCGATCTTGAGGGTGGCAGCCGGCCGGGGTTGGCCGGGTTCAGGCGATCGCCCGGCGGCGGCACCGGCTGCTTGCTGGCCCTGAGCGAAAGGCAGGGTCCTCACAGCAGCCAGCCCACGTGCGGTTGCCGCCGAAACGGCGACCGTCTCTCTCCGCGACCACTTTGCGCCATGAAACATCGAGGTGAATCCATCCCAAGAGTTTTGGGAGTTTATGATCTGATGCTACTGTACTATCCCTATGGAGTCAAGGGGGGTTGAGCAAAATCGTTTTCGGGATGCGTTCAATCCACGATTCTGCGCCGGTTTCAGTGTCGCTAACACACTCACAAGTAAAGCTATCTTACGCATTCCGCCTCGGGCCGGTGAAAAGGATGCGCCGTGGAAGAGCGCGATGCATCGCCCAATTAAGTCCACCGGCTAAACACTACCATGCCAATCAAGATACCGTAGATTGATCTTGACACACCACGCGCAGCCGCTTAATCTGGAGGAGCATGGCATTCGGAACTCAAGATGCGGCGTCCGCGCACTCCCCTGCACCGCGCGCCGCAGCCTCTGGCCGGGTTTCCGTCCATTGCATCTGTAGATAGCCGTTCTGGCGGCCCGTTTCCGGTTCGATCCGAGTGGCCGCAGCCACGGCGTATCCTCACCCATTTCAAGTTCGAGAGAGAGGAACACGAATATGCCGGAGTCTACGCGAAGGGATTGGTTCAAAGCTGGCGCGGCTGCGATGGCGCTCACGCCCGCAATCGGAGGACTGGCGGCCGCCGCGCCGCAGGCCCAAACTGCCAAGGAGAATCCACCGGATTACCTGCACGCCGCCAGGGAAGCCGCTCGCTGGATTACCGCCGCCAGCCAAGTCACCGCTGAGGGCGCACACTGGACGGCTCAACCGGATCATCCGGAACTCCCCACGTCCCCATCCAAGCAACTGGGTGTCTACAGCGGAAGCGCAGGCGTGGTTCTGTTCCTGCTGCAGCTTGCCAAGGCCACCGGTGACAACTCCTATCGGGATCAGGCTACGAAAGGCGCCGACTACCTGGTGGCTCACTGGAAAGATCTGTCCACGACCGGTTCCAGCGGGCCGGCCGGTTCCGCGCTGTCCTTCTACAATGGCCTTGCGGGAATTGCGTTCACACTTGCGGAAGCCTGGAAGTGGACCGGCGAAGCCCGCTACCGCGACGCCGCACTGGAAGTCACCAACTTCATCGTGCAGTCGGCCAAGCCCGCGGGCGCAGGCGTGACCTGGGCCGGGTCTCCCGGGCTGTCGGGCGGAGATACGGGCGTGGTGCTCTACCTTCTGTACGCGGCGTCCGCCTTCCACGACGATTCGTACAAGCCGCTTGCCGCGCGGGCGGGCGAGCACATTCTCGAGTTGGCTGAGAAGGACCCGCGCGGCGGCGTTCGCTGGTTTGGCCCGAGCCGCCCAGGAGCGGCGAGCACAGACCCCCGCACCTATTTCCCGAATTTCGAATTGGGAACCGCGGGAGTGGCCTACGGCCTCGCGCGGCTCTTCGCCGAAACCAGGGACGCCCGGTTCCTCGAAGGCGCGCGCCAGGGCGCTCTTCATTTGCAGAAGATCGCCACCGTCGCGGGCGATTCGGCCCTGATCTGCTACCGCGAACCCGATCTCACCAACCTGTACTATCTGGGCTTCTGTCATGGACCTTCCGGAACCGCGCGGTTGTTCTACGAACTCTACACCGTGACCAAGGAACGCGAGTATCTGGGGTGGACCGAGCGCCTGGCCCGGGGCATTACCGGGAGCGGCATCCCCGAAATACTCGCGCCTGGATTCTGGTACGTCGACTGCCAGTGCTGCGGCCTCGCCGGCGTGACGGACTTCTTCCTCGGGCTTTGGGCGGGCACGCACAAACCGGAGTATCTGGCGTTCGCCCGGCGCGCCGCCGAGCAGGCATTGAGCCGCGTTACGGACCTCAACAACGCAGGCTACCGCTGGTATCAGGCCTGGACACGCGTGACGCCTTGGGTCGTGACGGCGGAAACTGGGCACATGGTCGGCGCGGCAGGAATCGCCACTTCGTTGCTGCACCTGCATCTGGCGGACCAGCGCCGCTATGAGGCGATTGTGTTCCCGGATAATCCGTTTCCCAATACTGTGAGCGCATGACTCCCTAATGGGCGGAGTTAGCCTAAGATCCAAGGAGAGTCGCTTCGGATGACCGAATCACGCAGGTGTTTGCTTCTCGGCAGAACGGGAATCGCGCGCGCCGGAATTGCGAGCTACTTGACACTGGCGACCGCCGTACTCGCCTTCATCGCGGCCGCCCACGCACAGTCAGTCGCGGGCGTCGTCGGAGGGGTGATTACAGACCAGCGCGGGGACCGCGTGCCGGGCGCGGCTGTCACTTTGACTAATCGGGAAACCGGCGTAGAACGGGGTGCTGCCAGCGACTCTCGCGGGGAGTTCACGATTGCCTCCGTCCCACCGGGTGAGTATCGTCTGGAAGCCCAGCGCCAGGGCTTTCTCAAGTACGGCCAAACGCTCACGATGGAGGTGGGTGAGGAGATCCGTGTCGAGATCGGCCTGGCCATGGCGCCCGCGGACACCGTTGAAGTGACCGGAATCGCACCGCTGGTGCGTGCGCAATCATCCGCGATGGGCGCAGTCATCGACGACCGGCAGGTCCTCGGTCTGCCGCTCGATGGGCGCAATTTCTACCAGCTCGGCCTGCTGCTGCCGGGTGTGGCGCCTGCGGCCAAGGGCTCGGCGGGATCGGTTCGAGGAGCTTTCTCGATCAGCGTCAACGGAGCGCGCGAGGACGCCAACAACTTTCTACTGGACGGCGCCTACGATGGCGATCCGAAGTTGAACGGCGTGGGCGTGACACCGCCCGTGGACGCCATCCGCGAGTTCGAAGTCGCGGCGTCCACCTACGACGCGAGCTTCGGTAGGAACGCGGGCGGGCAGATCGCCGTGGTCACGCGCTCCGGCGGCAACCAGTTCCACGGCACCGCTTACGAGTTCTTTCGCAACGGTGCGCTCGATGGCAGCAACCTCTTCGCTCCTTCCGATCAGCCGGCGCCAGCCTAGCGGCGCAACCAGTTCGGAGCCACGTTAGGCGGTCCGCTGGCCGCGAACCAGACGTTTTTCATCGCCGATTACGAAGGCACGCGGATGGCGTCCGGGCAAACGCTGATCACGAGTGTTCCGACCGCGGCCGGGCGCTCGGGCGACTTCTCGCAGAGTGGCCTCGTAGCCATCGACTCAACCACCGGCCAGCCGGTTCCAGGCGGCAAGCTGCCGCAATACTTCCTGAGCCCGATCGGCCTCGGGATTGCTACCCTCTATCCCCTGCCGAACCGCAACCAGCGCGGAGCGAATTTCGTATCCTCGCCCTCGCTCACCGATGGCCAGAATCAGTTCGACCTTCGCCTGGACCATTCACTCGGGCGGTCCGACGGCCTGTTCGCGAGCTATAGCTTCGTGGACGATAGTCTGTTCCAGCCCTTCGCCGGCTCGCCGGGCGACCCCGCCGTGCCGGGCTACGGCCTGCGGGTTCCCAGCCGATCGCAAAACGCCGCTTTGGGCGAAACGCACATCTTCTCCCCAGCGCTAATCAACGAGCTTCGGCTGGGTTTCAACCGCGTCTCGAACGGCGACTACCCGCAGGACCAGGGCGTCAGTGTCAACCGCCGGCTAGGGCTTCCAGAGCTCTCGGCGAATCCGCGCGACTTGGGTTTGACGTTGACTTCGGTCAATGGGTTCTCGGCCGTAGGGGACGATCCCACGGCTCCCGAGCACGGAACCACCAACACCTACCAGGCCGCCGACACCGCGAGCTGGGTGCCGGGCCGGCACTTGGTGAAGCTCGGATTCGACATCCGCCTCCTGCAACAGAACGCCGACCGCGACATCGAATCGCACGGGTTTTTCGATTTCACCGGGCTGCTGCTGGGCAACCCGCTTGAAGAGTTGTTGCTCGGCGTGCCCACCGAGACCGGCGGGGCGACGGAGAACAATCCGCAGCACCTGCGCACCCACAGCTACGCCTTCTTCGCGACCGACACCTGGCGCGTCCGCACCGATCTGGCGCTGGCGCTGGGATTGCGATACGAGTACAACTCCCCCGCCGTCGACGCCGCCAACCGCGCCGATGTGTACAACCCGGCTGCCGGCGCGCTCGTACAACTGGGCCAGGGCGGATTCCCCAGAAGCGGCTACAACCCGGCCTACCGCGGCTTCGCGCCGCGGATCGGTCTGGCGTACTCGCCCGGCGGGCGGGACACCACCGTGCTCCGGGCGGCATATGGGATTTTCTACGATCAGTCCTCGCTCGCGCCCGGTGAAGGCATCTACTTCAGCGCACCTTATTACAATTTCAACGTCTACTATCCGATTCCGGGCCTGGTGAACCTGTCGCTGGCGAATCCGTTCCCCAGCAATTTCCCGTTCCCCTATCCCGGATCGGCGATCGCCTTGCAGCCCAACCTTCGCACGCCCTACGTGCAGCAGTGGAACATTGGCGTGCAGCGCTCTCTTGGGCCATCGCGCGTGATCGAGATCGCCTACGTAGGATCGAAGGGCACGCACCTAGTCGACTCGCGCAATATCAACCAGCCGAAGCCCTCAACCAACCAGCAGAACCCCGGACC
>Ga0265323_10000799_pt1 | contig 16878 bp, 16 predicted proteins | sample 41225metaG_FD_193580 | JGI IMG/M metagenome (GOLD analysis project Ga0265323, IMG submission 193580) | Rhizosphere microbial communities from Carex aquatilis grown in University of Washington, Seatle, WA, United States - 4-12-25 metaG | ecosystem: Host-associated > Plants > Roots > Rhizosphere...
CACCACCCGGCGACTGTGATACTCTTTCACCAGTTTTTCCGTGGCGAGCAGCAGGCCGTTCGATGATGGCGGGGTGGGTTCCATGCAAAGATCAGAACTAGGGGGAACTGTTGATGATGATTTTGTCAATGTTTTCGGTTGTTCCCGGAGGAGAATTTGTTGTTTTTATCGCTGTCACCGGCGGGTTGGTGTCGGCTGAAGTGCCGTTGAGGTTTTGCCGGAAAATCATGTGCGGATTGTCAAAATGGATTTTGTTGCTGGCGCGATCCCAGATAATTACATCGCCCGCCTGTGTGCCTTGCGCGTTTTCCATCTGCGGATTGCCCGTGAGCGTGATCGTCTCGTTTGTCACGCCATTTTGCACATTGTAAATATAAACCGCCTTGTCACCGGTCGCGTGATTGGTCTGGCCCTTGGTGTCCGTGAAATCAATCACCACATTCGTCTCGGCAACGATACGGTTCGGATGCCCGCCCGCCTGTGGCACATTCGCGACGAGCAGGGCGCAGGTGAGCTTCATTTCCGGATCGTCCACGCGCACGTGTCCGCGATAAATTGCCTCATGCCCGTTCAAATCAAAATCCGCGCTGTCCGCATAAATCAGCATCGGAGCGCGTGGCGCGGACGGGGCTCCGGGCGTGTTCGTTTGCGCGTGAGCCATCAGACCGCCCAACACGGCAATGACAACAAGACTATGACGTTTCATGGCTTGATGGTTATGGTTGCCCCGTTTTCAATCACGGTACAGACATTATTTGAGATGTTGAGTTTTTGCTCGCTTTGCCGCCACAAAAAACCTTCGCCGTCGGTGCGGAATTTTCCATCGCCCGACCGCACCTCCAAGTGCCCCGGCGAACTCGCCACGCCTTTGAACGTGTCATAAACGCACTCCGGCGCATTCACCACCCATTCCAGCTTGCCATCCGGATTGAACATTTCGAGCTTGAGTTGTTTGATGATGAGCAGTCCGCCCGGCTGGGGCAATGCCTCGGCACCGGACAAAATGGATTTGATTTGTTGTTGATTCGTCGGCCCATAGTATTCGGTGGAGAGGAAATTGTTCGCGTGCTCGATGCCGTTTTGCTGCGCGTGAACGCCGGGCGCGCCAGCGAACCATAACCCCACGCCCGCGGCCAGCCATGCCCGTGTGATGTTCGCTTTCGCATTCATTTTGAATAATGCGCCACGATCGCATCCCATTTGCCCTGCGCTTTTAAAAGCATTTCCGCAACTTCGCGCACCGCGCCGCGCCCGCCCGGCGCGCGCGTGACCAGATGCGCCGCCGACTTCACCTCAGGCCGGGCGTCTCCCACCGCGACGGCGAACCCCGCGCGGTTCAGCGGTCCCAAATCCACCACGTCATCGCCAACGAAACAGACCGCGTCCCAATCCAGTTTCGCGCGGCGCAAAAGTTTTTCGACCGCGCCGGTCTTGCCTGTCCGGTCGCCCTGCTGGACGAGAAAATCAATTTGCAGCTCGGCCGCGCGCGCTTCCGTCACCGGCGACGGCCGCGCCGAAACCCAGCCGACTTTAAAGCCGGCCCGGCGCAGAAAGACCAGGCCCAAGCCGTCCCGGATGTTGAACCGCTTGATTTCCTGCGCTCCGCCAATGAACACCGAACCGTCGGTCAACACGCCGTCCACGTCGCACAGGAAGATTTTGATGCGGTTGAGACGCGAAGCGAGCGATTTGGAATTCCGTTGGGCCATGGAAATTAAAAACCCGAAACATTCAACATCCAATGGCAGCCGGCGCGCAAAAGCATTGGGCGTTGGATGTTGGATGTTGAATGTTGGATGTTCATCTTTTTACGGCGTTAAAGACCTTCAACAGTTCCCGCAACAGCGCGGGCATTTCCGCCAGCGGAATCATGTTCGGCCCGTCGCTGAGCGCGCGTTCCGGTCGCGGATGCGTTTCGATAAAAAGCCCGTTGGCGCCCGCCGCCAGTGCGCACCGCGCCAGCACCGGCGCGAATTCACGCTGGCCGGATGATTTGTCGCCGCCGCCGCCGGGCAATTGCACCGAATGCGTCGCGTCAAAAACCACCGGGAAACCGGAACGCTTCAGAATCGGAATCGAGCGCATGTCGGCGACGAGATTGTTGTAGCCGAACGTCGTGCCACGCTCGGTGAGCAGGATTTTTTTCGCCCCGGCGCGTTTGGCTTTTTCCGCGACCTGGCCCATTTCGGCCGGTGAAAGAAACTGGCCCTTTTTGAGGTTCACGATTTTGCCGGTGGTCACGGCGGCTTCAATCAAATCCGTCTGGCGGCAAAGGAACGCGGGAATTTGCAAAATGTCCACGACTTCGCCCGCAATGGCGGCCTGCGTTTCGGTGTGAACATCGGTCAGCACCGGCACGCCCAATTCGGCGCGGACCTTGCCGAGCACGCGCAAGCCTTCATCGAGGCCCGGCCCGCGATAGGATTTGGCCGACGTGCGGTTGGCCTTGTCGAAGCTGGCTTTGAAGACGTAAAAGATGCCCAACCGGGCGCAGGTTTGCTTCAGCGCGCCGGCGACTTGCAGACACAACTTTTCATTTTCAATCACGCACGGCCCGGCGATCAAAAACAGCCGGCGCGGCGAGTTCAGGTTTTTCCAGATGGCGGCGTCGTTGAACACACGGAAGTTTTAGCAGCGGCGGGGCGGAAAGTAAATGACAGCAAATCAAATCACCGTTCCGTGCGGGATGATGGCGTTTTTGGGAATGATGATGATGCCGTCGCGGATATAGTAGAGTTCGTGGTCGAGCTTTTCGGGCTTGCCGGCGGGCGAGATGACGACGTTGTTTCCGATGCGCGCGTTCTTGTCAATGATGGTGTTCTCGATCTTGCAGTTCGTGCCGATGCCGATGCGCGGTTTGCCCTCGCGTTCGTGCCGGTCCACGGATTCCTGCGATTCGTAATAATCGCTGCCCAGACCGATGACGCGGTTCAATTCCGTGCCCGCGCCGACGACCGTGCGCAGGCCGACGATGCTGTTGGCGATGCGCGCGTGGTTGATGATGCAACCGTCGGAAATCACCACGTGATCAATCTGCGCGCCGTTGATTTTTGAGCCGGGCAGAAAGCGCGGATGGCTGAAAATCGGCGCATTCATGTCAAAAAAATTGAAGCGGGGCAGTTCGGAAACGAGATCGAGGTTCGCATCAAAAAACGAACGGATGGTGCCGATGTCCTCCCAATAACCCTGAAATACGTGGGAGCAAACGCGGCGCTCATTGATGGCCTGGGGAATGATATGCTTGCCGAAATCGGGCAGTGGATTGTTAAGCAGGCTGCGGATCAAATTGCGGTTGAAAACGTAAATGCCCATGGACGCGAGGAACAAATCGCCCTGCGCGGCGGGCTCGACAATGCCGAGTTTCGGATACCAATCCGGTTCCACCCGCAATGAATCAAGCACCGCGGGGTCTTTTGGCTTTTCCACAAATCGCGTGATGCGGTGATCCGCGCCGATTTGCAGAATGCCCAGCGATTGCGCTTCGTGACGCCCGACCGGAATCGTCGCGACGGTGATGTCCGCGCCGGTCTCGACGTGTTGGGCGACCATGGGACGAAAATCCATCCGGTACAACTGGTCGCCGCTCAAAATGATCAGGTAATCGAAATCGTGATTGAGAAAGTGAATCAGATTCTTCCGGACGGCATCGGCGGTGCCTTCATACCAGGAAGCGTCGGTGAGCGTCCGTTGCGCCGCGAGAATTTCCACAAACCCGCTCGTGAACTGGTCGAATTTATACGTTCGCGAAATGTGGCTGTGCAGCGAGGTGGAGTTGAACTGCGTCAAAATGTAAATCCGCCGGAAACCGGAGTTGATGCAGTTCGAGATCGGGATGTCCACGAGCCGGTATTTGCCGGCCAGCGGCACTGCCGGTTTGGAGCGGTCCTTCGTCAAAGGAAACAGCCGCGTGCCCTGGCCGCCGCCCATGATGACGCAAAGGACGGTGCTGGTGTTGAGTGACTGGCGGCCGATTCGTGACATAATGAATTATCGTCGAAATTATACTGCCTTCTGCCGCATCAGGGCAAGCAGCGGATTTTATAGTCTCGCATCCACCGGGTGGAGCGAGGCTGCCGGCAAACTGCATGGCGGACAACAATGACTAATTCCTAAATCCGAATGGCCAAAGAATTTCCAAGCACAAATGACCAAACAGGTCTGCACACGTGCATTCGTGCTTCGGACTTCGGGTTTCTTTCGTCATTATGGTTTAGGAATTAGTCATTCCGTGCGAGCGGCATGGTTTCGTCGTTCGTCGTTTATCGAGCGGGTTGAGGCAAAAAACCGCTGCAGTTACGAAACGGCCTGCGCTTCCCGCACGATGTAGGGTGCGAATTCGTCGTGGTAATGCGGCGGAATGCGGGCTTTGAACCGCGCCGCCGGGCCGCGATAACTGCGGGAAATGACCTGGCCGACCTGGTGCAAGCGCGCAATCACCGCCGCCTGCTCATGCGGCACGCGCAATTCGAGAAACTCGCGCTTGGGACGCAACTGCGTTCCGATTTCCGCCAGCAATGACGCAATCCCTTCACCGGTTGTGGCCGAAATCGTGACGGCGTTTTGATGCCGTTCCTGCAAACGGTTCAACGCGCCGCCCGCCCCGGTTCCCTCGGGGTTGAGCCGGTCCATTTTGTTGAAAACCATCAACGTCGTTTTCTCGCCCGCGCCGATTTCGGCCAGCACGGCGTTCACGGCGGCAATTTGCTCCTCGGCCTGCGGATGGCTGATGTCCACGACGTGCAGCAGCAAATCGGCCCGCACCACTTCTTCCAGCGTCGCCTTGAACGCCTCCACCAGTCCGTGCGGCAGTTTGCGGATGAAACCGACGGTGTCCGTCAGCAGCACATTCTGGTTCGTCGGCAATTTCAACCGGCGCGTCGTTGGGTCGAGCGTGGCGAACAAAATGTCCTTCACCAAAACGTCTGCGCCGGTGAGGGCGTTGAGCAAGGTGGATTTGCCCGCGTTCGTGTAACCGACAATGGAGGCCAGCGGCCAGTTGTTGCGCTGGCGTCCGGTGCGCTGAATTCCACGCTGTTGCCGCACCGTTTCCAGTTCGCGGGAAATTTTCGCGATGCGATCCTGCACGCGGCGGCGGTCGGTTTCCAGTTGCGTTTCGCCTTCGCCGCCGCGCATGCCGATGCCGCCCGTCTGCCGCGACAAGTGCCCCCAATATTTTGTGAGCCGCGGCAGCAAATGCTGGAGCTGCGCCAGTTCGATCTGCAGCTTGCCTTCGCGCGTGCGGGCGCGCTGGGCGAAGATGTCGAGAATCAGCGACGTGCGGTCGAGAACCTTGCAATTGAAGATTTTTTCCAGGTTGCGGCTTTGCGCCGGTGAAAGGTCGTCGTCGAAAATCACCGTGTCCACGTCCTGCCGCCGGCAGAAATCCGCGAATTCGCCGGCCTTGCCGGCGCCGATGAACGTGGCGGGATTGAGCGATACCACCTTTTGCAGGCCTTCGCCGATGATTTCGCCGCCCGCAGTGGCGGCCAGTTCGCCGAGTTCGGCAAGCGAGTCGCTGATGTCCACATGGTCGCGTGATTTGAGTTCGACACCGACGAGGAAGACCCGTTCCGGCCGCGTTTTTCTGGTTTCGATGAGCGCTTTCAACGGCCTCTCAAATCTGAAAATCCACCACGGCGGCCTTGTTCTTTTTGTTCAACACCCGCATGTCGAGGCCGTCGTAAACGACCAGTGACTTCGGCGCGACGCTGTCCATGAGGAACACGTTGCCGCCAATCGTGCTGCCGGCGCCGATGACAGTTTCACCGCCGAGAATCGTCGCGCCGGGATAAATCGTCACGCGGTCCTCGATGGTCGGATGCCGCTTTTTGCCGCGCAATTGCTGTCCGCCGGCGGTGGATTTCGCGCCGAGCGTGACACCGTGATACATCTTCACGTGGTCGCCGATGATCGCGGTTTCCCCGACGACCGTGCCGGTGCCATGGTCCACGAAAAAGTGCGACCCGATTTGCGCGCCCGGATGCAGGTCCATGCCCGTGCGCGTATGCGCCCACTCGGTCATGATGCGCGGAATCAGCGCAACATCCTTCAAATATAATTCGTGCGCCAGCCGCTGCACGGCAATTGCCTCGATGAACGGATAGGAAACCAGCACTTCCTCCTTGCTCTTCGCCGCCGGGTCGCCGTCGTAGGCGGCCTCCATGTCCGTCTGCAACATTTCGCGGATGCGTGGCAGGCTGCCGAGAAAATCCACCGTCAGGCTGTGCGCCGCCATCGTGATGTTCTCTTTCGGCAGATGGGAGGGCGGATTATATTCCAGGCTCTTGCGGATTTCATCCTCCAGCGCGCCCAGCACCGAATCGAGCAGCTCCGCCGTGACCACCTTGATTTCCGAGGAATGGATGAGTTTCTCGTCGAAATAACCGGGGAACAGCAGCCGCAGCAAATCCTGCGTGATGGCGGCAATGGCGCGTTTGGATGGCAGGTTTTTGCCGTCCAGATGGTTGATGCCGCCCACGCGCGCATACGATGCGACGAGCTGGTTTGTGAGTTCAGTGACCGTTTCCACGAAAGCGAATTTACCACGAAGGCGCGCAGACAAAAAGCGTAATTCGTTGAACCGTTAAACCGTTGAACCGTCGTAGCCGCGGACGTCAGTCCGCGCCAACTATCCGGGACAATGGCGCCGACTCATGTCGGCGGCTACGCGGTTCTTAAAATGGTCTTCGCGGTTCGACGTCAATCCGATTTGCCGAAAACATTGCCGAGCCGTTGCGGCTGCTTGGGAAGTTTCAGCAAAAGTTGTGACCATTCGTAAAGACTCCGGGCCGGCCAGTACCACAGGCTGCCGTCCGCAGCCAGCGACACGACACCGTTCCCGGTTCCGACAATGGCAACCCAATCGTTGTGAATGCCCATTCGGGTCAGCGGCGGTTTAAAATCGATGGTGAAGGCCGGGTTGTTCATGCCCCATTGCCAAAGGGTACCGTCGGACTTGAGCGCAACCATCCTGAAATCCCAAGTTACTGCGACTGAAACCCAGTTTGTCTCCGTGCCGCTTTGCCGCGTTTCAAAATTATGACCCTGACGGCCAGTTATCTCAACCCATAGCCATAAGGTCCCATTCGTGCGAACATAGGCCCCAAACTGGTCGCCCGCTCGGGAAAGCTTTTCCAGCGGGATTCGGTCAAATTTTGTCACGGGGATCAGTTCGTCATTTCCGCCTTTTTTTACCTGGACTGTCCAGGCGGTGCCATCAAACCTCTGGGCAAGAAATCCATATCCACCGCCCGTCGAAATTTTCTTCCAGTCGGAATTTGTTCCGATCTGATACGGTAAGAAAGCGCGCAGTCCCGGCCAGCGTTGTGGCTGTTTGTCCCCATTAAAATGGTTGGTTCCCCAGCGCCACAGCGTGCCGTCCTTTTTTAGGAGCAAAACGGAAGGACTCGACCATGATCGGGCGACTTGCAGCCAGTTGGTTTCGTCACCGAACTGTGCCAGCTTGTTCCCGGTCCAGACTTTCGGGTTTGAATTGTCGGAAATCCAGAGGGTGCCGTCGGACCGGATGCCGACCGTGTCCGGACGACCAACAACATAGGCATGGGTTGTTTGATCCTGCCAGGTACGAACACTGTTAACACGCCCGGCCGTTACGGACACCCAGTTTGATCCGGCAATGAACAACTGCGATGAGGCACTTATGGGTAACGGATTAATCATACGCCGCAAGTCGGCCCATGAGGAGTGAAACTGTCCATAATAAACATTATCCGAAAAATCAAACCAGACCAAGCCGTTGGTCAACCGCACCAGAAGATTGTCTTCAATATCACGCTTCAGGAGTGGCGGGTTCGACAAAGACAATTTCACCGCGCCATGCGCCGGTTCCGCCGGTTCAAAGACTTCCCAGACGCGATGGTAAAGCGACGCGGTGGTTACGACGATGAATACAAATGCCCCAACAAAGCCAAGCAGGTTGCGCTGCCACAACGGCCAGCCGTCGCGGAAATTTTTGAAATTCAGGTACGCCAGCCAGAGCAGGGTGACGATAAGTGTCGGGATGGTGATTGCCAGCGGCAGGATGGAATATGCGGAGATGGAGCCAAAAAGTATCATCCGGTTGTTGGTGAAGACTGGAATCAACAGCATACAACCGAAGAAGGTGGCGACGGCCAGGCCGACGGCCTGCAGAAAACTTCGGGCGAGGGTCGAGGCGAAAAAGCTGACCAATGCCAGCCAGGCGGCAAGGGCCACGACGCCCAATTGAAACAACAAAACCCCAAATTCTCCCGTGTGAGCTTCCGGGGCAAAGACCGGATTACTGGCGCCCCAGGCGGCGGCCAGGCGCTCCAGCGACATGGGCAAGACGCCGCCGAGGAATGTGGCGAGAAACAAGGTCAGAAATGCTTTCAGCGCGAACTGAACCCGGCGCGAAACCGGCAGGCACAACTGGCCTTCCATCACACCTTGCCTGCATTCCTCGGCCACAGCCACGCTGCCGATGATCACCGGTAAAACCAGCCACAGCATCCAGAAGATTGTCGTGAGGATTTCGCCGGCAGAATCTTTGGCAAAGTGGTGGTATTTTCGCAGGACAATGACGCCAATGTGCAACCCCAGCAATCCGGCCGCCCCCATCAAACTGGCTTGCTGCAGTTGAAACTCTTTTTTAACCAGTGCAAAAACGGGTTTTCGGGTCCGGATTGAAACTGCATTTTCCCGGCGGGCCGCGAAAAATTTCCATTCCGGTAGCGAGATGACTCCGCCGGACCAGCCCACATCCTGCGCGCGGAAAAACAGCCGGCGGGCAAATAAGAACCCTCCAACCGAATAAATTGCGAAAACGACGCAAAGAACGGCGATGACGGCGTTGTTGGACTCGCTTTGGGCGAGAAATACGGTGGAGAATCCGGACAGCACTGCCGGGACCAGCAGCGTGAGCCAGAATGCGCCCGCGAGCTGGCGCAGCAATAGCGTCGTCCACAACCCACCGGTAAACGTTGCAGTGGCGATCAGACAGATGGTGATGAAAAGATAGTATGAAGACGCCACGTCGGAGGGAGAATCCACGTGGGAATTCTTGAAGGCGATGCCGAAGGCCGCGAACCACACCCCGAGGACAATCAGAAAGGCGCCAGCCAGAATGCTGATTTTGGTCTGCCAGATCCGGAGCCGTTCCGCTGGCTGGGCCAGCAGCAGCGAAAATGTGTTGAGACTGGACTCACGGCCAATCGTGGTCAGCGCCATGATCGTCAAACCGAAGAAAAGCAGGCACGCGACATAGAAATCATAGGGCCGGGTGATCGTCTGGACCAGTGCCAGCAGCATGGCCACCATAAAACTGGGCAGCAGCAGGCGGATTTCCTTTTTGACAAGCGCGTTCATGCGTTGGCTTTTTTCAAAATGCCCGACACCACAAAAATTTCCTCCAGCGACAGCGATTCACAACGCAGGTCCTCCGGTGAATGCGACTTCAGTTTTTCCATGAGTTGTTCGCTGTTGCCGTTGGCGAGGATTTCCACCTCGCGTCCGTTTTGTTTCACGGACAACGCACCGGGCAAATCGAGTTTCGCGGGGGACTCGGCGAACCGGGCCCGGATTTTACGGAAGCGGTCGCGCGCGGCGTCGGCGTCCATCGTCAGCAATTCGCACCCCTGCTCGATGATGGTGAATTCATCGATCAAGCCTTCGAATTCCGAGATGAGGTGCGTGGAAACGAAAACGGTCCGGCTGCCTGGGTCGCCGGACTGGTAGGCGCCGATGACGGTTTCGATGAATTCACGGCGTACGATCGGGTCAAGACCGGAGGTCGGCTCGTCCAGCACGAGCAATTCCGGTTCCGGACAAATCGCGCCGATGAGCGCGAGCTGTGTTTTCTGGCCTTTGGAGAGATGGCTGGCTTTCTGGTTCGGGTCGAGTTGAAAGCGTTTCAGCAAGTCGGCTTCAATGTCACCATTCCAGTGTTTGCGGAACGAGGCGAGATATTCCAGCGTGCCGCGCACGGTCATCCACGGATAAAACGCCACCATGTCCGGCACATAGGCGAGGCGCGATTTCACAGCCACTTCGTTGCGCTGCGGGTCGAGTCCGAACACGCGCGCCGTGCCGGAATTGGGCCGGAGCAGGTTCAACAGGCATTTGATGGTCGTGGTCTTGCCCGCGCCGTTGCGGCCGAAGAAGCCGTAACATTTTCCGGCGCGGACGGTCAGGCTCAGTCCGTTGACGGCATCCAGCCTGCCGTAACGGCGGGTCAGGTTTTTGATTTCGATGACGGGCGTGTCAGTGTTCATAGAATTGAAACAGGGAAAACATTCAACATTCAACATCGAACGCCCAACATCCAGGGAATCCCGCCCGGCAATGCACCATTGGATGTTCGATGTTGAATGTTGAATGTTGAATGTTCGTTATGTTGTTCATTTGTCTTCTCCTTCTTTTGCCTTGCGTTCGAAGTAATCCAGCCGTTCCCTGACCAGGGCCAGGAATTTTTCGCGGTCCACCTGCAGGTGATGCGCCATGACCACAGCCTCGTCAATTTCCGCCGCCAGCAGTTTCTGGCGGACCTGTTTGTTGAACGGGGAATCGCTTTTCTTCAGGAAGCAGCCCTTGCCGGGAATCGTCTCGATGACGCCCTGCCCCTCCAGTTCGGCATAGGCCTTGGCGATGGTGTTGCGGTTGACGCGCAGTTCCTCGGCCAGCGGGCGGATGGACGGCAGCGGTTCGCCGGAACGCAACGTGCCCGAGGCCGCCGCGTAGCGGATCTGGTCCACCAGTTGCAGGTAAACCGGCTTGCCGGACTTGAAATCAATCTGAAAAATCATGGCCGTCTTTTACTGTCATAGAACAGTATGACAGTTGGGCCGGGGCGTCAAGAAGAATTTTTCGGAATATTTGAACTCCAACCCTGATGCGCATCGGGGCCATGAACCGCCGGTTGATCCATTCCTGGCCGAAAGCGCCGGTAAATCGGACGCACTCCAGACGCTTTGCGATGTTGAGGGGGTAATTGGAAAACGCGCCAGCGTTTGGAGTGCGCGCGTCTTCAGCGCCGCTTTCCCAAGACGGTCCGGCCTGCCGGCCTACGGAAAAAACAACAGCAGCGATTCTTGACCGCCGGAAATTGCGGCGTTCATAGAGCGCCGCTACATTGCAAAACCGCTTCCACGACGCGCTCGACGCTGATGCCGTTCATGCAGCGGAAATCAATCGGACATTGGCGCAAAAAACACGGCGAACACGGCGCGTCGGATTTCAACACCCGGAGCCGCGGGTCGCCCGGCAGGCCCGGCCCGGTCAATTCCGGCGAAGTGCTGCCGAACGGGACAACGACCGGCGTGCCCAGCGCGGCGGCCACGTGCATCGGACCCGAATCGTTCGTGAGCAGCACGTGACAGCCTTTTAGCAGCGCCATCAGCTCGCGGAGGGTAGTTTTGCCAGCCAGATTCAAAATGGCGGTTGGCGGACTGGGGATGGCGGATTCGATCCGGTTGGCGATGGCCGCGTCGCCCCGGCCACCCAAAACCAGCCAGGTGCAATTGGTTCGATGTTGGATTTCGCGGGTGGCGGCAATGAATTTTTCCGCCGGCCAGCGTTTGGCCGGGCCGTACTCCGCGCCGGGATTCAGGCCGAAGATCGGCTGCTCAATTTCATTCAGGCCGAATTTTTTCTTTGTGGCTTCAATTTCACCAGGGGTCACAACCAACCGCGGCGGCAACGGTTCCGGGTTGGCGCCCAGCACGCCGGCCAAATGCAGGTATTCATGCATTTGATGGGCCGTAGCCGCGCTTGTGAAAGCGCGGTCATTGTGGTCAGTTCGCCGGCTTGCGTCGGCGGCTACAAGTTGGTGAATTTCGCCGATGGAACGTTTCCGCATTTTTACAGCTTCCGCCCGCGCCGGCACGGCATTGGCCAGAAACCAATTCCGCCACGGACGGGCATAACCAATGCGCCGCGGGATTCCGGCCAGCCAGACTTCCAGTGCCGAGCGGGGTGAATTGGGCAGCACCAGTGCAAGATTAAAATTCCCGGCGCGCAATTTTCGGCCGACCGAAAATACATTTTCGTCCGGTGCAAATGTTATCGTTTCGCTGATTGCCGGATGATGGGTCCACAAATCACCAAGCTTTTCCGGTGTCAGCAAGACGACGTGCGCGCCGGGAAATCTTTCGTGGAGGCGCAGCAGTGCGGGCGTGGTCATGACCGCGTCACCCAGCCAGTTCGTCCCGCGAACAAGAATTCGCGGAGCAGATGGCCGTTGGCAGATGGCAGTTGGGGAACTCATCCGACGGGGCCGGCGTTTTCGACTTTGGACTCCGGACTTTGGACTTTGGACGCATCCTTCTTCCAGCGGCGGTGGACCCAGAACCAGTTGGCGGGGTCGCGGCGGACGGCGGCTTCAAAGGCACGATTGACGTCGCCCATGATTTCCCCGGACGGACGGGGACGGTCATTTTCGTGCGTGGTGATTTTTTCGCCGAGTTCGATCCGCCATTTCGCCAGGGCGACGCGGTAGCAGATGCCGGTAAAGAGTTCGCACTGATAACGCAAGGCGAACACGGCGGGCGCGAGCGTGGTGGAACAGTCGTGGCCGAGGAACGGCCCGCGCAGGCCGGACGTGCTTTGATCGGCGAGCAATCCGAGAATGATTCCCGCCCGATTCATGGCCGTGCGCAACAAGGGCCCGTCGGTGCGGCGCTCAAAATACAGGCAGCCGGAACGCTCGCGCAATTGTTGCATCAGGCGGTTGAATCCCGGTTGCTTCAGCGCCCGATACGTCGTGGCGCATTGATATCCGGGCGAAGATTGATGGAACCGCGCATATAATTCAAAGTTTCCGAAGTGGCCGATGGCGACAACGATCCGCCGCGGTGGTTGCAGGCATCCGGTGCCGGCAAATTCGATGTGCGACCGCAATTCCTCATAACTCATCGCGGCGGTTTTGATGGCGCTGGCGTAATTTTCGCCAATGCGCCGGAAATTTTCCCGGGCGAGCGCGTGGATTTCCTCCGGCGATTTTTCCCGGCCGAAGCACATCGCCAGGTTGTTCAGCGTCACGCGCCGGTGCCGCGCGTCGAGCCAGAAGGCCAGCCCGCCGGCCGCCCGGCCCAGGCGCGCGACGAGGGTGAGCGGCAGCGCTTGAATCAACGCAACCAAGACACGGGCAGGCCAGTAAATCAGCGTATCCATTTTTAACGGAAGCAGATTTTGCGGACGCAGTCCTGAAAGTCGTTGGCGCCGCTGACGATTTGGATTTCGACGCGCATGAAATAAATCGGCAGGTCGCGCCGGTCAATTTTGGGGAAGCGCACGGCGTCTTTTTGCGTGGTGATGATGGTGACGGCCTGGCGTTTTTTGGCGCGGTTGATGACATTGAGGATTTCCTGCTGGGTGAAGCGGTGATGATCGGCAAAGCGTTTGGAATAAACCAGTTCCGCGCCGAGTTTGACGAGGCTTTGCTCGAAACTTTCCGGTTGTGCGATGCCGCTCAGCGACGCGACTTTGTGCCCTTGCAGCAAATCCAATTTGCGCCGCTGCCCGGTGAACACATCTTCGAGGAAAAGCGGATGATGCACACATTCGATGATGGCGGCGTCGGAATTGAATTCGGCAATGCGCCGGCGGAGATCGGCGGTCTGTCCGTCGCTTTTGGTGATGAAAATCGTCTGAGCCCGCGCGAGGTGCGACGGCGGCTCGCGCAACGTGCCGCGCGGGAGCAAATGTTCGTTGCCAAACGGCTGCTGGCGGTCAACCAGCACCACGTCATGCCGTCGCCCCCGCAAATCCCAATACTGAAAACCGTCGTCGAGCAACAGCGTGTCGCAGCCGAATTTTTCGATCGCATAACGCCCGCTCTTCACGCGGTTCTTGTCCACGAGCACGACGACGTCCCGGAGATTGGACGCCAGCATGTAAGGTTCGTCGCCGGCCATTTCCGAATCGAGCAACAGCGATTTGCCGTCAGACACCACGCGCGGCGGGGTGTGGTCCTCGCGCAACAAAACCTTGTTGACCAGCCATTGGTGAAAGGGCTGTGGTTTGGAACGATAACCGCGGGAAAGAATCGCGACGTTGCGCCCGGCGTCGCGCAATTCGCGGGCGAATTTTTCCACGACCGGCGTTTTGCCCGTGCCGCCGACGGTCAGGTTGCCGATGGCGATGACCTGTACGCCCAGCGTCTTGTCGCGGAGGAGGCGCACGTTGTAAAGCCAGCGGCGCAGTTTCACGCCGACCTGGAAAAGCTTCGAGCTGCCAAACAAGATTGCGCGCATCAACACCGCCTTGGTGTCGCGGCGTTCCCCGAAGATGACTTCAAGGGCAAAGGTTTCAAGACTTTCCGCCCAAACCCGGAATTGTTCGCGCATGCAGCATCAATGTGCCAAGTCGCCGGGCGTGCGGCAAGAATTGGCGGCGGGGAAAAATGACAAATGATGAAACCCGAATGACGAAAGAATGTCCAAAGATCTCAATGCCGAATTCGGGCTTCAGTATTCGTCATTCTTTCGTCATTCGGATTTAGGCATTCGTCATTCCATCAAAACCCCATTCTCGCCATTTCGCTTTGCAACGCCGCTTGAAATTGCTGCACGTCGGCGGCGGTCGGCTTGTATCCCTGCTGCTTGGGCACGACCCCCAGCCGCCCGGTTTGATCCAAATACCACTCGGCTTGCTGGCCATCGCTGAAGGCGACCTTGCCGCTGACAATCGCGCCGGGCCGCGCCAGTTGATCCACCGTCACCGACACACCGCTAGGGTTGCCCGGCGGTCCGGCGGGTGGCGGAGCGCTTTTGGGGTCGGCGGGTTTGGGCGCCTCGGCCACCGGCGCGGCAATCTTGGGCGGTTCCGGATCCTTCGGCGTCAACTTCAAATCGTCCACCAGGAAACGCACCTCCATGTAAGTGAGCTTGAGATTGAACTCCGACATGAGCCGGGTTTGAATTTCGGAAATGGTTGCGCCGTCCGCAATCCAGGCGGCGACTTTCTGGCGTTGTGCTTCGTCTAAATTCATAATCTGTCGCGGTTACGCGGCCTTGGTGATCCAATCGTAGCCCTTCGCTTCGAGTTCGAGCGCGAGCTGTTTGTCGCCGGACTTCACGATGCGGCCATCGTAAAGCACGTGGACGAAATCGGGAATGATGAAATTCAACAACCGCTGATAATGCGTGATGACCATCTGCGCGCTGTCCGGCCGCTTCAGCTTGTTGACGCCGCCGGCGACGATGCGCAGCGCGTCAATGTCGAGGCCGGAATCCGTTTCGTCGAGGATGGCGAGCCGGGGTTCGAGCACGGCCATCTGGAAAATCTCGTTGCGCTTCTTTTCGCCGCCGGAAAAACCCTCGTTCACCGAACGCCGCAGCAAATCCTCGTTCAACTCCAGCAGTTTGATTTTGTCTTTGACCAGGCTGAGAAATTCCATCGCGTCCAGTTCCGACTGGCCCTTGGATTTGCGAACTTCATTGAGCGCGGCCTTGAGAAAATAGGTGCTGTTCACGCCGGGAATTTCGACCGGATACTGGAACGCAAGGAAAACACCCTCGCGGGCGCGCTCCTCGGGATTGAGGTCGAGCAAATCCTTGCCATCAAAAATCACTTCGCCGCCGCTCACCTCGTAACCGGCGCGGCCGGCCAGCACGGCGGCCAGCGTGCTCTTGCCGCTGCCGTTGGGTCCCATGATGGCGTGGACTTCGCCAAGCGAAATCGTCAGGCTGATGCCCTTGAGAATTTGTTTGCCCTCAACGCCCGCGCTGAGGTTTTTGATTTCGAGTATTGGTTTGCTCATTTCTTTGTTCGTGTTTAAAACCAGCTAAGGCTCGGCTACGCCCTTGCCAAAAAGTGGCGGAGAAGTTCTGGGAACAGGCACACCCGGGAAATTCCCTCCGCCGCGCGGGCCAGACCCGTTGTAATCAAGTCGTCTCAGCTCTATGTTCCCGTTTCCCGAATCGTAAGTTGCATAGCTGGCCTTTGGATTATTGTCTCGCGGCTGACCGACACTGCCCGGATTGATGAAATATTTTTTGCCGCGTTGAATCGTAAGGTGGTTGTAGGTTCCACCGGTGACAGTGGAATCCTGGATGAACACCATAGGGACATGCGTATGGCCAAAGAAGCAAAGCGGCGTGCGTTGATGTGTGAAACTGGCGGCGGCGGCAAGCTTGTCGAACACGTAACCCCAGCGTCGCGGCCCGTCGAGCATGGCGTGGACGATGGTGAAGTCGTCCAGTTCCATGACATAGGGCAACTCGCCGAGCCACTTCACATCGTCGCTGGTAAGTGCTCCGCGCATCTGGCGCACTGCTTCGGCGGCAGTTGGGTTAAACGCACTCAAATCCACATCAGTCGAAACATAATCGTCAAAATTGCCTCTGACGCATGAGGCCGCCCGCTCCTGCACTACCTGCAAACACTCGGCGTGGTCTTTGCCGTATCCAACCAGATCGCCCAAACAAACAATGCTTTCACAACCATGACCCTCTGCATCGCGCAAAACAGCCTGCAACGCCGGGAGATTGGCGTGGACGTCCGATATGATAGCGTAACGCATGGCAAAATAACCGTGGAATATTACCCCACACTGCCTTCCAAACTCACGCCTAAAAGTTTTTGCGCTTCCACGGCAAATTCCATCGGCAGCTCCTTGAAGACTTCCTTGCAAAAACCGTTCACGATCATGTTCACGGCGTCCTGCGTCGCCAGCCCGCGCTGGTTGCAGTAAAATATCTGGTCCTCGCCAATCTTCGACGTCGAGGCTTCGTGCTCCACCCGCGAGGAGGAATTTTTCGCCTCGATGTAGGGGAACGTGTGCGCCCCGCACTTGTTGCCAATGAGCAGCGAGTCGCACTGCGAAAAATTGCGCGCGTTCACGGCGCTCTTCTGGATTTTGACCAGGCCGCGGTAGCTGTTCTGTCCGTGCCCGGCGGAAAT
>Ga0265323_10000800_pt1 | contig 16867 bp, 15 predicted proteins | sample 41225metaG_FD_193580 | JGI IMG/M metagenome (GOLD analysis project Ga0265323, IMG submission 193580) | Rhizosphere microbial communities from Carex aquatilis grown in University of Washington, Seatle, WA, United States - 4-12-25 metaG | ecosystem: Host-associated > Plants > Roots > Rhizosphere...
CAGCGTCGTGAACCCCGTCTGGGCGATCTCAATGCCGAGCAGGCGGCGGACGATGAAGAACAGGCCGACGGCGAAACCCAGCCACGCGATGAACAGCCCCGAATACGTCAGCAGCCGCAGCGGCAGATAGGAAAAACTAAAAACGCCGTCGAAGGCGTAACGGACCAGCCGGCGGAGGGTCTGCTGCGTCTGGCCGGCTGCGCGTTCCTGCCGGTCGTAGAACACGTCGGCGCGCGGGAAGCCGACCCAGGCGCGCAGTCCCGGGAAGAACCGGTTGCGTTCGGAGAGGTGGTTGAACGCCTCCACGGCCGCCTGTCCGAGCAGGCCGAAGGTGCCGGAGTTGGGCTCGATGGGATAATCGGTGAGCACCCCGAAAAGCTTGTGGAAAAGATCGAAGGCTACCCGGCGCAATCCGGTTTCACTGCGGGTGCGCCGGACCGCCCGCACCACCTCGGCGCCGCCGCGCCAGGCGGTCACCAGTTCCGGAATCAGCTCGGGCGGATCCTGCAGGTCGGCGTCCATCGTCACGACGGCATCGGCGCTGGCCGCCGCGGCCAGGCCGGCAGCCAGGGCGCTCTGGAAACCAAAGTTGCGCGAGAGATCGACCAGTTTGAAACGCGGATCGCGGGCATGCTGCTCGGCGATCAGGGTCGCAGAGCGGTCGCGGCTGCCATCGTTCACCAGAATGGCCGACCAGGTATAGCCAGGTTCGTGGTCAAAGACCGCGGCCAGCCGCTGGAACAACTCCGGCAGCACGGGTTCCTCGTTGTAGACCGGGATGACGACAGCGACGGTATTGGACACGTTTGCCGAAACCACAGCGCAGATCGGATGGAGAGGCAATGTCGTTTCTAAGGGACGGGCATATCGCCCAATGGACGGGTGTAGACCACCCAATAGGGCCACCTGATCTTACGGCTGAATTCCGGGAGAAGCTGAATTGCAAACGGAAAAGTGTTCACTGATGGATAGACGATGGCGAGGAGGTTGGGTGGCAAATGGTGACGAAAATCCGTTTCGTTCACCCTGTAACCAGCCAGCCATCGAGTAGAGAGCCCGTCCTCGCTATCCCAAAGTCTTTGATCGGCGTAGAACGTGATCACCGGATTCTGCGGAAACCAGACGGAATGCGGATACCTCGCGGTTAATTGTGCAGCGGAGTCGAAGGGTTGTGTGTAAGGCCGGCCTGGCAGCACGGCGAGGTCACCTCCTCGTAGCATGAGTACGCAGGCCGCGACGATGAACAGTCTGGTCAAGGCGGCTGAGCCGACATGGTCCCGTGCGAGCCACGCGAGGAGGGAAGCTGGCATCAGATAGTCCCACGAGTGAAGCAGGTTGGTGTCACCCCCGACCTTGAAGAAGGCGAGTAGGCCCATGGGCAGCATCGTTACGAAGACCAGCGCGCAGAGCTGAAAGAAGCGCCCGTTTTCGTCGCGGCGGTTTGGCCACAGGCCGCTGAACCAGCAAAAGCTGAGGCCGACCATGGGAACTCCAATTTGCGCGATCAGTGATTTCCACCGCAGTGCGACTCGTGGTATGAACTCAGCCCATCCGAGTCGCGCGGGAATCGTGATGAGATTAAACTGGAGGTTGGCGAAACCGAACGCCGGCACAAACACTGCGATCGCCAGCAAATTAAAAACCGCGAACCATGCAAAAAAACATCCCGCTTCCCGGCGCTTACCCGAAATTAGCAAAAATCCTAGCTCCGTTACCGGCAGGAACACTGCGATCTGCTTAGCCCAAACAGCGAGGGCGCACACTGCTGCCGCGCCGATTATCCACATGCCCCTTGGGGTCGGTCGACGAGCCAAACACCAGCACGACAATAGCCCACAAGCAATCGCTGAATGATCAGCGCACTGCATGCTCAGGTCAACTCGCGGAATCAGTAATACGCTCAGTGTAAACGCAATCCAACTCGCAACGGGACCGCGGGCGCGCAACTCCGCGGAACCAAAGAAAATCACGGCGAGGGGAGTGAGGAGGATCAAAAGATTAATGGCGTCCGCGACCTGCAGCGCGTTTTTCGCCGACGTGGCAAATGTCGCGGGCAGGTTGGCAATGATACCGACCGGGCCATAGATCCACGTCGACAGTGGGCCGCCATCGGGCAACGGGTAAGGATTGATTCCGTGGCGGAGCGCGAAGGCCGGGGCAAGCCGCATGTCATTCCAGTAGTAAAATGGAAACTCGCACCATGCGATCCAGAGACACGCAAGCGCTCCGATTGCCGTCGTCAGCAACACAAGGCAGACCAACGAGCGTGTAAAGACGGACGGTGGAGATACGGTCACGAGTTGGACGAACCCGCGCGATGGAGGGCGATCAGCGGTACTATGGAAAGCTCTGCTATGACAAGCCAGACGGAGAAGACGCTCCAGAAACCGAAGGTGCGCGAGGAATCGACCAGCTTAAACCGCGGGGCGCGGGCATGCTGCTCGACGATCAGCGCCGCAGAGCGGTCGCGGCTGCCATCGTTCACCAGAATGGCCGACCAGGTCCAGCCAAGTTCGTGATCAAAGACTGCGGCGAGCCGCTGGAACAGCTCCGGCAGCACGGGTTCCTCGTTGTAGACCGGGATGACGACGGCGACGGATGACGCGGTGGTCATGACTGCAGGGTGGGGGGGGGAAAAAGAATAGGCAATCTCAGTACGTGTCCGGCGCAGCCATCGACGGAACCCCTGAGAGCAGTATCCGTTCGCCAAAGGTGTCGCGCTTGACGTCGGCGATGAGTGCATCTGCGACGAGACCGCAGGCAGGCGCCGTATTGTCGGCATGACAGAAAAACGAGTTGGCAGCGGGCCAGCCGGCTAGTGCAGGAGCAGAATCCGCCCGTGGGTCGACTGGTGGGAGCGTGGTTCATGGCGTGGCAGCGGCCGCGGGTTTCAGAAAATCCAGGTCGAAGATGGCGATATCCCCGATGCGTGCCACAGGTTCCTTCCGGGCGCACAACTCGCGCAGAAACGGCTGGGTCGCCACAAAGGTCTGAGTGATTTCTCCGCCGAGCGTGAGTACCACAATCCGTACTTGAGCCGCCCGCAAGCGGCATACGGTCTCATTGAAGGAAAGCGAGGTGTCGAACATGGCTGCCACCCGCGGACTAAACAAGGGCACGGCGAGGCCGCCACGCAGCGTGATTTCCGCGTGGTAGATCGGATGATCGACGACAATTCCTCGTCCCTGAGCTGCAGCGATGAGCACATCCCACGTTTTCTGTGTGCGCAGTGTCTGCACCCTGAACAGTGAAGCCTCCCGTTCGTAGAGTGTGAGCGCCCAAGGCGAGGTCAAAGGGTACCCAGGGAGAAACCAAGCGCGGCGGGCGGCATCGGCCGCCAATGGGATCAGGACCGTGGCCAGCAGCACGCGGGCGGCCCGCGGCAGCGCGCCCACCCAACCGGCGAATGCGCCGGATAGCGCTAATATCGGGGTGAGCACCCGCGCTGCGTAACCCCAGCCTCCGCCGGTCTGCGGAATCGACCACCACCAAAGCGCCCCGATCATCGCAATCCCGGTGAGGTACGCAGAGCTACGCCAGCGGGCCCGCACAGCGCCAATGAGACCGATGACAAACAGGATCCCGGCAGTCACCGCAAGCCTTTCAGGAATGAAGACAAGTGCAAAATGAGGCTTGGACACACTCCAGAAGTCCGCGATTGACCGCATCGTTGACTCGTAGACGGAGTTGGAGGGAAAGAGGCCACCAAGGCTATGCGGGAACAACGGATTGCCTGTTTTTACCCAGTTGCGAAGATACCAAGGAACGGCGATGAATCCAGCCGCGCCGGCAAACGGCCACATGGCGGTCCGCCACTGCCGCCGGGCACCGATGATGCCCAGCCCCAGAAGGGAAAATGACAGTCCATACTCGCGGCTGAGGGCGCCCACGCCGGCCGCCACACCCGCCCAAAACGCGGTGGAGCGCCTCCCGTCTTCGCGGTGACATTCGAGGAAATAAAACATCCCGGCGAAAGTCAGGGCCGTGAGACCAGTCTCTTGGCCGATAGCCACGCCCCAGACAAGTAAGGAACTGGTCGCGGCGACTGCCAGCGCGGGCCATCCGGCGCTCGGACCCCATAAGCGACGGCTGAGTCCGAATACCGTCGCGCCGAGTAGCAGCGCCTCCGCCACCACCCGAGTCGCTGTCAAGATCGGTGCTGTGGAACCAGTGAAGGAATAGATCCAGAAATTGAGCACTGAGACGAGCGGCGGAATTCCATCACACCATGAGTAGGTATCGAAGTCTGTGATCGAAACCGGCGGGTAGAAATCGAGCCGTCCGTGGGCGAGCATGGCACGGGCAAGGTAATCCCAGCGGAAACCGTTGTCGTAGCCGGCCAGCGGACTGATGACTGCGCGCAGGGCGATCGAGGACAAGGCGAACGCCGGCGGCACCACCCAGAGCCAGTCGATGCCCCGCGGCCATGCCGGAGTCGGTCTTTCGTCGTTGGGACCAGTGGCGGGCCGCGAGTGGCGGGCCCACCACCCGAGGATGAGACTGATCGTGGCGAAGAGGCCGCAGATCAGGCCGAGATGCAAAGGCAAGCCAAGGGAGCTAAGCAACAGCACCGTTGCAAAGAGAAGGGCTGATGATCCGAGGAACGTCGTCAGAGCTACGGCCGGGCCACCGACACAGCGGCTGAGCAACCACCCGGGCAGCGCGAAGGCTGTCACGGTGATCGGCAGCCAGACCAGATTGGACCATGCGGGCGACAAGGAATTCACGACCATGGCATGTAGGCGTAGGTCATCAGGGCGCGCGATCCGCAACATGGTCGGATCGCCGGTGAGGTTGGCAACCGGTGTGGTCGCACATTTGGGAGCATGGTAGTGGATTGAGTTGACAGGTAACAAACCACGTAGGCGAGCATTCCACGACAAGCACGCCAAGGATGATCAGACCCCAATCCTAATGCGTGCGTTAGGCGTTCTGCCAGCCAGGCCACAGCAGCGGGTGCAACATGATGAAAGGCGTCCAGATGATCGCGAAACAAACCAGCCACCAGTAACGGGCGGGATTTTCATCAAACCATTGCAGCATGGAGGCGGGTTCCTTCTATTGGACTCCTAAAACCAAGGACCTTCGGTTACGGCGTTTTTAACGGCACTTTGGAAATTGTCCGAAAGGCGGACCAGAGGGCCAGGCCTAACAGCACGGCGAGCAGCCCGCACACCAAGGGCGCCGGGAGACCGGAGTCACCGACGAAGGTCAGACGCAGGACGCATTTCGACAGAAAGTTGTTCCATGTCGCATAACCGTGGAGGAGCAGGAACTCTTGGCCACGCTGTCGGACGAACGTGTCGGCGGGGAATTCGAGGTGCTGAAGCCAGAAATGCCCCGCGACGCCAAGACAAAAGTCCAACGTGAGGCCCACGGCCAGCCCCACACGCAGCCCCCGTTCCAGCGCGGGCAGGTTGGCCGCCAGCCATGCGAGTCCAAGGATCACGATTGGTTGCAAACCGACGTGGGTGGCTCCCCAACGATCCGGCCAGGAAACGGCAGCGATGCTGAGCAGCACCGATGCCGGGATGAACCACCGCCAAAAAACCGGAATATGGTGCCGCTGCCGCCAGCCCAGTACGGCCAGGATCACCACGCCACCACTGCCAAAAGCCAGGGGTAGATTTGTCTGGTAAATATTGAAGAAATAATCGCGCCACCAACCCAGAGGATCCGTCTGCTGCACCGCGGCAAGCTCCGCCGGACGCAGCGGATGCGGGACGAGGGTGTTGAAAAGGTTGACGACGCGTTGCGTGAACAGCTCCGCAAATGTGAGGCCCTTGCTGCCGGTTACTGCAGTGTTGGTGAGCAGCGTCGGACCAAAGCCATAGTGAAAAATCGACCATCCGAGCCAAGTGCCCAAAAACACTGAGCCAAGGATACCCAGGCAGGCCGTCTGCCACCAGAATCCAACGCGAACCCATTGGGACTTGGATCGAACCAGCCATGCTCCGCCCAGCACTATGAAGTAAGGTGCGGTCGCGTAATGGGTCAGTAAAGCTGCGGCAAGGCACACCACCGCACAACAGAAGCTGAGATCCGCCGACCCGCGGTCGGCGCGCAGAAAGAAGAACAGTCCGGATAGGGTGAAAAACGCCGCGGGCAGTTTGGTCCAGGCGAAGGTCGCGTTTTGCACGAAAAGCGGGCTGAGCATCAGCAGTACCAGCACGACCGCCGCCGGATCGGTTCCACGAGCGAAACGCCGCGCCAGCAGCACCGCCGGAAAAAAGGCCAGCGTGGCCAGCAGGGTGCTGAACACCTGGAACTGAGCGAACCCCGTACCCGTCAGTGCCATGAGCGCACCACAGACAAGATTGGCGAGCGGCGGCCGCGCGGGCAGCGGGTATTGATGCAGAAACAGCGTGTCGAGCGGGCGATGCTCGAGAAAAAAACGCGTCCGTTCATAATGTTCGATCCAGTCGCCCACCCATTCGCCCCCCGAATAGCTACGAATGAGTGCCAGCAGACACAGGCACCACGCCGCCAGGATGAGCCAGGGGGCGAGCATTCGCCGGCCGGTGGCATCGCGACCGAGCGCCCGCAGCGCCTGCCGGCGCAGCCCGCATGCCACGCCGGCGGCGACCGGCAGCACCCAGAAAACGCCGGCCGGCAGGCTGCCCCAATATGCCATCCACGCGGCGAGATAGACCCCAAGACAGCCGGCCACGGCCCCCAAGGTTATCCGTTCGTCGGCGGCAAGCGGCAGCGACGCAGTCATGGGCAATCCCAGACCACCGATGACAACGACAAAAACGAACCAGCCTGTGAGAATCTGGAACAAGACGTGCGGGGGTGCTGCTGGCAGACAGTCTCAGCGGAACACGTTGTATTTCACGATCGCGTAGAGCGCGCGGAAGCCGTCGCGCCAGCCGATCTTCTTCCCCTCCTCATAAGTGCGGCCGTAGTAGCTGATGCCCACCTCATAGATCACCACGTGAAGCCGCGCGACCTTGGCGGTGATCTCCGGTTCAAAACCAAAGCGGTCCTCCTCGATTGTGATCTTCTGCAGCACCTCGCGGCGGAAAACCTTGTAGCAGGTCTCCATGTCCGTGAGGTTGAGATTGGTGAGCATGTTCGAGCCCAGGGTGAGCAGCTTGTTGCCCACCATGTGCCAGAAATAGACCACGCGGTGCGCGCCGCCACCCATGAAGCGTGAGCCGAAGACGACGTCCGCCTGGCCATCGACGATGGGCTTGATCAGCTTGGGGTATTCTTGCGGATCATATTCGAGGTCGGCATCCTGCACCAGGACAATGTCCCCGGTCGCCACGGCGAAACCCGTGCGCAGTGCCGCGCCCTTGCCGCGATTGACCTCATGGTAGATGATCCGGTCCACGAGCGGCGCGACCTCCTGGCGCAGCACTTCCGGGGTGCCGTCCGTCGAGCCGTCGTCGACGACGATGATCTCCTGGTCCGGCACGGGGGCCGCGCGCACATGCTCGACGATCCGCCGGATGGTTTCGGCCTCGTTGTAACAGGGGATGACGACCGAGAGCTTCATGAGGTGCGCGGAGCGCCGCCGACCATAAACTGCCGGACGGCAGTGGAAAGTCTTTTTCACGGCGGGCGCTTTTTAGGCAAACCTTTACTTGGCAGGAACGCCCATGGCCTGCCTTGGCGTTGACCGGCTTCCTCGTTAAGATCAAGATGCTTTCCGATTGAGTCCCACGACTAACGGTCAACATTCCGCTGAATTCGCATGAGCCGCGCGAAAGGGAACATAGCCTTTCGGGATGGGCGGAGCGTGTTTTCCAACCTGGGATGGCTTTTGGCGGGACGTGGGGTTCGGTTGATTTTTAGCTTTCTTGTTGGGGCGTGGGTCGCGCGATATCTCGGGCCTGCGGCTTACGGGGAACTCAGCTATGTGCTCGCATTGATTGGCATTATTTCAATCCTGCCGGCATTGGGTTTGGAATCGATTGTTCGGAAAGACTTGGTGCAGAGCCCGGAGGCGGCGGAGAGACTTTTGTCTGCGACGGCCAAGACGCGGATGATCGTTGCTGCGACAGTTTATGTGGGGTTGCTCGTGTATACGTATTGGGGCGAGCGAAACGCCGCCGAACAAAAGCTCCTCCTGATCCTCGGGCCAACGCTGTTTCAACCCGTCTTGATGACGCCTGATCTTTGGTTTCAAGCGAAGATGCTTTCCAAGTTCACCACTTGGGCCCAAATGGGGGCTCTGGTGGTGGCGGCCGCCTTTCGCATCGGGTTGATCTTGATGCACGCCCCACTCTGGACGTTTGCCGCAGCCATCGTGTTTGAAATGGCAGTGACCGGCGGGTTGCTGGCAATGTTTGCCCGGAGACAGGCCGTACACTGGCTGCGGGCCCGATTGGACTTCTCCTTGGTGAAAAGCCTGCTGCGCGAGTCATGGCCGCTGATTGCTTCAAGCGTGGCGATCTTGATCTACACCCGCATTGATCAGGTGATGCTGCGCAGCATGGCTGATGAAGCGACCGTGGGCGTATACACGGCGGCAGTGCGGGTGTCCGAAATGGTCTATTTTGTGCCGATGGTATTGGTTTCCGGTCTGTTGCCGCTTTGGGCTCAGGCGCGTGAACGGGGAGCTGAGGAATTCCACCGCACGACACAAGCGATCTACGATGTGCAGGCTGCACTGGCCTACGCGCTGGCGATCCCGATTGCACTCACTTCGCCATGGATGATCCGTTTGGTTTATGGTGACGCGTTTCATGGATCGGCTGTCGTGCTGGCATTGCATGTATGGGCAGTATTATTCGTCTTTTTGGGTGTGACCCGCAGCCAGCATTTTGTCCTGGAGCGACTCAACCAGTATACCCTTTGGACCACCGTCGCCGGGGCGGTCTGCAATGTGATCCTCAACTGGCTGTGGATTCCCCGCCATGGGGCACTTGGGGCGGCGGCGGCCACGGTGGTTTCCCAGGCGGTTGCCGCGTGGCTTTCCTCCTTCTGCCTGACAGCTGCTCGACCAGCAGCGTGGATGCAGCTCAAGGCTCTATTGATTCCCTTCCTCTGGGTTCGCTATGTTCGAAGCAACCAATGATTCCTTGGGTGGCGGGCGCCTTTCCAGCTTGGCTTGGAAGGCACGTCGGAGTATCCGGCTGTGTTTGCGGCCCGGGATTGCGCGTGCGTTTCGCGTGGTCGCGAGGGAAAGTAATCTAGCCGGGTGGTCCAAACGAACGTATAACCAGTAGTTCCAACTCCTGATTCGACCATGAAGCCGACTTCATCCCAGTGGAATGCCATGCTAGGTTATGTTCATGACAGAACAATTAGGATCTGGGCCCAAGTTTTTGGACGTCCCGCCTGTCGGCGCCTCAACAATTACCTCGTGAATCTGGGAGTGAGCGGGCTCGGCGTTGGCAATCCGGATTCAAGGTGCAACGGAGAACGGCGGGTACTTCACGAGTGGTTGCGCCGACGCGGTCCGGCACCAGTGGTGTGGGACGTGGGGGCGAATGAAGGCGACTACACGGCGCTGGCGCGCCAAGCGCGCCCTGACGCGCGTATTTATGCCTTCGAACCGCATCCGCGTACGTTTGCACGATTGGCCGCGCGATGGACGGAGCAAGGCATTCGTTGCCTCCCTTTTGCCTTGGGCGCAAAACCTGGCACGCAAGCCTTGTGGGATTACGAATCAACGGCGCAGGGGTCGTCTCACGCCACCTTCTACCCGGCGACTGTTCGACGGGAAACAGGTGCACGATTGATTCCGCACGAGGTACAGGTATGCACGATTGATGAAGTCGCCACAGTGGAAGCAGTCGTGTCAATCGCACTTCTGAAGCTCGACGTGGAAGGGAACGAACTAGCTTGCCTTGAAGGCGCCGCGGGAATGCTTGCGCAGGGGCGAATTGCGGCGATTCAGTTCGAGTTCAATTCCATGCACTTGGATGCACGCGTACACATGGGCGACTTTGCTGAGCGACTCCCGGGGTTCACTCTTTATCGCGTCCTGCCGCACGGACTGCTTCGGTTGGATTTCAAGAACACCCTGCTAACGAATCTTTACCGGATGCAAAATATTTTTGCCATGCGAGAACGAAATGAAACGGTCTAAGGCCAAAGGATAATGCCCGCCCCCCCCGTTGTTTTCTTCGTCTTCAATCGACCAGACTGCACGCAGCGAGTTTTCGACGAGATTCGCCGCGCGCGCCCTCCGCGGCTCTACGTCGTGGCCGATGGACCACGAGTTGATCATCCTGACGATACAGAGCGAGTGACAGAGGTGCGGACGATCATCGACCAGGGCGTAGACTGGCCCTGCGAGGTGCGTACGGACTATGCAAAGACAAACCTCGGATGTGGCCGACGTGTTTCCTCGGGCCTCGACTGGGTTTTTGCACAAGAGCCTGAGATGATCGTTCTCGAAGACGATTGTCTGCCTGATCCGACGTTCTTCCCATATTGCGCAACACTGCTCGCCCGCTATCGTGATGATCCGCGTGTTGGGCAGGTATGCGGCTGCGCTTTTTTAGGTGCGCAACTACAGCGGAATACAAGCTATGTGTTCAGCTGGTATGGGCCGATTTGGGGCTGGGCCTCTTGGCGTAGGGCGTGGCGTTTTTATGATTTTGCGATGAGCGAGTGGCCGGCGGCCCGAGCGAGTGGGTTTCTGCGCGAGATCACTGCATCGCGGCGGGAGGCCGCCGTTCGCACCCGCATTTACGACAATCTAGCAGCTGGCCGTATTGACACCTGGGACTATCAATGGGGATTCGCGAAGATGTGGCACAGGCTGCTCTCAGTCGTGCCTTGTGTAAACTTAGTGGAGAATATCGGTTTTACTGCGCATTCCACCCATGCCCACCGCGAAAGCTCCGGCATTTCCCGTGGAAAAATGTCTTTTCCGCTGCTTCACCCAGAAACTGTGACTCCGGACGTCATCTTTAACCGCCAGTTTTCCGAGATCATCGCTCCTGGTCTGTCGCGGCGGATAGTTAGTCGAATTAAACGCACCATGGGTCTCGCATGAAAGTGACATTCATTACCACGGTGGCCCACAATGTGGGTGACGATTTCGTGCGCGACGGGATCTGCTATCTGCTTGAACGCGTACTCGGACCGTTTGAGGCACGGCTCATTCATAAGCACTTTCCAGTCACGGCGAGGAGGGGTTGCGAGCAGCTGCATCTGCAACCGGTGGTCCATATGCTGCGACGGTTGCCCGGTTTTCGTGGTGACCGGCTGTCGCGCTGGCTTGATGCGCGGCCACTCGATGCCTACGGCGATGCGATCCTCGAATGCGATCTGCTTGTGCAGTGCGGCGCCCCTGTGTACTGGCTCAACGAGCGAAGTGCTGCCCAGAATAACGAATGGTATGGTCCGCTTATCAAGCGCCGGTGGCATGCACGTTCACCCCGGCCACCATTTCTTAATTTAGGCGCAGGCGCTTGCCAAGCGTTCGACAGCGATGGCACTGAGTTTGTGGGTGCCGTGGCGATGCTGGCTTACGTCCGCGAGCTTTTCGACCTTTGTGCCTTGACTACCGTCCGCGAGGGACTGGCAGAGAAGATTGTCGCTCTTGCCGGACGTTCTGCTCGGGTACTGCCATGTCCATCATTATGGGCGCGGCATTTTCATGGACTATCTCCGGCCGAGGGCGAGTACGTCGCGCTCAACTTTATGCCGCTGGGTGGGCATTACCAGTTTGATCCTTCGTTTGATGCCAACCGGTGGAGGCAGGCGTTTGCGGATTTTCTCAACCGCGTGGCCGCGGAGGAACCGTGCCTGCTGGTCTGCCATGACCGCGCGGAGGAGGCGGCTGCGCGTCGCTGGTTTCCCAGCGTAAAGCGGTTTTATTCGGCCGATCATCGCGACTACCTTCGGACCTACGCCCGCGCCAGATACGGCTTGGTCAACCGGGTGCACGCCGCGTTTGCCATGGCCAGCTTTGGCCGGTTAGCTGCCGTGATCGGCAATGACTCACGGGCCCACATGGCGGAGTTGATCGATGTGCCAGTCTTCGATGTACGCGCGATGGATGCGGCACGTCTCATGAATGTGTGGGAACAGGTAAGGGCCCGCTCGGGCGATTATACCGCACACATCGGGAAACGTATCGACGCCATTGAGCAGGACTACCTTGTCGAACTCCGTCTGGTGTTGGAACGCCATGGCCTTGTCTAACTATTCTATACTGGCGCGTTGGCTCGATCCGCTCCGGAGGGCCCATGCTCGGTTTTGGCTTAATCCACCTGCAGGCGTTGTTCCGTCCGAACAATATGCGGCGGTGATCATGAAGCCGGACGGGATCGGTGATTTTATCCTCGCTTTGTCAGCGATCCGGCTCGTGTTGCAGCATCATGGCGAACAAAATTGCGCCTTGCTGATTGCGCCGGCGGTGGAGGAACTGGCGCGGTTGGAATTTCCGCGCGCAATGCGGATAGTAATTCCCGCGTTTCCGCGGCACAAACGTGCGTTTACCGAGTGGCGGCGAGTACGTCGGCGTCTTGCAAACGTGACGTGTGGATCGCTGGTCTGCCTGCGCCATCAGCGCTGGGACTACCATGAATTGATGCTGTCGTGGATCCGTAGTGAACAGAAGTTTGTTCTCGACGATACCCAAGCCGCGGCATGGACGGTGGGACGCAATTCATTCCGGTACGAGTGCGAGGGTCGCATCGCCTTTGCCGAGCCAGCCGCGGCAGTGCCCGCCACGGCAACAGGACGCGATTGCCGTGAACTGCGGATGCATCGCCGCCTCCTGGCGGGGGTGCTCGGCGAAGCACCGGCTGCAGTGGATATTCTCCCACGGTTTGCCCGGCTGCCGCGTCCTGCGGCGGCGGACATAACGCTGGTAGCGCCTTTGACGGGTGCACTGATCAAGGATCTGCCCGTCGAGTTGGTCGAGCAGATCGCGCGTCGGGGAGGGCTTCCGGTCGGGAAGCAAATCTTGCTGACGGGCAGTCCCGACCAAGCGATGCGGTTGGAGGTTTTCCGGATTGCCCTGCATCGTGCTGGACGAACCGACGTGGACGTTGAGACCACCGCATCCATCGTCAATTTTGTCAGGCGCGTTGCTTCCGCCAACCTAGTGCTGACGGCCGACACCGCCGCGGCGCACGTCGCCACCGCGTTGGATCGGCCGGCGGTCGTGGTGATCGGCGGTGGACACTATGGTCAGTTTGGACCGTGGTATCATTCTGGCCGACAGATCTGGCTCACGGTTCCGATGGATTGCTTCGGGTGCGGCTGGCGTTGCATCCATCCCGAGCCTTACTGCCTTACACGTATCACACCCGAACAAGTATGTACGGCGATCCGTCAGGTGCAGACGACAGGGGAGGTGCCTATATGAACCTGCTCGTGGTCACGCCGACGCTGGGGAAATCTCGCTGGCTCGAAGAGACGGTTGCCAGCGTCCACAGCCTGCCGGTCGCCTGCCGCCATATCCTTGTCTGTCCGGAGGCGGAGCAGAGCGGTTTGGAGAAACGTTTCCCTCATACCCAAGTCATGACGGAACCAGACGGCGGCATGTATGCAGCCATCAATCATGCGCTGAAGACAGCCCCGGCATGGGAGGTGTTTACTTATATCAACGACGATGACCTGTTGCTGCCGGGGCTTGCGGCGAGCGTGCGCGCGGCGGCCTCCGTTGGCGCCGGCCGGCCGTTGCTGGTGTACGGCCGGGTCCGGCTCATCGATCGCACCGGACGGCGGATCGGCGCGATTCCAATTTCTCCCCGTCCCGCGCTCAACCGCCGGTTGTACGCCCTGCGCCTTGAGCCGGTCTACCAGCAGGGCACGCTCATCACCCGGGCGGCTTGGGAGCTGCTCGGCGGGTTTGATCCGGCGCTTCACCTTTGCGGCGACTCGGAATTGCTGGCTCGAGCCTGCCTGTCGGGTCTGCCGTTTCGTCGCGTAAGCCGGACGGTGGCGGCGTTCCGCCTGACCGCGGGGCAGCTGTCAAAAAACCGCGTGGCGATGGAAGCGGAGCGGCGCTGGATTGATGAGAAACTCGGATTGATCACCCCTTCCTCGTGGCACCACCAGGCCGCGCGACTCGCCTTCAGGATTTTCAACCTGCCCGTTTACGCTGAGCGCATCGCCCGGCACGGGTTTGTTTCATTCGACCAGATGCTGGCGCGGCTGGGATGAATGGCCGGCATACGCCGCGCCCAGCGCCCCGTTCTGGCAAATCCGGGAGGGTTACTCGTACCGGTCCGAGTCAAACATGGGACTCGTTGCCGGCGTGAAGACAAGATCTACCTGCCAGAGCACTCCGTCCTTCGGGCGCCGCATCGGGTCAGCCAGGTCGCAGCAGCGAAAACCGCGCGGTTCGAGCCAGGCGCACAGCTCGTGGAACCTGAGCGCCTCCGGCCCAAGCCGGAAGTTATAGGCCTCGATGATCAGCAGGCTGGCTTGCGCCAGCACCGTGGCCGCCCCTTCCAAAATGGGCAGTTCGTATCCGTGGGTATCCAGTTTCAAACAGAACGGGCCGGGCAGCTGGCGCTCGGCGACGGCCGTGTCGACGGTCTCGACTGGCACGATGCGCGCGCCGGCGGCTCCGGTCGTCACCACACTGCTGCCGTCAAGGCCGGGGTCGACGGCGAGAGCAATTTTCCCACGCTGCGCGCCTGCCGCCGCCGCCACGTAGTCGAAGCCGAGACGGCGCCGCAACGCCTCCAAGGTCTTCTGGCGTTCCACCAGCGGTTCAAAAAGCAGGAAGCGGGCATTCGGAAAATGATTTTTCGCCAGCAGCGACCACGAACCGTCCGAAGCCCCCACGTCAATCACCGTGCGTACCGGCACGCCGCGTTTGGCGGCTCGCGCCAGAACGCCTTCCATTTCAAAAACGCGGTCGCGGCGCAGCAGGTGCAGTCCCAGCGGATGGAGCAGCCGGTTGACACCGCGCCGCAAGCGGGCTTTGCGTGATTCAGCCATGGTCAGGATTCAAGGGAGCGGAGGGCCAGTTTGCGGAGGTGTCGCACGACGGAGAGAGCATCCCAGAACCAGCAGGCGGGGGCGGGGAAATGCCGGTGCCGCACGGCGATCTCCTCCTGGTAGTTGGCCCAGTGGCCGGCGTCGCTCAGGCCGCCCGCGCCGCATTCGGCCACCCGCAACTGGAGCGGAGTAAAGCGCACGCCGGAGTGCCACAGCCGGAGATTGAAGTCATAATCGGCCTGGCAGGTCAGCGTCTCATCATAACCGGCTCCGGCAAACTGCGTCCGGGGATAAAATGTCGCCTGGTGATGCACGAAATTACGGCGGATCGGCCGGAATTGGCGGACAGGGCGATAAAGGCGGCCGTCGCTGTATATTGCTTCGCCGGCATAAACGCCGTTGGTGCCCGGTGCGATTTGGGCAGCAACGCGCGCCAGCACGTCGTCACCCGCCAGCCGATCGTCGGCCCCGAGAAACAGCAGCCAGTCACCCCGGGCCAACCGCACCCCCTTGTTCATGGCGGCATACGCGCCGGCATCGGCTTGGGAAATAAGCGCGGCGAGACGGCCGCGATGCGCCTCGAGCCATTCATGAGTCCCGTCGGTGGAGCCGCCGTCGATGACGATGATTTCAAGGGACGCGTTCTGCTGCGCCCACACGCTTTCCAACGCGGCTTGCAGGCGCGGTCCGGGGTTTTTGCAGACAAGGATGACGGAAATCACAGGCGGGGCGGACATTGCCTTGCTGCACGAGCTTCAACTAGGATACGCCATTGTCGATGCAGAACCCGCCGCTCCTCTCGATCATCATCGTGGCGTATCAGTCTCGCGACGAGATCGGGCCTTGCCTGACCTCGCTGCCCCGGGAGATCGCCGGCGGGACGGTCGAGGTGATCGTGGTGGACAATTCGCCGGGCGACGGAACGGCGGAAATCGTGCACCGGGATTTCCCCCGGGTCAGATATTTTACGTCCGGCAGCAACCTCGGTTTTGGCCGTGCCAACAACCTCGGCTACCGGCAGGCCTCCGGCGAGTACGTGCTGTTCCTCAATCCCGACACCATCAGCAACGCGGATGCGCTGGAGCATTGCCTGAGACGGTTGCAGACGGAGCCAGATATCGGACTCATTTCACCGAAGCTAGTGCAGCGGGACGGCTCGATGGACCTGGCATGCCGGCGCTCGATCCCGACGCTCTGGGATGGGTTTTGCCGTGCGACCGGCCTCGCGGCGGCGTTTCCACGGACGGCGCTGTTTGCCGGCTACAACCTGACACACCTGCCCGAGGATGGCACCTGCGACGTCGGTGCGATCAACGGAGCCTTCATGATGACCCGGCGCGAGGTGCTCGGCCGGGTCGGTTTGTTTGACGAGACCTTCTTCATGTATGGCGACGATCTCGACCTGTGCATCCGGATTGCGCGGGCCGGATACCGCATTGTCTATGACGGCCGGGTGCAGATCATCCACCTGAAGGGCATGAGCGTGGCGAGGGACTATGAGCGAATGGCCCGGGCGATCTTTGATGCCAACCGCGATGTGTATCTCAAGCACTTCAATCCGCGCGACTCGACGCTGGTGCGCTGGAAATACCAGCTGACGTTTGGTGCGTGGAAGTTGATGGCATTGATGGTGGCGCGACTTTCCAGATACCGGCGAGTGAAGCCGATGTGACTTTGTCACTCAGTGAAATCCGGTCTTGGACTGGGAGGTGTTGAGAACATGTCAACTATTAGTTGACATGTTTCGGAGGACCAGCCGCGCAAAGACGGGCAAGTTTCACTCCGCGACGTTGCGCCAGCGCACGAGCGTCAGCAGCAAGATCTGCAGGTCGAGCCAGAGCGACCAGTTCTCGATGTAATAGATGTCATACTGGATGCGCTGCTCGATGGCACGGCCGCCGCGCAGGCCGTTGACCTGCGCCCAGCCGGTCATGCCGGGCTTCACCAGGTGGCGCGGGAGATAATGCGGGATCGTGCCAGCCAGCTGGTCGACGTG
>Ga0265323_10000801_pt1 | contig 16865 bp, 16 predicted proteins | sample 41225metaG_FD_193580 | JGI IMG/M metagenome (GOLD analysis project Ga0265323, IMG submission 193580) | Rhizosphere microbial communities from Carex aquatilis grown in University of Washington, Seatle, WA, United States - 4-12-25 metaG | ecosystem: Host-associated > Plants > Roots > Rhizosphere...
AGGGGGGCCCCCCCACGACAGGGCCGCGCGCGCCGATTCCTTCATCACGTCGCCCAGGTGGCCGGTGAGGATGAGATTGCCCTTGCCTGGCATCTGCGACGCCTCGATGAACAGGATGTCGCCGCCGGTGGGCATCCAGGCCAGGCCGGTGGCCACGCCAGGCACCTCGGTGCGCTCGGCCACTTCGGAGAAGTACTTCTGCGGCCCCAAGAAATCGGCGATCTGCGCGGGGTCGAGCTTGGGCTGATAGGGCAGATTCTCTGCCACCTTGACCGCGACGCCGCGGATGACGTTGGCCACCTCGCGTTCCAGGTTGCGCACCCCCGCCTCGCGCGTGTACTGCTCGATGATGGTGGTCAGACTTTCCTCGTCGAAGCTGATCTGCCGCTCATCCAGGCCGTGTTCGGTGATCTGCTTGGGCACCAGGTGGCGCTTGGCGATTTCCAACTTCTCCTCGCGGGTGTAGCCGGGAATCTCCAGCACTTCCATGCGGTCGAGCAGCGCGGCCGGGATGGTCTCCAGCGTGTTGGCCGTGGCAATGAAGATGACGCCGGACAGGTCGAAGTTGACCTCGAGGTAGTGGTCGGAGAAGGCGTTGTTCTGCTCGGGATCCAAGACCTCAAGCAAAGCCGCCGCCGGATCGCCGCGGAAGTCTGCCCCCAACTTATCGATCTCGTCGAGCATGAACACCGGGTTGCGTGTGCCCACGCGCCGCATGCTCTGGATGATCCGGCCGGGCAGGGCGCCGATGTACGTGCGGCGGTGGCCGCGAATCTCGGCCTCGTCGCGCACGCCGCCCAGCGAGGCGCGAATGAACTCGCGCGAGAGCGAGCGGGCCACCGACTTGCCAAGAGAGGTCTTGCCCACGCCCGGGGGGCCCACCAGGCAGAGAATCGGGCCCTTCTTGCTGGGCGCCAGCTTGCGCACGGCCAGGTATTCCAGCACCCGCTTCTTGACCTTCTGCAGGTCGTAGTGGTCGGCGTCCAGCACCTTGCGTGCTTGGTCCAGGTCCAGCGTGTCGGTGGTGGCCTTGGACCAGGGCAGCTCGACCAGCCATTCCAGGTAGGTGCGCTGCACGGTGTATTCGGCCGACGAGGGCGCCATCTGGCGCAGGCGCTCCAGCTGTTTGCGCGCCACCTTGGCCGTGTCTTCGGCCATGCCCGAGGCCTTGATCTTCTCTTCGAAGGAATCGAGATCGCTGCCTTCGTCGCCTTCGCCCAGCTCGTCCTGGATGGCCTTCAGCTTCTGGCGCAGAACCGCCTCGCGCTGATGCTTGGAGAACTCCTCGCGCACCTGCGTGTCGATCTTCTGCTTGACCTTGATCAGCTCGACCTTGCGCTGCAGGAGAACCAGCAGGCGGCGCAGGCGCTCGGCCACGTCAACCTCGACCAAGAGCGAAGCGCGCTCTTCAGCCGACAGATCCACGGTGGCCGCGGCGATGTCGCCCAGGCGCGCGGGATCCTTGTTCTGGTCGAGAATCTGGGCCGCCTCGTCGGGAATGTCGGGCGAGATGGCGATGAGCTGCTTGGCCACGTCGTAAACCGCCATGCCCAGCCCGTCGATCTCGATGGGATCCTTGCGGATCTCAACCAGCGGATCGTAGGTGGCAACCAGGAACGGCTTTTCCTGCACGAAGCCGGTGATGCGGCGGCGCTCAACGCCACGGAGCACGGCGGTCACGCGGTTCTCGGCCGCCTTGACGATGCGCACGACCTCGCCTTCGACGCAGACACCATATAGGTCCGCGCCCGCAGGCTCTTCCACGTCCGCGTCTTTCTGGGTTCCCACCAAGAGGTGGACGCCTTTGCCTGGCAGGCTCTCGATGAGCCGCAGCGACGACAGGCGTCCGATCTCCACGGGCATGACCGCGCCCGGGAACAACACCAGGTTCCGCAATGAAAGCAAGGGAAGCGATCGTGAGCCTTCGGGGGCCGTCATCGTATTACTCCAAAACTAGGACGGCAGAGCCGCAACCGCAAGTACGCGGGCGCCGAAAAATCTTCGCTGCATTCTGCCGGGTTGATTCTATTGATGTCTGACCGCATCAGAACCCTCGTGGCTTTGGGGGCTTAGTACGATTTTCCAGCTCCTCAACCAGGCGACGGGACTCGACGTCATCGGGTTTGAGACGCGGAACGACGATCTCGACATGGCAAAGCTGGTCCCCGCGAACACCGTCGGGCCGCTTGATTCCCTTTCCGCGCAGACGCAGCTTGGCGCCGCTGGAGGTGCCTGGCGGGACGGTCAGTCTGACCGTACCATCCAGGGTCGGAACATCGACGTGCGTGCCGAGCACGGCCTCGCCCAACGTCAGCGGCAGCGCCAACTCGACATCGTCGTCAGTGCGGCGCAGATGGGCATCTGATCGTACCACGATGTCCAGGTACAGATCCCCAGGCTGGCCGGGCTTGGGCGCGGGCGCACCCTGGCCGGGCACGCGCAAGCGAGCCCCGCTTTCGACGCCAGCCGGGATGTTGACGTTCACCGATTTTCCACTTCCCGATCGAATCGTCTGTCGCACCCCGAGGGCCGCGTCCTTGAACGTGACCTCCAGGTCGCCCACCATGTCCGCGCCTCGCGCCTGCGCGCGGCCGCGGCCCCGGCCCCGGGTGAACGGCCCGGCGTTGCCGAACAGGTTGGCAAACATGTCGCCCAGATCGCCGAAGCCGCCCGCTTGTGCGCCGCCGCTGCCGCCGCCGAAGACCTGCGCGAAGGCGTCCGGGTCAAAGCCCTCGGGCATGCCATCCGCGCCCACCGGGGCAGACCGCAGACGGTCGTACTCGCGTCGCTTCTGCGGGTCGGAGAGAAGCGTGTAGGCTTCGTTCACTTCCTTGAAGCGTTCGGTCTTTTTCTTGTCCCCGCCGGTGGCGTCCGGGTGATTCTCCTTGGCCAGCTTGCGGTACGCCTTTTTGATGGCGTCCGCGCTCGCGTTTTCGGAAACGCCCAAGATCTTGTAAAGGTCCTTCATAGGTCGCCCTAGCTTACAGCGGATGAAGCCACCGTTGGCTTGAGACTGAAGCCTAGCTCATCGCCGGCGCGCGTGACCCACACGGTGTCACCCGGTGCGAATTCGCCGGCAATCAGGCGACGCGCCAGCGGATTTTCCAGGTGGGTGGTGATGGCGCGCTTGAGCGGGCGCGCGCCGTACACCGGGTCGAATCCCTTGTCCGCCAGGAACGATCGCGCTGCCGGGGCGAGCTCGATCCCGATGTCGCGCTCGCGTAGGCGCTCGCGGAAGCGTTCGATTTGCAGCTCCACGATGCGGTCCAGATCGGTCCGCTTGAGACGATCGAAAAGCACGATGTCGTCGACGCGGTTGAGGAATTCGGGCCGAAAGGTGCTGCGCAGGTCATCCATGACACCCTCGGTGTCAGGCGGATCGCTCATCAGGCGCTTGCTGCCCACGTTGGAGGTCATGATGATGACCGTGTTGCGGAAGTCGACCGTGCGACCTTGACCATCGGTGAGCCGCCCGTCGTCGAGCAGTTGCAGGAACACGTTGAACACGTCGCTATGGGCCTTCTCGATTTCGTCGAAGAGCACCACCGAATAGGGCCGCCGGCGCACGGCCTCGGTGAGCTGGCCGCCTTCTTCGTAGCCGACGTAGCCAGGAGGCGCCCCCAGCAGGCGCGAGACGCTGTGCTTTTCCATGTACTCCGACATGTCGATGCGCACAACATGGGTTTCGTCGTCGAAGAGGAAGGCGGCCAGGGCGCGCGCCAATTCGGTCTTCCCCACGCCGGTCGGCCCCAAGAAAATGAACGAACCAATGGGCCGGTTGGGATCTTGCAAGCCCGCGCGCGCGCGGCGAACCGCGTTTGCGATGGCCTCGACCGCGCGATCTTGGCCCACCACGCGCTCGTGCAGCCGCGCTTCCATGTTGGTCAGCTTGGCCTGCTCGCCCTCCAGCATTCTTTCCACGGGAATGCCGGTCCACTTGGACACCACCGCGGCGATGTCGTCCTCGGTGACTTCCTCGCGCAGGAACGAGCCGTTCTTCTGCGCGGCGGTGAGTTCTTCGTTCTTGGCCTGAAGCTTCTTCTCCAGCTCGGGCAAACGGCCGAAGCGAATCTCGGCGGCGCGTCCCAGATCGCCCTGCCGCTGCAGAAGCTGCGCCTGCGTCCTGGCCTCCTCGATTTCGCTTTTGAGCTTTTGCAGTTCGACGATGACCTGTTTCTCGCGCTGCCAGGTCAGCTTCATGCTGTCCACCCGCTCGCGCAGTTCCGCAATTTCGGACTCCACCTCGGCCAGGCGGTCGATGGAGGTCTGGTCGTTCTCCTTCGCCAGCGCCGATTGCTCCATCAGGAGGCTGGTCAGGCTGCGCTCCAACTGGTCGATGGGCTCGGGCAGCGATTCCAACTCCATCTTCAAGCGGCTGGCCGCTTCGTCGACCAGATCGATGGCCTTGTCGGGCAGCTGCCGCCCAGAAATGTAGCGGTTCGACAGCCGCGCCGCCGCCACCAAGGCGTTGTCGCGGATGCGAATGCCGTGGTGGACCTCGTAGCGCTCTTTCAAGCCGCGCAAGATCGCGATCGTGTCGTGCACCGACGGCTCGCCCACGAACACCGGCTGAAAGCGGCGCTCCAGCGCCTTGTCCTTCTCGATGTGCTTGCGATACTCGTCGAGCGTGGTGGCGCCGATGCAGCGCAGATCGCCGCGCGCCAGCGCCGGCTTGAGCATGTTGGCCGCATCGACCGCACCCTCGGCCGCGCCTGCGCCAACCAGGGTGTGCAACTCGTCGATGAAAAGGATGACCTGGCCTTCGGCCGCCCCGATCTCCTTGAGCACCGCCTTGAGCCGGTCCTCGAATTCGCCGCGGAACTTGGTGCCCGCCACCAGCGCGCCCAGATCGAGCGCCAGGATGCGCTTGCGCTTGAGCGATTCAGGCACGTCGCCCGCCGCGATCCGCTGCGCGATGCCTTCCACGATGGCGGTCTTGCCCACGCCGGGCTCGCCGATGATGACCGGGTTGTTTTTGGTGCGGCGGGAGAGCACCTGCATGGCCCGGCGCACTTCCTCGTCGCGACCGATGACCGGGTCCAGCTTGCCCTGGCGGGCCAGCTCGGTCAGATCGCGCGTGTACTTGGCCAGCGATTGGTAGCGCTGTTCGGCGTCCGGGTCGGTGACCCGCTGGCTACCGCGTACCTCGGCCAGGGCCTTCAAAACCGTGTCGCGGTCCACGCCCGCCTCGCGCAGCACACGCGAAGCCGGCCCCAGATCCTTGGACAGAAGCGCCAGCAGCAGGTGCTCGCTGGAAACGTACTCGTCCTTGAACTCGTCGGACTGGCGGGCCGCCTCGTCGAGCAGGTCCTTCATGCGACGGCCCACGTAGGCCTCGGCGGTGGCGCCATGAACTTGCGGTTGCGCCGCCAGCGCCTCGTCGACTTTGCGCAAGAGCCCCTCGGGATCCGCGCCCACCTTGCGCAGGACCGCCAGGGCCACGCCTTCGTCCTGGGTCAGAAGCGCCCGCAGCACATGCTCGGGTGTGACCTCCTGGTGGGCGTGCTTCTCGGCCTCCGCCTGCGCGGCGGCGAGCGCCTCCTGAGCCTTGATGGTAAACTTGTCGAGCCGCATGGTTTTTTCCCTGACTACAGAATAGGCACGCCACCCCGCGGGACAAGATCATGGCCCTGTGGTCAAGCCGATGCCCGAGAGCTGGATGAAGCCAGGGTTCTCGCTGGCGGCAGCAACGTTGAGGATCGCATTCAACGACCCAGGCGCGGTCGGATGTAGAGACACAACCACGCTTCCGTCAATGCTAGACGGGCCAGCATCGGCAACGGAGGGATTTTCGACGGCTCCGTCAGGGGAGGGCGGCGCTGACAGCGACAGTCCGCTGGCGTTGGAGGAACACGCCGCAGCCAGTGCGGCGATCAGGCAAACGCCAGGAACATCGAGGCGTGCCGCCAAGAATGCCTTCAAGACAAGCCCGCTTTCCTTCATGCTGTATTGCCCTCCCATCAATTCGAGATGGGAGAATACATCAACTAGCCTCCTAGTTCCCTTTCGGTGTCGCCCTGGGGCACTCGGATCACGGCGCTGGACCGCTCGACGTGTAGATGAAGCCGTTGTTGACGACCGCAATCAGTTTCGTCCCGTCCGTCGACGATGTCACGGCAATCCAGTTTCGCGCCGAATCCCGCGACTTCCACGTCAGACCAAAGTCCGTCGAAGTATAAATGGAGCCACCCGCGGCCAGGGCCACGATGTCTTGCCCATCCGCCGCCGACGCCACCGCTCTCCAAGTCTGCAACGTTCCCGCCGGCGTCCACGTCACCCCAGAGTCCGCAGATGTGTAGATGTAGCCAGGGTTGGCGCTCACGGCCACCAGCTTCGTCCCGTCCGCGGATGATGCCACGGAATTCCAGTTCTGCGACAAACCCTGTGGCGTCCAGGTCACCCCGGAGTCCACTGACGTGTAGATGGGGCCTTGCCAGGTGCCAGCCACCAGCTTGGTCCCGTCCGTCGACGACGCCACCGACGTCCAGTTCCGCGCCGCACCCTGCAGCGTCCATGTCGCCCCGGAATCGGTCGACGTGTAGGCGTAATTGTTCTTGACCATGGCCACCAGCTTTGTGCCGTCCGCTGACGACGCTACCGTATACCAATTTTGCACCGTGGCCTTTGGCGTCCAGGTCACCCCGGAGTCAACCGAGGTGTAGATGTTGCCATTGGAGACCGCCGCCACCAGCTTGGTCCCGTCGGCCGATGATGCCACGGAAGACCAGTTCCGCGCCGCACCCCGCGGTGTCCACGTCATCCCGCTGTCCGTCGACGTGTAGAGGTTGCCGCCCGAGACTACAGCCACCGCCTTCGTGCCGTCCGCTGACGCCGCCACCGAAAACCAGCCTTGCGAAGTTCCCCGCTGGGTCCACGTGACCCCGGCCATCGCAACGCAGTTTCCTGTTCCGTCGCCCAGTTGGTCCACTGGGCAAGCGCCAGTGCCAGACATGGCAGCAGCCGAGCCGCCACCCGGCGTGGCCGAGACGGTGATGAGGGCCGATCCTGGCCCCGCCGTCTTGGGCGCGAAGACAACGCGTACTGTGCACGACGCGTTCGCCACCAGAATGGTTGTGCCGGATACGCAGTCGCTGGCACTCCCGTTCTGGACCACAAAGGCAGTGCTACTCGCCTTCACGATGATCTTTCCGCTCGCTTGCTGGCCGGTGTTTGTGATGCCGAAAGTCGCAGCGCTACTCGACTGACCGACCAGGACTGGGCCGAAGTCGGAACTCGAGGGCGACGCCATAAGACTCGCGGGCGACACACAGGAGCCCGACGTGCAGATGCTCCCGTCCGAACATGCGGCCCCGTTGGCCACGCACCTGTTGGCTACGCAGCAGCCTCCTCCCGCGCAAGTACTTCCGGCGCAGCAGGCCTGAGTGGAATCGCCACAAACCTCGACCGGCGTTTCTGGAGCGACTTCATCTGCCGTGCCCGGAGCCTCCACGGCGGCGTCGGGCACCATCGAACCGCCGGTTTCGCCGGAGCCGCCAGTGCCCCCCGCGCCGCCCGTCGAGATGGGGCCGTCGGCGGGGAATGCTCCACCGGTTTCAGTTGAGCCGTTGCTTCCACCAACACCACCCGTTGTGGTGGGCGCATCGCTGCCAGCCGCGGCCGTGTCCGGAGCTTTCACAGCAGCGTCAGGCACCATCGAACCGCCGGTTTCGCAGGAGCCGCCAATGCCCCCCACGCCGCCCATCGAGATGGGGCCGTCGGTAGGGAATACTCCACCAGTTTCAGTTGGGCCGTCGCTTCCGCCAACACCACCCGTTGTGGCGGGCGCATCGCTGCCGCCCGTGGCGGTGGGAGCGTCAGGTGGGTCGGCGGTGTCTCCGCCATGGGAGCCGGTGCGCAGTCTGCTGGCGTCGAAGGTGCACGCCGCGGTCAGCGCGATGATCAGACAGAGACCAGGAATCCCGAGGCGTACCGTCGAGCAGGAGAGCGCCTTCAAGACTTGTACCTCACCGTCGCGATGAAGCCTGTCGTGCTCCCCGCGATTGGCGACACCAGTGCCGCGCCCTCAGTCAGCAAGCCCAGCGCCTGGGCCTTGGCCTTTGGGTCGGCAGCTGGCGGCGAGAGCTGAGCGAAAAGCGAGAGCAGGACAAGGGCGGTGGTACACATGGTGCAGCATCCCCTCATCGGGAACGAAAAGGATATCGGCACCAACGGCCAGCGTCCTTAGCGAAAGGCCAACGGTGTCGCCTGGACCCAGCGACGACTACGGACACTGCCCGAGCCAGGTCAGGACGTTTTTCCAGTAAGTCTGCACCTGGTAGGCGTTGTTGTTCCATGCGGCGTCGTAGGTGATGGTCTCGTCGCCCCAGACGTTGACGTGTCCTTGGCCGTTTACGATCGTAGCTACCCCGAGCGCGTAGACACCGCTGCCGTAGCCTCCCCTGCCACCTCCGTTTGGTGCGCTTGCATAGAGGGAGAAGATGCTGGAATTGACTGGCAAGTTGCCACCCGCCAGTCCCTCGATGCCCGCCGCGCCAGTCACTGGCAGCGTGTTTACGCCCGTGGTGATTTGGCTCGCAATCGGAGCTGCGGTTGAGAACGTGGTGATGGTTGAATTGCCAGGGAGGATATCGACGTTGGTCACGGAGTACGCGATGCCAAAGGGATTCAGTAGCAAGTTTGCATTCGTCATTTCAGCCGCAGTGCTCGCGGTGCCAATGGTGGTCATGAGGCCTCCCCCATTGTTGACCCAGTTCGCGACAGCGTTCACCTCGCTGGCCTGAAGTGCTCGTTGGGTTCCCGGATAGGCCGGATAGCCCGTGTTGGTCTTCTTGGCATTGAAGAAGGCATTCTTGTCGGCCAGCGTGTGGTAGATGTCCAACACTATGAGGATCTGGTACGGGGCGATTCGCGTCGCGGTTAGGTAGTTGGCGCCGGTGATGTCCAGATTTTGGACCACACAATTGGTTCCGCGTGCGGTCAACCAGTTCGTGAAAGCGGCATAACCGGGCGTCACGACAGTTCCACTGCTGCCGTTGCTGTAGGTTGCGCCCCAAACGCCGGTAATGCCTATTGTGGCGGTGGGTGGGCACTGGCTGCTGCAAGAGATGCCTCCATCGGGGCCGACCGCACCCGCCGCACCGCCAGTGCCTCCTGCCCCCGCGCCGCCTGTGATCACTTGCCCGCCACTGGCGCCGGTGTCGCTGCCGCCTGCTCCACCCGAGCCGCCTGTATCCGTCTGCCCGCCGCTGGTACCGGTGTCGCCGCCTCCTGCACCCGAGCCGCCTGTGTCGATCTGCCCGCCGCTGCCGCCTTCTCCGCCCGTCGAGGCAACATCGTCACTCGCGTCGTCGGTGCTCGAACCTCCGGATGCGGCCGCGGTGTCCGAGCCGGCGGAACCCGCTACGCCACCGGCGCCAGCAATTCCGCCCGCGCCCGTGCCTCCGGCGCCAACCGGCGCGTCGCCGGTTTCAGTCGGGCTGTTTCCGTCCACCGTCGCGGCAGGTGCGTCGCTCCCACCCGCGCCACCGGCACCGCCGACGTCTCCACTCCCACCGGTTTGGGCGGCGTCATCTCCTTTGCCCGGGGCGTTTGGCGCATCAGATGTAGCAGCCGTCTCGTTGTTGCCGCCAGCGGCGCCCATATCAGTCGCGGCGAGAGATTCCACGGCCCCATCCTCAGCGTGCAGCGCCGAGGCGCGCAGTCTCCTGGCATTGAAACTACACGCCGCGGTCAGCGCGGCGATGAGACAGAGACCAGGAATCCCGAGGCGCACCGTCGGGAAGGAGAGCGCGTTCAAGACTAGTACCTCACCGTCGCGATGAAGCCTGTCGTGCCTCCCGCCATGGGCGCCGCGCTCACGGGTTTTCCTTCGAGGTAGAACAGCACGCCGGTGGTCACGGCGCCGGCAGCGGCGAGGCCCCATAGGATGTTGGCCGTGATCTGGCGCGAACTGACTGAATCGATCTCGCCCTGGCTGCAGCCAGAGCTTTTTCCGCTGGTGTCGCCGCAGGACTTGTCCAAACTGTCGAACTTGGACTGCATCGCCACGCCAGCGGTGATGGCGGCCGCCGCCAACAGCGCGGTCGAGCCAGCGGCGACCCAGGTCCACTTCCGCCCCAGCCACCAACCCTTGCGGGCAGGGCTTGGCGCAGGGCTGGCCCCCAGGTCGATGTTCGCGGGGGCTGGCTCCGGGCTGGCCGTCAGGTCGAGTTTCGGGGGCGCTGGCTGCTGGGCCACCTCGGGCTGCGGGACCGGCTGTGCGGCGGCCACGGGAATCGCCGGAGGCCGGAACCGCAGGGTGACCGTGCCCACCGAACCGGCTATCACGTCGACATTCTCAAGCACTGGGGTGGCGGTTGGATGGCTGGCCGCGATCAGGTGGCGGCCGGGCGTAGCCCAGATGGGATCGCGCAGCGGCGCGAGGCCTACGCTCTTGCCGTCAACGTTCACCTCCGCGCCCGCGGTCGCGCAGTCGATGCGGATCCGTCCCAACTTCTCCTGCAACTCGGCCACAGCCTTGCGCGCAGTAGCGATCGTCTCCGGCGACGCATCGGTGTCGCTGGCCAAGAACTTCTCAAAGGCTTCCATGGCTTCAACAGGCCGGCTGAGATCGCGATTGGCCTGGCCGATGTTGAACATCAACTTGGGCGACGGGTAGGCGGCATAGGCCGCGTTGAATTTCTCCAGCGCGCCCCCGTAGTCACCCTTCTCGTACAGTGTCCAGCCCTCGTTCAGCAGGCCCTGAGCCTGGGCCTTGGCCTGTGGGTCGGCTGTTGGCGGCGAGAACTGAGCGAGAAGCGAGAGCAGGACAAGGGCGGTGGTACACATGGGGCAGCATCCCCTCATCGGGAACGAATATAGATCTCGGCAGTAATGGCCGGCGTCTTTAGGGACGAAACCGGCGGTTCGAGCCCCTCACGCGGTCATAGATCCCTGATCAGTTGCGGCTTGGCCTTGGGCCTGTGGGACGGCGTGGTTGGGTGCTTGGCTCTTTCTCGGCCGGCGGGGGATGATGGCTTCGCGGATTTACCGGGCTTGGTGCGAGGGGACTCGGGTTCGACCGCGGCTGGTTGGACTTGCGAGGGTTCCGGGTTGACCACCGGGGGGGCCGGCGGCAGCGGGATTGGCGTGATGATCACCGGTGCGCTGACCGGGTTGTTGGTGGTCGCCGGTTTGGGTGCGGAGCTCGAACGAAAGAGCCGAAGCGTCCCGAGCAGCAAGAGCGCCGCCGCCGCCGCGATGATGGCATGAACCGGCTTGATTCTTCTCCATCGTCGCACCGAAACCGTGTTGTGGCCGACTGACGGCAAAGCGGCTTGGGGCGCGCTCTCATCCGGCGGGGTTCGGGTCGCGAGAGGGGTGCCGGGCGTGTTCGCGACTTGCGCCTCGCCGTGCTCGATGTTCGCGCTGGCCGGCGAAAGGGACGACAGCAGAAACGGCGCTGGTGTGACGTCGGCGGGCTGGCCGGATGCGGCGGACGCGAAGGCGCGGGAAAACGCTCGAATCGTGGGGAACCGATCCACCGGTCGTTTGCTCAGGGCGTGCCGCAACTCCGTCTCCACGGCCTCCGGCAGGCCAGGCACGCGCGGTGCCAGGGGATGCGGGTCCATCTTGATGATCTGGAAAAGAAGCGCCGTCACGTCGTCAGCCACGAAGGGAGGGCGACCGAGAAGCATCTCCCAGGCGATGCAGGCCAGCGACCACTGGTCAACGCGGTGATCGACTTCGTCGACCATGCCGGTGGCTTGTTCGGGCGACATGTAAAGCGGCGTTCCCAGGGTGGAGCGCGCATTGGTCAGTCGCGTGCGCGACGCCATCATTTTCGAGATACCGAAGTCGAGCACCTTGACGAAGTCGGGCTCGCCCGGGATCTCCACTAGGAAGATGTTCCCGGGTTTGAGATCGCGGTGGACGATGCCCTGCTCGTGGGCGGCATTCAACGCCGAGGCGACTTGCCTGACCACGTGGACTACGGCCTCGATGGGCATGCGACTCACGCGACGCAGGCGATGGTCGAGATCCTCTCCTTCCAGATACTCCATCACCAGGTAGGGCTCGCCAGATTCGGCCTGACCAAAATCGATGACGTTCACCAGATGGGGGTGTCCGAGGCGTGAGGTGATCTCGGCCTCGCGGTGGAAGCGTGTCAGGGCTTCCTGGTTGGCGGCTAGGTCGCGCGCCATCAGCTTGATGGCTACGCGTTTGTTGAGGCGGAGCTGCACCGCCTCGTACACCGCGCCCATGCCGCCCACACCGATGAGACGCGTGATGCGATACGCGCCTTCGAGCACAGTGCCCACGCGCGCGTCGATTTGGGGCATAGCCGACACAGCGGGATTATCCTATCACGCGAACCCGCCAAGCGTGCTCAGGTTGGCTATCACGGCGAAGCTGGAACCACCTCGAACGCGCCCAAAGCCAATGCGGCAGCGTGCATCTGGCGGTCATACGTAACCAGCGCGCGAGCGTCAGCAAGGGCGGCTGCGGCCAGGTGCAGGCTGTCCGCCGCGCGCAGGGGCACGTGACGTCCCAGCGTCAGCAGCAAGCGCTCTGCCTCGCGGTGGGTGGCTGAAGTCAGGTCGAGCAACCGGTACTCGCCCGCGCGCACGTCGCGGAGAAGCTGCTGATAGATGCGGCGGCCGACGGTGGCGTCGACCTGCCCTTCACGCAGGCGGCGAGCGAGCGCCGAGGTCAGCTCGGTAAACGCAAGTTCCGAGATCAGAAGGTCGCGCCGCCCGGTCAAGGCCGCGTCGAGTGCGTCGCTGTTTGACTCCTGGACGTAGATCTTGGCGAGCGCGCTGGTGTCCAGATACAGCGGGCTAGCTTCGATCTGCACGGTCTTCCGCTATTGCAAGCGACAGGGGGGCTACGTTTGGGCCGGCGGCCGCCCGAAAGCGTCTGTGGCTGCGGAAGGCGCTGGGCGCTTCGTCGCGCAAGGGCACCAGCCGGGCCACCGGCCGGCCGTGCTCGGTCAGCACGATTTCGCGGCCCTTGCGCACCTCCGCTACCAGCGACGACAGCCCCTGGCGCGCTTCGCGAATGCCCGCGGTCTTCATGACGTCCCAATTGTGCTACAGGTAGCACAATTGGGCAAGGAGGATCGAGCTGGCGCGGCGCCCTCGGGCTCGTTGACCGACACGGAGTTCGATTCGCCTGTTGACTGGCGCGGGTTGTGTTCAGAATATGCGTGCATGTCTTACCTGGTTCTCGCGCGCAAGTACCGGCCACAGAAGTTCGAGGATCTCCTCGGGCAAGAGCATGTGGCGCGCACGTTGACCAACGCCATCAACATGGGCCGCGTGCACCACGCCTTCCTGTTCACCGGCGCGCGTGGCATTGGCAAGACCAGCGCCGCGCGCATTCTGGCCAGGGCGCTCTGCTGCGCGCAGGGGCCGACCGCCACTCCCTGCGGGACCTGCGCCATCTGCCAGTCCATCTCCAGCGGGCAGTCGGTGGATGTGCAAGAGATCGACGGCGCGTCCAATACCGGCGTGGATGACGTGCGGGCCTTGCGCGAGGGCGTGCGCTACCTGCCGGCCGAGGCGCGCAAGAAAGTCTACATCATCGACGAGGTTCACATGCTGTCGACCAGCGCCTTCAATGCGTTGCTCAAGACGCTGGAGGAGCCGCCCGAGCATGTGGTGTTCATCTTCGCCACCACCGAGGTGCACAAGATCCCCGCGACCATCATGTCGCGCTGCCAGCGCTACGACTTCAAGTTACTGCCCAGCAAGGTACTGGCCGAGCACCTGACGCGCATCCTGAGCAACGAGAAGATCGCGTGCGAGCCGGACGCCGTGCGATTGGTGGCGCGCGAGGCAGCGGGCTCGGTGCGCGACGGCCTTTCGCTGCTCGACCAGGTGGTGGCCTACGTGGGCGACGAGACGCTGACCCGCGAAAAGGTGGCCGAGGTGCTGGGCGTGGCGGATCGCCGCCTGCTCTTTCAACTGGCGGACAAGGTGCTGGCGCGCGACGTGGCGCAGACCCTGCGGCAGGTGGCCGATGCAGTCGACCGCGGCGTGGACCTCATGCAGATGGCGCGGGCTTTTCTCGGGTTTCTGCACGACATCGAGCTGATGGGCGCGGTTCCCGACGCCGAAGATTTGATCGACGCGACCGCCGAGGAAGCCGCCGAGACCAAGGCGCTGGCCAGCAAGGCTGGCAAGGACCTGGCGACTTCGCTCTTCGATCGCTGGGCTCGCGCTGTGGAGGATGCTGCGCGGTCGCAGACGCCGCGCCTGTTGCTGGAAATGGCGTTGGTGGATCTGTGCAACGCCGAACCCATGCTTCCTCTCGGCGACCTGCTCGATCGACTGGAGAAACTGGAGGGCCGACTGGGTGGGGCTGGCGCACTTCCGGCGCGGTCCGCGCCGTCGGAGCCGCGACCCCGGAGCGCACCGCCTGCACGCCAGATGGCGCCACCCTCGTCCCCAGCATCACCGGCTCCGTCGCTGTCGCCCCACTCAGACATCGCCGAAGTGTGGCGCCGGGTGCGCGAATCGTTCGGCCACCGGCCGGCCATGGCCGCAGCTCTAGACCACGCCGAGGTGGGCGGTTGGGAGGGCGGCGCGGTCAGCCTGCAGTTTTCGCAGAAGTTTGCCCTGGATCAGACCGCCCGGTTCAAGGCCGAAGTGGAACGCGCGCTGACCCAGATCACCGGCACGGCCACTCGGGTCGAACTGAAGATGGCGACGGGCAAGGTGCTGCCGCTGGTGCGTTCCGAGGTCGGCCGCGAAGCCGAGGCAGCCCAGGTCGACCAGCACCAGCGCGAAACCGAGGCGCGCGAGCATCCCATGATTCGCAAGGCGCAGGAGCTGTTCGGCGTTGCGCCCAAGGAGATCAAGACACCATGAGCGACGGACCCAACCTGCGTAACCTCATGGAGACCTGGCAACGCGTGCAGGAACAGCTCACTCAGGCCAAGGACGCCCTGGGTGACAAACAGGTCGAGGCCGAGACCGGAGGCGGCCTGGTCCGCTGCGTGGTCAATGGCCGCAGCGAAGTGCTGTCCATCACCATCGAGCCGTCGCTGATGGCCGGCGCCGACAAGAAGATGATCGAGGACTTGCTGGTGGGGGCGGTGAACCTGGCGCTGGAACGGGCGCGGCAGGTGGCGCAGGAAGACCTGGCGCGCGTGGCTGGGGGCTTGGCCATGCCGCCAGGGGGCGCGAGTGAATGAGTAGCCCAAGTCCCATCGCGCGTCTGGTGGCCGAGCTGGGCAAATTGCCTGGTGTGGGCGAGAAGACCGCCGCGCGTTTGGCCTTTCATATTCTGCGCGCGTCCCCTGAAGACGCGGCGGCATTGGCTGCGGCCATCGGCGACATGCGAGCCAAGATCAGTTTCTGCAGTGTGTGTTGGGATTTCACCGAACAGGATCCCTGTCCCATCTGTCGCGACGCCCGCCGCGATTCATCGATGGTGTGCGTGGTCGCGCAGCCTCAGGACGTGTTGGCCATCGAGCGCGCGGGCGGGTACCGTGGGCGCTACCACGTGCTGCACGGGGTGCTGTCGCCTCTGGACGGCATCGGTCCCGACGACCTGCGCGTCGCGGAGTTGGTCAAACGCTGCAGCGGCGACATCAAAGAGGTCATCATCGCCACCAACCCGAGCGTGGAAGGCGAAACCACGGCGGTGTATCTGGCCAAATTGCTGCGGCCGCTTGGCGTGCGCTGCAGCCGTATCGCCACGGGCGTGCCTATGGGCGGCGAGCTGGAGTATGCCGACCGCCTGACCCTTTCACGCGCGATAGATGGTCGCAGGGAAATGTAGGCAGCCCGGTTGTCTGTCGCCGAGCCCAGATACCTGATAAGCTGCGCTTCACTCCCACGCTTGGATGTGGGAGAAAGTGCTAGCGATTCCATCCCTTGAAAGCCTGTGCGCGTCGATGTTAATGGTTGCAAGTCCTGTTAATCTCAGCTTGACCCGGCGCGAAGGAGTCTAGACAGCCAGATGAGCGGCCCTGATGTGATGTTCCCAGAGGAGCAACGACAGATCGCTTCTGTCTGTCAGCGCCTTCACCGAGATGCCAACGCCAAGGCCGTGCTTCTCATCGGCCGCGACGGACAACCCATTGCCGAGGCCGGCGAGGTGGGCGAGATCGACGTGACCTCGCTGTCATCGCTGACCGCGGGCAACGTGGCGGCCACGGGCGGCATTTCCAAGATTTTGCGCGAGAAAGATTTCACCAGCCAGTTTCACGAGGGCGAGAAGACCCACGTGCACATCACTCTGGTGGCCGGCCGTGCCATTCTCGTGGTCTTGTTCGACGAGCGATCTTCCCTCGGCCTGGTTCGCCTTCGCGTCAGGAAGGCGACTGAAGAGATGGCGCGTATCTTCGAGCAGGTGGCAAAGAAGGCCGCTGCCCACACAGGGCCGTCCATCCTCAACGAGATCACCGACGCTGACATCGACAAGCTCTTCAACGACTAACTGTCTCCCCCGATGAGCTTCATCAACTACTCATCCCGCGAGATCAACTGCAAGCTGGTGTACTACGGCCCTGGTCTCGGTGGAAAAACCACCAACCTTCAGTTCATCTATGCCAAGACTAGCCCCGAAGCGAAGGGCAAGATGATTTCGCTGGCCACCGAGACCGAGCGGACGCTGTTCTTCGACTTTCTGCCTCTGTCCCTGGGCGAGATCCGAGGCTTCAAGACGCGCTTTCACCTCTATACCGTGCCCGGCCAGGTCTTCTACGACGCCAGTCGCAAGCTGATCCTCAAGGGCGTCGACGGTGTGATCTTCGTGGCTGACTCGCAAATCGAGCGCATGGAGGCGAACATCGAGTCGATGGACAACCTGCGCCAGAACCTGATCGAGCAGGGCTACGACCTCGACAAGCTCCCGTTCATCATTCAGTACAACAAGCGGGATTTGCCTAACGCCGCGTCGGTGGCAGAGCTGCA
>Ga0265323_10000804_pt1 | contig 16849 bp, 22 predicted proteins | sample 41225metaG_FD_193580 | JGI IMG/M metagenome (GOLD analysis project Ga0265323, IMG submission 193580) | Rhizosphere microbial communities from Carex aquatilis grown in University of Washington, Seatle, WA, United States - 4-12-25 metaG | ecosystem: Host-associated > Plants > Roots > Rhizosphere...
GCCGTGCAATGGGTGTTCGGCAACGAACTTCTTGAAGACCCTCACGATGCCATGGGAAATTTCTTTATGAACCTAGCTAATAACTTGTCCCTCCGGATGCATATGTTCGTCGCATTGTACATGATTGTGCACGGCATAGCGCACATCATGATAGTTCTCGCATTATTATATCGAAAACGCTGGGCTTATGGCATTGCAGGGATAATGCTTTCACTATTCGTGTTATACCAGATATATCAGATAATACACCAGATAATACATGCAAATACATTCTCAATACTGTTGACGATACTTACGATAATAGATGTGATAATAATAAGCCTGCTGAGAATAGAATATAAGAGGATACCAAAAGAAAAATAAGCGTATATTTCTTACGAAAGATTTGTAGGGCAACAATCCATCTCCTATTCGTTTGTACGTATCATTATATTGTATGATGCTCCTATCGCTGTAGAATATTTTCCATTGAGTAAGGATGTCCCGTTCGTCTCGAAAAAGAAACCCCATCCATAATATCCCATGTCACCCTCACCATAGAACGTCACAGATAGCTTCGTCCCAATCCCCTTGTCTAAAGGTATACTCTCAAAGGGATGACTGGAGTTTTTGCATCCATAACAATCATCCCCTTTAAAATGTCTCTCATATAGCTTAAATTGATATGCTGAAAAAGTAACATTCACATTATAGTCACTAATAAAATCCATAGATATGCCCAGATTAGGAGTTTTCTTCAGAGCAATATCCTGAAGTTTGACAGGGTCCCACCAATCTATTGTAAGGCTTGAAAGGCTCCTATTTCTTCCGAACAAGTTTGAGGTCGTGAATCCTAGACGAGGACCGATAGCAAAACTTTCAGTCCTTATCTTATATGATACACCTGCATTAAGGAATTCTGTAAAGAAAAAATCAGTCTCATCTATCTTGCCGCTTCCGCCTTCCGGCTGAAAATTATTATTATAATCCTTATATGGTTCGGACATCTTAGGACCTTCACCGACGCCTAATCTGAAGTTGAAGTCGAAATCCCATCCAAAAGTCATCTTAGAGTTATTAAATGATTGGGATGGTACGACAAGATTTTTCTTCGGATGATGAATATTCCACATAGCGTTGCGATATTTTCCACAATTACGATACCCATTATTAGGATAAGATTCTATCCATTCGTTAAGATAGCGTGTCATTTCATCTATAGAATCATGCCTGGCGATGCTGTCCTGAATAGTCTTATTATGTGCAATGACATTCCTGATAGAATCCTTGTCTTGCGCATTTAAACTTGTATTAGATAAACAGAATGCAGCTATAGGAATCAGCGCAAGCTTCTCCAATTTCGAAATCAAAGATGATTTCATGATATAGAGAAAGAGAATGAATTTAAATATTTATCTATTATATAGTAAATACAATTAGTAAATACAATTCTTATTTAGAACAGCTTCAAAGTATATTTGTAGGGCAGCTGTAAGCCACCTTCTGTAAGCCTTCGCATCGCTACGAACAGGCATCCTTGGCATTCGACTAAGCCTCCGTACTGGAGTTGCACCGACCAGGGCTAACCGTTTCATCCTTCGACAATATCATGTCAGGATTTATCCGACAGTCGCCCATCGTATTATCCATCATCCGACATATTGTCAGGTTCCGTTTCTGGTGTTGTTGCCAACCTTATTAGAGTTCTCACTTTCGCGAGTGGTCTTTATATGGTGGGCGGACTTTCCTGAGCCTTCTGTCGTTTAAGACAGAATACCCGCAACCAAGCGCTGCCCTACATGGAATAGGAGAGAAACAGGATTTATAAAGGTTATTGAAAATTTGTACTTATCATCAGGTAGTAAACAACTTCTGATTCATGGACTGAAATATATCAAACGCATAATTTGTGTCCATAACTTCCACTCTACTTGAAATCAAAAACATATTTAAATAGTGCAGACAATGTCCTATCATGAAGATTGAAGGCCTGAACAGGGACAAGAAACATAAGGATGAATCCATGAACAACAATTTCCTATTGATATCACTTGAAGAGAAGGGAGCAAAGAAGATAGCTGAAGCGATAAACAATGAGACTTCAAGAAAGATACTCGACCATCTGGCGAAGAAGGAAAGTACAGAATCGGACATGTCAAAGGAACTGAAAATCCCTATCTCGACAATACATTATAATCTCAAGCAATTGATGGAAGCAAAGCTTATTCTGGTCGATGAATTCCATTACAGTTCCAAGGGCAAGGAAGTCAACCATTACAAGATAGCGAATAAGTATATAATCATAGCGCCGAAACAGGCTGACAACAAATTCATGGAAGCGCTCCAGAAGATACTCCCTCTGACGATAATCACTGCAGTCACAGGAGGAGTATTGACCTTATTGAATCTGAGCCAAGGGATACTTGGCAGATCAAGCGCAGCAGCGCCCCAGGCAGCACCCATGGCGCTGAAGGCAGTTGCAGAGAATACTGCAAGCGGCGCAGGCGCTGATGTGGCGCGCACAGCAGTATACAATGGAGCTGAGATATCAAGACCATTTTTGCAGTCAGGAATGGTGGCATGGTTCTTTATAGGAGCATTATCCATAACAGTGATATATTTCATATACGAGATGGTGAAGAGGAGAAAGTAGAATCATCAGTCAAATTCTAAAAGAAAACAATAATAAAGAAAAATTCAGCGGGTAGAGGTAATGTCACTTCGTTCCTGACCTCTACCGCTTTCACTGCGTTCAAGCGGGTAGAGGGATTCTCCTGCACCTTTTTAGAAAAAAGTTGCGTCAAAAAAGGTTGCTAAAGCAACTAACTTTATATAAGAAAAGTTCGGACGACTTTATGTTGTCCTTGACTGCCTTTACTGAATTTTTGGCAAAAATTCAGCGGGTAGAGGGATTCGAACCCCCGGATGGCCGCTCTGCAGGCGGCTGCCTTACCGCTTGGCTATACCCGCAAAACTTTTTGGAAAAAAGTTTCACAAAACTTTTGTTTGTGCGCAAGAAACCGAAGTTTCTTTGCGTATCAAAAAAGGTCGTGAACGACAAAATGATTTTAACAACGTATAAACTGTCAAACCACACCCAAACGTGATTATAAAGATAATTACTTCTTTAAAAATGTAATGAAAAAATTAGAAGTTCGGACGACTTTATGTCGTCCTTGACTGCCTTTACTCGATTTTTGGCAAAAATCGGGCGTGATGGGATTTTCCTGCACTTTTTGTTCTAACGAACAAAACCTGCACTAAAACAGAAGTAGTAACCGACGAACTCACGCAGTTCGTGATGCAAAAAAATCTTTTAGATTTTTTGCACAAGAAAAGCCGCGCTTTTCTTTGTGTTCGTCCACTTTTACTCGATTCGCAAAAAAGCTTTGCTTTTTGCGCGCAAGAATTTTTCATTCTTTGCGTTTTTGTAAAAAATCGGGCGTGATGGGATTTGAACCCACGACCTACAGCTCACTTCTGCCAATATTGGCACTAGAAGGCTGCCGCGCTATCCAAGCTGCGCTACACGCCCAGTAATATCTTTAGAACTAGAAAAGCATATTTAAAGGTGATTATTTTCAATTAACTATTTAAAGAATCATCCCATCGTTCTGTCATGACAGTCGATATGGCAAAGGGCGTTCGGGATTTTGCTCCTGAGGATAAGATCATCAGAGAGGAACTCATATCGGATCTTAAGGAAGTCTTTGAAAGCTACGGATATTCGCCTCTTGAGACTCCATCGATTGAAAGGCTTGATACATTGACGGCAAAATTCGCTGCAGGAACAGAAAGCGATGCGGCTAAAGAGATATTCAAATTGAGCGATCAGGGCAATCGCGACTTAGGATTAAGGTTCGATCTTACTGTCCCATTCGCTAGATTCATCGCTCTGAATCCTAATCTTAAGATTCCATTCAAGAGATATGAGATAGGAAGAGTATTTAGGGACGGTCCGATAAAGCTTGGGCGATACAGGGAATTCTGGCAGTGCGATGTCGATATAGCAGGCGCTGCAGGCGTAAAAGCGGAAGCAGAACTATTGCTATTGGGACTCGAAGCATTCAAGAGATTGAAACTTGACGCATACATTGAAGTCAATAACAGGAAATTATTGTTCGGACTTATGGATTACTGCAACATCGCGGCTGAAAAGCGCGAGACAGTGATAATAACCATCGACAAGATTGCAAAATATGGCGTGGATGTCGTGAGAAAAGAACTCGTCGACAAGTTCATCGACAAGCATTCAGTCGAGAGATTGCTTGAAGTGTTCACGATACGCGGAAGCAATCAGGAGATGCTCGATATACTCACTGAACTTATTGATCCTACAGATTCGCAGGTAGGAAAGGAAGGACTGACTGAACTGAAAGAACTGTTTGAATACCTTAGATTTGTAGAGCATGGAAAGATAGTTCTAAATATCGCGCTCGCTCGCGGTCTTGCGTATTATACAGGCACAGTATTTGAAGGATTCCTGAAAGAGAGCAAAGTCACTTCGAGCATCTGCGGCGGCGGAAGATACGATAACATGATTGGGATGTATGCCTCTAATAACAGACAGTATCCTGCAGTCGGGATATCATTCGGACTCGAACCTATAACTGATGCATTGAAACTGAATAATCCTGAACTGAAGAAGACAGTCACGGAAATTTATATTATCCCAATAAAGACATTCAAGGAATCACTCGTGATAGCGACGACATTACGCGAAGCCGGCCTTAATGTAGATATAGATCTGATGGAACGAGGGATATCGAAGAACCTCGATTATGCAAATAGCCAGAAGATAAAGTTTGTCGCATTCATAGGAGATTCTGAACTCACTGAACAGAAGATAAAGCTTAAGAACATGATAACTGGAAACGAGAAGCTTGTGACGCTCGATGAAGCGTATGATATCATTGCTAATGAGAGGAAGTAGGATGGCGGCAATATTTGACTTTAATGTCAAAGTCGTGGAAAAGTTGATTTGGCGTGGTTTCTTTTTGGACTTAAAGGACAGATTGTGAATTATTCACTAAATTAATAATCACATATTTAAATCAGCCGATATATACTGCTTAATGGAGTATATTTATTTTAAAAATTCTAATGGAAAAAGACTCTGCGGGATAATTTCGAATCCGAAATCTGATTCTGTTAAAGAATCAGGTACTATAATAATAATGTGTCACGGACTTGGAAGCAATAAAGATTATATACCGTATATTACTTTGCAGGATAAGATAAACGATTCGGGAATAACAACGTTCAGGATGGATCTTCTAGGACATGGAGAAAGCGAGGGAGAATTTGATGATTTAACATTAACTGAAACTATTGATGATATCTTATGTGCAAAACATGAACTTGAAAGAAGAGGATATGGAAATATAGGATATATCGGAACAAGTTTTGGCGGAGTCGGAGGAATCATGGTTGCATCACTTGAACAATTCAAGTTTTTGATATTGATTAGTCCACCGACACATTATGATATAAGCGAAATGGTCAAAAGCAGTATACACATGTTGAGAGAATTGGTGAAGATCAATAAGGCTACGGAAAAAAGGAAGGCACACCCTAATATGAGATTTTTCATGGATTATGGCTCTTATGATAGTTATGATGCTGCAAAAAAGATAACAGCTCCAGTCTTGATAATCCATGGAAATAAGGATAATATTGTTCCACTCGCCAAAAGCAGGGAATTAAAAAAAAGGATAAAAGGCTCTAAACTCAAGGTAATCCGAGATGCAGACCATCATTATACGACAGCGCAAAATAAACTTGTAAAAGAAGTAATGATATTTGCAAATAAATATAGTTGACATTTTCACGATCTTTTCCGGCTTTGGCGGGGCTATTATAAATTTTTTTAAGGGCATGATTATTAACACCTTCAAACCATCATAAAATTTATATACTTACATGTATATACTGTATTTACAGGTGTTACTTTTGGCCATTTATTATAGCAGGCATTCAAGAGAGAGGATGATTGAAAGGGGGATATCGACTGCTGAAGTCGAGGCTGCAATCAAATTTGGATCGAAATCCATCCAAGAACCCGGCAAGATACTCTCGAATTACAGGTATTTTTGCGTAGTATACAAGAAAGTCAAGGATGACATATTTATTATCACTGTCAAACCAAGGTGAAAACATGAAATGCCCAGTATGCAAAAAAGGAGAATTGAAAAATAAGATTATCAAGGAATCCATGCATGGAGTATACCTTGGAGAATTCCCTGCACAAGTATGTTCTAAATGCAATGAATCATTCACAGATACGGAAACGACCAAAAGAATCGAGGCTGCTTCAAAGAAGGCAGGAATATGGGATTTAGGGAGAAAGACAAAGATAACAAGAAGCGGCAACTCACTTGCTATAAGGATCCCTAAAGAGATAGCGACATTCATGAAACTTGAGGAAGGCCACGAAGTATATATGAACCCTGAAAAGGACAGGATAATCATAGAATCGAAGTTGTAAGATGGATTGATGATAGATTATAGGTGAGTTCAATGGCATTCTTTACGCAGGCAATACGCGACGGGACTCTTGACAAGAATCTTAAGATGTCTGAAGAGGAATTGCGAAATGCCATAATAGCAAGAGTTCTCGAATCCAATGCATGGGAGAGGCATAGGATGCAGCATAAGGATGCAAAGATATCCACAATATCAGAAGATGGAGGATTCTCACAGATAGAGAAGATATCAGGAAAGAAACAGGAAGAGGAACCTGCAATATCCTATGATTCGCACACTAAAAGTTTCGTCGCAGGATGCAATTGCGGAAAAGAGAGGTTCGTATTCAATATAAAGGACGATACTGTGGAATCAGAACATGCGACTATCAAGATAAAGGAGATGGACTCTTACAAACGCCGGGATGATACTGAAAAAGATAATCCTTACGGCAAAAATTCCGGAAATGGCATAGGTTACAATAATTCTAGTTATGGTGATTCTGGAAATAATTACAGAAATAATCCTTCTTCAAGCTATCGTTCTCCGATGTAGATATCCTGTTGCCTTCGATATTCATGTCTTCGGAGATAATTTCCTGCCTTGTATCAATGAAAACATCATCCCTCAAAGCATAATATGATCCGACAGGACTGAATGTAGAGATATAAGCATATTGCGCCGCATGCTTGGTGGCATGTATATGCGTAGATGCCATCAATTCAGACTTCTGTGTTGAGACGCCCCCTAAAATGTTCAGACTGACCCCTACAGCGAATCTCATCAAAATCTTATCTAAATTCTTTAATTGTCCCATATTATCTCGTTTCAAGAATACAACCCTGCGTGCATCTTGATTATCATACGGGATTCATCCATCATTTAAAAAGTTTAATACTTGAATAATACTCGACCTATTCTTTTCTGTATATCAGATGCGCCAAGTCATAAGGCTTTTCAGGGTGATTTTTCGAAGAAAAACCTACAATCCATAAAACCATATCGATTTAAAAATATTATAATTATAACTACTTTGAAATAGTAGAGTATTTTTGTTGATAGGTTCAGTCTCAATAACATTCTTTTAGAAATCTTTATAAATAATACATGAATTCTTCTTCATATGTTTTGCAAAGCATATGATGAATTTTTCCAGGTGTTAGCCAATCCTACGAACCAGTCTATAATAAGCTCTCTTCTGAAAAAGCCTCAGAATGTCGGCGAGATAATGAAGAGCACTGGCGTCGAGCAGAGCAAGGTCAGCCATTCACTCAAGAGGATGCATGAATGCAGGGTCGTTGAAGTGAAGAGGGATGGAAAACAGAGGATATATTCGCTCAACAAAGAGACAATAATCCCTATACTGCAGATTGTTGACAAGCATGCGAAGAAGATGTGTCAGCACTGCGCTAAGATATCTGAAAGATTAAAATAATGAGATAATATTGAGGTAATATCATGAAAGTGTATCTGGACAACGGAGCAACGACTATGGTCGATAAGGATGTGGTAAAGACTATGATCCCTTATTTCACCCAAGAATACGGCAATGCTTCATCGCTGCATTATCTGGGAATCAGTGCGCAGAAGGTTTTGACTGATGCAAGAAAAAGATTTTCAGAATACATCAATGCATTCCCTGAAGAGATAATATTCACTTCCGGAGGCACGGAATCAGACAATATCGCGATACTCGGAGTCGTAAAATATTTCAGATTGCAGGGCGAGAGCAAGATACATATCATAACTTCAAATATAGAGCATCCTGCAGTATTGAATACTTGCAAGGCTCTTGAAGATGAAGGCGTCGAAGTCACATATCTTGGCGTAGATTCAGACGGGATGATCAGCCTGAAAGAATTGGAGGCAGCAATCAAGCCATACACGAAACTTATCACGATAATGCATGCAAACAACGAGATAGGGACATTGCAGCCTATCAAGGAGATAGGGGAGATTGCCAAAAAAAACAAGATATTGTTCCATACTGATGCAGTCCAGAGCTTTACAAAAATAAAGATTGATGTGAAGGAATTGAATATCGACCTGATATCATTTTCAGCACACAAGATACACGGCCCAAAAGGCGTCGGCGCATTATTCGTCAGGAAGGGAACCTCTGTCAAGCAATTGACTTATGGAGGATCTCACGAATATAAGAAGAGGCCAGGAACTGAGAATGTTTCAGGTATAATAGGATTTGTCAAGGCTATGGAATTATCAAGACAGGAAGATATTGATAAGATGGTTATGCTGCGAGACAGGCTTATTGATGGACTGCTCAAGATCCCTCATTCGAACCTCAACGGCCATAAGACGCAAAGATTGTGCAATAATGCAAATATAGGATTCGCTTTTGTCGAAGGCGAAGGGATACTCATGCATCTGAGCGATCGGGGGATATGCGTCTCGACAGGTTCAGCATGCTCGTCAAAAAGCCTTGAACCAAGCCACGTATTGAAGGCTATAGGATTAAGGCATGAAGTCATACACGGCGCGATAAGATTCACGCTATCAAGATATACGACTAAAAAAGATATCGATTACACCATAAAGCATGTCAGCAAGATAATAAAAAAATTGCGAAAGTTCAGTACACTCAAGGAAGGGGTCAAATATGACACTGTAGAATATGAAGACCATCATGAACATGAGATATATCAGGAATGATTTTAAGTACTCTTTTTTCATCTCAATTTTTTTCATTCAAAAAGGTTTGTGAAATGAAAAAAATCTTAACGATTTCAAAAAGAGAATTACAGAAATTATATAGAGACCAAAATATGACTATTGTGGATATAGCTAAAAGCGTTAATTGCGATCGAAGCACGATTTATAGAAGACTAAATACCTTCAGATTAGACGTAAAAGGAAAGAATTATCCTAAACCAATCCCTGAAAAAGAATTACATGAATTATATATCAATAAGAAATTATCTATGCCAAAAATAGCAAAGAGATATGATTGCGATGCAGCTACAATTCATAACAGAATGAAAGAATACAGAATTAAGATAAGAGATAATTCGGATGCAAATATTCAATCCCCAAAACATGATTTTATTGGAGATATAATAGAAAAAGCGCATATGATTGGATTTAGACTGGGAGATCTTCATGTTAGGAAATATGGTAAGAAAGGAAAGATAATTTACGTATCTTGTGGCTCCACAAAGAAGAACCAGATTAATTTGATTAAAAATATGTTTTCAAAATACTGCAAAATAACAATAGGTAAAACAGATAAGAGAGGGATAACTCAAATAAATGCAAACTTGAATGAATCATTTAATTTCCTATTAGAAAAAAAAGATAGTATTAATAAAGAATTAATGAAGAATAGAAAAACATTTTTCTCATTTCTAGCAGGATATACAGATGCCGAAGGAACAATAAAAGTGCATAAACAAGGCTTTAGTACATTTAGAATAAAGACATATGATAAAGGAATACTTACAGAAATAAAAAAGCAATTAGAAAAATATGGCTATAAGGATGTACATCTGCGTGTGGATAGCAAAAAGAGCGAAAAAAGGAGGCAAAATCAAGATTGTTGGGGAATAGGAATATACAAAAAATCACAACTACTCAAATTATATAAAGAAATTCTCCCATTCATTAAGCATAAAGATAAACAAAAAGACATATTAGAAGGTATAAAGAATATAGAACATAGAAATAAAAAATATAATAATAGAAGAATGGAGGTGTTATAAATGTACAGCGAGAAAGTATTATCCCATTTTAGAAATCCTAGAAACATGGGTGAGATAAAAAATCCTGATGCAGTCGGTGAAGTCGGAAATCCTGTCTGCGGCGACATGATGAGAGTCACGATGAAGATAAATCCTGAGACTAAAATAATCGAGGAAATAAAATTCAAGACTTTCGGATGCGTGTCTGCTATAGCTTGCAGTTCTGTGACGACGGACCTGCTCAAGGGAAAGACCATTGATGAGGCAAAGAACTTCAAGAAGCAGGACATAATAGATGAACTTGGGGAACTGCCTGCAATAAAGATACACTGCTCAGTCCTGTCCAACGAAGCGGTCCAGAAAGCCATTGAAGGATATGAAGCAAAGCATGCAATCACAAAAGAAGTGCAATGATGGCAATCGATTTAACACACATAAAAATAAATGCGCCGACCAGACTGCACTTCGGTACAGCGGGCATCCCTCTCACAACTGAGCCAAGAAAGACCGTCAATGCGATATCACAATTGCATAAATTGAAGCTTGACGCGATGGAACTCGAATTCGTAAGGAACATCAACCTGAATCCATCAAGTGCTAAGGAATTGCTTGAAGAGAACAAGGATCAGGATGTGATGTTGACATGCCATGGCTCATATTTCATAAACCTTAATGCGGTCGAGAACGATACGGTGGTTGCAAGCAAGAGAAGGATAATCGAAGGAGCGACGATGGCAAGACTTGCAGGAGCCTATTCAATGACGTTCCATGCAGCGTTCTATCTGAAAGAAGAGAAATCAATAGTTTATGACAAGGTCAAGGAACGATTGAAGGAGATAGTCTCTGAATTGCAGGATGTCGGGAATACGATGTGGATAAGGCCTGAAACGACCGGCAAAGAGACGCAGTTCGGAAGCATCAAGGAGATAATACAATTATCGCAGGAAGTCGATAACGTGCTTCCGTGCGTGGATTTTGCGCATCTTCATGCTAGGACCGGTAAATATAATACTACTGAAGAGTTCAGGGAAATATTGACGATGATCGAAACAGGTCTTGGACGCAGAGGACTTGACAATATGCATATACACATGTCAGGGATCGAGTATGGAGCAAAGGGCGAGAAGAAACATCTGTTTCTGGAAGAATCTGATTTCAACTGGAGAGATCTATTGAAGGTCTGGAAAGAGTTCAAGATCAAAGGCGCAGTCATCAACGAATCGCCTAACGTCGAGGATGATGCGATACTGATGAAGAGATACTGGGATGAATTGAAATGAAAAAGGAAAAATTCGCTTATGAAGAATTAAAAGGAAGAGTTCCTGAACCTGAAGAGGAGATGACAGGAAAAGAAGCGCTTGTTTATTTCAAGGATAAGACTAAAAAGAAGAAAGGTATCAGCTGGTATCATCTTGTAGTCAATGACATCTATTCAAGAACACAATTTCGTGACGGCTCTGTATTAGATATAGGTTGTGGCTCAGGCGGTTTACTAAGAGAATTTGAAAAGTCTAATCCTAAACTCAAATTGAGAGGAGTGGATGCATCAAAAACATTGCTCAATGCTGCAAGAAAAATATCTACTATGAATCTACAGTATGAACGAGCTGAAAATCTTAAATTTAAAGCAGATAGTTTTGACTTAGTGATTTGCCAAGACACATTCCATCATTTCAAGAAGCCTGTAGATGTATTAAAAGAGATGTATCGTGTAGCAAAGAGGGGAGGATATATCTATATAACGGATTTGCGAAGGGATGCAAGCAAGGACATGATCGAACTATCTACATGCAATATCGCAAAAAATAGCATCTCGCATACAATATTCTATCTTTGGTCGCTAAAAGCGTCATATACAATATCAGAGATTGAAACTCTCCTAAAAAAAGCAGGAATAAAAAGATATACTGCAATAAACGGCAAATATAATGCATCCACAGAAAAAATAATCAAATCCATCAAAGACTTGGAAAGAAGAAAAGACAAGGATAGATTATTCAAGGAAAGATGGACTGTCGTGATAAAAAAATGAATAAAATCCGTATGATTAAGTATCCAAACTCCATAAGATTATTAAATGTGTTGAACATATCTATATCTAGTATTTAGGAACATACTATCTATTTTACAGGATTGTTTGGGGTGAAACCATGAAACATGAACTGATGAAACTGCCTTATGCGTATAACGCCTTAGAACCATACATTGATGAAGCGACGATGAAGCTGCATCATGACAAGCATCACCAGACTTATGTCGATAAATTGAATGCTGCTTTAGAGCCGTTTGCAGGCCTTCAGAAGTTGAAAGTCGAGGAATTGCTCAAAAATCTTAATGCAGTCCCTGAAGCTGGAAGGACTGCGGTCAAGAATCATGGTGGCGGAGTGTATAACCATAATTTCTTCTGGACGATACTGAAAAAAGATGTGGCGATAACTAAAGATGTTGGTGCAGCGATAGACAAGGAATTCGGAAGTTTCGAGAATTTCAAGAAGCAATTCATCGATAGCGCATTGAAACTATTCGGCTCAGGATGGACTTGGCTTGTATTGAATAATGGAAAACTGGAGATAATAAACCTTCCAAACCAGGACAGCCCTATAAGCGTCGGGAAGATACCGATTTTGACCGTTGATATGTGGGAACACTCGATGTACCTCAAATTTCAGAACAGAAAGGCCGAGTACTTGGAAGCATTCTTCCATGTGATAAACTGGGAAGCTGTAAACAAACTATACAAGGACGGCCTGAAAGGGAAGTCATTTGCATAAGATGTTATTTTATTTCTTTCAGCAGCTTCTTCATCTCGAATACATAATTCTTTGCGCGTTTAAGGGATGTCTGAGCTTTTGAATGTTTCTCGCTTCTGGTAGTCTCATATTGGAATAATCCTCTCTTCTTACGTTCCAAGTCGAATTCTTCAAGCAAAGTATCGGCTTTGATTCCTGCCAGAGCTTCATTCTGCGCATCTTCATAATCCTTGAAGAGACTATCCTTAAGTTTGTTCCTCACCAGCACAATCATAGCATCAGCCGCTATCTTATGCGGGATCTTCTCCTCGATCTTAAACCCTAATTTCAACAAAACAGCATTAGAGATGTAGAACATTGAATAATATGCAGTCACGATAGTCCATAAATCAGATTTATCGGATAGATACCGGGACATTTCAAGGCTTTCATTAGAATTATCCATGAAGACATTAAATATTTCTTCCCTAAAAATCTGTTTCTTGATCAGACCTTCAGAAACATAGCGTTTCATGTTGGCTTGCGCTTCATGAATCCTTTGAGGACTTAAGACTATAGAATCACTGCGATGAACATCATTTTGCACCATTTTTTATCAACCTATAATAATCCTCAACACCAATAAGAGGAATATTGAATTTTACGGCTTCAGACACCACGCTGAACTCCTTGGATCTGAACATAGCCAAAAATTCCTTGTAAGTTATGCTCGTCAAATGAATCTTAAGAGGCAATAGGCTTATCTGCGATTCCACGACCTTAGGATAATCTGAAATCAACAGCAGATCAATATCTGAATTTTTGGATTCGGTCTTCTTGACGTACGAACCGAAGAGCAACATCATGAACTGCGAATTGATGCTGCATAGCGAATCATACAATACTTGGAAGTCCTTACGTCTAAGCAGATCATATAGACGCTGTTTCTCTACGCTAAATACCGATTCATTGAACGAATAATTGAATCTGCATATAGTGGAATTGCCGTATTCAGTCAAGGATACTACCCCTTCATCCTTCAATGTCCATATGTTGTTATAGGCAGACTTGTAATTGATCTTCCTTTTCAGGGCAATCTGCCTTATAGTAAAGTCTGAACTCCTGTTCTCTATTAATAGCCTTAAAATCTCAAGTTTTTCATTAACCATATAAAACCATAATACTATGGTTTAAAGCCATATATAAACTTTTCGGCGCTTTCGGAAGAAAACATCACTCTCTTATATACCTTACGCGTGGTTGTCCAGTGTGTCCAGTGCTGATTCTTAAGTATTCTTCTTTCACAAGCTTTTTATGGATGGGTCTATTATCCGGATTGTTCGAGGTGAAACCATGGCATCAAATGCAACAGTCTTAAGAGAAGGAACAAAAGCTCCAGACTTTTCCTTAAAGGATCAGGACGGGAAAGTGCATAAGCTTTCAGACTACAAGGGCAAGAAGGTAGTATTATATTTCTATCCGAAGGATGATACGCCCGGATGCACTCTCGAAGCATGCAATTTCAGGGATGATGATGCGCTATATCAGAAGAAGGGCGCTGTCGTAATCGGCGTAAGTACAGATGATGAATCGAGCCACAAGAGATTTGCGACAGGAAAGAAGCTTCCATTCACGCTCCTTGCGGACACTGATAAGGTCGTCGTAGGAAAATATGGTGTGTGGAAGGAGAAGAACTTCATGGGAAAGAAATATTTGGGAACCTCAAGAGAGACGTTCATAATAGATGAGAAAGGGGATATACTCAAACATTTCGACAGCGTGAATGTCTTGAATCACAGCAAGGAGATATTGAAGATTCTATAGAGAGCAAAAAAATGTTTCTAAAAGAAGAACATTTTATATCACATCGTCTTTAGCAAGATTTATATATCATCAGACCTTATGCCGTCCTATACTGTATTGAATATCTATGGTAAAATGCTCAACATAAATTTCAGGGAATGGAGAAAGGACATTGTAGACCATAAATATAAGATACTTCTTGCTCTATTGTTCCTTGCGATCGCCATGTTTGCTCTCACAATATCCAGCCAGTATGTTGATAGCCTGAACAGCGTTCCTGTATCCGACCTTATCCTTGATGCTCTCCCTGTAATCGATCTAAGCTTCATATTCGTATGGGGTATATTCATCGTGCTGGTGGTCTATTTCCTGTATCCACTATTGTATAAACCTAAAAAATTCCATTATGCCCTCGGGATGTTGAGCCTTTTCCTGCTCGTACGCTCTGCATTCGTTATACTGACGCATCTTAAGGCTCCTATAGACGCCATACCTATCGCAAGCCATGGATTCTTCCACTTCATAACATACTCCAATGACTTATTCTTTTCAGGGCATGCAGGGCTTCCATTCCTAGGATTTTTAGTATTTCAGGAGAGCAAGATAAGATATTTCATGCTTGCAGCATCCATCATACTCGCGATAACCGTGCTGTTCATGCATGTGCATTACTCAATTGACGTCGCAAGCGCATACTTCATAACTTACGGAGTATTCGTCATAGGCAATCCGATATTCGGAGGATTTAAGGACAAGATTAAGATATGAGAGGAGAATAAAATGGATAAAAGGAAATCAGGAAATAAAAATAACAAGAAAACAGCAAACAATAAGCATCCTGTCTCCAAGAACAAGATGCTTATATTAACGTCCATAATCATAGTCGCGATATTCATCGCAATCATCGCTATAGGAGTTATACGAGAGAGATCCTCTGAGAAAAGACCTATCCCTACAGATGAGCAGATGACACTGACGAGAAACATCATATCATCAAGCCTGAAAGATAGCGGCGATGATATATCAAGATATAATCTGACCGTCTCCAAAAGAGCGAAATTCCTTGAACACTACAATGACAGCATAGAGATACTTCAGGCATGCCTATCGAGCAATGCGACAAGGCATATGTATCTTATAGACCTGAATACGAGACAGATACTGATGCATACACAGACGAACATATACACAGCAGACGAAAGGTTCATCAGATATGCACATGAAGACAACGGATGCTATGTTAGGGAGTAGGATATGAAAAAGAAAATATCTACTGCTTACAAAATAGGACTTATTAGTTTTGGTGTCTTCGTATTTGGTGTAATAATGGCTTTTATTCTTGCAAGTAATAAGTTTCATGTTTTAGGCATTACGTTTTTACGTGTAGCCTTTCTCGCTCTTATAATTAGCATTATTTGTCTTATAATCGTACTGATTAAGCGATATAAAGATCGTCGTAGAAATGAAAAGGATAGATTCATATTTATATTGGGCTTTTGGAAATGGCTCAATGTTATCTCGATAATAATCTACATAATAGGATTCATTTCAAGCTGGGTATCTGGAAAAACTTTTGAGATAATTGGATCAAATCTTCCCACTATAGCTAATATAATATTACCAATCGTATATTTTGTTCTGACAATAATCATGGTTTATGGACTATTTAAAAAGAATCTACTAGGATATTATATGAGTGAAATTTTTATTGCTCTGAGTATATTGACATTTATTGCTAATGCTATACTCGATACTGCTTCAGGGCTATTTATGCTACTAATACTGATACCAACAATATTTTATATTTCAGTTGCATATATCTTATACAAACACAGAACATATTTTGGCGTTAAAAAATGAATAAAACGTATAAGCCTGATTGGATGAATCTTTTACATGAAAGAAGCGTGTTATACTTCATGTTATTAATCATATTTTTGGCAACAGGAATGTTTGCTGTTATCAGTGTTCTAAAAAAGCAACCTTTAAATACCTCTGTTTAATCTCGATTGTTGTATACTATGGATATTATAATCACATTATATCCGAAGCGTGTGCGGTGGTTAAAATGGTCTTGTCTGAGAAGAACTGGAATAAGGATATCGAGAAGGAAATATATACTGAGTGGAAAGACACAGGACGCTACAAGTTCAAGAGGGATTCTAAAAAGAAGGTCTA
>Ga0265323_10000807_pt1 | contig 16828 bp, 9 predicted proteins | sample 41225metaG_FD_193580 | JGI IMG/M metagenome (GOLD analysis project Ga0265323, IMG submission 193580) | Rhizosphere microbial communities from Carex aquatilis grown in University of Washington, Seatle, WA, United States - 4-12-25 metaG | ecosystem: Host-associated > Plants > Roots > Rhizosphere >...
CACGAGAACGAGTCTGGCGGACTGCGACCTTCGGTCTCCGTCCTCCAGACTAGCCAGCAACAACAAAAACTGTTACCTATCAACCCAGGCTGAAGTGTTACCCATCACCCAGTCCGTTCAGTGAGGGAGGACGTTACACCAAATCGAAGCCGCGCGGGAAACTGTGAATCCTTCGGCTGCCATTGTATTCGCTTTCTCAATTTTATTTATCCCTTTTCAAGAGAAATTCCGCCAGGGCTTCGAGGGCGACGGCGCGGCCTTTGAAAACTTTTAATGCGGCAAACGCCTTGGCCGTCAGTTGTTCCGCAATCTTCCGCGATTTTTCCAGGCCCACAATCGCCGGGTAGGTCGCCTTTTGCACGGCCACGTCCTTGCCCGCCGTCTTGCCGAGCTGCTCGCTGGTCTGCGTCACATCCAGGATGTCGTCAATCACCTGGAACGCGAGCCCGACGTGATAGCCAAAATCTGTCAGCGCCTTGAGTTGCGCAGACGTACAGTTCGCGCTCATGCCACCCAGCCGCACGGAACAGCAGAGCAGGGCGGAGGTCTTGCGCTCGTGGATGTAGCGCAGTTCGGCCACGGAAAGCTTTTTGCCTTCGCCTTCCAAATCCGCGACCTGGCCGGCGACGAGTTGCAGTGAACCGGCGGCCTTCGCAATTTCCAGGATCAAATCATGATGCGGATAGCGCGGCCAGCCTTTGGCCTGCGCGGCGATTTCAAATGCCTGCGTCAGCAGCGCATCGCCCGCCAGCACGGCGATGCCCTCGCCGAAGACTTTGTGGTTGGTCGGCTTGCCGCGGCGGAAATCGTCGTTGTCCATTGCCGGCAAATCGTCGTGGATGAGCGAATAGGTGTGGATGCACTCGACGGCGCAGGCGAGGGGCAGGGCGTCGGCTTCGCGTCCGCCGCAGGCGGCGGCGGCGGCGAGGCAGAGCGCGGGGCGCATCCGCTTGCCGCCGGCAAAGAGCGAATAGCGCATGGCTTTATGGATGGTGGCGGGCCGGGTTTTGTCGCCGGGCAGGAATTTATCGAGCGCGGCGTTGACGGTTTGGGTGCGTGTGGCCAGGAATTGGTTCAAATTGAATCGGGTCATTGCGGACATGCGGGTTTGTTTTAGAAAACGTCCCCAACCGGCGCAAGTTTTAAGGGGAGATTATTTGCAGCGGCGCGCTGCGAGCGCCGGTGAAATCAAACGGACGGGGACATGACGCTTTTCAAAACCACGTAAAAGTTGCAGCCCTGGCCGGGGGCGCTTCTTACTCCAATGTGTCCGCCATGTGACACGGTGATTTCCCTGGCGATGGACAGTCCCAGTCCGGCCCCGGACTGGGACTGGCCGGGCGCGCGGAAGAAACGATCAAAAATCCGGCTGTGATATTCTTCCGGAATGCCGGAGCCCTGGTCGGTGACGTTGAATTCAACGTCATTATCTTTAACCAGCTTCGCCCCAAGAATAATTTCGCCGTTGGCGGGTGAATGCTTGATGGCATTGGAGAGGAGATTGGTGAAGACATGGTTGATGCGTTGCCGATCCACCAGGATGGCGGGCAAATCCGGATCAATCATAAAGTTTATGTTCAAACCCCTGGCGGTAATTTTACCGGCCATTTCCTTCATGACACTGGTCAGCAATTCGGCGGGCGCCGCCGGCTCTTTGCGCAAGCCGTCGCTCCCTTCCTCCAGCCGGGCGAGATCGAGCAGGTCGTTCAAAATCCGCAACAGCCGTTCCGTGTCGTTCCGGGCCGCCTGGAGCAATTCATCCTGCTTGGGCGTCAGCGCTCCGACGGTTTTTTCGAGCAAAAGGTACAGCACCATCCGCACGCTGGTCAGCGGACTTTTAATTTCGTGGCTGACCGTTGCGACGAGATCGGTTTTGGTGGCATCCAGCAGACGGAAGCGGGTGACGTCGGACAAAACCACCGCCACCCCGAACAGGGCGTCCTCCTTGTTTCGCATGGCCAGGACGCGCGGCAAAAAAAACTTGTCCACGTCGTTGATCCGGTAGGTGATGACTTCGTTGAAGCTGTCCGGGAGAAAACTTTCGCCGCTGGCGAGGGTATTCCGGGCGATGGCCTGCAGCTTGTCGGGCAATTGACCGTCCAGTTGGAGGCCGGAGGCCAGGCCATCCGCCGCCGGGTTTTTCAATTCGATGTGTCCTTCCTTGTCCAAAACAAAAATCGGGTCTGGAAACGAAGCGAGCGTCGCTTCCATCGTGCGATGGAGGCGGACGATTTTCTCCGTGGTGCTTTGGCGGTATTCCTGAAGTTGGGCCGCCATTTTGTTGAACGCCAGGGCCAGTTCCCCCAGCTCGTCCCGGGTCGCAACCGGCACGGGCTGGTCCAGTTTGCCTTCGCCCAATTCGCGGGTCGCACGGGTCAACAATTGAATCGGCTCCAAAATCGAGCGGCCAAATTGATAACCGGCAAAGGTGGAAATCAGCAGCGCGACCACCATGCCAAAGATCATCAGATGCGTGACGGCCTGGGTTTTTTCCCGGATGTTCTGGCTGGTGGCCAGTATGGCCTTGTGGTTCAGATCATGAATTTTCCCCAGCAACAGGTTTATCGTCTGCCCGCTCGGCACCACATCGTGTTCATACGCCTGACGCCGCTGTTCCGGATCGTCGAGGGAACTGATGGTGTCAACCGCCTTCAGGAAGGCCTGGTAATTGGTCGCCACCTGCCGGGTCAGGGCCATTTCCCCGGGCAGGGTGCTGGTCTTGAGCAGCAAGTCGAGGTTGGTCTCGAAATGTTTCCGGTATTCCATCAAGGCATTTTTGTTGCTGACGCGCGGTCCGGAGATCACCCACGACAACTCCCGGTCCATTCCCGCCAGGGCCAGGCTCATGGCCGATGCCGCGGTGAAGCTCTGGTAACTGTTCGTCACCGCGGCATCAACGCTGCCGGCCAGGCGGGCAAACTGCACGATGGCATAAACGCCGACGGCCAGCAAAATGACCACGAACGGCGTCAGGTGAAGAAACAATCGGGTGCGCAACATGGTGCGGGAACAGGTTATCCGCCCTGAACGTGCGGGGCACGGGATATTTCCTTCTTTTTACGATGCAGGGTGTCCCGGGTAATGCCCAAAATCTTTGCGGCTTCAGTCATCGTGGCCGTCTGTTTCATCACCCGGGCGATATGTTCGGTTTCGATTTCCCTCAGGGACACTTTCGCGCCGATTTGAACGCCCGGCGCCGGTACTGGCGGGGAATTCGGGAAAATTTTTTCCGGCAAATCCAGCAGATGGATTTCGTTGGTATCGGCCAGAATGACAGCCCGTTCAACGACATTGCGCAATTCGCGCAGGTTGCCCGGCCAGGCATATTGTCGCAGGACCGCTTCCGCCTCCTTGGAAAAACCCTTGAGCTGTTTGCCGCATTGCCGGGAGAAAAACTGAAGGTAACGCTCCGCGATTTTCAGCAAGTCGCCCGGGCGCTCCCGCAGAGGCGGAATATGGACGGCGATGACGTGGAGCCGGTAATACAGGTCCTCGCGGAAACGCCCATCCTTGACGGCTTGTTCGAGATTCCGGTTCGTCGCGGAAATCACCCGAACCTTGGCGTGGCGCACCTTTGCCTCCCCGACGCGTTCATATTCCTTCTCCTGCAACAACCGCAGCAACTTGGGTTGTATCTCCAGCGGCAATTCACCAATTTCATCGAGAAACAGCGTGCCGCCATCCGCCAGCGCAACCTTGCCCGTTTTGTCGCTCGTCGCGCCGGTGAAGGCGCCCTTGGCATGGCCGAACAGTTCGCTCTCCAGCAACTCCCGCGACAGGCTCGGACAACTCACGGTCACAAACGCGTTGTCCCTTTGCGGGCTGATTTCATGCAGGGCGCGGGCCACCACGGTTTTCCCCGTGCCGCTTTCGCCCACCAGCAGAATGGTTGCGGGCGTCGCGGCGGCCTTGAACGCCAGATCGAGCGCCTTTTGCACCGCCGGCTCGCAAGTGGTCAGGTCGGCCGTCAAGGTGTCCGCCGAAATGCGGGACTCCAGTTCCGCCACGCGGCTCCGGAGCTTGCGGGCCTGGATCAACCGGTCCATCACCTGGCGGACTTGTTCGGGCGTAAAGGGTTTGGGAATGTAATCCACCGCACCGCGCCGCATCGCTTCCACCGCCGTTTCAATCGAGGCAAAAGCGGTACACACAATCACCTCCAAATCCGGATTGCGCTTCAACAACTCGGGCAGCAAATCCAGTCCGCTTTCCCCGTTCAATTTTAAATCCAGGAATGCGATGTCGAACGTGTCGTTTTCAAGTTGCTGCCGCGCGGCAGCGCCATTGCCCACGCTCACCGTTTCGTGCCCCATCGCTTCGAGCACGACCACCATTATCCGGCGAATATTTTCCTCGTCGTCGACAATCAATATTCGCATCGGACTACCTGCCTTTTGAGGCTGCATAATAGTCATAATAACGCAATGTGACCGGAAAGGCGAAGCGATTTTTCAGCCGAATACCGGTCGGATTCGCCAGCAATCCGCGGCATCTGCGTTCGGCGTGGCCGCCACGCGGCTTTACGCCGCGCGCATCCGTGGTTAGACTGTTCACGCGTTTATGGAATACGAAGCGGTCATCGGTCTGGAAACCCACGTCCAGCTCAAGACGAAATCGAAGATGTGGTGCGGTTGCGCCAATGCGTTCGGCGCGCCGCCGAACACCAACGTCTGCCCCGTCTGCCTCGGCCTGCCCGGCGTGCTGCCCGTGCCCAATGACGAGGCGCTGCGCCTGACCGTGCTCACCGGTTATTTGTTGAACTGCGAAATTCCCCGCTTCGCCAAGTTCGACCGGAAAAGCTATTTCTACCCGGACATGCCGAAGAATTACCAGATCACCCAATACGACAAGCCGTCCACGGCCAACGGCTGGGTCGAGTTTGAATTCAACGGCGGCCTGGCGCGCGTGCGCATCACCCGCGCGCACCTGGAGGAGGACGTGGGCAAAAGCACGCATTTCGAGCGCAACAGCGGCGTGGATTTCAACCGCGCCGGCGTGCCGCTCATGGAAATCGTTTCCGAGCCGGACCTCACCAGCGCCGACATGGCCTACGAATATCTCAACGCGCTCAAGGACATTCTGGTGTATGGCGGCGTGAGTGATTGCGACATGGAAAAGGGCATGGTGCGCTGCGACGTGAACGTGAGCGTGCGGCCCAAGGGCACCAAGGAACTCGGGGCGAAAATCGAAATCAAAAACATGAACAGCTTTTCCGGCGTGCGCCGCGCGTTGGAATACGAAATCCCGCGCCAGATCGAAGTCGTGTCCAAGGGCGGCAAGCTGATTCAATCCACGCGCCGCTGGGATGACGTGGCGGGCATCACCGAGGAAATGCGCACGAAGGAAGATGCCCACGATTACCGGTATTTTCCCGATCCGGATTTGATGCCGCAGGCGCCGACGGACGTGTGGCTGGCCGAGGTGAAATCGCGCGTGGTGGAACTGCCGCTGGCGCGCAAGCAGCGGTTCATGAAGGATTACGGTTTGCCCGCAACCGACGCCCAGACGTTCGTGTGGGACGTGCCGCTGGGAAATTATTTTGAAGGCATCGCCAAAAAGTCGAAGAACCCAAAATCCATTGCCAACTGGGTCATCAATAATCTCCGGGCGAAACTTGCCGAAAGTAGCAGCCGACGTGAGTCGGCTCAAACTTCCGGTGACGAGATGGCTGAAGACAGTCAGAGCCGGCTGACGTCGGCTGCTACGGGAATTACGCTGGACAATTTGAAATTCAAGCCCGAAGCCATCGTCGAACTGGCCGGCCTGGTTGAAAACAAAACCATCAGCAGTTCGGCGGCGCAGCAGGTGTTTGCGGAGATGTTCGAGACCGGCAAATCACCGGCGGCGATTGTCCAGGAAAAAGGCCTGGCACAGGTCAGCGACACCGGCGCGATTGAAAAATTCTGCGACGAGGCGATTGCCGCTAATCCCGGCCCGGCGGCGGATTTCAAAGCTGGCAAGGCCGCTGCGCTGAATTTCCTCAAAGGCCAGGTGATGAAGCTGAGCAAGGGCAAGGCGAACCCGGCGCTCGCCGGCGAAATCCTGGAGCGGAAGTTGAAGGGTTGATCTTCACCCGCACTGGGACTTCATGCAGTCCGGCCACGAAACCCGTATTTGAAGTTGCCGTTTCATAATAATTCCAGCCTCGCTTTACTCTTCGTCCCAGCCTTGGGCAACTGTGCGTTTGGACGCACACCCTGTGCATTTGATTGCACAGCCGCCGGAATCGGTGGATAATCCGGCGCGGCCCAAAAAACCGATTGGCGAAAATGAAGTTTTGGCGGCGCATTCTCCTTCTGGGAACAGCTCTGCTGGCGCCGGCGCAGGCTGGCCTCGGCCAGAGCGCCTCCTATTGGCGCGTGTACAAGGTTGACGACGGGTTGCATCAATCCGCCTGTGTTGCCGTGTCGGTCGCGCCGGACGGAAAGGTCCTGGCCTTGCACCGCAACCGCACCTTCGCCACCGAGCTGGATGGCTACAACATCACGCCGCTCATCCTGCCGGAAGCGGCCGAAGAGATTTCCGCAAACTCCGGCGGCCAGCTTTGGGCGACCTTCCGAAACGGTCTGCTGCAGGAGGTCAAACCGGACGCCTGGGTGATGCATCCGGTGCCGGAAATCGCCGCCGAATTCAACATGCTCACGCCGCTCCACCCGGCCCCCCAGGGCCACGTTCTGTTTTTGCGCGACGACCAGTTGATGGATTTCAACGTGGAAAATCCGGCCCTGCCCCAGACCCGTGGGGTGCTCCGGTGCGAACAGACGCGCCTCGGGAAATTCACGGACATGGTGGTGGCGCGCGACGGCGGACTCTGGATCACCGGCGAGCGGGGCCTGGGGAAGGCGTCTAAACTTGAATACGCCTGGAGCGATTACCTCCCGCCGGAATCGCTGCAGATCCAAAACCTGCGCGCGCCGCGCGAGGATGACGAAGGCGGCGTCACCGTCGTCGCCGATTCCATCACCGGCGGACAAGCCATCGTGGCGCGTTTCGACGGCGCCGGCTGGACGGCGCAGCCGGCGGGCGTGGAAAATATCCGGCGCGCGTGGCGGAGCGGCAACAAGGCCTTATGGGTTCTGACCTCGGATGCCCTGCTTGGGCAGGCGCCGGGAGAGACAAAACTGGCGCCGGATCAGGATGTTTCCGCCCGCCGGTATTACGACATGGCGATGGAACCCCGCGGCACCTTCTGGCTGGCCACTTCGGCCGGCTTGTTTCATTACACCCCTCCCCTCTGGCGCAACCCCCGTCCGCTCGCGCAGCTCAATACCCTGGTTTACTGCCTCGCGAGCGAAGCCGACGGCCGGCTTTGGTTTGTCGCCAACGACCGGCTGCACTCGCTCGAGGGTGAAATTCATCGCGAGTTCGCACTGCCGGAATCGGCGACGCGCGACGCGCAGTCCGTCCGCGCGCTCTTTCCGTTAAAGAACGGGTCCCTGTTGCTGGATGTGGTCGAAAACCCGCTCCAGTTCAATCCCATTTCCGGCGCGTTCGGCCCCGGTCTCCACCTCCGGGATGACGTCCGGCACGTGAAGCCGCTGGGTTTGCTGCGAGACGGCAGTCTCGCTGTCCAAAGCTGGAACTCCGAAGCGGCCACCGGGAAATGGACCACGTGTTATTTCGACCGGTTCGACGGGGTTCAATACCAGCCGCTGGCCGAGCCGCCGCCCGACCCGGACGCGGTCGGTATTTGCTCCACCCTGTTCGCCGCGCGCAACGGCGATCTCTGGCTGAGCGGAGACATGGGCATGGCCTGGTATCACGAGAAAAAGTGGCGGGCGTTCCCGGTTTCGAACCGCGCCGTGCCCGACGTGGTTCTTTACTTCACGGAATTGTCTGACGGGCGGATTTGGTGCGCCACGCAGGACAAGCTTTGGGAATTCAACGGGCGCGACTGGTCGTCTGTGTACGCCGGCTTCGACCATGTCAACGCCCTCCAGTGCGCCCGTGACGGCAGCGTATGGGTGGCCGACGACGCCGGCGTCCATCGTTACTACCAGAAAACCTGGATCGAGAACAACCGGGAAGACGGGCTGCCGGACGCCACCGTGCATGAGATTTTTGAGGACCAGCACGGGAACATCTGGGCCGGCACGCCCCACGGGTTGAGCCGGTACCATCCCGAAGCCGACCCGGACCCGCCGCGCACGTTCATTGAAAAGCCGGCCAGCCGGGAACTGCGCGTCCGCGAGGGCGATCCCATTTCACTCACGTTCAGCGGGTGGGACAAATGGAAGTTCACGTCCCAGGACCGGCTGCTTTACTCCTACAAACTGGATTACCGCGACTGGTCCCCCTTCATGGAGACGCACACCTTTTCCTTTTACGCCCGGTCGGCCGGCCGGCATGTCTGCCAGGCGCGCACCATGGACCGCAACGGGAACATCGACCCCAAGCCGGCGCTGGTTGAATTTGTGGTAACCCTGCCGTGGTACCGGGAAATCCGGCTGGTGCTCATCGCGCTGGCGGGCGCGGTCGTGGCGCTGTTCTTCGCGGCGCTGGCTTTCAACCGTCACCGGCGGCTGCTCCGCAGCTACGCCGAGGTGGAAAAGAAGGTCGCCGAGCGCACCCGCAAACTTGAAATTGCCGGCCAGGAACTGTTGCACAGCCAGAAGATGAACGCGCTGGGCACGCTCGCCGCCGGCATCGCGCACGACTTCAACAACATCCTCTCCATCATCAAGGGTTCCGCCCAGCTCCTCGAGGAGAACCCGGACAATCCGCAAAAAATCCGCGCGCGCGTGGATCGCATCAAAACCGCGGTGGAACAGGGCGCCGGCATCGTGAACGCCATGCTCGGTTTCAGTGGCAGCGCCGGCGAACAGGGCGGCCCCTGCGATCTCAACGCCGTTGCGGCCGACACCCTCAAGCTGCTCGGCGACCGCTTCCTGCGCGAAGTGGAGGTGAAATTCAAACCCGCGCCGGACCTGCCCGTGGCGTGGGGCTCGAGAAATTTAATCCAGCAGATCCTGCTGAACTTTATCTTCAACGGCGCCGAGGCCATGACCACGCACAAACAGCTCATCCTCGCCACGCAAAAGCTGGAGCGGCTGCCCGGTGGCCTGGTGCTGACGCCATTGGCGGCGGCCGCCCATGTTGCGGTTTCCGTGCGCGATTTCGGCTGCGGCATCCCGCCCGAAAACCTGCCGCGCATCTTTGAGCCGTTTTTCACGACCAAGGCGCTGTCCACCCGGCGTGGCACGGGCCTGGGCCTGTCCATGGCCTATGAACTGGCCAAAAAAATGGAGGCCGGCATCGCGGTGGAATCGGTTGTGGGCCGGGGCAGCACGCTGACGCTCATCCTGCCGGTGCGGGAATTGCCGCCGGAGGCGAAGGCATGAACATCCAACATTCAACATTCAACATCGAACATCGAACACCGGGTTGGATGCACTTCTCATTCGATGTTCGATGTTCGATGTTCAGCGTTCGATGTTTTCCATCCATCCCATGAATCCACCTGTCATCCTGATCGTTGAAGACGACGACCTTCAGTTCGAAATCTACGAGGAAGCGCTGGCGAAGTACAAACTCGTCCGCGTGAAAAACGGCAGCGAGGCGCTGGCGCGTATCCCGCACCAGCCCCCGGATGTCCTCATCCTCGATCATGTGCTGGCGGAAGGCGAACTGGGACTGGATTTTCTGCCCGGGTTCAAGGAACTGCTGCCGCACGTGCCCGTCATCATCGTGTCCGGCGCGCTGGAGGTGCGCCAGCAGATGGCGGCCTTGCAGGGTCCGCGGCGGGCGCACTACTGCCTGCCCAAGCCGGTGGACGTCCACGCCCTCCGGCGCATAGTGGAAACCGCGTTGCAGGAATGCGGCGAAACCGAGGTGGTCCGGCAGTTTGAAGCGCTGGAACGTTCGCGCCGCGTGGACGCGCAGGAATTGTTCAGCCGGTCCACCGACCGCCTCACCCGCCAGAACCACATCGTCGAACGCCTGGGGAAGGCCAGCGAACGCCCCAACATCTCGGCGCTCGCCCGTGAATTCAGGGTGGCCCGGCGCACGATCATCCGCGACCTGCAGGAATTGATCCGCCACGGCCGCCTACCGCCGGAGGTCTATCCCGAATGGGAGAATCCGCCGCCGGAAGATCAGGCCTGACGTTATCGCCGGTGAAATTTTGGAGTGGAAGTTGCGGTAGCACCCGCCTCGGGCGGGTTCAATGCGGCGTCCCGCCACATTGCCCGGCAAATGGACAAAGTTTCTTTGTCGCTGTCATTTCCAACTAACGGGCAACACTGTGTGTCCGTTTGTTTCGGGCGCGACGCCCGAAACCACCCGCGGGTCGCGGGTGCTACATTATTTCTCATCGGCCTTCTTCAATTCCACGGCATAAGCCTGGCTTTTACCGCTCATATTGGAGCGGAAGATGAGCCACTTTCCATCCGGCGAGAACATGGCGTTGGGTTCCAGCGCGTAATCGTGCTTGGCCATGTTCACCAGCCGCTCGGAACGGAACACGCCGGTCTGGATCAGATTTTTTATGTCAATGTTGCCCTCCGACTTGTCGGAGATGAGTTCGGGGCGGAAAAGATAAAGCCATTTTCCGTTGCCGGCGTGGGCGACCATTCTGTCGTCGCCGCCGTCACCCGAGAAAAGCGCATTGTCGGATGACACATTGAAATGCACCGACCATTCGTCGCGTTGCAGGTGATACCACGTCCGATTACCGCTTTCGACGTTGTAACCGGCGACCCAGAAGTCCTCGCCGCGCGGCGTTTGCAGGTCATACCAGATGGTCTTGCCGTCGGCGCTCCAGAATTCGTGGCCGGCGATTTCCATGATCATCGTGCGTTGATGGATCAGCTTCAGATGCGAGCCGTCGGTGTGGATGGTCCAGATGCGGTCCACCTTGTGCCACGGGCCTTCGTGACAAAACATGAGCAGGTTCGGATCGGTCGGTGAAAACTGCAGATGGCCGAGCCAGTCGGTGCAGCGATTGACCTTTTTTGTTTTGCCGGTCTTGAGGTTGTAGAAAAAAAGCTCCATCGGATAGCGTTTGGCCAGCCGTTGCTCCATCATCTGGCCTTTTTTGCCGCGTTGGATGTTCGCGCTTTGGATGTCCGAGGTCCGCCGGTTGGGGCCGCCGTCAAAAAAATCCCGGTTGGTGCTCCAATCCGTGCGCTGGATGATGGTGCCGCCGAGCAGGGTTTCGTCGGCGTTCACCGTGGAGACCTCCTGGCCGCGCGACAATTTCAAGATTTCGCGGACGGCCTTCGTCTGCGGATCAATCGCGCAGACGAGGCGGTTCGTGGCGCCGTTCTCAATCTTGCTGGTGACGTAATAAATCTGTCCGGTCTTGCGTCCGACCATGATGATGTGGGCGCGGCCTTCAATGATTTTTTCCACCTCGTGCGTCTGCAAATTGACCAGGGAAATTCCGTTCGGCACGGTGATGACCATTTTTCGGCCGTCCGGCGTGAAGGGATTCAGGTTGAAGTAAAGGCTCTCGCTGCCCGGCTCGGTCGAAAGCTGCACCACGCGATGGCCGGTATCCGGATCAATCCATTCCGCCGGCGGATTGGTTGTCACGTCCGCTCGCGCGCCCAAGGCCAGCAGGCAGACAACGGGCATCAAAATGGAGCGAACTCGTTTTGGAAGAGGCATGTTCAAAGCAGTTGTTGGTTTCATTTCTCCCATCTTGGACGCTGGAAAGCAATCCCAGGTTAAGCCCAAAACGCCTGGGCCCCGGGGTCAAGCCGAAGACGCCGCCGGCACGAACCTTCACCACCGTTTTCAGGAGCGATTAATCTGATACTAAAACGCGATAAAAGCCCGAGGTTTGGACCGCCGGGGCAAGGTAATAACCCTGGCTGCCCAGCACCGAGATGTTGCCCGGCGCGGCCAACCATACGGGATCTTCCAAATTGGTCTTGTATTGAATTTGATAGCTCCTGCCCGGCGCCGCCGGCCAGGTGAGGCTGACGGGGCTGTTGGCCGGGGCCACAGCCGACAGTCGGAACACGGAGTTTGGATTGGTGGGGTCTGTGCCGGCGATATATTCCTGCAAATTTGACGAGCCGTCACCGTCGGCGTCATCCGACGCCAGCGAATTGTCGCCCGCCTGCCCGGTCGAATGCCCGAAATATTGAATCATCCACCAATCCGGAATCCCATCCCCATCGCTGTCCACCCAATACCCGAAGGCATCCGACACACGATTCAAATCGCCGGTTACCAGGCCGGAACCCAGGTTCAAAAAGGCAATCGTTGAGCCGCCATCACTGATCCCCGGCCGGGACACCCACGGTAACGGGTTGGAGCCCGCCTGTCCGGCGGTCAGAACCGTGTTGGAGCCCGTAAGGCGGTCCAGCAGGAAAACGTTCGGAGGCGCGGTGTTGTCCCCAATCACTGTGTTGACAACGGCGCTGCGGTACGCCACAAACCGTCCATCCCCGCTCATCACCGATACATCGGATGACACATCCATGGTGCTGTTAGTGGGGCCGATGATTCCAATCAAAGAAAGGGTGCCGGTCTGAAAATCGCGCAGGTAAACCTTGTTGGTGCCGTCATCGCCGGCAACCGGATTGGTGCTGGAAACAAAGGTCAGCCAGCGGCCGTCATCGCTCCAGCCGGCGGAGTTTCGGACGGGAGCCATGCTGCGGATCGAGAAAATGTTTGTCCCGGTGGCGATGTCGTCCACGTAGAGGGTGTTGGCAATCCAGTAGGGGTTGTTGCCCATCCAATATAGGATTTTTGTCCCGGTTGGATCGATGGACGCCGAGGTTACGGCACCCGCATTGGTGTAGATGTCCACTCCGAGCTGGGTGTCCCGGATCTGCAACCACGAGTTTTGGCTAAAAGGAGAACCACTGGACGCGTAGGCGATGTAGCGACCGTTGCTGCTCAGTGAAGGATCGAAAAGAGGATAGGAAGTGCTGCCTTGGAGTCCCACGGTCTGTCCCAGATTCACATCGCGCCAGTAGGTGTTCACTCCGCTGGTGATTCCCGCTACCAGGTTGTTCGCCGCGCTCAGGAAGGCAACATATCGCCCGTCCGGACTCATCACCGGATCGGAAGCATCGCCATTGCCGGGGCTGACCCCATTGGTTCCCACGCTGACGAGGGTGTTGGTGCCGGCCTGAAGATCGCGGCGAAACACATTCCAGTTGGCGTTGCTCTGGCCCGCGATCAGATTGGTGGCCGAACTGAGGAAAACCACGTAACGGCCGTCCGCGCTGATGAGCGGGTTGACCGAGGCGCCACCCCGGGCCGGACTTCCGTCAAACCCGATGCTCGCCAGAACGGTGGCGCCACCCGTCAGGTCCCGCACGAAAACGTCCGGGGCATTGTTTGTATCGTTTGGAACCAAATCATCCGACGAACTGGCGAAGGCCACCCACCGGCCATCCGCGCTGACCGACAATTGAGGCAGCCAGCAGGACCCGTCGCCCGACTGTGGAATCACCGCCGCATTTCTTTGGGAAATCATTTCCGTGGTCCCTGCGACGAGGTCCCGCACGAACACATCCGTTGCGCGATTTTTGTCCAAGCTGAGCAGCCTGCCATCCGGACTGCTGAAGGCGACAAACCGTCCATCCGCGCTCAGGCTTAACGAAGCCCGATAGTCATCCATCGAGCCGATGCCGTTGGTGTCCACGTCCACCAATTGCGTGGTGCTGGATTGCAGATTGCGCAGATAAACATGACAGCCGTTGGAGACGGCATTGCCGGCCAAATTGGTAACGTTGCTCAGGAACGCCACGAACTGGCCGTCGGGAGTGATCACCGGAGCATACGAGTACGTATTAGCCTGGACGCCGTGGCCATTATCGCTGACCAGTGTGTCCACCGCGCCTTGTGAATCCCACACGTGAACGCTGGAATAGCCTGAACTCACCGTGCCTTCATGGCGATCAAAAGTGATGAAACGCCCGTCCGGTGTCATTTCGGGACCGTCGTTGTCATCGAGGTCAACCGAACTTCCGATCCCGTTCGCATTGACCAACGCGTTCGTCCCCGTGGTTGAATCATATTGGAGAATCACGACGGCGCCGGCTGTGGTTGTCGCGCCGGCTTTGAAAGCGACGTATCTTCCGTCATCACTCAACCGTGGGTGATAAGACGGCATACCGCTCAAACCGAGCCTGGCAGACACAATTGCCGCGGCATTCGTGCTGGCCCAGGTCATGGTGCCCAGAAGCCGGTCGCGCACATACACTTCACCGGGCGTCGTGCCCGGGACCGTGGACACCAGGTTTGTCGCCAGGCTGAAAAACGCCACATACCGGCCGTCCGGCGTGATGACCGGTGACGCCATGATCGGGCTGGTGCTGCCGGAAGGGAGGAGCGCCCCCACGCTCACCAGATCGTTCGTCCCGGCCACCAGATCGCGAATGAAAATGTCCGGAATGCCGTTGGTGTCTCCGGGAACCAAATTCGACGCGCTGCTGATGAAGGCCACATATCGGCCGTCCGGAGTCATGACCGGGTCGGTCGAGGCCCCGTTCGCCGGGCCGCCATTTGTTGACACACTCACCAGGGTGGTTGTTCCCGCCACCAGATCGCGGACAAAAATGTCCGTGACTCCGTTTGTATCGTTCGGCACGAGATTGCCGGCGTCGCTTTGGAAGACAACGAATTGCCCGTTGGTGGAGGCCTGGCCGGACACGGAGTCGCCGTTGCCGCCGCCGGTACCGCTCAAATTGCCGCTGACCAGCGCGGTGGTGTTGCCGGTGCGGTCGCGCAGGTACACGTTCAAGACCGACACACTGTTGCCGCCGGGCACGAGATCGTTGGCCGCGCTGGTGAAAACCACAAAACGGCCATCGGGACTGACGCTGGGAGCAGCGGAATAATCGTTGCCACCCGCCGGCAGGGGAACGGCGGGGTTTCGCGCTGAGAGCAATTGCGCCGCGCCGGCCGCCGGAACAAGCGTCGCCATGGCCAGCAGCCAGGCGGCCGCCATGAGGTTCCGGCCACAAGCCTTCGGGGCCGCGGGCCCCCGGCGCGAGTTTCGGTTGGTGAAGCCAACGCTGTCAGAAGTTCTGATTTTCATGGTCATGGGAAGTTGAAGGTTCCTTTTGTTTATAGCGCCTGTTCTTGCAAAACATCAACGACGGTGCCGATTGCATCGCCCTTTGGTCGCACAGCGAAACCACACGAACGGTCGGACTGTTGAATGGAATTCATGGTTACATGGGGGGGCGTGTGCCCGGGACGGCATTCACATTCCAGTAGTAAGACCAGAGACCGTCCAATGTGGTGGGTTCCACATGGCCATCGGCGCAACTGATATTTACCCCGCCGTTCCACATCGGCCTTTTGTTGCCAGTCACCTTCATGGTTGTCCCTATTGGACCTATTCCGCCATGGCGCGCGATGCAGCAGCGCGCCATGCCTTGTTCTTGGTTGCCAGTTGATGACACGGTCGTCCTATAATTATCCGCGTATAGGTCCCATGCACCATTATGACTATCCAGTGTCCCCCCTTGATTGGGCCACAGATCCGGCAATAATGCGTCCACAAATTCAGGGGTCTGCGAAGGGTGCTTAATCGCTGAAACATTCGGAAAAAAACTGTTCACGTCACCAGAATTAATAAAACCACTCATACTACCTTGATACTTATAAAGCCATCCGTTTATTCCATAGCTGCCGTTTGTGGCAATCAGGGGGCTGCTGGGATTGTATTGATTCGAACGAACATCCCAAATCCAGGCATTATTGGCCGTGCCTTGGCTGTTCGGAATGGCACCCTTGGCTGGGCTCATGGCGAACGGGCATAGCCGGATGGCGGATGAACCTTGATCTGACTGGATTGTTGTCATCCATAAATGATCGACGCCTATCCACGCGATGGCGCCGTTGTCACTTTGGCATGCAAGCGCCTCCGCCGTCAGTTGCCTGAGATTATTGAGGCATTGGATGTTTTTCGTCCCTATTTTTGTCCCGGCCAGCGCCGGCAGCAGCGTGACGGCCAGGAGGGCAATGGTGCCCATCACCACCAGCAACTCGGTCAGGGTGAAACCGTCGCGTTCAGTCACACGCCAGTGGATCAAGGGCGCAGCTTGACACCGCATCGGTCTCCCTCTCCCCACCCGAGCGGGGAGAGGGGATTTGAGCCGTAAAACCTTGTGCCTCCTCACCCCGGCCCTCTCCTCCCTTGGGGGAGGCGAGGGAGAAAACGGGAGCATTGCGCAGATGCGCCCATTGATCAATCCGCCGGCTCTTTTGCATTTCAACATTTTTGTTTTCACGTAATGTTTTTACCCCGTTCCATCGCTGTGGGAACTGTGCGTTTGGAGGCACACCCTGTGCCTTTGGCTGCACACCTGCCCGATGGGCGGCGGGCTTGGCTCCCTGGATTCGGGGCTTTGGAAAATCGCCCGGCGCCGACGGCATCGCCTTTTGGTCGCACAGCGAAACTACACGAACAGCCGGACTGTTGAATGGAATCCATGGTCAAAAAGCAGGGCGTGTGCCCGGGGTGACAGTCATATTCCAGTAGTAAGACCAAAGACCTTCCAGCGTGGTGGGTTCCACATGGCCATCGGCACAACTGAGATTCACCCCGCCGTTCCACAACGGTTTTACTGAACCACGAATCAACATGGTTGCCGATATGGGACCTATTCCGCCATGGCGCGCGATGCAGCAGCGCGCCATGCCTTGGTCCGCGATACTCCTGCTCGCGCTGTTATTATCCGCGTATAGGTCCCATGATCCATTATGACTATCTAAAGTCCCCCCTTGATAGGGCCACAGATCCGGCCATATTGCATCCACAAATTCAGGGGTCTGCGAAGGGTGCTTAATCGCTGAAACATTCGGAAAAAAACTGTTCACGTCACCAGAATTAATAAAACCACTCATACTACCT
>Ga0265323_10000808_pt1 | contig 16811 bp, 15 predicted proteins | sample 41225metaG_FD_193580 | JGI IMG/M metagenome (GOLD analysis project Ga0265323, IMG submission 193580) | Rhizosphere microbial communities from Carex aquatilis grown in University of Washington, Seatle, WA, United States - 4-12-25 metaG | ecosystem: Host-associated > Plants > Roots > Rhizosphere...
TTTCAGCAGCATGTTAGGCGGACTGGGGCGGACTGGGGCGCAGGAAAGGCATCTTATGAAAACTTGGTGGGGCGTATGGGGTGGCGGCTTGGCGGTTCTGACATGTTTTGGAGCGGTCAGGAAACGGGCACTCCAGAGGATCTTAGCACGGCACTATATCATGCAGCACAAGGGGTTTCTGATCCAAGCATGGGAGTCACTGGTTCAGACTTGAATCAGAAAATCACTAAATATGGTTGTTCAGATTTACCCTTCTACCAATAAAAATTATGATTATCACAAACCTACTCTCCAATATGGTGGTGGTGGTAACAGCCCTCAACGCCATCCAGACTAACACGCCTGCATTTCGCGAGTATGCTTTTCACGCAATGTTTGACCGCGCGGCATATATGGCCACCAACTGGAATCTGGACATACGTCGCCCCATCACGACGAATATGGTAACTCATTTTGACCCTAGAGCCCATGCAACAGGGCTTGGGGGAAACATTGTTTTCAATGATCGTTTCGTCTTTTCATGTGCAGAAGGTAACTGCCTGGGTTTTACCGATAAACCATACAATATAGCGAGGGCTTTGACCCCAGATGTCAAAACGAATGATGCGATATTTGAACAATGGATGCGGGCGACGAATCTGCTGACAATGGAGAAGGCTCAACAGATTGCAGAATCGGCCATGCGGTCATTCGGTGTGCCGAGAGAGAAAATGGATTTCAAAGAGCCGATGGAGAGAAAACAGAGAAAATACGAATGGGAGGCTGGGAAAATTTACCCTGAGCCTTACTATCAGTTCTGTTGGCAAACAGATAAAGGTGCATGCAATGTGCATGTTTCTGGAATAACCAGTAATGTTGTTGAGTTCTATTTTATCGGGCCGTATTTGCGATTTTCAAAGCCGACCAATTATTTTGAGATGCTCGGTTTGCCGTCCAAGCCGGTGTTCGTGAGACGTTTTTTTACGCCACCCGGCCAGCCACAAAGATACGAATTGCCCGAACCAGTAAAATGATTATTACAAACCTGCTCACAAACATGGTCATCCTAGCCAATATGGATTGGGTTATCAATGAACCAGATCAGCGGGAGGCAGTGAACCATCAGTCGCCGCCAGAAGCGGAATTGTGGACGTTGCGTGTTGAAGACCCGACCCTAATTCTTCGGAAACCGTTGGAACTTCCGAACCTTGATTTTTTGCTTTCCCAGACCAACGCCTCCGCCACAACGAATGCGCCCGGAAAATAATGAATGAACTTTTCTCGTTTTGTTGGCCCAAAGCAGAAGCCATAAATTGCGAAACGCATGACAAGAACCTGCTTGCCTCAACGTCGCCATTGACTTACGTTGTCCCGCTGTGAAAAAACGGGTGCCACCCTATCAGGTTGTTGAAGGCCATTGTGCCGGGCCTTCGGTCTGTCCGTTGAGCCACGTCGCTGCCGGCACCACCGTTTGCATCAAGGAACTGGTGGCATCGCCCGAATTGCGCGACCGGCTGCGTGAACTTGGCCTGGGTGAGGAACAGCGAATCAAACTTCTGAGCAGCGAAGCCAATGTCATCTGCCAGGTCTGCAATGCCCGCCTCGCCCTGAGTGAAAAACTGGCCAAAGCCATTTTGGTTGAACCCGTTCCTGCTGACGCCTGATAAATTTATGTCCGACGCTCCCCAGCCGCTGAGTTCGGTTGCCGTGGGCACGACGGCAACGGTCGCTGAAATCAAACTCCCGCCCGAAAGCCGTCCGCGCCTCATGGAAATGGGGTTGCTGGTCGGCAGCGCCGTTCAGCTTGTTCGCTTTGCGCCGCTGGGCGACCCGGTTGAAATCAAAGTTCGCGGCTACAATCTCACATTGCGCAAGCATGAGGTTGAGCAAATCCTGGTAAGGGTCACGGGTGGCAATAAAGTGACGAGTGACAGGTGACAAGTCCCGCTTACCAAGCGTTTGTCCAAAATGGAATTACCCCAATCAACCAGCACCCCGCCGGAGAAAAAGCTGGACGATCCGCCGCATTCTGAATCCCATCACGTGTCTTCCGTCACTCGTCACCCCTATGTCATCCTGACGGGCAATCCGAATTGCGGCAAGACGACCTTGTTCAATGCGCTTACCGGGTTGCGCGCCAAGGTCGGCAATTACGCCGGCGTCACCGTCGAGCGCAAGGAGGGCAAACTGCTCGGCGCTCCCGCGAAATCGGACATTCGCGTGCTCGATTTGCCCGGGACGTACAGCCTCAGCCCCAATTCGCTGGACGAGCAGATTTCGCGCGATGTGTTGCTCAACCGCCTGCCCGAGCTGCCGCCGCCGGATTTAATTGTGGTCGTCGTGGACGCCTCAAACCTTCAGCGGAATCTTTATTACGCCACCCAAGTCGTCGAGCTGGGCCATCCCACGCTCATCGCGCTGAACATGGTGGACGTGGCGGAAGCCAACGGCCATCGCATTGATGAGAAGAAACTCGCCGATGCCCTCGGCGTGCCGGTGTTCCCGGTGGTCGCCAGCAATGGCACCGGCGTGCCGGAGTTGCGCACAAAGATCATCGCGACCGTTCAAAGCACACCTGAAATGAAGCCGGAGTTATTCTGCCAGTTGCCCGGATTGTTTCGGATTGAAGCCACCGGACTGGCCAGTCTGCTGGCCGAAACGTTTCAGGCACGACGAATGCAGGCCACCGCAGAGGCGCTACTGCTGCTCAGCAACGAAAAGGCGCTGGCCTCGAGCCGGGAACATTATCCGCAAAAAATTCAGGATGCCGTGGCCGCTGCCCGCAAGCGGCTTGAAACACACGGCATAGACTGGCGCGGGGCCCCCATTGTGTGGCGATACGAGCGCATCGCGGAAATCCAGCAGGCGGTCACCTCCGAACTCGCGCCGCCGGGGGAGTCGTTCAGTGACAAACTGGATCGCGTCCTCACGCACAAAATCTGGGGCACACTGATTTTCATCAGCATCATGACGCTGATGTTCCAGAGCATTTTCACATTTGCGCAGCTTCCCATGGACGCATTGCAGGCAATGGTGCATTGGCTGGGTGGCATGATCGGCAAACTGATACCGCCCGGCGATTTGAATTCTTTGCTGGTGAACGGTGTGATTGCAGGCGTTGGCGCGGTGATTGTTTTTCTGCCGCAAATCCTGCTGCTGTTTTTGTTCATCGGTTTTCTGGAGGACACGGGTTACATGGCGCGCGCGGCGTTTTTGATGGACCGCCTGATGAGCAAGGTCGGGTTGCACGGCAAAAGCTTCATCCCGATGCTAAGTTCGTACGCGTGCGCCATTCCCGGCATCATGGCCACGCGCACAATTGAAACGCCCAAGGACCGGCTGGTGACAATTCTGGTCGCGCCCTTGATGAGTTGTTCGGCGCGATTGCCGGTTTATACGCTGCTGATCGCGGCGTGCATCCCCGACATAAAAATTCTTGGCTGGTTGAAGCTGCAAGGTCTGACGATGCTGGCAATGTATCTGCTCGGCACGGTGGTGGCGCTGTTGATGGCCTGGCTGTTTAAAAAGACCCTGCTCAAAGGCGAAACCCCGATGCTGATCATGGAATTGCCGCCTTACAAACGCCCGCTGCTGCGCGTGGTGGCGCGGCACATGTGGGATCGCTCGCGATTGTTCCTGCGCCGCGCGGGCACGGTGATTTTGGGCATCAATATCCTCCTCTGGTTTCTGGCCACGTATCCGAAGATGAATGTTGAATCGTTAAATGGTTCAACCGTTAAATCGGACACGCAGCAGGCCGGTTCAACCATCCAATCATCCAGCAATCCAACAACCCCTTCTTCCGCCGAAGTGGCGGGCGCAAAATTGCGGGACAGCTTTGCCGGCCGGATGGGGCATTTCATCGAACCGGCCATCGCGCCGCTGGGTTTTGATTGGAAGATGGGCATCGGCATCATCACGTCGTTTGCCGCGCGCGAAGTGTTCGTGAGCACCATGTCCACGGTCTATAACGTCGGCAGCGCCGACGAATCCGAGTCCGGCAAGCAGACGCTGGCCCAGACATTGCGGATGCAAACACGGACGGACGGGTCGCCGCTTTACACACCGCTGCTGGCCGTCACGTTGATGGTGTTTTATGTCTTTGCGTTGCAATGCGCAAGCACGGTGGCGGTGGTGCGGCGGGAGACCAATTCCTGGAAATGGCCGGTGTTCCAATGGCTTTACATGGGCGCTTTGGCTTGGATACTGGCCTTCATCACCTGGCACGGCGGGCATTGGCTGGGCTGGGGCTGAGACAAGTCATAAACATCGAATATTCAACGCTCAACATCGAACATCGAATGTCCTCGCGCGCCCGATTATTGGGTGTTCGGTGTTCAATGCTGGAGGTTCAAGGTTGCCCGGTTTCAATTTTTTTATACAAATTCCCCGCCAACGGTGTCTATGTAATGAAATCGTGAGCGATTGGCGCGAAAATCTGTACACAAAGAAAGCGGCGGAGTTGATTCTCTATGGCCGCGCGCTGGGTCTCAGCCACGGCGAAGCGGAGGATGTCTTGCAGGAAACCTTCCTCGCGCTTCTGCAAAGGCCGGAGCCTCCCGTCACGCTGGAACATTACTGCGTGCGCAGCTTTAGAAATCGCGCGCGGAATTATCGGCGCTCTTTGTGGCGGCGGTTGACGCGCGAACTGGAGGCGCACCGGTGGTTCGAGAAAGGCCCGGCGGAAAGTCCGGCGGAGCGCGCCGCGATGCAGTGCCTCGCCAAACTGCCGGTGGAACAGCGTGAAGTGATTGTGTTGAAAATCTGGCATCGTTGCACGTTCGACGAAATTGGCGGGGTGCTGGACATTTCGCCCAACACCGCCGCCGGCCGATACCGCTACGGTTTGCAAAAGATCAAACTCTGTTTGGAAAGGACCATGTATGAAAGAAATGAACTGGCTGGAGACTCAATTAAATTCCTGGGAACCGCGCCGTCCCTCGGCGAAAATTAAACGGCGGCTTTTCCCAACCCCGTCCACCAGGCCCAAAATGGCCATGGCGTTCAACTGGCTTGCCCCCGCAACCGTCTGCATGCTGCTGGCCCTGGTGGTCTTCAAACAGGAAACCAACATTTCCGCCGCCTCCCCCCGGCATGATCCGGTGGTTGCCATGATGTTGAGCAATCAAAGCTCCGTCGCTTACCTGACCGGGGGTTTGTCGCAGATCAGGCACAATATTTTACCCGCCACTTTTGAATCGACAAACCGCAGTGGTTCCACTTCTACTATGCGTTTTACGCCGTTCACAAAACCAAACGACTGACGCCAAAAATGGAAAAGCAAAAGCTGAAGATCAACAAGGGCCAGGCGGTGAACCCGCCGCCGGCCGCCAAGATGCCTCCGCCAGCACCCTTGCGAGTGCCTCCGCTCTTTCGCAAAATAGACTGGCTGGCACTGATCATCACCTTTGCGGTGATTTGGATCGTTTATTATCTGACGCTGGCGCCGGAGCAGACTCTGGAGGACTCCGGCGAATTATGCACCGGCTCTTTCTACGCGGGCATTCCCCACCCGCCGGGGTATCCCTTTTGGGCAATCTATTCCTGGCTGTGGACGAAACTGCTGGTGGTTGGGAATGTCGCATGGCGCGTGGAAGTGGGCGAAGCCACAGCCGCCGCACTGGCCTGCGGTTTGGTGGCCTTCATGGTTTCGCGAGGCAGCAGCATGCTCATGGAAGGAATCGAAGATTTGCGGAACATGACGGGAAAATGGGAAAGCGTCATCTGTATGGTTTCAGGAATTGTCGCGGGCCTGCTGCTCGGCCTCGGGGGCGTCATGTGGAGCGAGTCGGTCGTCATTAATCGAATTTCTCCCTTCGGCGTGCCTTGGATGATGATTGTTCTGCTTTGTCTCCTGAGGTGGATTTACGCTCCGCACCAGCGGGGCTACCTCTATTGCGCCATGTTCTTTTTTGGTATCTGCCTGACCATTCACCAGACCCTGCTTTGCGCGGCAGTGGGCATCGAGGTCGCTGTCGCTGCCACCCAACCCCGGCTGGGTCGCGACCTTTTTCTTGGCAACAGCATCGTTTATGTGCTGGGGTTGATTGCCAATAGCACACACTTCACCAACATGCTCGACACTGCCCCGATGGTGCTGGTCCTTTATCACACCGTTGGGCTTGCCTCGACCGTTGCCTGGATTTGGCTGAGTTTCAAGACCAAGGGTCTCGGCGCCGAATGGAGAGCTGTTCTTTTGATGGGGCTGTTGTGGATGGCGGGCGCATCATTTTTCTTCTACGAGCCGATTGCGGGCATGACCGATCCGCCGATGCAATGGGGTTATCCGCGCACCGTCGAGGGATTTTTCCACGCGTTAAGCCGCGGCCAGTACGAGAAAGCCAGTCCGACGGATCTTCTCAGCGGTGATGGACTGGCGCGTTTCATCACGCAGCTCGGCATCCTGATCGGAGACGTCGCCGGGGAGTTTAATTGGGTTCTGGTGTTTATTGCGCTGGTCCCGCTGTTGTTTTTCTTCAAAATGCAAAAACGCGAACGCTCCTGGATTACCGCCCTGGTCGCGATTTATCTTTGCATCGGCGTGCTGTTGATGGTTCTTATGAACACGTCGCCCGATCGCCAGCCGGCGGAGTTGAACAAGGTGTTCTTCATCAGCTCCCACAGTGTGATCGCAATCATGATCGGCTACGGCCTGGCACTTACCGCCGCTTACATGGCAACTCATTTCGTGCGGTTCCGCGTCGTCGGAATCCTGCTGGGAGTGGTGACCATCGTGCCGGCGCTGATTACACTTTACGATGGCGTGTGCCACACATTCTACGGCGACGCCGGTTTGTTGTCATACATACTCATCCTGCTCGTGTATTTCTGCCTGGCCGCCGCCTTTGTTCTGGCCGCCCTGGCGGGACAATGCCTGGTCAGAATGCGTGATCCTTCCGTTCTCCCTCAGGAAGGCGACCGGTCGTATTTTCTGGTATTTATCACCGCGGCGGCGGTTTTCCTTGGCACGGCCATCTTCATGGTTTTCTTCCGAAACGACAGCTTGAGCTTCGCGCAATTTTGTGCGGCCTTGGGCCGGGTCTTTGCTCCGAATCAATACAGCCTCCCGGCCATGGCGGGATTGTTGATCGTGGGCATCGTCGTGGCCTTCCTGGGCAGCCTTCTGGTTTACCGTCAGCGCGCCCCGCTGGCGATCACCCTGGGACTTTTCGCCCTCATCCCGCTCGCCTCCGGTTTGTCCCACTGGGCTCACAGCGAACAAAGGGACCACTGGTTCGGCTACTGGTTTGGACATGACATGTTCACACCGCCATTCGTCGGACCGGATGGCAAGTTCAGCTACGACGCCAAACTGCGCGAACAGGCGATGAAAGGTCCCCATGGTGATCTGGTTTATCCTGAGATGACCAAGGACACGGTCCTTTTTGGTGGCACCGACCCCGGCCGTTTTTGTCCCACTTACGCAATCTTTTGTGACAGTTTCATTCCGCATGATTGCCAGCCCGACCAGGACCAGAACTTTGACCGCCGGGACGTTTATCTTATCACGCAAAATGCCCTGGCCGACGGCACCTATCTCGATTATCTCCGCGCACAATACTTTCGCAGCCAGCAAAAAGATCCGCCCTTTTTCAGCGAACTGGCGCGCACGCTCCTGAAGGACCAGCCCTACCAAACAAATCTGCTGGCCCGCCTGGTGTCACCGCTGGATTGGATTTTTGAAGCTCGCGGCGCCCGCATAGAAAAGCGCTGGCGCGTTTCCACATCGTGGTTCACGGGCAAAGACTTCACGAACCTGCCCGCCTTGGTGGCCAGGTTGCACTCCAGTCAGGATCCGCTCTCCCGGTGGCTCTTTCAGAACCTCAGCAAGCCGACGCAAGACTTGATCACCGGCAAGGACAACGAAAGCCAGGTGCGCACGGCACTGGCTGCTGATTTGAACCATCTGCTTGAAACTGCCACGATTTATGACACCAGCCGGTTCTCACAGGTGAAGCTTTCGGATTACCTTCAACAATTCCTCGCGCAAAACCCTCAGGGCGACACCCGCATCCGCCTGAACCGGTTGCTGCTCGAATCCGCCTATCCGGACGAAATTGCCAAAAGCCCCGGAGGGGTTTATCCGGACCGTGAAATTTACATTCCAAGTCCCGAGGATTCGCAACGATGCTTCCAGGATTATATGGAAGATGCGCAGCACCGGATGCAGCTGGGCCAGATGATGCCCGGCGAGGATGTGCATGTTGATCCCGGTGGTAGAATGCAGGTGAGCGGCCAGGTTGCCGTCATGATGATCAACGGTTTGTTGTGCAAAGTCATTTTCGATCACAATCCGAACAACGAATTTTTCATCGAGGAAAGTTTCCCGTTGCCGTGGATGTATCCCTATGAAACGCCCTTCGGCATCATCATGAAAATCAATCGCAACCCTCTGCCGGAACTCCCGGACGAGGTCTTTAAGCGGGATCACGCCTTTTGGAGCAAATATTCCGAACGGCTCATCGGCGACTGGATCACTTACGACACCTCGGTCAAGGAAGTCGTGGATTTTATTGAAAAGGTCTATCTGCGCCACGATTACAGCGGCTTCAAGGGCGACCTCAAATTTGTGCGCGATGACCAGGCGCAAAAGGCGTTTTCCAAGCTCCGCAGTTCCATCACCGGCGTTTATGCCTGGCGTTTGGGCCCGCAATGCCCGGAAACGTATCGCCAAAAAACCGCCGCCGGATCTCAGGCGCTGATCCGCGAGACTGATTTTGCATTCAAACAAGCGTTCGCCTTTTGTCCCTACAGTCCGGAAGCCGTCTTCCGCTACATCAATTTCCTCCTTCAATTTGGCCGCATAGACGATGCGCTGCTTGTCGCCCAAACCTGTCAAAAACTTGACCCGTACAATGATCAGGTGAAGGGACTCATGAAACAGTTGTGGGATATCAAGGGAGACATCAAAAACCAAACCGCAAACCGCGCCCAGGTTGAAACCCAGGTGCAGCACATGGAAAATGAGGCGCGGACGAACTCAGGCAATCTTCAAAACCTCCTGTCCCTCGCCGGCATCTACATTCAAATGCAACAAACCAACCGGGCCATTGAACTTTTTGACCGTGCATTGGCCAGCCCGCAAATCACTTCCAGCCAGGCCGGTTTCATTGCCCAGGAATATGCCAAAATGGGCAACCTGACCAAACTCGAAGGCGTCCTCCAAAAAATTGTCACCCTCATGCCCGACCAGCCCGAACCCTGGTATGACCTCGCCGCTCTCGAAACCGTGCTGGGAAAGCCCGACCCAGCCCTGCAAAGCCTCCACAAGTCGCTCGACTTGAGCGCCCTGCGGCTCAAGAGCAATCCCACCGCCCACGATCTGCTGAATGAAGCGCGCAAGGACCAGCATTTCGAGCCGCTGCGAAACCTGCCTGAGTTCCAAAAATTGGTCCCGTCCAATTAGCCGGCGCGCTTCATCCTAGTTGCTGGTTTGCGAACAATCGTCTAAATTGACGGCTTGAAATTATTTTTGCCCGATACGACCGCATGAAGAAAACGGTAATACCAACGCCGAAAACCGTAACAGCTGAAGCCGCGCCGCCCGGCGCAGCGGCAGATGCTCCCGTCGCTTCCGCTCCGGAACTCACGCCGGGACAGCTCGAAGAACTGAAAACTCGCGCCGCCAAGGCGGACGAGCATTGGGACCGCCTCCTGCGCACCGCCGCCGATTTCGAAAATTTCAAAAAGCGCGCCGCGCGCGAACGCATCGAGGCCGCTCAATTTGCCAATGCCGCGTTGCTGCTGAAATTGCTGCCCGTGCTCGACCATTTTGAAATGGCGCAGGCCACCACGCACGCCGCGGAAGTCCCGCAAAGCGGAATCGCATCCTTGCAGGCCGGCATCGCCATGATCCAGCAGCAACTCAAAGGCATTCTCGCCGAGACTGGTCTCGAAGAAATTGACGCCAGCGGCAAACCGTTCGATCCGACGCTGCACGAGGCCGTTTCGCAATTGGAAACCGATGACGCGCCCGAAGGGCAGGTCGTCCAGCAAATTCGCAAAGGTTACAAATTGCGCGACCGCCTGCTGCGGCCGGCGGCGGTCGTTGTCGCCAAAAAACCTTCTGCGCCCCCCGCAGCCTGAGCCATGCCCAAGCGCGATTATTACGAAGTGCTTGGTGTCAGTCGCACCGCCGCCGATGAAGAAATCAAAAAGGCTTATCGCCGGCTGGCTGTCAAATTTCATCCGGACAAAAACCCGGCCGACAAAACCGCCGAGGAAAAATTCAAGGAAATCGGCGAGGCCTACGAGGCCTTGAGCGACCCCCAAAGGCGCGCCGCCTACGATCAATACGGCCACTCGGCATTCGATCCGCGGGCGCGGGCCGGCCGCGGTTTCGGCGGCGCCGGCGGCTTTCATGATCCGTTTGAAATCTTCCGCGAGGTCTTCGGCAGCGGAAGCATCTTCGAAAGTTTCTTCGGCGGCGGCCAGGACTCGTCGCAACCGCAGCGTGGCAGCGACTTGCGTTACGATTTGGAAATCGCACTGGAACAGGCCGCGCTCGGCTGCGAGAAGGAAATTTCCGTGTCGAAACTTGACCGTTGTGATGCGTGCAACGGGTCCGGCATGGAGCCCGGCTCAAAAATCCGGGCCTGCTCAACCTGCGGCGGGCGCGGGCAGGTGCTCACCTCGCGCGGCATCTTTAGCATCGCGCAAACGTGCCCGCACTGCAATGGCGCGGGACGCATTTTGGAAAAACCGTGCCCATCATGCCACGGCGAGGGAAAGCGCGAGCACAGTTCCAAAATCAAACTTCGCATTCCGCCGGGTGTGGACGCGGGTTCGCGCCTGCGTTCCTCCGGCAACGGCGAAGCCGGCTTTCGCGGCGGGCCGCCGGGCGATTTATACGTCGTGCTGCATGTCAAGGCGCACGAAATATTCCAGCGCGATGGCGACGACCTGCTCTGCGAAGTGCCGGTCAGTTTTGTCCAGGCGACTCTCGGCTCGGAGATCGAAGTGCCGACGCTCGACGGCCGGGCGACAATTAAAATCCCCGCCGGCACGCAACCAGGCACTGCCTTTCGCGTCAAAGGCAAGGGCGTGAAAAACCTTCAAGGCTATGGCCACGGCGATTTGCACGTGCGCATCCAGGTCGAAGTCCCGGCGCGCCTGACTTCGGAGCAGAAGGCCAGGTTGCAGGCATTTGCTGAATCATGCGGCGAAGACGCCAACCCCATCAGCAAGGGTTTTTTTGAAAAAGCCAGAAAACTTTTTGGGTGACCAGTGACAAGTGGCGGCTGGCAAGATAAGACTTGTCACGAGTCACGTGTCACTTTGCTTATGCACCGTTTCTATTTAACGCCAGGCTTAACGCGGGGCGATTCGCTCCGGCTCGACGGGCGCGAGGCGCATCACGCGTTGCGGGTTTTGCGTCTGAAGCGCGGCGAACTCATCACCGTTTTGGACGGCGTCGGTAATGAATTCCTTTGCGCGGTTGAAGACAGTTCGCGCGATGCCGTCACGCTTTCCGTGTCGCTGAAACATTTCACGCCGCCCCCGCCCTGCTCCATCACGCTGCTGCAGGCTGTGCCCAAGGGGAAAATCATCGAAAGCATCATCCAGAAGGCCGTCGAACTCGGCGCGCGACGAATTGTGCCGCTGCTGACCGGACACGTCGTGACCCGGCTCGACGACCGGGACGCCGCCGATAAACACACGAAATGGCAGCAGGTCGCCATTGAAGCCATCAAACAATGTGGCGCGGCCTGGTTGCCGGAAATTGAAGCGCCGATGACAATGGAGCAGTATCTTGCGCGCAAAGAAAAATTTGATTTGTCACTTTTCGGTTCGCTGCAAATGGATCGCCGTCATCCGCGAAAATGTCTGGGCGAATTTCAGGCCAAGCACGGACGTTTACCCCAAACCGTCGGTGTTTGGATCGGACCGGAAGGCGATTTTACCCCTGAGGAACTGGAAGCCATCCAGGCGTCGGGCGCGCTGCCGATTTCGTTGGGCCGGCTCGTGCTGCGCGTCGAGACCGCGGCAGTTTATTCCCTTTCGATTTTGAATTACGAATTAAATTCCGTGGAGGAATCGAGGCTTTAGTCGGATCCATGTAGTCGGACAGGCGTCGCGCCTGTCTCTAACTCAAGAAACCTCTGTTCCAAGGAGAATGGTTGCTGCCACGAATTATTACCCGTCAGTGAGCAAGGTTGACGAAGAGGGAGACAGGCGCGACGCCTGTCCTGCGTGCCAGATCGCTTGCACAGCCCAGCCTTTGACTGCATGGATGCGACTGGAGCGTGAACTCCAACTTTATCGCGACTGAACCAACACGCGAAAGGCGCGGCCCAGATGTTCCGGATGCGTGAGGGTTTGAAACTGCCGCGCTTGGGCGGAAGTCCATCCGTCTTCACTTCGCTTCGACGCGACAAGTTTGCCAGGGAAATTGTCCTTCAATGCCCTTGCCAAAATCCGCGTCAGGAAATGTGATTGCGTCGAAAACATTTCCGTTCTCAATCCCATGGATTCGCCGGCGGCCTGGATGGCGGAAAAATTGACGTGCGCGGTCAGGTCCTGTTCCCCGACGTTCGCCAAAATGTCGTCGCCGGCGTGATGACGAAAGTACGCGCGAAGCGTGCCGCGTGGACGACTCGGTAAAATCAGTTCGTCGGCGGTCAGACCGTAATCAATCGTCATCAGTTTTCCGCGCTCCAAAATGCCGGCCGCCTCGCGCCACCAGTTTTCAGCGGCAGGACAGGTTTCGATGGTGTAGCCGTCAGGGAGGACTGCCAGCAGTCCGGGGTCTGGAGTCTGGGGTCTGGCATCCCTGCCCACCATAGCCTTGGCGACGGTGAGTGGGATCGAGATTTTCGCCCAGGCGAATTCGTCGCCTTCAACCGCCACACCCCATTCGAACCAGGTCTTTTTCGTGGCGTCCCACCCAAACCGGTGGACGGGCATGGCGTCGAGGAGTTCGTTGCTGAAAATGACGCCGCGCAGCGGTGGGTGGCGCGTGGCAGTTGACGAGTGACACGTTCGCCCCTGAACCAGCGAGCGAAAGCCGGCAAACCAGCGGACACGCGGCGCGAACGCACGCAAAGTTTCAGCCTGCCATTCCTGCCGTCGGGCCGAAGGCTCGATGATCCAGTATTCGATCTGTTCGAGCAGTTCCGGGCGGTTGGTTTGCAACCAGGCCAGGATGTCTTTGGCCAGCCTGCCATCGTGCGCGCCAGCTTCGACAATTTGGACTGTGGACCGTGAACTATGGACTTGGTCCTCCAGCCATTCGGTGAATTGAAACGCGAGCAGCTGCCCGAACAATTCACCGACGCCGATGCTGGTGTAAAAATCACCGTGCCGGCCGGGATTGTCTTTTTTCGTTTCATAATATCCATGAACAGGACAGTAGAGGGCGAGTTCCATGAAACGCGCAAAGGTCAAAACTCCGCGTTCGGCGGCTTCGCGGCGGATGATTTCAGACAACGGGTTCATGGCTTGCGTTTGGCGCGGCGCTAGCTACATTTTTCAAAAAAAGAACTTATGGCCAAAATTGATGCGTTTTTCAACCTGATGTTTGAACAAAAAGCGTCAGACTTGCACATGACCTCCGGCAATCCACCCATGTTGCGCATCAACGGCGAGCTTCAGCGCGTGGATTATCCGCCCCTGGAAAATGACTCGCTCAAGACCATGCTCTACGAAACCGCGCCGGATTACAAAATTAAACAGTTTGAAGAGACGGGGGACGTGGATTTCGGCTACGAAATCCCGAACATCTCGCGTTTCCGCGTCAATTTTTACAATCACCGAAGCGGCATTGCCGCGGCTTTCCGGCAAATTCCCAGCCGCGTGCTTACGTTTGAAGATTTTGAAAAGCTGGAAGCACCGCTGCCGGTGGTGCTCAAAAAATTTACCATGCTCCACCAGGGCCTGGTCCTAGTCACCGGGCCGACCGGCTCCGGCAAATCCACGACGCTGGCGGCGATGATCGATTACGCGAACCGAAATCGCAAAGACCACATCATCACCCTGGAAGACCCGATTGAATTCGTCCATGAAAGCAAAAGTTGCCTGGTAAATCATCGGGAAGTCGGCGTCCACACCAAATCATTTTCCGCGGGCCTTCGCGGCGCGTTGCGCGAAGACCCGGACCTCATCCTCGTCGGTGAAATGCGCGACCTGGAAACCATCGAGCTGGCCATCACGGCTGCCGCCACCGGCCACCTGGTCTTCGGCACCTTGCACACCCAAAGCGCCTCCAAAACGGTTGACCGCATCATTGACGTCTTTCCGGCCGACCAGCAAAACAAAATCCGCCAGACGCTTTCCGAGGCGTTGAAAGGCATTGTGGCGCAAACCTTGTTCAAGCGCACGGACAAGAAAGGGCGTATCGCGGCGTTTGAAATTTTGGTCTTCAACACCGCCGTCGCCAATCTCGTGCGGGAAGGCAAAACACACCAGCTTCCGGGCATGATTCAAGTCGGCAAGAAAATCGGCAACCAACCGATGGATGATCATATCATGGAGCACGTGCGCATGAAACGCATTTCGCCGGAAGACGCTTACGAAAAGTCGTTAGACCGGAAAAAATTCCGCTCCCTGCTCACCCATCCGCCGGAAGACGACGACGCTTGATTTATGCGACGCCCTGAATTGGATCAAGTGCTGACGACGATGCTGGCTTCACAGGCCGAGATCTCCGATCTTTTGTTCACGGTGGATCGCCCGCTCCAGGTCGAGGCTTACGGTGAACTCAAACCGGTGGCCATCGACCCGCCCATCGAAAAGCTGACTCCGTTTCAAACCGAAACCATCGCGCTGAACATCATTGGCGACAATCTTTGGCAGATTGAAGACCTGTTGCGCCACGGGTCGTGCGACGCTTCCTACGCGCTTTCCGACAAGGCCCGCTTCCGTGTCAACGTCTTCGCGCAACGTGGAAATTATTCCATCGTCTGCCGCCAGTTGAATGCGACCATCCCCACGTTGGATCAGTTGAAGTTTCCGGAGATTTTCAAGGAAATCCCGAAGGAAAAAACCGGCCTGGTGCTGGTCACCGGCGCCACCGGTTCCGGCAAATCCACCACCCTGGCCGCTATCCTGAACGAAATTAACGGATCCAAACCCGTCCACATTGTCACCTTGGAAGACCCCGTTGAATATGTCCATACGCACAACCACGCGACTTTCAATCAGCGGGAATTGGGCATCGATTTTGATTCTTACGTCAACGGTCTGCGCGCCGCGCTGCGCCAGGCACCCAAGGTCATTCTCGTCGGCGAAATGCGCGACCAGGACACGGTGAAGATCGCCTTGAGCGCGGCGGAAACCGGCCACCTGGTCCTCAGCACCCTGCATACGATCAATGCCGGCGAAACGGTCAACCGCATTCTGGGCATGTTTGAGCCCGATGAGCAGGAACAAATCCGCGTGCGCCTGGCGGACTCGTTGCGCTGGGTGGTCAGCCAGCGGCTGGTGCCCAAAGTCGGCGGCGCGGGGCGCTTTGCCTTGATCGAACTCATGGGCTCGAATCTCCGCACCCAGGAGGCCATCCGGCTGGGTGAAAGCGAAGGCAAAACCTTTTACGAAATTATCGAGTCCAGTTATCCCTTCGGCTGGCGGACGTTCGACCATGCCTGCATGGAAGCGTTCGAACAAGGCACCATCACGGAAGACACCGCCCTGCTCTACTGCACCAAACGCAGCGTCATTTCCCGCGCCATTGACAACATCAAAAAATCGCGCGGCGAAATGACCACCACCAGCGGCTCCTTGCGCATGAAAACGACATCCTCGGGGGGTGGTGCCGCGCCGCCCGTCCTCAAAATCAAGTAATTATGAACGGCTCATTCGATTTCGTCAGCACCGAGGACAAACCGGCCTTGATCGCCTTTTCCACGCCCGAATGGCTGGAGACCGCGAAGACCGCGTTGCAGGAGCTGGGCTACAAGGTCCATACCGCCGCCACGCACAGCGATTTTCTCGTGCGCTTCGGCCAGGCGCATTATCAGGTGGTCGTGGTCGAGGAACTGTTCGGCGCGAACACCATTGACGAAAATCTCACGCTCAAGGCGCTGCAAGCCATGCCCGTCAACCAGCGCCGCCATGCCACGATCATTTTGCTCGGCGATTCGTTCCAGACCTTCACGCCCATGGAAGCCTTCCGGCACAGCGTCCACGCCGTCATCAGCAGTTCCGAAATGTTTTTGCTCAAGCAACTGGTGGAAAAGGCCGTGGCCGACAACGAACTGTTCCTGCACAGCTTCCGCGAAGTCCAGACCCGCGTCTTTACCAGCGGCAATCGCTTGTAATCCCCCGCCTCCCTCCCAAAGTAGGACAGTGCGTCCCGCCTGTCTCCCTTCGGAGTTGGTTGTTGAATGTTGAGAGTCGGGTGCTAGCTCGCGACGGAAGACGGAGTCAACCACTGCTTTCGGAGGGGCGAGTTACACGAGCCCCCATATTTCAGAGGCATTTTTACAGAGGAATTTGGGATCTGCCTTCGCTCAGAAGCTTCGGCAAGACAGACAGGGCAGTATAAAACAATTCCTTTGTCCCCATTCCTTTGTCACATCTGGCATGGGGCTTTTTATCATTTCATGGAGCAGCGCTTTACGCGAGCCCGCCGCGTGGCGGCTCCGCCGCTTTACGCGGCCTGACCCTCAACCCTCAACCCTCAACCTTCAACCTCCCGTGTCCAGCTGACTTCTGACTCCCAACCCCGGTTTGTTCATCACGCGAGTGTAAATCTGGGTTGAAAAACGAAAACGGGTCACCCATTAGCGTGAGCGGTCAAGAGCGAAAATAGATTTCCGTCAGCCAGCCTTTTTTTTCCTAAAAGCTGTCTTTGTTTTTTCGGGCCGTTGCGGGCGGCATCCAAGGTGCAATTC
>Ga0265323_10000809_pt1 | contig 16798 bp, 14 predicted proteins | sample 41225metaG_FD_193580 | JGI IMG/M metagenome (GOLD analysis project Ga0265323, IMG submission 193580) | Rhizosphere microbial communities from Carex aquatilis grown in University of Washington, Seatle, WA, United States - 4-12-25 metaG | ecosystem: Host-associated > Plants > Roots > Rhizosphere...
CAGGTCTCGACTGCAGACAACAACAGCTATTCGAACTCCTTAAGTTATGGATGGTATTATGACGGAACTCTTGCTGCAACCACTTCATCATACAGCAAGAATCTCAATTTCTTCTCTAGCGGCATGCACAACCTGACTTTCGTCGCGACTGACCGTTACGAGAGTTCGAATAATTTCACTTGGGTCATCAATGTCACGAACGTAATCAGGCCGCCCATATATTATAATAATAGCCTTGAGAACCTTACAGTCCCAGGTTCAGGATTCATCCCTGAATATCTGACTTACAGCGACGGCAGGGCAAGATTCTACAATCCTGACGATGATCCATTGAATCTAGGATACAATACAGACAATACATCGACTTTGCTGTTCTCTTCGACCGCATGCGCCTACGCAAACTTCTCGTTCGAATACAATAGGCTTAATGTCGAGGCGTTCGATATAGGCGAATGTCTCGTCATATTCACCGCTACAAATCCTCTTAACAGCAGCCTTCACGTATCTTCGCAGATGGTGAGCATCAACATCACTAATATCAGCATGTCAGCGACCATGCCTATTGAAGTCCCTATAAGTGTCGCTAGTGGAGGTACTTCGAGCAGCAGGCCTACACCTATCCCTCTGCCTCAGGAAGTGCAGGTCCCAAGACCTCTGCAGATAGTGACTCCTAAACTTGTCACGACATATCAGAATGCCACGATAAAAGTGCCTGTGATAATAAACAATACATGGAATGATACCCTTATAGGAATAACTCTTGAAGCGGCGACGAACGCGGAGAATGTCTCATTATATATCGACAGGATATATATCCCTAAGCTTGATAAGGGAGAATCCGTCGAGACGACGCTTTACGTCAAGAATTATAAGAGCGAAGGGCATTATGAGATAAGCATCCGAGCAAATGTGACGCTGCCTCAATACAGCGATACAGCCACCATATATATCAATTCTGCGGAGATGAATTCCGAGGGCGAAGAGCTTCAGAGCAGGATATCTTTTGCAAGGGATCTTCTGAGCAGCAATCCTGAATGCCAGGAACTTACTGAACTTCTGCTTCAGGCGAAGAAGGAGCTTGCAAACAATAATTATCCGGGCACTGCAAAGATAGTCGACAACGTGATAAACGGATGCAAATATCTCGTCAACAATGCAAAGAAGAATGTCGAGAAGCCCAGCGGACAATTCATAAAGACTTTCGAATGGAACAGCGCATACAATGATTACGCCATAATAGGCCTATTCTCCGTGCTGTTCATGATATCATTATATTACATCCTCAAGAGAGAAAAGCCTGAAGATAATATCTAGATTACGACATAAACATAATATAGATGACGATACGGAAAATGTATGACAAAAGATCCCTATAGAAATTTTCAATAATATTTCCTGATTATTTTTTCTTGATGGAAAGTGTCTTGAACAGCGCGTATAGGCTTGAATATAGCTTCTTCTTGTCGGACATCTGGAGCTTATGATAGAGTTCCAATGCCTTATAATATTTGAGCATCGCAAGATCGCTGTGCCCGTTGTCCATGTTGAAATAGGATTCTTCAATCAATTCATACACTCTTGAGGCCTCTGCATCATTCACGACGACAAGCGGAAGGCTTCCGGATGAAGAATCAGGGTCATCAGCAGGCTTGGAGGAAATCACGGATTTGTCCTTCGAAGCGCCTTTTTTTCCTGATGCGTTTTTTCCTGCTGAGGCTTTATCTGGCGCGATTCCCGAATGCGTATCTAACAGTTCATGCAGCGACCTCTTATGCAATGCCTCATCAAGCTTTCTGAATATTTCATCAAGCGAAGGATAATGTCTTGACTTATCCGCAGAATCCATCGACTTGTATATCTTGATGGCCGAGGAATAGACATCCTGCGCTGAATCGAGATTATCCGAGGATATAAGATCGTCTGCGCGCCGCAAGAGCTTCTCGAAAGGTAATGAAGTCGCCATGGTTTTAGCGTGATCAAAATCAGGGATATGTTCTAAAGGCGAGGCAAACATCACATTCTTTTCAGGATTTACAGAATTCGGAGCATCTGCGAAAGGAATATCAGAGATATTGCCAGCCAAAGAGGTCTCTGAAGAGGATTTTTGCATCTTTGAGAGATGTGGTTTCTGCTCATCTTTTGGGTTCTTGACGTGATCCTTAACATTTCCTACGGCATCCTTGTTATCCTTATCATCTCTTCTTTCAATCTTTTGCTGCGTCTTTTGAACAGTTGGAGAATTCTTCAGTTCAAGAACCACTCCTGGGCGGAACAGCATGTTCTCGTCGTCAGCATCAGTATGGTCTATTTTTTGGCCTGTTCTTGAATTGTCAGGAAGGATATCTTCTGACATACTATCCTTCTCATCTTTCCCGTAATTACTGTTTTTTTCATCAGCATCACCCTTTCGGAAATCATATATGTTGCTGAAGGGTTCATCGGAAGAATCAATCATAGGCGCGGAATCTTTCATAGGCGCAGGATTCTTAGAAGAATCCTTAGATTCCTTGAAAGGAGTATCTTTGATGGCTTTGATGGAAATATCTTTATTAGTGAAATCTTTATCGGAATTGTCTTTGGAAGTTTTGGAGACTTGTGCATTCGGCAATGACGATACAGCAGAAGATTGCTTGGCGGCAGAAGAAGATTTCATGGCAGTAGAAGATTTCGCGAAAGCAGAAGATCTTTTCGGCATCGGATCCTGTATCTTCAGGTATAATCCATTTATCCTTGAATATAATGACTGTTTATTTATATCATCAAGGGATTCGTAAGACCTTAAAGTCTGCGCATAGATGATCTTTGCATCCTCAATAAGTCCTGAATCTATCAATGACGATATCTGGTCCATCGATTTGATGACATCATCCGCATCGGCTATATCGACTGACGAGGCAGCATCAGATGATGGGATGGCAGTCGAGGATGGGACATTTGAAGAGGAGCGCATCATATCCTGAAGCTTTGAATATATCTTCGACACTTCATCCTTTACAGACTCCTTGTCTGCATGCTCCAACTTATCATATGAACCCATCAATTCCACATATGAAGATTTTGCCATATCCAGATCCGCATTGCGTATATGCGCCTGCACATTGTCGACCATCGACCTTATCGCCTCTACGCCTGCATCATTGACGGGATTCCTGTGCTTGAACTTGAATATCTTCTTCACGATCCCTGAATCCATTATAGGAGCTTTCGGAGATTTCTCATCATATACTATATCATCCACTATACTCAAGAATTCGTTCAGAAAAGAATTTATGGCTGCTGCATCAAGGATGCTCTCCTCAAGATATTCGCTCTCTGAAAGCCTCAACAGGAAATCATCTATGCGTTCCTTGACCTTCGGCTTTATGAATATCTTGTTCAATTCCTGCGATAATTCCTCATATGTGAATTCGTAATCCAGCTTCAGGTATTCAAGAAAGAATTTGCGGACAAAGGAATACAGTTCATCCTGCGTTATGGAATTTCCAGCGATATAACGTTTAGTCCTCTCGAGGTAAGACTTCTTCAGAAGCAATTTCCTATCTACCTCAGACACCTCTTTCTCCATGATATATGCCTGAATATGGGAATATATAAAGCTTACGCTTTGATGAAAAGTCTGCTGTCTTGATAAATCAATGAATAAATAAAAGCAACAACCTCTAATAAAGGCAAAATATATAAATACCTGAAGTTAAGGTCAGATTAATCAGATGCTGCAAATTAATTTGCAGATTAATCGGATACTGATGAAGAAAAGAGGTATTCGTTTAGCAGGCTCGCATAGAATGGTCTATCGAGTGTTCACAAAGAAATGTTGAGACATTTCTTGTGCACAAAATGCGTACATGCATTTTGTTGCAACCGAGTTCATTGTAACAACATTATGCATCCAATGGCTCGCTGGCTGCTAAACAAATAGTAAAAGAGGAGTTGAGTAGTGGTGGGCGTAATAGATACAGATTCTTATAGTAAAGGCAGTCCTAACAAAGAACTAGATTTGACTGTAAAGCATTACCATAAGCAGTTCGCCGAAGTCAAGGCTGAACTTGGGAAAGTGATTGTAGGACAGCAGGATATAGTCGATGCGATGATTCTCGCGCTTGTATGCAATGGCCACGTGCTTGTCGAAGGTGTTCCAGGAATCGCTAAGACACTTATCGTAAAGACTCTTGCGAGCGTCACGAATTCACAATTCTCAAGGATACAGTTCACGCCAGACCTTCTGCCTACAGATATCATCGGTATAACGACTTATGAAGAAGGCAGGGGATTCTATTCTGTAAAAGGCCCTATATTTGCGAACTTCGTTTTAGCGGATGAGATAAATAGGGCTCCGCCTAAAGTGCAGTCGGCGCTTTTAGAGGCTATGCAGGAGAGGCAGGTGACTATAGGCAAGGAATCATTCGCTCTGCCTAACCCATTCTTTGTGATGGCGACGCAGAACCCTATCGAAAGCCTCGGGACATACAAGCTTCCTGAAGCGCAGATAGACAGGTTCATGTTTAAATTGCAGATGAAATATCCAAGTCCTGAAGAGGAATTATTGATAATGCATCAGAACAGCACTTTGAAGAGGTTCGAAGAATTCAATGTGAATACAGTATTCACGACTGAACAGATTCTCCTAGCGCAGCAGGATGTCAAGAAGATATATATGGACAAGAGGGTCGAGAGATATATTGTAGGGCTTGTAGAGGCGACGAGGAATCCTGAAAAATATAATGTGACTACAGGAAAATATATAGATTATGGTACAAGCCCAAGATCGACCATAGCATTATTCATCGCATCAAAGGCGTATGCCCTTCTTAACGGCAAATCATTCGTGACGCCTATGCATGTGAAAAGCATAGCGCATAATGTCTTAAGGCATAGGATACTCTTGAATTATGAAGGACAGGCTGATGAGATATCGACGGACAAGATAATCGACGAGATACTCCGGAAAGTTCCTGTGCCATAAAGTTCATAGAACTATAGAGATTTTGCGTCCATGATGTGTAAATGCGCAATAGTTTATGGCGACAATACTTAAAGCATTCATTCTGAAAAAATTACGAAAATATTATCAAAATGGCCATTAAAAAAATAAACGCTGAACTGATTCCAAGAATTCGGAAATTGGATGTATACGCAAGACAGTCTGCATTAAGCCAGTTCATAGAAGGAAACTGGACTACGACATTCAAGGGCCAAGGGATGGAGTTCGCAGGCTACAGGGCATATTCTCCTGGAGACGATGCAAGCATGATAGACTGGAAGGCATCCCTTAGGAGCAAGTCTCTTCTGGTAAAGGAATATGAGCAGGAGAAGAGCGTCAATGTATATTTTCTCCTGGATGTAAGCAACAGCATGCTTTTCGCTTCCGCAAAGAAGCTTAAGGCGGAATACGGCGCAGAACTCGTCTCGTCGATGTCTTATGCCATACTGCGCTCAGGAGACGGTGTGGGGCTCTCGATGTTTACGGATAGGCCGATAACAAGGCTTAATATAAATATGGGACGCAAGATGCACAGGCTCATAGTCAACGACCTGAGCAATGTGAATAATTATGGCGGAAAATTCAGTTTCGAGAATACTGCGCGCATGATGATGAGCATCCTTAAGAGCAATGCCGTGATAATCATAATATCTGATTTCATCGGACTCGGCCCTGAATGGTACAAATATCTCAGGATGCTGAATACGCGCTTTGAGATAATAGGCATAATGATACGCGACCCAAGGGATAGGGAGCTTCCCCGTGATGCGGGACAATACTTCCTTGAAGACCCGTTCAATGGTGAGAAACTTTATATTGACGCGGCGCAGTATGCAGATGCATACAAGAAATATGCAGAGGCAGAAGAGGCAGAGATAGCGAAACATTTCAAGTCGACAAATTCAGACTTCCTTAAGATAATAACAGGCAAGGACTATAATACTGAACTGATAAAATTTTTCAAGAAGAGATCTCTGACGCACAGGGTATGAACAGTTGATTAGAGGCTATGATTGAATGTGCGGCAGCCGGACAATCGAAAGGTGCATCATGTATTTTTCATTCGAACATCCAATATATCTATGGTACCTTCTAAGCATACCTCTACTGATAGTTACGCATTATGCATTCCTCAAGTATACCAGAAGACGCGCCATGCGCTTTGCGAACTTTCAGGCGCTAAAGCGCGTGACTGACGAGAAGGTCGTGACGAAGAATCATCCTATACTCATCCTTAGAGGATGCATATTACTGTCGCTTATACTTGCGATTGCGGGGACTACATTATGGTATAAGGGCCTATCGAGCGACAATGATTTCGTGATAGCGATAGACACAAGTTCCTCGATGACTGCTCAAGATTTCAAGCCTACACGAATCGATGCCGCAAAAAGTTATGTCAATACATTCATAGACAATATAAATCCTGGAGCAAGTGTAGGCGTAGTGAGTTTTGCGGGAGCATCATTCATAGAGCAATTGCCGAGCACGGACAAGTCAGAGATCAAGAATACTGTCAACAATATAGGCGCGGCGGACGTGGGCGGAACAGACATCGCCGGAGCCATAGTCACTTCATCGAACCTGCTATTATCGTCGAATAAGGAAAAGATCATAGTCCTCATAACTGATGGAAGCAATACTGTAAGTTTCTTCAACAGGGACCCTGTAGATGAAGGGATAGCATATGCGAAGAGGAACAATATAATAATATATACTATAGGGATAGGCACGAACAGCGGACCTATAGGATACTTGCCGGAATATTATAATATCAGTTCAGTATATGATGAGACATCGCTTCAGAAGATAGCGAACGAGACCAGCGGAAAATATTTCTATGCAGGAAACAACCAGGAACTGGACTCCACATATAAAGAGATACTGTCGAACACGCAGGAAGCATACATACCTATAAGATTCTCTTCAAGCCTTGCTGTCGCCGCATTGATACTCATATTCATCGAATGGGGCCTTGCCAGCACGAGATACAGGAGCGTGCCATAGGTTAAACGAGTTAAAAGATTTCCATTCAACATAGCATCTTTAATTATAGCTTATCTCTAAAATCTTTTTATCTTCCAACACCTTCTTATTCTCTAGAATCTTTGTCTTTCCTTGTTCAAGAGTATTATGGCTGAGATGACGCTTGCCGATCTTTCTGGCATATTTATCAAGCCTGCGGATATATTGTTTCTTCAGATCATCTTCATGATGATTCGTCCCTAGCATGCTTTTTTCATTATAGGATAAATTCATCACAAGTCTTCCCAGAGGATGATGCCATCGTTCAACAAATATTGCAGGGATGAAGGCTGAAAACATACCTCCTATATAAATCAATCCAGGATACTGCGAACTGATCTCGCAAAGACTTATACCGCATGCTATCAAGACGGCAGATGCAGCATAAGTTGTCATTGTAGACGCTAAAAATGCTGCATTTTCAGCCTTGGATAATCTTTTATCCATTGAGGTTGAATCAAAAACATTAAGATGAGAATCGACTAATCTGCGCTCAACGCTCCTTTGAAGCGATGATGCATAATCCTGCGATATGGCAAGCAATCTATCATCCATATAATCCATATCCTTCAGATATCCTGTGTTTCTGACATCGATGTATGGAAAGATCTTCCTGTCGATAGAATCAGGGGAATAACGTCCGAAGGCGCCATTGCACATCGCATCTGAAAGATCATTCTTGACGTGAGATTTGACCTCGAGCTCGATACTATCTATCAATCTCTCAATGGCAGAAGGCAACATGCATTAACGCTTGATATCATAATTTAAAAATGTTATTGTAAAAGATTGCTTCATCCTAGATCGAAGAGAAGGAATTCCGATTTCTCTTTCGCAAGCAGCCCTATATGCGATTCATCCTCTATAGATACGCCGTCGCCTTTCACAAGTATCATGTCCTGCACGTGCAGTTCCCCAGATATCACTTGTATCCATGCGCCGCGACCGCTCTGGATATTGTATGAAAGCCTGTGATCCTTCTCAAGGATTGAAGAATATACCTTCACATCCTGATTTATCTTAAGGGACGCGCCATCATCCGAAACTATCAAGTATAAGGAATTCTTCCTGAGTTTCTCTGGAAAATTCTTCTCAGCATAGCTTGGCTTAAGACCATTCTTTTCTGGAGTGATCCATACCTGCAGCAGGTGCACGGGTTTTGATGAACGGTTATATTCGCTGTGTTCAACGCCTGTTCCTGCAGTCATCACCTGCACATCGCCGCGCCTGATCTTCGAAGCTGTACCCGTGCTGTCTGTATGCGTCAATTCACCGTCTATGATATAAGTTATTATCTCCATATCCTTGTGAGGATGAGTATCAAATCCTTCATTCGGGACCACTATATCCTCATTGATTACGCGCAAGGACCGGAAAGATACATGCTTAGGATCATAATACGCGCTGAAAGAGAATGTGTGGTAAGTACTGAGCCATCCATAATCGAAGTGGCCCCTGTCCAAAGATTTGCGTATGATGAACATCCAATGAAGGAAGACTGGAACGTTTATAAGATGTATGAAAGATGAGGGACGAAGAAAGGATATTTAAAATAAATTTATAAAAGAACAAATGCTTGTAAAGATATGTTGGAATATCTAGCATTATTGCCTTTGGTACATTTTGTAATAATCTTGATAATATCAAAAATTAATAGGAACATTGATCTCTTGTTCAATATATATGCGATAATATATCTGGATTGGTTATTTGTTCCGTTCAATTATCTGATTTCTCTTTCAGTGGATTTTTCATGGTCAGTGTTTTTCATATTGATAATCATTTCATCAATCATCACAATATTTTTGCACAAGAAATGGCACACTCACAATGATGGTTCAAGACAATCCAATTATCTAATAGATAAGAGAGGACTTACATCTGAAGGATGGACGCATTTCATATTCATGATAACACAGGCATCACTGGTTTTGACAGTGTTGATTTCTACACCACGATCCCTTAATTATATTTATATGATGCTATGTCTGCTCGCTTATATCATAGGATATTTATTAATAGTGAAATTTGTCAGAAAAGTTAAATTGAACAGCAAGGCAGAGATGCCATTCCTTGTTATAGGAATCATCGTGGCACTGACAAGAATAATTCTATATTTTCTGATTTAGAATGTCGCACAGAAATTAAGATCAAAGCCTCTGGCGAGAGTTGCACTCGCGATCTTCTGATTACAAGTCAGACGCAGTAGCTACTGTGCTACAGAGGCGTAATATAATAGAATAAGATTCGAGGACAATTTAAAAAGGTTATTTTTTACTCCCATTCGTAATTGCATTCCTTGCAATAATATTTGTATGTGTTATGCACGAACTCTTCAACGACTCTGTCGCTGTCGCATATGGGGCATTTCATGGCATCTTATTGTCAGATGGAGTTTAAAAATATTGTTCTCTTAGAAAAGTTTTTAAAGTTCCAGAATAAAAGTATGGGTATGATATCGCGCAAACAGGAATTACTGTCGAGGTCAGACCTTTCAAGGATGTATCCTGAATATAACTCCATGCCTTATCGCGAGAAGATGAAGCTTGAAGACCATAATGAAAGTTATGCAAGAAGTTTTCGTAGATGTGCAGAGATGACTTTTGCCGTCCTTGGAACGTTAAGCGCAACAATCGCATATATCTTTTCTGAAGATTGGCGCAAATATCTGAATCCTAGTCTAGAGAATTATGGCGTCGTCGTGCTGTTTGGAGGAGCAATAGGGTATTATGCAGGACGCTGGCTAGGGACAATATTATATGAATCATCGAACAATGAAGGATATATACGAAGATTCTGGGATAAAGGACGCATCACGCAGAAAGGAAGTATAGACGACAAAGTAGCATAGTCCATATTATATATGATGCTGGACCTATCATTCCTCCGTAAGATTTATATATTAGTGCGGCTTGCATTATATCATATCCGATATATCTTAGCCGATATAGTATATCTTTTATTGAAGTATGAGGTTTAACGCGCTATGCTCAAGAATCATCTGAAGATAATCGTCATGAACAAGCTCAAGGACAAGAGCATGTCAGGCTATGACCTGATCAAGGACATACATAATTCTACAGGCTCATGGAAGCCAAGCTTCGGCTCGATGTATCCTCTGCTTAAGGAACTGCACGAGAAAAAGCTTGTAAACGTCAAGAATATGGATCGGAAAAAGATATATTCCTTGACGGCAAAAGGGAATAAAGTCTTGGCTGAAGCGCTGGGCGCCAGCAAGAACATAATGGATGTGATGATTAGAGAGTTCAAGGTGATGGAATGCATGTGCACTCCTAAAGAGCGCAGGCATATGCAGTCTATGGTCGATGAAATAAGAAACAATCGCGTGCCTTTCGGGAATCTGACGAGCGAGATACATGAATTGCAGGACTTGATGATGGAACTGCATTCCAACAGGAAGGTCGAGACCCGCGAAAAAGATATAAAGGCAATATTAAATGACACTATAATAAAACTTAAAAAGATATGATTTTATAGTATATAGAATGATTTATCGAGGAATATCATAAAATGGCAAATGCAAGAAAACCTATCATTGAATTGAGGGATGTATGGAAGGTCTATCAGATAGGAGACGTGAAAGTCGAGGCATTGAAAGGTCTTGACTGGAAAGTCTATCCTGGAGAATTTGTCGCCATACAAGGACCGTCAGGCTCGGGCAAGAGCACGGCGATGAACATGGTCGGATGCCTCGACATACCCAGCAAGGGGCACATATTCCTTGACGGACAGGACATCTCGCACCTTTCAGAATCTGAACTTGCGCAGGTCCGTGGCAAGAAGATAGGTTTCATATTCCAGAAATTCAACCTGATAAACACTTTGAGCGCTGCAGAGAATGTCATGCTCCCATTGATGTTCCTAGACGTTCCGGAATCGCAGCGCAAGGAGATAGCGAATAAGATGCTATCCATGGTCGAATTGACTAACAGGATGGAGCATAAGCCTAATGAACTGTCCGGCGGGCAGCAGCAGAGAGTCGCGATAGCAAGAGCTCTTGCAGTCAATCCTGACATAATACTTGCTGATGAACCCACTGGAAATCTTGACAGCAAGTCAGGCGCGATGGTCATGAGCTTTCTTGAGAAGCTTCATGAACAGGGAAAGACGATAGTCATGGTGACCCATGATGACAGACTTGCGCAGTATGCTGAAAGGATTGCAGTACTCAAGGACGGCGAGATTGTCGAGAATATAACGCATACGACAAGGCATGGCAAATCATTCAAGTCGGCAGATAAGACAGATAAATGAGATGACATAATCAGATATGAATAGTAAAATATAGTATAATAATACAATAAAAAAATGTCATAATCAAAATATATAGGTGATAAAATGAAAAACAACATGATTTGGATTTTTGGACTGTTCATTGTAGCGATGATGGTCCCAAGCGTTCTTGCTGAAGCAAGCTTAAGTGTGACAGTAAGCAAGTATGACCCATACCCTGCAACTCCTGGGCAGACGGTCAAAGTATGGCTCTTAGTGCAGAACAATGGGGATCAGGACGCGAAGAATGTCAATGTAGAATTCGTGCCGCAGGCGCCATTCACATTATATAATGATGATGCGATAAAGACCATCCCTATACTCGGGGCGCAGAAGGATTACCTTGTGGACTTCAACCTTAAAGTCGCTGACAATGCAGTTGAAGGAGACAATAACCTGAAGATCCGATACGGATTTGACTTGGCATCTACACAGGAAAAGAATCTCGACATATTCATACAGGCAAAAGATGCTACAGTAAGCATCGAGAGCGTGCAGATGAACCCTGAAGAGATAAGTCCTGGAAGTGACGGCACACTTACTATCACTGTAAAGAACAATGCACAAAGCACAATGACTGACTTGAGCATGAAACTGCAATTGCAGGCGATCATAGGAGGTACATTAGTGGATCTTCCATTCGCGCCTATAGATTCAGGGACGGAAAGGAGGATATATACGCTCGAATCCGGTCAGAGCACAGAATTCACTTATGACTTAAGGGCATATCCTGATGCTGTATCGAAAGTCTACAAGATACCTTTCACACTGTCATATTATGATACGCTCGGGAATCAGAAGAACACCACGGACTTCGTCGGCGTGACTGTCAATGGATTGCCTGACATATCGATAATAATCGACAAGACGGACATCTATAAGGGAACGACTACAGGGACTGTGGATTTCAAAGTCATAAACAAGGGCGTAAGCGACGTAAAATTCCTGAATGTGATATTGCAGAAGAGCAGCGATTTCGACCTATTATCCACTTCTGACACTACATATGTAGGAAACCTGGTATCGGACGATTATCAGACTGCAGAATATCAGATAGACGTAAAATCCAAGAGCGACAAGCTGACATTGCCTGTAATGTTGCAGTATAGGGATTCAAACAACAAATATTATGAGAAGAACTACAATGTAGAACTGGACCTGGTAGATTCGAGCAAATTGAATCCTAAGAGCGGCGTAGGCGGAAGTTCATGGGTCATTATAATAATCATACTGCTCATAATAGGCGGCATCTGGTATTATTTCCGAAGAAAGAACAAGAAGAACAAGAAAGGGCAGTTCTACCAGTAGATAGTTAAGGAAAAATATTTTTTATATTTTCTTTTTAGTCTTTATCAACAAAATATTTTCAATAATAATCAATATTTGTTTAGCAGGCTCGCACAGAATATTTAGTTGAATTTTAAACCGAGTTCATTGTAGTCGCAATTGTATATCTCAGAACTCGCCAGCTCAAAGAAATTTCATTTACGAAATTTCTTGAGCAAAAAATGCGTACATGCATTTTTTTGCTGCTAAACATTATAGGAAAGGAGATTATATGTTCACGGACTATTTCAAGCTTGCATGGGAGAACATCACCCATAGGAGGCTCAGGTCGCTGCTTACAATCATAGGTATAGTCATCGGAATAGCCGCTGTCGTCGCGCTCGTAAGCCTTGGACAGGGCGTGAAGAAAGTCATCACTGATGAATTCGTCAAGATAGGAACAGACAAGATATTCATATTCCCTGCAGGAGGATTCAGTTCAGGACCTCCTGGAAGCGCTACAGGGATAAATCCATTGACAGAACACGATATAGAGATAATCCGCCGGTCAAAAGGCGTCAATCAGGCGTCAGGAGTCCTGCTCAAGCCAGCAAAGATAACTTATGACAAGAATGTATATTTCTCTCAAGTCTTGGGCGTACCGCTCGATGATTCCAAAAAATTATGGGATGAGGCATATGATTTCAAGTATGCAAAAGGCAGGTCCCTGAAATCCGGAGACAAGTACAAGGTAGATATAGGACACGATGTCGCAAACAGCAAGGTATTCGGAAAGAATGTGAATGTAGGCGATAGGATAAACATCGACGGAGTGGATTTCCAGGTCGTCGGAGAACTTGAATCCATAGGGGATCCAGGAATTGACGGCGGGATATTGATGCCGCAGGATACTGCAACGACATTGTTCAATGTGAACCATCCTCCCTTAGGCAAGGAAGAGTCAGAGATTCTGGTGAGAGTGAATACGGGAGAGGATCCTACGCTCGTCGCTGAAAACATAAAGAAGGACTTGAGGAGGAGCAGGAATGTGAAAGAAGGGGAGGAAGACTTCTCTGTTCAGACGACAACACAGCTTCTTGCATCATTCGACATCATACTCAATGCATTGCTCGCGATAGTCATAGGCATCGCAGCGATATCACTATTTGTAGGCGGCGTAGGGATAATGAACACGATGTATACTGCAGTCTTGCAGAGAACGAATGAGATAGGCGTAATGAAAGCTATAGGAGCTAAGAATTCAGACATACTGCAGATATTCTTGATAGAATCAGGGATGCTTGGACTTATAGGAGGGGCTGTAGGAATAATCATAGGTATGGGCTTGAGCGCTCTTGTCGCTTTCATCGGAAGAGCAGCTCTCAATTCGACGCTGCTCTACGCATATTTCCCATGGTATCTTATCGTAGGCGCATTGCTTTTCGCTTTCGTCGTCGGAGCTTTATCAGGCATACTGCCTGCATTGCAGGCTTCAAGACAGAATCCAGTGGATGCGCTAAGGTATGAATAATCACCTTGATTGATACATGTAAAAAATATGAAGACATAAAGGAGACAATGAAAAAACATGCTGCTTGATTACCTTAAACTGGCCATTGAAAATATCATGCATAGAAAACTTAGGGCATGGCTCACGATACTTGGCATAGTCGTAGGAATAGCCGCTGTCGTCGCGCTCGTAAGCCTCGGGCAGGGATTGCAATATACAGTCAATCAGCAGTTCTCGAAGATAGGCGCAGACAAGGTGACTATACAGGCGAAAGGCTCTCAAGGCGCGCCGGGGACAGATACAGGAAACACGATGCTGACGAAAGCGGATTATGATGTCGTAAAGAAAAGCCAGGGTGTTGACGGCGCTGTGCAGGTTCTTTTGAGAACGGGCAAAGTGGAATTCAATAAGAAGGTAAAATATCTTTCGGTAAGAGGATTGCCTGTAGATGATACAAGCAGGATATATATAGAGACAGGGGTCTATGATGTGGATCAAGGGAGATTTCTGAAATCAGGGGACAAGAACAAGATAGTCATAGGACCTGAACTCGCAAAATCCACGACATTCGGCAAGCCAATAGGAATAAACAGCAAGATCAGCATTAATGGAAAAGAATTCACAGTCATAGGAATATTCAAGACAGGAGGAAATCCAGGGATATCAAGCGCTATAGTCATGACTCTAGATGATGAAAGGACACTGTTTGCTGCTCCTGATGAAGTCAGCATGATAGAAGTCAAAGTCAAGGATGCAAACGATCTTGACAAGACCATAGAGAACATAAAGAAAGATCTGCGAAGGCACAGGAACGTCAAGGAAGGTCAGGAAGACTTCACAGTACAGTCGACAAAACAGTATATAGAATCATTTCTTGTAGTATTCGATGTCATAACGGTTTTACTTGTAGGACTTGCATCGATATCACTTCTCGTCGGAGCGATTGGAATCGCGAACACGATGTATACGGCTGTACTTGAGAGGAATCGCGAGATAGGCGTCATGAAAGCGATTGGAGCGAAGAATTCAGACATACTCACAATATTTTTGATAGAATCAGCACTTATCGGCCTTATAGGAGGAATAATAGGAATGCTGCTTGGAGTATTGATAAGCAAGGGCGCAGAGATTGCGATAGGGCAATTTTTGGGTCCAGGATTCTTCATGGTATTCCTTCCATGGTGGCTTCTATTAGGAGCTGCAGGATTTGCATTGATTGTAGGGACGCTATCAGGATTATTGCCGGCAAAACAGGCTGCAGACATGAATCCAGTGGAAGCGCTGAGGGGATAAGTATAGAGAGCATATAGAGATTATAATCAAGCCTAGCCATAAAAATTATAAACCCATCGCATCATGTATAGTGCATGAAACACTCTAAACATGAAAAGGATGCTAAATCCGTAAGTTCTTCCAAAACATCATTCTATGATAAAAGGAAGCTGCTTCTTGAAGCCATACCATTTGCGTTCGTGATAATCACTTTCATCATCGCAATCGTAGTCTATCCGCTTCTTCCACCGAAAATCCCTGTGCATTGGGATGCTAAGGGAGTCGCTAACGGCTTTAGCGGAAGTGCAGGGATATTCATCATACCTATAGTGCTTGCAGTCATAATGATACTATTATTCTTCTTGCCTTTGATGGAAGTCTACCGCGAGAACATGCTCAAGATATACAATTACTATTATGCATTCAAGATATTCTTCGCAGTGTTCTTCACGGTGCTTTTCATAGCGACTATATTGCCGAATTTCGGATACGATATAAATGTCGCATTGGTAGTAATCGCGATGATAGGGATAATGTTCATATGGCTCGGGATGACGCTTCCAAGACTTAAAAGGAATTTCATGTTCGGCATACGCACAGGATGGACTCTAAGCAGCGACTATGTATGGGAGAAGACACACAAGATAGGAGGAATACTGTTCATAATCGTAGGGATATTGACGCTGATATCGCTGTTGATACTCAAGCTTGAGATGATATTTTTCGTATTCATAGCGATGGTCATAGGCACAAGCCTGTTCTTGGTATTCTATTCATATTACCTGTATAAGAAGAACGGAAAGAAAGATTAGACATTGCCATCCTTAAGGTGAACAACCATAGATATTATAATTCAGAAAATGCGGAGATAACAAGAGAGCATTTTCAATCTATTGATAAAATGATGTTGTGAAAGGATTGGCAATGATTGTTATCGAATTCATGCGGCAATCGTGCTCGAAAGAAAGATTTATAAAAATCAGGATATGATAGACCACATCAAAATAACAAAAACTTGCTGCTCGAGGCTATCCTCAGGCTAAAGCCCGAGGTATTATGCCTCTCGCTAATCGCAAGTTTTTGGGATTGAAAATTTCGACCTGAAGGTCAGAGTATTAAACTCTGAAAAATTTCTGTCGAAATTTTCAATAATTGTTTAAGGTGTCATTATGGGACTCTCTGGATGGACATGGAATATATTCGGGATAGTAATAGCTGCAATATCAGGAGCAGTATACCTATTCGTCCCAAGGAACGGAAGTCCAAATGCCGCCATGGGATTATTCTTCTTTATAGGAATAATATTCATCGTGATAGGAGTTACAAAATTATTCTTCAACAAGAAAGATGAAAAGGACATGATGAATGCATTCAAGCAGTCAGAGAAAGTTACAGAACAGAAGACACTTGAGATGCCAATAGCCGAAGAGAGGCAGAACAGGGTCGAAGCA
>Ga0265323_10000810_pt1 | contig 16787 bp, 9 predicted proteins | sample 41225metaG_FD_193580 | JGI IMG/M metagenome (GOLD analysis project Ga0265323, IMG submission 193580) | Rhizosphere microbial communities from Carex aquatilis grown in University of Washington, Seatle, WA, United States - 4-12-25 metaG | ecosystem: Host-associated > Plants > Roots > Rhizosphere >...
CTGCCCTCGGAGCCGCCGCAGCCGCTGGTAGGTAGCCCTGGTTTGTGGTGAAGACCTATCCATAGCCTCTACTGATTCTCCAGGACTTAGGCGCCGCTCAGGCCTCGAAGTGCGAAAGTCGGGTTAACCGCCCCCTCACGGTCACGGCTCGGAACGGTGCCCCGAGCGTAAGCGAGCGGTTTCGAAATAGAACCGGATCTTGCGGTCGCGGTGCTAGCGCGCTACGCGGAGGCGAAAACTGCCGGTCAGCGGCTTGGCCTGGGTGAGGCGGATGTCGTCACCGGTTACGTCGCGGCCGGTGGATGCGATGGCGCTGCTGAGGGACAGGGTGACGCCGGTAGCGGCGGCGGCGGCGTGGGTGTGCAGCGGGGCTCCGCTCGCTAGCGCAACCAGGCTGTCCGATTTGCCGCCCCATAGCCGCACCCAGTGGATATCGCGCCGGGAGGAGTTGAACGTGGCGTCCTGGCTGGCGATGGAGCCTTCGGGGCTGCCGATGTGGCCGGCGGGGTACTCGGTCCAGAAGCCGTCGCTGAACCAGGACATGCGATCGGCGGTGGCGGGGAGCACGAAGTTCAGGCCGGCTTCCCGCGCGGTGGCGTCGGCGGCTTGCCAGGCGAGCGACCAGGAGACATCGGCCTGGGCGTCGGGGCCGATGGTGAGCGTGTCGATGAGTTGGGCCTTCAACTCGCCGGAGCCGGCGAGGTACACATCGGAGGTCACCAGGAGGCGGGCGCTCGCGCCATCCATCATGGCCTTGACTGCGGTGTTGCGCAACTGCGGCGGCTGGGTGCTGGAGATGGCAGCAGGGGCGCGCCGGCCGCCTGGGCCGACACGGTCGGAGCCGGGAAGCGATTCACCCAGGTTGAGGATGGGGCCGGCGAGGACGATATCGGCGTCGCCGGCGCGCCAGGAGACGATCTGGCCGGTGCTCTTGTCGAGGACCAGGCGGGTACCGGCGGCCTGCACCTCGACGGTCTGAGCGGTTTCGGAGAGGCGCACGGGGCCATTGGGAGGCAAGGCGGGGAGCGCCGGCGGGCCCTGGTAACCCTTCACATGCAGGCGGGCGGCATAGACGCTGCGGCCATCGGGGTGGATGAACTCGAGGCGCAGCGTGTCCATGCCGGCGGTGGCGGGGAACGCGGCATCCACGGTGGAGCGCGGCTTGGCGGCGATGTGCTGCTCGCCGTGGGCCAGATCCCTGACGCCGGCCAGCGCCTGCCAGCGGCAGGTGAGTTCGGAGAGGTCGGTGAAGGAGTAACGGTTCTGCAGCGGCACGACGAACTGGCCGTCCACCGGGGCGATTTCGCGGGCGGCGGTGGTGACGGGGCTATAGACCATCTTGAGGTTCCAGTAGCGATTCGGCTTGATCTGGCGATCGGCCGTTACGGCTCCGCCCCCGCCGGAGAGGCGCACGCCGGTCACTTTGTCGATGCCCCGCGCGCCGGGACTGGGGATGTTCCAGCGCTCGGGGAACCGGTCGGCCAGATTCTGTTCCTGCCATTCCCAGATGAAGGCGCCGGAGATGCCATCGGAGCCCCAGATGGGCTCCCAGTTGGCGGCCAGGATCCTGCCCCAGGGGTCTTCGATGCCGCCGATTTCGGTGTAGATGGCGGGGACCTTGGCGCGGTTGGGGCTGTCGATCATGGCCTTGATCTGGGGGACGGGAGGATAGTGGTAATCGTCAAAATCGGACTTGGGATTGGGGCCCAGGCCCTGCTGCGAGATCAAGGCGAGGCGCGTGGAGTCGTTGGCCTTCATGTAGTCGAACACGGCCTGGGCATTGGGGCCGTAGCCGCTCTCGTTGCCGCAACTCCAGACGATCACGCTGGGGCGGTTCTTGTCGCGGGCCAGGGTTTCCCTGGCGCGGAACAGGAAGGCCCACTGGCGGGTAAGGTCCTTCAACTCGGGCGCCACCCAGCAGAAGGGCACCTCATCGAGGATGTACAGTCCGGCCTCGTCGGCCAGTTCCAGGAAGCGGGCGGCGTGGTTGTAGTGGCTGGTGCGGACGGCGTTGACATTGGCGGATTTCAAAAGCGCGATGTCGGTCTTCCAGGCCTTCTCGTCCAGGGCGTGGCCCAGATTCAGGAACTCCTCGTGGCGGTTGACGCCGGTGAGTTTGACGGGCACACCGTTGACCAGCAGCACGCCGGCCTTGAGTTCCACCTTGCGGAAGCCGATGCGGTCCTGGACGCGCTCGACGGTGCGCTTACCGTCCGAGAGGCTGTAGAAGACGTAGTAGAGGTTGGGCTTCTCGGCGCTCCAGAGCCTGGGGGCGGCGACGGGGGCGGTGAGGACCACGGTAGCGAAGCCATCGGAGGCGATCTGGCCGGACTGGCTCATCGGCGGAGCGGCAACCTTGGCGCCGCCCGCGGTATAAAGATCGCCGGCGAGCGTGAAGTGGGCGCCAGAGGGGCCGGCGACGCGCACCGTCGAAGTGAGCGTGGCGTCCTTGTATTGGGCGTCGAGAGCGGTCACCACGGTGACATCGTCCACGTGCAGGGGCGGCAGGGCGAGCAGGTAGTTCTCGCGGTAGATGCCGCCCAGGCACCAGAAGTCGCCTTTGTCGAGACTGCCGGAGGAGGTCTTCTTATACACGCGGAGGGCCATGAGGTTGCGCTGGCCGGGCTTGATGGCGGCCGTTACGTCGATATCGAAGGCGGTGAAGCCGCTCTCATGGTAGCCGGCGCGCTGGCCGTTGACGAAGACCTCGGCGCCGTCGTAAACGCCGTCGAAATGCCAGATCACGCGCTGCCCGGCGAAGGAGGCGGGGACAGGGACCCAGCGGCGATACAGGCCGATATCGTCGGACTGGACCTTGTCACGTTCCTGGTAAGTGGGAATGGAGAAGCCCTCGACCTCCCAATTGGCGGGGACGGGGATGTCCTTCCAGCCGGCATCGGCGGCAGCGGGGGTGGCGAACTCGGGGATGGGCGCCTCGGGCGGCAGCTCACCCCTGACGGCGGGGCTGACGCCGTGATCGAGTTTGAAGCGCCAGGTGCCGGTCATGGGGAGGACCGCGGGATTGGCGGCGCGCAAGCGGTCGACGGGAACCGGCGCACGGCCCACAACGGGGACAGAGGCCGCCAGGGCGCAGGAAGAGAGAGCGAGTAAGCAGGGGATGAGAGAGCGTCGAATCATGCAAACCTCAGAGTGAGCGCGAGCAAACGCACGGAATCCCATTCAGTATAAGCCATGCCGGTTATTTGGCCCGGCCAGGATAGCGCTGGGCCAACATGCGCACCTGGTACAGACTTCCATGCGTGGTGATGTATAGCGTCTTCCCGTCCCTGCCTGCGAAGGCGAGGTTGGTGGCCTGAGTGCCGACGGAAATGACTCCCAGCGGCACACCCTGCGGATTGAACACCTCCACTCCGTCATGACTGATGGCGTAGAGATCTCCCTGGCTGTCGAGCGCGAGGCCGTCGATTCCGGAATCGACCACCCCTTGCGGGTTCTTCCGGACCCCCTTCAGCCTGACGGCGTTTCCGCGGCTGCCGAGCGTGCCGTCGGGGTGCACATCGAAAGCCAGGATGTACTCGGAACGGGAGTCGGCAACATAGAGGGTCTTTTCGTCGCGGCTGAGCAGAATCCCATTGGGACTTTCGAGGTTGTCAGTGGCCAGGAGGACCTCGCCGGACGGCTTGACGTAATAGACCGCATGGGGGCGGTCCGGCCCTTCTCCCGGATCGGTGAAGTAGATCCCGCCGTTGTTCGCCATGGTGAGGTCGTTGGGCGCGGTGAAGGGCTTGCCGCGATACGAATCGGCAATGAACCGGGCTTCGGCGGGAGGGTAGACGATGGCGATGCCAATCCTCCCAGGACCGGCACGGCGGGCCGCGAAGACACGGCCGCGGCGGTCCACGGCCAGGGCCGGGAGGCGCCAGCGCTCGCCGTTTCTGTCATCGGTTCGCCGGGCATCGAACAGCACGGTGATTTGGCCGGCGGCGTCCACGCGGTAGATCCGGTTGTCGGAAGGCTCGGTGAAATACAGGCTGCCGTCCGGCGCGGCGACGGGGCCTTCGGCGCTGTTCAAGCCGGACTTCACCAGGATGACGGGCGTTCCGCCAGAGACGATGCCAGGGATGTCCGGCGTGGTGAGCGCAGTTTGGCCGGATACCTCCGAGGCTGCCAGGACCGGCAAGAGAACCAGGCAGGCGTTCCATCTGAACATGCTGACAGTCTCCCATATGCAGTGGACAGCCCGGGATGGCTGACCAGAGGCAGGCGTGGGCCAGGATTTCAACTTGCGGCGGGCTTCAGATCTCCACTGTTTCGATGAGGCCCGGGTCGTCGGTTCCGAGGCGGTGCCGGGCGTCGGCGGCGCGGGCGATGTAGGCGGGCTGGCGGCGCGCGGCATCGAGCGTGGGTAGACCCTTCTGGGCGCGTTGACGCTCAATGATCCGCCAGCCGGTCGAATCCAGGGCCACGGGGTCGCGCGAGGCGATGAGGCCGCGAAACGGCCAGGACCAGTGGGGCATGAACGAGGGTCCGCCTTCGCACTGCGGCGCGAGGGCGTCGCAGAGATGCAGCCGGACCTTGCGGCGGATGGGCGGCAGCATGTTCACGTCGGCCACGTACGGGTCGCCTGCGTTGGAGTGATACTTGTTCGGGTTGTGAATGGCGCCGAAGAAGTTCTTCAGGGCCATGGTGACGCCGGCGATGCCGTGGTCCTTGAGGACCGGCAGATTGACGATGGCGTCGCAGGTGCGAGTGAGGGTGGTGGAGAGGAGACTGGCGGCTTCGCCAAAAGTGGCGAGGTCGCCTTCGTAGCCGGCCTGGTCGTTGCCGATATAGCGGACGCGGCCGGCGCGGGTGGACGGGTGGAAGCCGGCGCTTTCGAGATCGGAATCGAGGCGGTCCCAAACGACCAGGTCGCCGGGGCGGATGCCAGCCTGCTGGAGGCGCTCACAGACGGCTTCGACAAGCAGGGGGCTGGTGGAAGCCGAGCCGCGACCGGCCAGGCAGTTCACTTTCAGGCCGACGACTTCGCCGGGGCGGGCGACCATTTTCCACGCCGCCAGGGGCGAATCGGCGTCGAACACCGATTGCACGGCGCGGTCGAGCAGGCCGAGGAGGCGGGCGGAATCGATGGGGCCGGCGGGGTCGCGGGCGATGACGACCCTGGATTTGGCCTGGGCGGCGAGGGGCGGCGCGAGCGCGCCGGCGAGGCAGGCACGCAGCAGACCGCGGCGGGTGGTGCCGGGTTTGGATTCCGTCCGCAACATTCGCCCCCGACGGTGGATACTGGCGATTCCGATTCCGTTATAGCACCTGGCGGGGAGGTCAGTGCTGGATGGGAATCACCACCGGGCCGGGGGGCGAAGAGTTGATCGTCGATGGCGATGAGACGCCGTTCATGGTGATGGAGATGGGGTACACGCCTGCCGGCATCGACGCAAAATTCTGGGGAACGGTGAAGTTGACTTGAAATTCTCCAACCGCCACCAGCGCGGCGGCACTGGCCTGAACCGTAATGGTGCCGATGGTCACCGTGACGCCGCTTACCGGGGTAGTTGAAATCACCGAGCCGGCGGGCGATGCGGCCAACCCGGTGGCGTAAAGTTGCACGACATCGCCGGGGACGGCATTGCGGAAGGCGGCGCTAATCGCCGGATCGCCGGCAAACTTGCCATCCAGGAAGACGGCGGCGGCGTAATTGGTCCCGTTCACGGTCACCGGGAAAATGCCGGGCGAGTTGGCGGCGGCGGCAGCAGTGAGGGTATTGCTCGCCTGGCCGCTGGTAATTACCTGTACGGAGGCCGTGCCGGCGATCCCGGAGGGAACCTGGAAACTTACCTGCGCGGGGCTGATGTAATAAACGGCGGCAGGCTGGCCGTTGACGTTCACCTGCACGCCGCTCAAGTTAGTGGGCAGGCCATTTCCCAGGCCGGTGAAATCGGACGCGCTCCAGATGCGCGTCGTGGTGCCGAGGCCGGTGCCCTTTACCTGCGCCCAGGATCCGGGCACCAGCCCGCCGGCAAGATAGGTGGCGCCATTGGCCAGGGTACCGCTTTGCAGGACCGGCGCCAGGCCTGGTGCGATCCTGGCGACAAAGCCGTGGTAGCAGCAGCCGGTGTCGCTGGAGGCGGTCTGGAATGCGCCGGGCGTGGTGATGAGGCCCGAGCCGACGTGATTGCCGGCAAGATAAATGTCGCCGGCGGCATCGACTGCCAGCCCGGCTGGCGATGCGGTGTGGAGGCCGGAGGAGCCGATGAGAGTGGCGAAGAGCAGCCTGGCGCCCAAGGGGTCAAGCTCGGCGAGCAGCACCTGCTGAGCTCCGCCGATTGAGACTGGCTCGACCGGATTGACGGTTGGGAAACTGGTGCCGGCCTGTCCGGTGAAATAGACGTTGCCGCTCCCATCCAACTGGATGGAACCGGTCTCGTACACGGCGTCGGTGCCATCCGATTTGCTGCTTCCCACGAAGGTGGACCACACAATGGAACTGGCGGAGGGATTCAGCCTGGTCACGTGGGCCGCCGAGCAGGTACCGCCAGCCGGCCCGCAGACGGTTCCATAGGCGCCGGCGGTCACGGGGAAATCCGGCGAATTGGTATATCCCACGACATAGGCGTAGCCTGCGCTATCGATGGCGATCCCGCTGAGATAGTCATTCAAAGCCGCGGTGTGGCCGCCGAGGTACGTGGCGTAGGAGAGCGACACACCACCGGCCGAAGTTACCGGACTGAACTTAGCCACGAAGCCGCGGAAGGCCTGCACATGGACACCGGCGCTGTCCAGAGGAGCGCCGACAGGTTGAACCACGCCGGCGGTGGTCGGCAGCCGGCCGGCCTCGGTTTCGCCAATCAGATAGAAACTGCCGGTGCCATCCACGGCGATCCCGGTGGCCCAGGTCTCGCCGCCGGCCCCGATCGGGCCGCCCACGGGAATCCCGTTCAAGTCGCCGAAGAGGGTGGAATAGAGGAGTTGAGAGCCGGTGGGATCGAACGCGGCAACGAAGGCGTATTGGGGCGATCCCCCGCTGGTCCGGTTTCCACCGATTACCGCGCCGCTGGTGGTGGGGAAGCAGGCCTGGAAGGCGAAGCCGGTGGAGCAGGACTCCTCCTCGTTGCCGGCGATGTAGGCGCGGCCGGCGCTATCGACGGCGATGGCGGTAGAGTATGCCCACGCCCCGTAGCCGCCGAGAAATGTCGAGTAGACCAGGGCGGTTCCGGTGGGATTCAGCTTGGTGACGAATGCGGACGTGTCGGCGTAGTTGCAGTTCGATGCCGCCGAGGAGGCCCCGGTGTTGTTGGCAATCGGGGAGCAGACCGTCTGGTAGGCCCCGGAGGTTATGGGGAAATCGACCGAGTTCGTCTGGCCGGTCACGTAGGCATTGCCGCTGGAGTCCACGGCAATGGCGTAGGCGCGGTCGGAGCCGTTGCCGCCCAGATAGGTGGAATAGACCAGGGAAGTGCCATCCGGGCTGAATTTCGACACAAAGGCGGAGGGCCATTGCCCCGGAGGAACGCCCGTCACCTTCACCGGAGGCGCGCTCTGATACGGGTGCTGAACGGGGAAGTCGATGGAGTTGGTGTAGCCCGTCACATAGGCACTGCCGGCGCTGTCGGCGGCGATAGCTTGCGAAGTTCCGACCTGGAGGGAACCGGGACCGGTGGTAAGGCCGATGTGATCGGTGCTGCTGCCGGCCAGATAAGTGGCATAGCTGAGGATGGGATCGACGATCAATTCCCGGGAATGGTCATAGCCGCCAACCCGGAAGCGGACCTGGTTCCCGGCCACGGCGAACGACCCATCGACGCCGGTCCTCCTGTCTCCGTTCATCTGGTAGATCACCGGGCGCTTGAAGGTGACCGGGCCGCGCGGGACACTGAGGACCAGATTGCCCTCGGCGTCAAGGCTGGCGCGGGCACCCTCGATCCGCCAGGCGATGCGACCGGGATCGGCACCGGGGGCGACAACGAAATCGTACTCCAACTGGCGCTGATTCCCGTAAAAGATCAGATCCACGCCGGGATAAATGCGGGGATACTTGACCTTCCCATAGGTGGGGATGCCGGAGCGCCAGTTCTTGGGGTCGTTGCCGATGAAGTAACTCACCACGCCGGGCTGGGGAGCCAGGCCCACTGCGCCAGCGCTGGGGGATACCCCAACCAGACTCATGCGGAGGGTGTCGACGGATGCGGCTTGCGGCGGCTGTTGCCGCTCCAGATTCACGACAACCGCGCCGGGAGACAGGAAGACGGCATAGCCGGAGCCGCGCGAGAGGAACTGAACCGCAGAGTCCGACTGCCCCTGGTTCGGCTCGAAGCTCAAGGGCACGCTCAGGAGGCGGGCTTCGGAGCGACTGGTGGACGGGGCAGGCGCCCCTGGACCGGCCGGCCGGGATGCCGCGGAGGCTCGCGGCCAAACCAGGCCCGCGGAGAGCGCGGCGATCGCGAGCGCCGTTGCTACGGGAAGCGCACAGGCACGGAGCGCAGTCGAAGACCGCGGGCTTGTCGTACTCATTTGGTCTCTGTGTGGTTTCAGCATGAGGTGGGATGTGGCGCGCCAGGATTGCCGTCCTGGCATCCAGGCCACCCTCAAGGATAACTCCAACCATCCTCAGCGGGCCTGGCTTGGCGGCGGCGCCAGATCAGGGCTGGCGCTCTTTGGCGCGGAGGAGGCCGCCGGTCACGAATTTGTTCATGATGTTGCGGAAGCGGGTACGGCTGATCTGGTGATCGGCCAGGAGGCGGCCGTTGTAAATCAGCGCAAAGACGGCGTAGGGGGTAGGCGCATTCTGGGCGTCGCTCCACGACTCGAGATCGACCACCCTGGGCCTGATGCCGTACTCGGTCTCCGCGGCCTGGATGATCTCATCGGCGAACCTGGCGATGTGGGGACACTGACTGGAGCGGATGATGGTGAGGCCGCGGCTATACTGCGCGAGTTTCTCATCCCAACCTGTCTTGAAGGCCGGGCTGACGGCGCCGGCATCGAACTTCCGGGCCAGCAACTGATAGTCTGGCAGGGCGGCATCGACGGGCTCGAAACCGTTCGCCAGGAACAGGCTGCGGCCGGCCATCCAGGCGCCGTCGCGGACCATGACGGCGGCACCGGACATGCCGGCCTGGCGGGCATCGTCCAGGCAGGCTTCGATCAACAGCCGCCCCCAGCCCTTCTTCTGATACTGCTTGTGGAAGATCCAGATGCAGTGTATGAACATGAAGCCGCCGGCCTGGACGCCACGCCATGCGAACTCGCCCGGAAGGTACTCGATGTAACCGGCCGGTTGACCTTCCGGGGCAAGGAGCACCCTGGCCTGCAGACCGAACCGGGCATTGGCCAGCAGCCAGCACTGCTTCTGACGGCGGCCGGGATGGGCGGGGTTTTTGATCCCGCAGCAGGGGAGCGTATCGAAGCTGGCGGAATCGATATCGATCAGGCGGGGCGCGCGACTCACGGGAGACCGGCCCTTGTTCCGGTCAGCTCCAGTGTAGCCCCCGGCGGCGGCTTCAGGCTTTGCCCGGCTTGCGGAAACTGAGCGCATACAGATCGCCGCTCCACAGGGTGTCGAGGCGCACTTCTTCCATCTCCGGCGGCAGCAGATCCACCGGCGCCTGAATCGTGCGCGGCCGGTTTCCATAGAAGGCCCGTGCCACGAAGGTATTCTCGTGGCGTTTGGCGAATTCCTCGGTCTCGTCCACCACCACCAGGCGGGTGCCGGGACCGGCAACGCGGATCATCTCGCGCAGCGCGGCCGCCGGATCGGTGAAGAAGTTGATACCGCCCATGTGAAACACGCAATCGAAATAGTCGTCCTGGTATGGCAGGTGCTCGGCAAGGCCCTGGCAAAGCTCGGCAGCGAGTTGCAGGCGCCTGGCGCGCCGGCGGCAGCGAGTCAGCATGCCCCAGGACAGATCCAAGCCATGGAATTGCAGGTCGCTTCCGAGATAGGGCCAATTGGCGCCGGTGCCGGCCGACACCTCCAGGAAGCGGGCCGAGGGACGCAGTTCCAGCAGCTTGAGGTAGGCGCGACGCCGGGTTTCGTCGGCGCCGCTCTTCAGCCAGGCAAAGAGCCGGGTGGAGACGTCGTAGAACGGCGCGACACGGTCATACAGCCCTTGATAACGGGTATTGGGGCCATCGACTGCGCCGGGCATGGCGAAGACGGGAAGGCCGTCGCGGAGCGGATACAGGGCATCCGTGCGGGGGTTTCGCAGGCCACCGCTCTCGCTGGTGAGCAGGCCGCGGTCGAGTGGGTCGCGGTAGAGGCTGGTGTACTCCATTCAGTGCAGAGGGTACCATGCCGGTTCAGCGGCCGGCAACTTCGAACCAGGCGGGCCGCTCGGGGCGGCTGTCGCCGGAGTTCAGCAGCCACTCGCCGGTTGCAGTCCGGGAGAAGCCGTTAGTGGCGTAGAGATCCGCGGCAGGCGTGTTGCGGTCCGTGGACACATATTTGCCGACGAAGCTGAGAGCGTCCTGCTCCGCGTCCATGACCAGGCGCAACATGAGGCGCTCTATCTCAAAGCCCATCGCGCGGCAACTCATGACGAACGAATCGAAGACGGCGCGATCGTCCTGCCGCTTGACGATCGCAACCACCACCAGCCCCAGCCGGCCGAAGCGGTCTTCCAGATCGGCGACATACACCCGCGACGCCGCATCCGAGAGGAACGCCTGGAGCTGAGCGCGGGAATAGCGAATGGTGGTGGTGTTGAACTGGTTGGTGCGCTGCACCAACTCGCTGACGCGGTCCAGGTCGGACGATTTCGCCAGTCCGAACCGGACGCGCAGGCCAAGGCTGGTCATCATGGCGGAGTAGTCCATGGGTGTCGCCATGGATTCGCGGCGCTGAGCCTGCTCGCGATACATGGCGGTTCGCGCCAGCGACTCGGCTGTCTGGCGGGTATTCGGGAAGGCCAGCATCATTTCCAGCGCGCGCCAGGTGAACGGGTCGAGAGCGTCGAGAGAGCGCACGAGCGGCAACTGCTGCTCGACCAGGTTTCGCTCGACGGGGTTGTCATCGACCAGCACGAAGGAGCTGAGGCCGAGATCGAGCAACTGGGCGGTCTTCTCGATGGACTGCGCCTTCAGGCCCCAGTTCAAGTGCATCAACGCAAAGTCGTCGGGCTGAAGGTGAAGTTCATTCCAGCGAATGGTGCCGGGATCGTTCTTGCTGACAGCCACCAGAAGGCAGCCGGCCAACTGGAGCCGCTTCAGGAGTTTCTGGCGATCGAGATGATGGTGGACCTCGCCTTCGGCCATCACGCCGCTCCAGAGCGTGTTGTCGAAATCCAGCAGCAGCACCTTGGTCTTGGCCAGCAGGCTGTAGGCGCGCAGTTTCTCGAGGTATTCGTCGACGAGAAACAGGGAAATATACTCCGCGTGGAGGACCGAGTCCGCGCCGATGCTCCGCGGCAACACGCTGCGGGCGCAGGAACGCAATCCGCGGCGCTGGGCGACGGCGTATTCGTCGATGAGCAGGCAGTTCCCGGTGTTGGCGACGAGTTCGGCAATCGCGGCATTCAGCCTGGCGACGAGGCGCGCGCGCGCCGGCGAGATGGGGCTGAGAAACGGCAGGCGTTTCCGGTAGCGGGTGAGCGGCACGCCGGAGACGTTGTGGATCAGGAAGGGGATTTCCGTGCGCTCGCGGACGGCGCCTATGAACTGCCGGATCTGGGCCATCAACTGCACCACGCGCTCCTCGATGGCGGCCGCGCTCAGGTGTTCGGCGTCGCGCAGGAGCGCGGGATACATGGGCAGTCCCGAATAGGATAGAAAGCTGAAGGAGGCCACATCCGCCTTGCTCTTCTCGATGGCCTCAATCACAATATCCGTCGAGATGCCGGTGCCCATGCGCGCGCTGAAGTAGTAGGAGCGCATGTCCAGCGAAACGCCGGCTTCGGCGCAACTCTCGGGCAGGAACTTGCGCACCTCCGACAACAGACAATCGCCAAAGGTAACCAAAGTAAGAGGGGTACCGGACGGGGAAACCAGCAGCGGCTCGTGCACCTGGCGCAGCAGCGCCGCGGCATGATGGCTGTCCGGGGGAAGACAGGCGAGCACGGCCTCCTCGATGCGGGGAAGGGTCTCCTGGAAATAGCGCAGGCGCAGCGGGAGATCGGCCCGATGCGGCGCATAGCGCAGCAATTCGCCGCGATAGAAACTCAGCATGAGGCCGTCGCCGGTGGCGAAGTATCGGCCGAGCAGCCGGATCAGCGGCGTCACGTAGGGCTTCTTGAGGGATTCGTTTCCTTCCGCCTGAACTCCGGCAATCTCATAGGCGGCAAGGCGGGAGGGCTCGAAAAGGACCCGGAACCATGCTTCCACCAACTCCGGCTCATTCCGCGAGAGAGCGCGGACAATGGCCGGCGCCTGGAGGAATCCCGGAGGCGGGGCGGCAGTCTGGCTCCCGGTGTTCAAAGCGGCGCCCACGCGCTCAGTCCAGCGGGCTTGCAGAGGACCCGAGTTGTCTTCAAATCAGGTGAGAGAGACCAGAACAGCAGCATATCGCCGATTCGCAGCTTCCTTCAGTTTAGCCCAAGCTTTGGAGGCTGAAGGAAATTGAGAGGGCTTCGGGCCAGAGGCGGGAAGCCTTGCCGGCGAGGCTACGATCCGCTGCGTCCACACGCCGTTCCCCACGAACGCGTCGCCCGGCTGATGGCGGATCCGGCGAGGAAGCCAATCGCGCCAGCCACGACCAGAGAGCCCGTCAGATGCCGGCGGCCAAATCTGCGCAGGCCGGTGAGTGCGTCTCCCAGGTCATGATCTTCCACGTAGTCCGCGGTGGCATCCAGCCGGTCCGCGGCACCGTTTGCGAGGTTGTCGATTGCCTCGGAGCCCTGGCGCCCCGTTTTGCGAACGCAGGAGGCAGCCGTGTGGAGCGCGCCGCCGGTCTCCTCTCGCGCCTCATCCAGTTTTTTGCCGGCGGACCGGCCCAGCTCCTGGATCGAGTCTTTGGCTTCTCTGCCAAGCTCGGATGCCGTTTCCGTAATCGTCCTTGAAGTAGTCAAGATGTTCCTCCAGCGTGCGGGAGTCGTTTTCGCGTACATGCCGCAACGGGAACTGCAGGTGCACGTTGGACGCCATTGCGATCGGGAGGTAAACCGTCGGAGTCCCCGGCGGCGGCGGGCTGAATCGGCAGACTGGCCAAACGCGTGCAGGGTGTTTTCAAGGGAGCGTTGGCTGCTATCTCACCTTACAACCCGCGTTTCAGCATGCAGGCCTGCGTCGTATATCCCGGGGGCTGGCCCTCGCGGCGGGACGCTTCGGATCGGCAGCAGTTTCCGCACCTCCGTGCAGTTTGTGCACCCGGAGCCAGAAACGAAATGCGCGATTGTGACAAGAGCGGCGTGCGGCGGTGTTTCCGGCAGGAGCGCAGTCAAAACCGGACATCGCAGTGATTGACGCGGCACGGGTTGTCAAAGCCGTTCGCAGGAGTCGTGCGGTTTGTACCGCGGGCTTGCCTGCTCCCGCCGGGCAGCCTGAGCGCAGGGAGCGACAGAAGTCGCGCCGTTTCGACCGGCCATGACCCACAATTCCCCCGCCGCCAGAGCCGCCAGGCGAGCGTTTGTCCTACAGGGCCGCTTTCGCAGATTCTTCTCGAATCTCGGCCCGGGACTGATAACCGGCGCCGCGGACGACGACCCATCCGGCATAGCGACCTACTCGGTCACCGGCGCCGCATTCGGCTACGCGCCGTTGTGGACGGCGATCCTATCCTTCCCGTTGATGGCGGCCATCCAAATCATGTGCGCCCGCCTTGGCATGGTCACCGGACTCGGGCTGGCAGTCGTGATTCGGGTGCGCTACCCAAGGTGGGTACTATGGGGTGCCTGCTCGCTGCTGGTCCTCGCCAATGTGGTCAACATCGCGGCGGACCTCGGCGGCATGGCCGACGTGAGCCAGCTTTTGACCGGTGTCAGGTCGCGGTACTGGACTCCCGTGTACGCCCTCGTGCTTGTGTGGCTGCTGTTCTGGACGAGTTATCGCACCATCGCCCGGGTGTTCAAGTGGCTGACCCTCGCTTTGTTTGCCTACGTCGCCGCTGCGTTTCTGGCGCATCCGGACTGGCTGGCCGTGGTGAGGGCAACCCTGATCCCACGGGTGCAGTGGACCGCGTCGTACTGGGCAACGCTGGTGGCTATCCTGGGGACCACCATCTCTCCATACCTCTTCTTCTGGCAGGCGGCGCAGGAAGTCGAGGAAGAAATCGCCTCGGGCAAGTCGACCGTGGCGCAGCGTGAAGGCGCGTCCCGCCGGGAACTGCGGCGCTCCCGCAACGACGTCCTCACCGGGATGTTCTTCTCGAATCTGGTCATGTACTTCATCATCCTGACGGCGGCCGCCACGCTGCACGCGCAGGGCAGAACCGCCATATCTACCGCCCGCGAGGCCGCCGAGGCGCTGCGTCCGCTGGCGGGCGCGGGCGCGTATTGGCTCTTCAGCCTGGGCTTGATCGGAGCCGGCATGCTGGGGGTTCCGGTACTGGCGGGATCGTGCGCTTACGCCATCGCGGAAGCGGCAGACTGGACGGGCTCACTGGAGGTGCACCCACCGCTGGCCCACGGATTCTATGCGGTAATCGCCATAGCGATGGGGCTCGGCCTCGGCCTGGATTACGCCGGACTGAACGCGGTCAAGATGCTGTTCTGGTCGGCGGTGCTCAACGGAGCGCTGGCGCCGCCGCTCTTGGTGCTGGTGGTGCTGCTCACCAGCAGGGCGGACGTGATGGGGGAACACCGGAACGGGCCACTGCTGCGCTGGCTTGGGTGGACCTGTGCCGTCGTGATGCTGGTTGCGACTGTGGTTATGCTCGCAACCGCATACCTGGCGTGAGGGGACGAAGCAGAATTTTGCGGAGGGGGATCACTGGAGGAAAGGGAACCGCCGCGGGAGCGGCGATGCGGGACCCCGGCTGCTTTCACCGAGGTCCCGCCCGTCATTAAGGCACTCTCTTAGAACACGTACTTGAGAGCAAACTGCGCGATGCGCGGGTCACCGGCACTCGTGATGGTCCCGAACGTCGTGCTGCTGGCAGCAGGATTCGAGATGCTCGGGTTCTTGAGCAGGGTGTGGTTGAGGACGTCGAAATACTCGGCTCTGAACTGCACGCTCGTCTCGCGAACCACGTGGAAGCTGCGAACCAGAGCGGCATGCCAGACCGTCTGGCCAGGGCCACGAAGAGAGCCCTTGACCACATTGCCGAAGCCGGTTCCAACGCCGGTATTGACCGGAACTGCGAAAGCGGCATTGTTAAGCCAGTTGACGCAGGTCTTGGCGGGGCAATCGCCCACGTTTCCGGCGTCCTTGGAGTAAGTCGGCTTGGAGAAGTCCTCCACGGCGCGATCCTGGGAGAGACCGGTCAGGGACACATCCGAGCCCATGTAGGCGGTGAGCGCATCACCGGACCGGTGCTGAATAAGTCCGGTGGTGCTCCATCCGTTCACGATGTACTTCAGGACGGAATTTCCGCCCCTCATTTTGGGGAATTCGTACACATAGGAAACGGATATGGTGTAGGGGTGATCGATGTCCGACAAGCCGCGGTCAAGCGACTTGATATCGGAAACATAGGCCGCCGCGGGAATGTTGGCCGCGCCCTGGGGATAGAGAGGATAGACATACGACGAGCCGGCATTCAGATCTTCGGTGTTCCCGACTCTGGTGGCTTTCGGCATGTCGTCGAAGGATTTCGACCAGGTGAAGTTGCCCAACACCGACAGGCCATGGGCGAACTTCTTGTCCAGGGTGGCCTGGAAGGAGTTGAAATTGGCATTGCCCTCCATGTTCGCCTCGACGATTTGGGCGAAGGGGGCCTTGCAGCCGGCGGAGGCAGTGCAGGGACCGACGACGGGAGCGTTGGCATAAACGCGACGCTGGTTGGTGCTCAATCCGGAGCCGTTATTCACGGACGGGTTGACTTCCAGGTTGACGAACTGATGGCGCGACCGGGAACCGACATAGGCCAGACGCGTCGCCAGAGTGTGGGTGAGCTGGCGTTCGAGGGTGACGTTGAAGGCGTAGGTCACGGGGATGTCGAAGTTGCCGGACGGATCGTACTCATCCACGAGGAACCCGGCCGGGAAAGACTTGTTGGACGGGAACGGCAGGGTGAAGGGGAACGGGTTTACGTTGTTGTTGTAGGGCGATCCCTTGCTGCCGCAGCCGCCGATGCAGTACGGGTTGCTGAACGGCCCGCCAGGGTTGGCACCGGGGGCAGAGCCCATCATACCCAGGTTGGCGAGGGTAACTGCGATGGTGTTGGGCACGTTGCCGGCCTGGTTGAGGTTGAAGAAGCCGGGCATGCGGTCCTGATAGAAGATGCCGCCGCCGCCGCGGATTACCGTCTTGCCATCGCCGCCCACGTCGTAGGCAAAGCCGAAACGGGGCATGAACTGGGTGTACTTGTTGTGAGCGCCGTTATCGGCAACGCCGGGGTCGCCGGTGAGCAGGAAACCCGCGGGCAGGGTGCTGAACTGGGTGGAAATGGTGTTCGAGGCATAGGCGGAGGGGACGAACTCCTGCAGGTTCCCGGCCTTGTTGTGCCACGGGGCGAAATACTCCCAGCGCACGCCATAGTTCAACTGAAGCTTCTTGCCGACCTTCCAGCTATCCTGGATGTAGACGCCGGGGAAGTGGTTGCGATCGTTCAGTTGCTCGAAGTTGCCCTGGTTGAACGAACTCAGGAAGCCCAACTGGAAATTCGCGAATGCGTTGGGATACTGGTATTGCGTGCCGCCCACGGTGTTGGTCACCGAAGCGAAGCCGAAGCCGCCGTAGGACTGGAACACGTTGGTGACGTCGAACTTGCTCATCTCCACGTGGCCGCCGAAGGCGAT
>Ga0265323_10000811_pt1 | contig 16770 bp, 18 predicted proteins | sample 41225metaG_FD_193580 | JGI IMG/M metagenome (GOLD analysis project Ga0265323, IMG submission 193580) | Rhizosphere microbial communities from Carex aquatilis grown in University of Washington, Seatle, WA, United States - 4-12-25 metaG | ecosystem: Host-associated > Plants > Roots > Rhizosphere...
AGATCACGCAGATATTGGATTAACCGAGGGCCAGCGGATCGCTGCCTAACATTATGGATAAATCCCAGAAAGACCTGCTCGTTTTCGGCTATGGTTTAGGCGTTATCGCTGCGGTCTTCGCCGTCGGTGGTGCGCTCAAGCATGGTTTTGGCCCGGCTCAGGTCGTGCTGGCTGTTTGCGCTGTGGTTTTTGTCAGCGTCACTGCCCTGCAGTGGGAAGCGCTGAAACCCGGTTACGCCGGGTGGATGAAGGTCGCGCATGCGATCGGTGGGGTTATTACGACGGTCATACTTTCTATGGTTTTCTTCTTTCTTTTTACTCCGGTTGGCATTATCCTGAAATTGTTGGGTAAGGACCATTTGGAGAGGAAGATCGACCGCCACGCCAAAACGTACTGGCATCCCCGTCCTCAGGAACAGGTTGAGAAAGAGCGTCATTTGCAGCAATTTTAAAGGATCAGATGAGCCTGGGGTTGTGTGAGTTATGGAGGTTACATTCAGAAAGGGGAAATATGTCCAAGGCATCGATAATTAGGGAGTTCTGGGTGTTCTTGAGTAAGCGCAAACGCTACTGGCTGGCGCCGATCGTGGTGATCCTGCTGTTGTTGAGCGTCCTGATTATTTTTGCACAGAGCTCGGCGGTCGCGCCGTTCATTTATACGTTGTTTTAATATGACGAAAAAGATCTGTTTTGTCCTTTTGATCGTAAGCCTGGCCGCGGTGTTGATCTGGCGGCCAACTGTTCTGGCCGTGTTGGAAGATACGCAAGTCAGTTACTTGCCCGTTGACGCGATGCCCATGGCCTTGCCGGAAGTCGCGCTCGCCCCTCTGCCGACGGCTGAAGTCTGGTTTGAACAACTGGATGAGCGGGGGGTCGCCCGCTGTTCGGCGAGTTATTTTGTCACCAGCCATGAACGTCCCCCGCCACACTGGGCGTAGTGTCCGGCCAGCGCAGAGCGGTATCATTAACCATTAACAAAATAAGGATTTAGTTATGAAAAAGGCATTATTTACTTTCGCGATTCTCGGAGTTTTTGCGACCATGGGTTTTGCGGCGACGCCGGAAACACCGGATGTAACGACCAATTCTGTCGTGGCCCCTGATAAGGCCGCAACCGATCAGCCGGTCAAGAAGCACAAGAAAGAAGAGCGCAAGCATAAAAAACCAGCCAAGAAACCAAAAAAAGCGCATAAAGCCACGGAAAAGAAAGCCGGGGAAACGGCGACGACAACCGTTGCTCCCGAAGCTCCAGCTCCGACCAAGTAAGATGTTTTTTGTCGAGCATTAAAAGGGCAGGGCCCCCAAAGGCTCTGCCCTTTTTGCTTTTCAAAGTTCCTCGAAAAAATATGCCTTGATCCGTCTGATTCCAGAGAGGTTTCCCTAGGTCATTTATATGTTGGGTGGGGCTTTGTTGTGTTGGTGCGTTTTTTTAGGAGTTGAGCAGGGTTCATGGGTTTAAAGAGGTTGCACTTGCTAAGGCGTTATCGTATTGCTAGGCTGTAGTCTATGGGAATAAGATTGTATTTAAATATAAAGCAGATCCTCTGGGTTGCCGTGGTCAGCATTATCATGCTGGAACTGATATTGTTTCTGGCGGGACAATATTTATTGTGGCAGAGGCGGGTGCACAGCACCAGTCCCGGGGCGATACCTATTGTTTGCGTGGGAGATTCCCATACTTTCGGCGTCGGCACGTCAATGTCTTATAGCTACCCGGCGCAACTGGAACAGTTGTTAAGCCTGAACAACAATGAACTTAAGTTTTCCGTTGTTAATTTAGGGATTCCGGGTTCCAGTACCAGGCGGCAGAGCCAGGAACTGGCAGCTTTTTTTAAGGCACACCAAGCCAAAATCGTTATTTTACTGACAGGTAGAAACAACAACCTTGAAATAGAGCAAGAAGTGGAGAGGCGGGATCCTTCTGTCGTAAAGGATATTCGCTACCAGTTATGTAATTCAAGAAGTTTCCGTTTCTTGAAATTCATTGTTGAGCGCCTTTTTCACCGGGATCAAAAGGATCCGGCCCCAGCCAGAACCTTTCGTTACGGAGAAAATCACGATGAATATTTGAATGCGTACTTAACGACGATCAGAGCATTGTGCCGCGAAAAGGGCGCGAAGTTGATCGTTATTAGCTATTACAACAGTACGGACGAAGTGATCAGAAGTTTTGCTCTTAGATACCGTATCCCTTATTTTGATCTTACCAGTGATTTCGAGTCCCTGTTTACTACAGAAGGTAAAGTAAGGTACATATCACCGGACAGATCGCATATGAACCGGTGGGGGTATAAGTTTTTTGCGGAACAGTTGTACCGGCGTCTATTTCTTGAGCAGGAGTATTTGGGTCTTAGGATAAATCCGCTTTTGCGGCGAATGAAGGAAGCGGATTTTTATTCGGATCCTGCAGATGTAAAGCTCATGATCAAACTGCAGGAAGAACGAATAGAGCAAAGCCGGAATTCGGATCAATATCCTTACGAATTAATTCATCTGGGCCACATTTACACGGAGATCGGTAACGATGAAGCGGCTAAAGACTTCTATGAGAAAGCCTTATTAGTCTCGGGTTATAATAATAACAATACAATCGTTTCTCCTATCATCGATTGGCATCTAAAAAGAGGAGAAAAGGGTGGGGCATTGGCAATATGCGAAGAGATATTGAGGCATAATCCTCAGAACAGCATTGCTACGCGGTATCGCTCCTTGTTATTGTCTAATCCTCAACTTCTGGACGTCAAATAGGCTATGCGCGTGGTAATTGTGATACAAATTTTTGCTTTATATGGGAAATAACCCAAGCACGATCAAAACCACTCTTCGCCAGAAATTAATCCTTATCGCATTAGGATTTTTTCTGACATTTATCATCCTTGAGGCAGGTATGCGCCTCGGCGGCTTTGTCATCAGCTCCTTACAGGAACGCCGGAACAGAATTTCTCTCCAACAAAAAGGCACCTACCGTATTATGTGTCTGGGTGAATCTACTACCGCAGGACAATATTCGTCGTATCTAGAAGAGATATTAAATAGCCATGATACAGGAATAAAGTTTAGCGTGATAGATAAAGGTCTTGCGGGGAGTACGACACCTTATATATTAAATATGCTCGAATCCGATCTTGAGGCCTATCATCCTGATATGGTCATTTCCATGATGGGGATTAATGATGAAAGCGAAAATATACCTAATGCAACAATCACCCTTAACCCAAGGGCTATACCTTTTTGGCATTCCTTGAGAGTCTATAAATTAGCCAGACTTCTGTGGCTGCATATGGTAACAAGGTATAAAGATTTAGTTTTAAGCAGATATAATAATCAACTCAAACCGCTTTCCCAACGAACTGCATCACAGCCGGCAGAGCCTTTACTCAAGCAAGCCGCAGCAGTCAACGCTAAAGAGCCTAGGGCCGATCAGGAACTAACAGAGAAATACCGGAGGGGGGGTGAGCGCTCCGAGGCGGAGACGCAGGCCAGGCAAGTCATAGCCGCCCATCCCAATAATTTTAAGGCATATGTTTGGTTGGCAAAGATTTACCAGGAGCAGGGTAAGTTCTCTGAGGGGGAGCTGTTCTTCAAGAAAGCCATAGCAGTCAACCCCAAAGATTCTGAGGCTTATGTTGAGTTGGCAAGGTTTTACGAAAGGCAGGGCAAACTCCCTAAGGCGGTGGCGTTATTTAAGCAAGCCATAGCAATCGACCCCAAAGTTCCTGGGACCTATCAGGAACTAGCAGTGATTTATTGGGAGCAGCGTAAGCTCCTTGAGGCAGAGCCCTTGTTCAAGCAAGCCATAGCAGTCGACCCCATAAATTCTGGGGCCTATGTTTGGTTGGCAAGGTTTTACAAGGATCAGGGCAAGTTCTCTGAGGTAGAACTTTACTTCAAGCAAGCCATTGCAGTCAACCCCAAAGAACCTAAGGCCTATCAGGAACTAGCAGCGATTTACCGGGAGCAGGGTAAGTTCCCCGAGGCGTTGGCGCTATTCAAGCAAGCCATTGCAGTCAACCCCAAAGAGGCGGGGATATTAAGCAGAGCAATAAAGGTATTATATACAGATATGGGCAATCCAAGGCTTGCCAGAGATTGGGATGAGAAAGCTAAGGATTCAGGGTCGAACTTTTATTTTCCCGTCGAAATCGCTAATTACCATAAGCTCAAGGCGATCTTAGATAAAAGAGGCATAGTGTATGTTTGTATGCAGTATCCTATGCGCAGCATAGAGCCTTTAAAAAGAATATTCCAAGATAATGCAGAAGGCATTATATTTTTAGACAACGAAAAAATATTTTCGGATGCTGTCAGGCAAGGAAAGTATGGAGATTATTTCCGGGATATGTTTGGCGGAGATTTCGGCCATTGCACAAACAAAGGCAACCGGCTTTTAGCTAATAATATCGCCAATGTGATATTGAAAGAGGTTTTTCACAGGTAGACCCTGCTACCATTGCCTATCCAGGTTTCTATACTGCACTGCTTCTGATACATGTTCTGCCGAGATTGTTTCTGAACCGCTTAAGTCCGCAATCGTCCTTGAGACTTTCAAAATCTTGTCGTGCGCGCGAGCGCTGAAGTTGAGCTCCATCATCGCCAGCTTCAGGAGATCGCCCTCTTCGCTTCCCAGGGAGCAGAACTTGCGGATATGCCGGTGGTTCATGCGGGCGTTGCAGAAGATTCCCGCGCCCCTGAACCGGTCCAGCTGAACTATGCGCGCCTGATCGACCCGGTCCCGGACCTGTTGGGACGTTTCCGCCGCTGGCCGGCTGTTGATCTCCTGGTAACTGACCGACGGGACGTCCAAGTGGATGTCGATGCGGTCCAACAGCGGCCCCGAGACCTTGTTAAGATATTTACGGATGGCGTTGCCGGAACAGCGGCAAGGCCGCCTGCGGTCCGTGAGATATCCGCACGGGCAGGGGTTCATGGCTGCCAAAAGTGTGAACTGGGCTGGGAAACGCAACGTCTTGGCCGCCCGCGCGACCGTGACGAACCCGTCTTCCATGGGCTGGCGGAGGCTCTCGAGCGCCTGCCGGGAAAATTCCGGAAATTCGTCGAGAAAAAGCACGCCGTGATGCGCGAGAGTGACTTCGCCAGGCCGGGGGTCCGTGCCTCCGCCGACGAGCGCCACGTGGGAGGAAGTGTGGTGGGGTGAGCGGAACGGGCGTTTCTGGATGAGTGCCGCGGCCCGCGGTCCGGGCTCAGCGACCGAGAAGATGCGGCTCACCTCGAGGGACTCCTCGCGGGTCATGGAGGGCAAAATGGTCGGGAACCGGCGTGCCAGCATGGTCTTGCCGCTGCCGGGCGGGCCGATCAACAGCGCGTTATGCCCGCCGGCCGCTGCGATCTCGAGTCCCCGTTTGGCATACGCGTGTCCTTTTACGTCCTGGAAGTCATCATCTAACGGCTGGTCCAATGCCGGGCCGGCCTGGTCCTTGTGTTCGAAAGGCGGGTAAGGTTCCGGAGACTGCAGAAAGGCCACGACTTCGTTCAGGTGCCGGAAAGGGAATACCGCAGTTCTTTTCGCGAGCGCAGCCTCCTCGGCATTGGCCCGCGGCACGATGATGCCGTCAAAGTCTCCGGGTGGCGCCGCCAGAGCTATCGGCAGGACGCCGGTCACTGTTTTGATCTGTCCGCCCAGGGACAGTTCTCCCAGGAAAACATAGCGGCGCAGCGGCGCGGCTGGGATCTTTTCCGTGGCCGCGAGGATGCCGAGCGCAATGGCCAGGTCAAAGGAGGCCCCTTCCTTTTTTGTGTCGGCCGGGGCCAGGTTGATCGTGATGCGGCCGCAAGGGAAGTCAAAATCAGAGTTCCGGATGGCGGAGCGGACGCGTTCTTTGCTTTCTTTGATGGCGTTGTCGGGGAGCCCGACAATGGTCATAGCCGGGAGACCCCGCGTTACATCGACCTCGATCGTCACGGGATAGGCTTCCAGGCCGCTGATTCCGAAGCTGAAGGTTTTGGCGAGCATAAAAAAATCCCCTGTCGTTTTTGTCCTGCAAGGGCAGGACATGGTCACAACAGGGGGCGTATCCGAGACATTGTAAAGATACCACGGCGCCAGGGTGAAATCAACCCTGAAAACAGCTCGTAATTAGCAAAGGATGTAATCGGAACGGCGTTCTTGCATTTTGCCTATTGCAGAATATAATAAAGACCACATTGTCCCTGCCAGATTATCTGGCCAATAAACTAAAACTAGTTCTATTATTTTATAATGCATGATTTTGATCTGATGGGTGCGCTTCGCCAATTGGGCCAGAACCGGATCTTTATCATAACGATCTCGGTCTGGATCATTGCCCAGGGCATTAAGATGTTCATCAATTTCCTGCGGGGCAAGAAGTTCAGCTTCCGTTGGTTCCTGGGGACCGGGGGAATGCCTTCGAGCCACGCGGCCGGGGTCGCGGCATTGGCCACGAGTTGCGGCCTGGAATATGGCTTCCAGTCCGGCATGTTCGCTTTGTCCGCGATCTTTGCCATGGTCACCATGTTCGACGCGCAAGGTGTTCGCCGTTCAACCGGGGAGCAGGCGGAGATCCTCAACAAGGTCATTGACGATATGTACTGGCACAAGCGGGTCGAGATGGGGCGGATCCGGGATTTCGTAGGCCACACACCGATCCAGGTCCTGGTGGGCTCGATACTGGGTTTCGCATTGGCGATTTTGTTCTATTGATCTAAGGAGGCGGTCGTGAGAAAGGGCATGCTGGTTTTGAATGCGATGATGTTCGTCCTGACGCTGACGGTCCTGGGATGCGGGAAGGCCGATAGCAAGGGAGTGAAAATCAATGCGTCCCCGGCGGACGGGATTTACGAGCAGGCGCAGAAGCTCGCTTCCGAAGGTAAGCTCCTCGAATCCCGGTCCGCATACGAGCAGATCATGGCGGAACATCCGGATTACAAGGACATTGAGAAAGTCCAGGACGATCTGTATGCCCTCAACATGAAAGTCCTTTTTTCGAACATCCCGACGTCCCAGACCGTAATGCACGAGGTCAAGGTCGGGGATACGCTCGGCAAGATCTCCAAACAATACAACGTGGCCATGGACCTCATCAAGGTATGCAACAACCTCAAGGGGGAGACCGTCCGCGTGGGGCAGAAGCTGCGCATTTGGACAGGAAAATTCAGTATCCTGGTCAATAAGTCGCAGAACACGCTCATGCTGAAGAGCAATGAGGATGTATTGAAGGTTTATCCGGTCTCGACCGGCGCGAACAATTCGACCCCGGTCGGTACGTTCAAGATCCTGGTCAAGCTGGAGAATCCGGTCTGGTTCAAGGCGGGAGCGGTCATCCCTCCGGAAAGCCCGGAGAACGTGCTCGGGACCCGCTGGATGGGGTTTAATCTGGAGGGTTACGGCATCCATGGTACGGTGAACCCGGACAAGATCGGGCAGCAGGTCACGGCGGGTTGCGTGCGCATGCGTAATGAGGATGTCGAGGAGCTTTACACGATCGTCCCCAAGGGTACGGTCGTGACCATAGTCGATTGACCCGGAGGCGTTTGAATTTGCCAAAAGGGTTGGGGCGTGATACACTTTCGCCCGTTTAACTGTCGGATCATTTCATTGGAGTGCTGATGAGCGCCTTAGAGTTCGAAAAACCCATTGCCGAGATCCAGAAGAAGATCGATGAGCTGCAGAAGTTGTCCAGCAAGCACTCGGACCTGTGGCCGGAGATCAAGAACCTGGAACAGAAGATCGAGATAGCCAAGGCCAAGGTCTACAAGAATATGACCGCCTGGCAGCGCATTCAGATCGCCCGCCATCCGAAACGGCCGTACACGCTGGATTATATTCGCCTCATGATGACCGATTTCGTGGAGATCCACGGCGACCGGTTCTTTGCTGACGATTTTGCCATGATCGCGGGCTTTGCGAAGATCGATGATGAGAAGGTCGTGGTGATCGGCCACCAGAAGGGACGCGACACCTCCGAAAATGTGAAGCGCAATTTCGGCTGCGCGCATCCGGAGGGATATCGCAAGGCCATCCGCAGCATGCGGCTGGCCGAGAAGTTCGGGCTCCCGGTCGTTATCTTCATCGATACTCCGGGCGCTTATCCGGGGATCGGCGCCGAGGAGCGCGGGCAGGCCCAGGCCATTGCCGAGAACCTGCGCGACATGACCGGCCTCATGACACCGATCATAGCGACCGTCATCGGCGAAGGCGGGAGCGGCGGCGCTTTGGGCGTGGGGGTCGCTGATTACATCATCATTCTTCAGAACGCATATTATTCCGTCATTTCTCCGGAAGGCTGTGCCTCGATCCTCTGGCGGAGCGCCACCAAGGCCCCGGAGGCGGCGGAAGCCCTCAAGCTCACCGGCGAGCATCTGATCAAGTTCGGCATCGTTGATGAGATCCTGCCCGAGCCTATGGGCGGTGCGCATCATGACCCTGAGTCCGTGGCCGCGGCCCTCAAGGAATCCCTCCTCAAGCAGATCAAGCGTCTCAAGGGCCTGAGCCTTAAAGAGCTCACGGACAAACGATATGACAAGTTCCGCGCGATCGGGAAGTTCACTGAGAAAAGCGCGTAATACCATCTCCGGGCCGTCGGTCCGGCCCATTAAGCTGTTCAGACATTTCCATGCTGCCTTCCCCTGCCAATATCCTCGACCTTTCCCTGGACCAGCTCACCGCCGCATTTGCGGGTTGGAACGAGCCGGCCTATCGCGCCAAACAGGTGTTCGAGTGGGTCTATCGTAAGAACGCGGTCAATTACGCGGCCATGACCACACTGTCCAAAGGCCTGCGCGCTAAATTGTCCGCTGAACTTCCTTTTCCGATCTTGAAAGAAGAAGCGCGCCGGGTCTCGACAGACGGGACGACCAAGTTCCTATGGTCGCTTGGGGATGGTCAGCGTGTCGAATCGGTCCTGATCCCCATGGAGGAGCACCAGACGCTCTGCATTTCCTCGCAGGCGGGATGCAAGTACGCCTGCCGGTTCTGTGCGAGCGGCTTGGGGGGCTGGATACGGAACTTGAGCTGTGGCGAGATCGTGGGGCAGGTGTTGCTCGCTCGCAGTATGGCCAAAAGCCCGGTGACGCACATCGTGTTCATGGGTATCGGAGAGCCGTTCGATAACTACGACAATGTGATGCGGGCCGTGAAGATCCTGAACGCGAAAGAGGGCATGAACATCGCGGCCCGCCGGATCACGATCTCGACCTGCGGGGTCATAGCGGGGATCGAGCGGCTGGCCAAGGAAGGCCTGCAGATCGAACTTTCGGTTTCGCTCCATGCCTCGAATGACGAAGTCCGCAATAAGCTCATGCCGGTGAACCGCAAGAACCCGCTCAAGGAGCTCCTGGCGGTCTGCCGGTCGTACGCCAAGACGACCGGCCGCCAGGTCACGTTCGAATATATTCTTATCAAGGACCTGACCCTAACGGAAAAAGCGGCCCAGGAACTGGGCCGGCTGGTTTCGGGTTGGCTCTGCAAGGTCAATCTGATTGCCTATAATCCAGTGCCGGAATTCCCCTATCAAGCGCCCTCAAGGAACGAGGTCTATGAGTTCAAAAGGATGCTGGAGACGCGCGGCATCCACGCGACGTTCCGCACACCCAAGGGCCGCGACATTGAAGCGGCCTGCGGGCAGCTGCGAAATACCCTGGCATGATATGAGATTGAAACTTGACTTACATGATATTTTTTCGAACGGCAACGCGATCGACGGGGCGCTCCATGAGGTCATGTCCGAGGCTATCGGGAAGCACGCGGAGTCGGTCGAGATCATCCCCGGCAAGGGGAGCGGCCAGCTGAAGAAGGCGGTCCTCCGGTTCCTGGAGAAGAATTATAAAGGGCGGTTCAGCCGGATCGAGAAGGACGACAAGAACTTCGGGCGGATCTTCGTGCACTTTAATTGGAACAAGCTTTCTGGGTAAACGGATAATCAAGCCTATGACAAAGAATGGCGAAATATCCGCTCAGAATGTCCCGCTGGCGTACCTTATCCTGACGGTCGTGACCCTGTTCGCGTTCTGGCCCAGCCTTTCGGCCGGGTTCCTGAACTGGGATGACCCGTCCATCTTTCTTAGAAACCCGCTGGTGTTCTCAACTGATCTTCACGGATTATGGCGGATCTTTCTCCAGACCGACTCTCATAATAAGACCTATATTCCTCTCACGATCCTTTCGTTCGCCTGGGAACAGAAATTGTTCGGCGTTCATCCTTTTACGTCCCATCTGATCAATTTGCTGCTGCACGTCGTTTGTTCCTGGCTGGTCTGCGTTCTGGCGTTGCGAATGGGATTATCAAGAGTGGCGGCTTTTCTGGGCGCGCTCATCTTCGCGCTGCATCCTTTGCGTGTGGAGTCCGTGGCCTGGGTCACGGAACGGAAAGATGTGCTCTTTGTCCTTTTTTACCTGGCCGCCATGCGCGCTTATTGGGACTACGCGGGCGGGCTGCGGAAGGGTCGGTACGTGATCGCGCTCTTGTGCGCCGCCGCCAGCGTCCTGGCCAAGCCCATGGCGCTGAGCCTCCCGCTGGTTCTGTTCCTGCTGGATGAGCGGGCGGGCAGGCGTTGGACAACCGCCGCGTTCTGGGACAAGGTCCCGTTCATGCTGGCCTTGTGGCCGATCGCCGGGATCACCTTCGTGATGAACCAGCATCCCCTGGCGCTGCCCGGAACGGCGTCGCTCGGCATTCTGGCCTGGTCCGCTACGTTTTACGTCGAAAAATTCTTTTGGCCAATGGGGTTATCAGCTTTTTACCTGGCCCCGGGCGCGGCGCAATTCACGGAAAGTGCGCTCCTTGTGGCCCTGCTCGGCGTGGTGTCCTGGGCCCTGCGGCGGGACCGCTGGTGGCGGTTCGCCCTTTTGTTTTATATCATCACGATGTTCTTTATGTGGAGACTGGATTATTACGACGGGCCGCGGGGCCTGGTGCACGACCGGTTCATGTATCTGCCCTCGCTGGGATTTACGCTGTGCCTGGGGGCCTGGCTCGACCAATGGCGGGCAGGCCCAAGCTTCGTGCGCTGGGGGAAGATCACCTGGTTGGGGATCGGGATCGTGACGGCACTTCTCGCCGGGTACACGTTCAACCGCTGCTTTGTCTGGCAGAACTCCTGGACGTACTGGGGAGAGGTCTTGGATAGTGCGCCAAAGAATTATTTTGCCTTGCTCAACCGCGCAGCTTATCTGGTCGAGGGCGATGCCCAGGAGATCTATGGCTGGCCCAAGCGTCTGCGACTGCTGTTGGCCCGGGACGATCTCAGGCGGGCCACGCTGATCGCGCCCAAGGATCCTGACGTTTGGCAGAATTTGGGAATTGTCCTGACCAAGCTTGGCGAAGATGCCAAAGCCGAAGAAGCTTTGAAGATGGCAGTGCATTTAGCGCCGGTCAGGGCGACGATCTACAACGACTGGGGCAATTATTACCTGCACAGAGGGGATTGGCGGAATGCCTTGCGGAATTATAACACCGCCCTGCAACTCAAGCCTTCCTATCCGGAAGCTTTGTTCAATCGCGCGCTGCTTTTCGAGTGGATGAGGAAAAACCTGCCGCCTGCCGGTTCGAAGCCGAGTCCGGAAGGAAAACTGTAAAGGCAGCGTTCCTTACTGCTGTTGCTGTGGTTGTGGCTGCGGCGACGGCTGCTGCTGCCCGCCCTGAGCTTGCTGGATCTTTCTGATAAGCTCCTGCATTTTGGGGTTGCTCATGAGCTGCTGGGTTCGCGGGTTCGACTGCATGGCCTGCGGGTTCCCTGACTTGGCAGCTTCGAGCAGCGCGGGGTCGTTCAGGAGGTTCATGATCTCCGGGTCCTGGGTGAGCGTTGCGATCTCCTTCATCAGATCCGGGTTCGCTACGATCTGGGACTGCATGGCCTTCATTTGTTGGGTATATTCAGCGGGCATGCCTTGGCCGGCGGCCTGGTCCTGGCTGGGGGGCGCATCGGACAAGCCGGCCATGTTCGGGGCGATGATGGACTGGATATTGTCTTGGCTGATCTTCACCTCACCGAGCGTCCCGTTCTGGATGATATATTGTCCCTGGTCCATGCCAACGACATGGCCGGTGATCCGCGATCCGTCTTTGAGGGTGATGACCTTATCTCCATCCGCGAAAGCTCTGGAAACAGGCAATATGGCGAGGGCAAGGAAGAGGATGGCGAATTTTTTCATGTTTTCTCCTGAATGTTTTGAGCTTTGTCTGAGCCCGGTTGCATGTTTGGCCCGGCGCAAAGCCGGGGTAAAGATGTCGCGATTGATATAGCGAGCCATGCGAAAAAAGGTGTTGTCGCAATAAGGAATTATGTTATAATCCCCACCATTCTTCAAGGATTATTTATTGTCTGACAGGATTGAAAAAAGGAGATCGGTGCAGTATGGGCAAGGTTAAACCGGAAAACGAGTGGAAATTCAAGTGCGCCAATACGGGCAAGGCGATCAAACGCCGCAAGCGTTATTACCGTAACGGCAAGTACTATATCACCAAAGCGGCGTGGGAAGCGCAGGCCAAGAAAGAGGCTGAAGAAAAGGCCAAGGCCGCGGCAGAAGCTCCTAAGGAAGCGCCCAAGGAAGAGGCCAAGGCCGCAGAAGCGCCCAAGGAAACTTCCAAGGAAGAAGCGAAGTCATAAGCTTTTCGGGTATTGATAGTGAACCCCTGGTGTTGTCAAACAATGCCGGGGGTTTTTATTTTTCGAGGATTCTCACGCCATTCGTTGATCCGAAATCCAGGTTCATTTGGCGAGGCATTCCGCGTTGCAGTGCCGGATATTCTTGGTTCGCTCAGATTCGCAAGTGTTCAGGCAGATTTGGTAGCCGGTCGGCATTGCACTGGTCGGTTTTTTGGCCCAATCCGGAAAAGCAGTATGGCACTTTTTATAACAAGCGGCATAAGCCTGTTCTGCCGCCGGCAGACACTGGTTTGAACAGCGGGCCATGTGGCGTTCCTGGATCGTGACCGGGACAGTGGAAGCGATGAAGAGCAGGATAAAGAGGACCGTCAGAGCGCGGACCAGATGTGTCGCGATCGCCTTGTGTCCATCGTTTTTGATCCGCGACGCCAGGAAAGTGGCGATTAGATAATAAACGATAAGATTCGCGAGGATGATAAGCACGCTTCCCAGTGCGTTAGGATCGGCGAAGGACCACCATCCTCCGGTGTATCCTCCGACCGGAAGGCCCACGTCGTGGAAAAGTTTTAACAAAAGACAAATATCGAAGAGGTAATAGAAGAGATACGCTTTCCCAAAGACCTCGCCGAAGGAAAGCGTCTTGAGCCCGGGCAGAAAACCAAAGAATGCCGGGGTGGAGAGAACGATCAGAAGAACGAAGATCGCGGTACTTAATTTATCGGGTTTAGGCAGTTGCATGCCCGAGGAAGAACTATGCTGGAGGTGGGACTCGAACCCACACGCCCTTGCGAACATCGGTTTTTGAGACCGACGCGTATACCATTCCGCCACTCCAGCGAGATATCAGAAGAGCTTTTATTACAATCGGTTACGGGTTTTGCTTGCCCGGTGATCATCTTACGGATAGGGCTTGGTGTCCAAAAAGTGTCTATCCGCTTGTTGAGAATATCGACCGCCCGTTTTTTGTGATTCGGCGACAGGTGCGAGTAACGTAACGTCATTTGCAGCGTTTTATGACCCAGGAGCTCCCGCACGGTATTAAGATCGACACCGCTCATCACAAGATGCGAGGCGAACGTATGCCTCAGATCGTGAAAACGGAAATCTTTTATACCAGACTTTTTTAAGGCTGTAAAGAAAGGACTTCTGATGTCTCTGAAAGGAGAGCCGTCCTTATGGCAGAACACGAACGCGCTCGTTTCGTATCTGGGGATAAAGCTCAGCGCAGAGCGCACGTTCTCGTTCATGGGGACTTCCCGCTGTTCGCCGTTCTTGGTGTCACGAAGGAACATGATTCCGCGTGGGAGATCAATATCCTGCCAGCGTAGGCCCAGGATTTCCCCTAAGCGCATGCCGGTATTGAGCGCGGTGACGACAATGGGCTTGAGCCCGCCTTGGCAATTGGACAGAAGCGCGATGATCTCTTCCTGTTCGAGAAAGCGTGTGCGGGTGTTATTCTCCCGGAGCATTTTGACTTTTTTGACCGGGTTCTCACCGGAATAGCGTCCCCACGCATGGGCTTTGTTGAACATGCATTTGAGGCAGGAGAGCAGGCGGTTGACCCTCGCCGGGCTGACCGTATGGTTGACTTTCCCGGTGATGACCTCATTGAGTTTCTGGGCTTTGAATTCTTCGACGATACGGGAGGTGATGTCGGTGAGATGTCTCCCGAAGAAATGTTTCTTGAGCAGGTTGACGTTGCACAGGTCGGATTTCCGCCAGGATTTGTTGTTGACCTTGGAGTGCAGCTCCAGATATTCTTCCGCGAAGTCCTCGAACTTGATCTTCTCGTCTTTACGCTTGTCGAGGAATTTGCCTTCGGCGATCTCGACCTTCCGCTTTTGGTAGACGGTTTCCGCAAGCGTCCGGCTGGCGCCGACCTTTTCTCTCTTGCGGTGGCCGGCCACATAATATTCGATGAAATAATTTCCCGCTCTCGGGCTGATCTTGACTGTCTCGCCGCAACGCCTGCAGACAATCTCAGGAAGTTTCTCGTCGTAGACGTTGTGCTCTTTCTTGCATTTCGAACAGTAAACGCGATTGAAAACAGCCATACGCACCTCCGTCAGACAAGGCCACCTAAAAATTTATCAACCGACATAATTCGAATGTTATCTTTCAGTACGTCAATGTTGGGCTCATTAACAAGCTGGAAAAGAAAAGGGACTTTCAGTCTGGCGCCAAAATAATTGAGCGATGTTGACGTCCCCTTATAGGAAGTTTTGACCTCAACGCAAAGCCAAGGCTTATTGTTTACCGAAAGCAGGAAATCAACCTCTCTCTTTTCTTTATCGCGAACGTAGTGAAGAACGGCGGCGTAGCCTTCTACGTCCGAAAGGTAATGGCAGAATTTGAGAAGATGAGAGGCGACCATATTTTCGAGTTTTGGTCCCGGCGCCTGAATCTCCGACCAGTCCCAAAGGTACAGCTTCGGCTCTTTCCTCAGCGAGTTTATGACGCGGTTTTGCCACGGGTAAATTCGAAAATGATAGTAAAACTTCTCAAGAATATCGACCCATAAAGCGACGGTTTTGTGAGTCGCCTGTAAATCTTCTCTCAGCGAATTCACGGAAAAGGGCGATCCGACCTTTTCCGGAAGAAGATGGACGAGAATCTGCAATGCCGAGAGATCGCGAACAGCCTCTACGTCTCGAATGTCCTCTTTAATAAGCCGGTCGACTCGTTCTTGATGCCAACGGCGTAAAGTCCGCTCTGTTTGTTTATCGACTTGTTCGGGGAAGCCTCCGAACTTCCAGAGAACGTCAAAAGTGGAAGACTTGGCGGCCGAAAATTCAATCTCTCCGCCGGGTTGGTAAGTCTTGTTTTTGACGCCGTCGAGTTCGGCCACTGACAAGGGGTGCAACCGATAGGAACGATATCGGCCCAGAAGGGAATCGCCGCCCTTGCGGTAAATGTCAAGACGCGCGCTGCCGGTTACGAGAATATGGAATTTGTCCTTATATTTGTCATATTCGCCTTTGAGCAGCGTCTTCCATTTTTTGTACTTGTGAATCTCATCAAGGATGAACAACTGCTTGTCGGCTTGCCACAGTCCTTTTAGAAGCTGTTTTCTGTCCGCTGTATAATCCCAATTCAAGTAAGCGTTGGACGCCGGGAAACTGAGTTCCGCTATGTTCTTGGCTAATGTCGTTTTACCGACTTGGCGAGGGCCGCTGATAAAGACCATCTTGTCTTTCAAGTCGTCCTGAATGGGTTTTTCGAGGTAGCGTTGGATCATTTTTAGCCCCTTTTTCAAATTCCTACTTTTTCTACCGGAGTAGAATAAAGTATACTACTTTTTCTACTTCGGTCAACGACATATTTACATTCAGCCCATGTATTTTTCTGGACGGAAAGTTGCCTCAGAAGCAACTTCCCGTACAGGATTTTACATCAGGATCACCGGTGTCCATTATGATAAATGCCAACTAAGCTGGCGTTTATCATGATAAATGCCGGATGAGTCGACGTTTATCAGCCTTGCGGGAATTCCCGGCGAATGTAAGCGCACTCCTTTTCCTTCAGCCAATCATTGACCTTCATCATATCAAATCTCAGGCACTTGCCAAGCTTTACAAAAGGGATACGTCCGCGGACTGCCCATTTGCGGACCGCGGCCTCCGTCACACCCAGATAACACGAGATGTCCTTTGTACTGTAAAAACGTTTTTCCATGTTGTCCTCTCCTTCGCTGTGCATCTACCGTTAGCAACTCTTTTCCTCGTCACCGCATAACTGATCAAAATTGACAAACTGAAACGCTTCACCCGACGGCAAAATTCGCCCGCTGATCCGGATCAGCTCGTTGCGGATGCGTTCATTCCGACAAACATAAATAACGCTGCCCTCGGTCACGTCCTCCCGGGCCGAATAGGACTTAAAAATATCCCGATACCGTCCTGGAGATTTGAGCGAACGCTCATATTCGATGAAATATGTTTTAGACGTCCCATCGGCGAGCGATCTCACAAACATGGCATCCGGGATCAACTTGTAGGAAAGGCCGAACCGCATGGGAGGCGGCAGGGCTTTGATATAAAATTCTGAATACCAAGCCTGGATATTCAACTGCAATTGGCGAAAAATGGCGCGCCGGATACGGTTCATTCCCAGCGCATGCTCGACCTCATTGACGCAAACCGGGGTAACTTTGTAGACCGGATCATTGGGAAAATATGTGTACAACTC
>Ga0265323_10000813_pt1 | contig 16740 bp, 11 predicted proteins | sample 41225metaG_FD_193580 | JGI IMG/M metagenome (GOLD analysis project Ga0265323, IMG submission 193580) | Rhizosphere microbial communities from Carex aquatilis grown in University of Washington, Seatle, WA, United States - 4-12-25 metaG | ecosystem: Host-associated > Plants > Roots > Rhizosphere...
AGACCCTGCGCATTCCCAACTCGGAGAATGAGGCCCGCTACTTCTTGCCCGTGGGCGCGACCATCGCCGTGTCCGAAGGTGATCGAGTGGAGGCCGGCGACATCGTGGCGCGTATCCCGCGTGAAACCACCAAGACCAAGGACATCACGGGCGGTTTGCCGCGGGTGGCGGAGCTGTTCGAGTCGCGCAAGCCCAAGGAGCACGCGGTCATCTCCGAGATCGACGGCGTGGTCAGCTTCGGCAAAGACACCAAGGGCAAGCGCAAGGTGGTGGTGACGCCTGACAAGGGCGAAGCCCGGGAGTACCTCATCTCCAAGAGCAAGCACCTGTCGGTGCGCGAAGGCGATCCCATGCACGCGGGTGAGCCGCTTATGGATGGGGCGGCCAACCCGCACGACATCCTGCGCGTGCTGGGCGAGAAAGCCCTGGCCAAGTACTTGGTGGACGAAGTGCAGGAGGTGTACCGGCTTCAGGGCGTCAAGATCAACGACAAGCACATCGAGACCATCGTGCGGCAGATGCTCCGTCGCGTACGCGTCATCGATGTCGGCGACACCGGTTTCTTGGTCGACGAGCACGTGGAGAAGTACATCTACGAGGAAGAGAATGATCGCGTGTCGGCACGCAACGGGCGCCCGGCCCAGGGCGAGCCGCTCTTGCTCGGCATTACCAAGGCGTCGCTCTCCACCGAGAGCTTCATCTCCGCCTCATCGTTCCAGGAGACCACCAAGGTTCTGACCGAGGCGGCGGTATGCGGCAAGGTCGACTATCTGCGCGGACTCAAAGAAAACGTCATCATGGGCCGCCTCATTCCGGCTGGCACGGGTTTGGGGGCCTACAAGCGGCTGACGCTCAAGATCGACGAGCCGGCGCCGGTTGAGGCACCGGCCGGTTCTCCGGAAGCACCTCCGGTTCCACCCACCGCGACGGGCGCAGGCGAATAGCGGTTGTGGGCCCCATGACATCCGTGAAGCCGGACCAGGGCTGTTCCCTGTGCGCCGTGGCGTGCGCCTGCACGCGGCAAGCGGGCTCGGCGATAAGTCATGAAAAAAGCGTACGGTCGTCGTTGACTTTGCGATCTCGATTCCTATAATGCACCCCTCCTCGGGCCCGGGACTGCCGGTAGGATCCTGGCCCGTGTGAGCGTGGTCTGGTTTTGGCGAGAAACGAATCAAACATGCCCACCATTAGTCAGCTTGTAAGGAATGGCCGCGATGTCATGCGGCGAAAGACGGATTCGCCTGCCCTCAAGGGCTGCCCGCAGCGACGGGGGGTCTGCGTTCGCGTTTACACCACGACTCCCAAGAAGCCGAACTCGGCGCTGCGCAAGGTCGCGCGCGTCCGGCTCACCAACGGGATGGAAGTGACGACCTATATCCCGGGCGAGGGCCACAACCTGCAGGAGCACTCGGTGGTCCTGATTCGCGGTGGTCGCGTCAAGGATTTGCCCGGTGTTCGCTATCACATCATCCGCGGAAGCCTGGATACATCGGGGGTGACCAACCGCCGCCAGGGCCGCTCAAAGTACGGAGCCAAGAGGCCCAAGTAGGGTCGCAATTGGGGTCGTCTACAGATGCCACGCAAAGGTGAAGTTCCCAAACGAAAGCTGTTGCCGGATCCGAAGTTCACGGATCAGACGCCGGACATGCGTCGCCGTATTACCAAGTTCGTCAACACCGTGATGAGCTCGGGCAAGAAATCCGTCGCTGAGGGGATCGTGTATGGGGCGTTCGATCTGGTGGCCGAGAAGGCGGGCGATGATCCAGTGAAGGTGTGGGACAAGGCAATGGCCAACGTGCAGCCCAAGATCGAGGTGAAGTCCCGCCGCGTGGGTGGCGCGACCTACCAAGTTCCAGTGGATGTGCGCCCGGATCGGGCCTTGGCCCTGGGCATGCGCTGGCTCATCCACTCGGCACGCGAGCGATCCGACGGTCGCACCATGCGCGAGAAGCTGGCCGCCGAGTTGCTGGATGCCTCGGCCAACAAAGGCGCCGCGGTCAAGAAGCGCGAAGATACGCACAAGATGGCTGAAGCGAACAAGGCGTTCGCCCACTACCGTTGGTAGGGTCAACGCCAGATGAGGAGAAAGCAGACAGTTCGTTAGCTAAGACATAAGGAAGAGAAGATTCGGGCTCGTAGGGGGTTGAAGGGGTGGGCCGAAGCGTGGTGCTTCGGGGCATCCTTCCAGCCGACCGAGTCAGTCCGGACCAGTTCTCGACCGTTCGACCCTTCAAACTGCGGACCTTGCAGTCGTTCGAAGGCCAGACAGCCTGTTGGATGATCTGCATGCGCGCGGAGGCTCAAGTTACTCGTGGTTCGGCAATTCCCCATCACTCAGACCCGGAACATCGGGATCATGGCGCATATCGATGCGGGGAAAACTACAACCACCGAGCGCATCCTATTCTACACCGGTGTCTCGCAAACCATGGGTGAAGTCCATGACGGCACCGCGGTGATGGATTGGATGGAGCAGGAGCAGGAGCGCGGCATCAGCATTACCGCGGCCGCCACAACTTGTTTTTGGCGCGAACACCGGGTCAACATTATCGATACGCCGGGCCACGTGGATTTTACCGTCGAGGTCGAGCGCTGTCTGCGCGTGCTGGATGGGGCCGTGGCGGTTTTCTGCGCCGTGGGGGGGGTGGAGGCCCAGTCGGAGACGGTGTGGCGCCAAGCCGACAAGTACCGGGTCCCGCGCATCGCCTTCATCAACAAGTGTGACCGCCGTGGCGCGGATCCGGGGCGCTGCGTGGAACAGATGCGCGCCCGAATCAAAGCCCATCCGGTGGTGACCCAGATCCCCATGGGGCTGGAAGACTCGTTCGCCGGTGTCATCGATCTGGTTACCATGCGGGCCATTGAATGGGTCGGGGACACGACCGGGGCGGCTTTCTTGGATCGTGAGATTCCCGCGTCGCTGGTCACGCCGGCCAAGGATGCGCGGGTGGGGATGATTGAGGCTTTGGGCGAAGTCGACGATGAGGTTTTCGCTCTCTACGTGGAGGGGGCCGAGATCTCGCCAGCCCGGATTCGGGCCGCCCTTCGCCGCGCCACCATTGCGGGCAAGGCTGTGCCGGTCTTGCTGGGCGCGGCTTTCAAGAATAAGGGCGTGCAGCCTTTGCTCGATGCCGTGGTGGACTACCTTCCCTCACCAGCCGACATGCCGCCAGTGGCCGGGCACGCGCCCGACGGGGTTCCCTGTCTGCGCGCCGCCTCTGACGAAGAGCCTTTTTCGGCGCTGGTCTTCAAGATCATGAGTGACGTGGTCACCGAGCCGCTGACCTATTTTCGGGTCTACTCGGGGCATGTGGAAGCGGGCGGCACGGTGTTCAACGCCACCAAGGGCAAGCGCGAGCGGGTAGGCCGACTGCTGCGCATGCACGCCAATCATCGCGAAGAAATCCGCCGTGTCTCTTGCGGAAACATCGCCGCGGCCGTGGGCTTGCGCACGACGACCACGGGGGACACCTTGTGCGATGTGCGGGCGCCCATTGTGCTGGAATTGATCGATTTTCCGCGTCCGACGTGCTCGGTTGCCATTGAGGCCCGTTCCGAGACCCAGCAGCAATTGCTGACGCAAGCGTTGTCGCAGCTGGCGGTTGAGGATCCGACCTTCTCCGTGCGCACGGAAGCCGAGACGGGACAGACGCTCATCTCGGGCATGGGAGAACTTCACCTCGAGATCATCGTCGACCGGCTGGTGCGCCAGTTCGGGGTCGAGGCCAAGGTGGGACGTCCTCAGGTTGCCTACCGCGAAATGATCGCGGAGATGGCCGAGGCCGAAGGGTCTTGCATTCATCAGGTGGGCGGGCGGGGATTGTTCGCACAGGTGAAGCTCAGGGTTGAGCCTTGGCCCGACGCTCGCGGAATCCTGTTCGTGAACCAGGCTTCGTCCAGCGCGGTGCCGCGCGATTTCGTTGCAGCGGTCGAAAGAGGCGCACGAACCGCGCTCGAGCGCGGAGTCCTAGGCGGCTACGGCCTCTCCGATGTGCGGGTGACTTTGCTCGACGGCAAGTACCACCCCCTCGACTCCAACGAGATGGCTTTTCAAATTGCGGCTGCGCAGGCGGCATCTCAGGCAGCGCGTTGCGCCAACCCGGTCCTGTTGGAGCCCATCATGCGGCTCGATGTTCAGGCTCCCGATGAATTCGTAGGTGGGGTGCTCGGAAATCTTTCCGCCCGGCGGGGACGTGTGCTAGGCATGGACGCCCGCGGCGGGGTCCAGGAGATCTTCGCCGAGGTGCCACTCGCCACCATGTTCGGTTATTCAACAGATGTTCGTTCGCTCACGCAGGGACGTGCCACGTTCACCATGCAGTTCTTGCGCTACGCACCCGTACCTCTCCCGGTACGGGAGGCGCTGTCCACGCGATCCCGGGGTTCTTGATCAGTCTCGTCGGTAGGAGGACTTTATGGCCAAAGAAAAGTTCATACGAAACAAGCCGCACCTGAACGTAGGGACGATCGGGCACGTAGACCATGGCAAGACCACGCTGACGGCCGCGATCACCAAGGCGCTGGCGAAGAAGAACCTGGCGAAGTACACGGCGTACGACCAGATCGACAAGGCGCCGGAGGAGCGGGAGCGCGGGATCACGATCGCTATTGCGCACGTGGAGTACGCGACGGAGAAGCGGCACTACGCGCACGTGGATTGCCCGGGGCACGCGGACTACATCAAGAACATGATCACGGGAGCGGCGCAGATGGACGGGGCGATTCTGGTGGTATCAGCGCCGGACGGGCCGATGCCGCAGACCCGCGAACACATTTTGCTAGCCCGCCAGGTGGGTGTGCCTTCGATGGTTGTTTATCTGAACAAGGTAGACATGGTGGCGAAGGAAGACGCGGAGCTGTTGGACTTGGTGGAGCTGGAGCTGCGCGAGCTACTGTCGAAGTATGATTTTCCCGGGGACACGACGCCGATCGTGCGCGGCAGCGCACTCAAGGCGTTGGAAGGCGACCAGTCAGATATTGGGGAAGGGTCGATCTGGAAGCTGATGGAAGCGCTGGACACTTTCATTCCGGAGCCGAAGCGCGAGATTGACAAGCCATTCCTGATGCCGGTAGAGGACGTGTTCACGATATCGGGACGCGGAACAGTGGTGACGGGGCGTGTGGAGCGCGGGATCGTGAAAGTGGGCGAGGAAGTGGAGATCGTGGGATTCAAGGACACGCAGAAGACAGTGGTGACCGGGGTAGAGATGTTCCGGAAGCTGCTGGACGAAGGGCGGGCGGGGGACAACATCGGGGCGCTCTTGCGTGGGACGAAGCGCGAGGACGTGGAGCGCGGGCAAGTGTTGGCAAAGCCTGGGTCGATCACGCCGCACAAGAACTTCCGTGGAGAGATCTACATATTGAAGAAGGAAGAGGGCGGGAGGCACACGCCATTCTTCAAGGGGTATCGGCCGCAGTTCTACTTCCGGACCACGGACGTGACCGGGGAGGTGAAGTTGCCTGAGGGTACGGAGATGGTGATGCCCGGGGACAACGTGAACATGGAGATCAACCTCATCACGCCGATCGCGTGCGAAGAGAAGCTGCGTTTCGCAATTCGGGAAGGTGGCAAGACGGTTGGCTCCGGGGTCGTGACCAAGATCATCCTTGAATAGGCAAACTCACCGTACGTGAACTAGGAGAAACCCCGTGGCAGCATCCGCCCGAGTCATCATTACATTGGAATGTGCAGTCTGCCGCGAGCGCAACTACTCCACGACCAAGAACAAGCGCGCCAACGCGGAGAAGCTGAAGTTGTCGAAGTACTGCGGTCGATGCAGGAAGCACACGGAGCACAAGGAGACGAAGTGACGAGTTTCTTGTGGAGGGCAGTAGCTCCAATGGTAGAGCAGCGGTCTCCAAAACCGCGTGTTGTGGGTTCGAGTCCCGCCTGCCCTGCTGCTGTCCACAGTCAGGAACGAGGAGCGTAGCGGCCAGCCATGGGCCCCAACAAATACATACATCTGACGTTCGCGGTGGGAATCCTCTTGGCCGCGTTTCTGCTCTTCAAGACCGGTGACTGGGTCTGGAGCTACTTCGCCAAGCCGAATGAGCCGCTGCTGCAGGCGGTGGGCCTGGTAGTGGCCGTGGTGGCTGGTCTGGTCGCGTATCGCAACGAACGAATCTACACGGTCGCCGTGGATGTGACCCGGGAGCTGGAGAAGGTCGCCTGGCCCACCCGCAAAGAAACCTATTACGCGACCATCGTCGTGATTGTCACCGTCTTCATCTCGACGGTCATCCTGTCGACATTCGACGCCATTTGGGCGTTCTTGGCCGGCAAGGTTATCAAGTGACGGACCACGGGATCTGACCCATGGCGATGAAATGGTACGTAGTGCACACATACTCGGGACACGAGAACAAAGCTCGTCTGTCGTTGCTCGACCGGGTACGACAGGCCGGCTTGGTGGCGAAGTTCGGCGAGGTGCTGATCCCGACCGACACCGTGGTGGAACTGGTGAAGGGCCAGAAGCGTTCCACCACGCGGAAGTTCTTCCCCGGCTACATGTTCGTGCAAATGGATCTCGACCAGGAAACCTTCCATCTGGTCAAGAACACGCCGCGCATCACGGGATTCTTGGGCGGGATGAATCCCCAGCCGGTCAAGGAAACCGAGATTCAGAACATCAACACCGCCATGACCGAGGGCGCTTCGCGCCCGCGCCCGCGCGAGAGTTTCAAGGAAAGCGACAACGTGCGGGTTATCGAGGGACCGTTTGCCAACTTTACCGGCGTGGTGGTCGAGGTGAAGGCGGAGAAGCAGAAGTTGCGCGTGAACCTCTCCATCTTCGGTCGGGCCACCCCGGTCGAGCTAGATTTTGCTCAGGTCGAGAAGGTCTGAGTGGTTAAGGCAGATCCATGAAGAAAGTCACAGGTTACATCAAGCTGCAGATTCCCGCCGGCAAGGCCAATCCGGCGCCGCCCGTCGGCCCCGCGTTGGGCCAGCACGGCGTGAACATCATGGACTTCTGCAAGCAGTTCAACGCCCGGACTCAGGCGCAGGCCAAGGACGACGTGACCATTCCCGTGTTGATCACGGTGTTCTCGGATCGCTCGTTCGCCTTCATCACCAAGACGCCGCCGGCGGCCATCCTCATCAAGAAGGCGGTGGGACTGGCCACGCAGAAGAAGCCGGGCTCGGGTTCCAAGGAACCCAACAAGGTGAAAGTCGCTAAGCTTTCCAAAAAACAACTCCGGGAGATCGCCACGACGAAGCTTCCGGATCTCAACACCACCGACGTCGAGGCTGCCATGCGGACCATCGCCGGGACCGCACGCGCCATGGGCGTAGAGGTGGAAGGCTGAATACAGCCGAAAGCAGGAGAGCATGCCCAACAGCGGAAAGAAGTACACAAAAGCGGCGTCCAAGGTGGACCGCACGAAACGCTACCCATTGGCCGACGCGTGCAAACTGTTGCCCGAGACCAAGGTAGCCAAGTTCGACGAGAGCGTGGACATTGCCGTACGTTTGGGGGTCGATCCCAAGCACGCGGATCAGATGGTCCGTGGCGCTATTGTTCTTCCCCACGGAACCGGCAAGACCCTCAAGGTCGCGGTGGTGGCCAAGGGCGACAAGGCCAAGGAAGCCCAGGATGCGGGTGCGGATTTCGTGGGTGCCGAGGATTTGGTCGAGAAGATTCAGAAGGAAAGCTGGACCGACTTCGACTCCATGGTCGCGACCCCCGACATGATGGGTCTGGTGGGGCGCTTGGGCCGCGTGCTGGGACCCAAGGGTCTCATGCCCAATCCCAAGGTGGGCACGGTGACGGCGGACGTGGCCAAGGCCGTGCGCGAGCTCAAGGCCGGTCGTGTGGAGTTCCGCGTCGAGAAGGCCGGCATCGTGCACGCCCGCATCGGCAAGGCGTCTTTTGGCGGCGACAAGCTGCTCGACAATGCCCGCGTCATGGTCGAGACGCTGCTCAAGCTCAAGCCGGCCTCGGCCAAGGGCACCTACATGAAGTCGGTCACGCTGTCCACGACGATGGGCCCCGGCATCAAGGTGGATGTCGCCCCGCTGGTCGCCGAATTCGCTGCCAAGTAAGTCGCGAGGAGACCTGTCGTGAATACCACAGAGAAGAAAGAAAACATCAGCACACTCAAGGACAAGCTCGCGCGTGCGCAGAGCCTGATCCTGGCGGATTTTCGCGGCTTGTCGGTCGAGAGCGACACCAAGTTGCGGCGGGAATTCCGTGCCGCCGGTTGTGAATACCGGGTAGTAAAAAATACGCTCTTGGGCCAGGCCGCCAAGGGAACGCCCATGGAGGTGCTTGAGCCCTTGTTGGCCGGACCCACCGCCATCGCCTATTCGTTCGAGGATCCCTCGGCGCCGGCCAAAGTGGCGACCAAGGTGGCCAAGGGCGAGAAGAAGTTCGTCATCAAGGGCGGGTGCCTCGACGGCCGCCTCTTGGACGCGAAGGGCGTGGAAAACCTCTCAGCGCTGCCGGGCAAACCCGAGATGCGGGCCACCTTCCTGGCCACCCTGCTGGCGGTTCCGCAGAATTTCCTCCGCCTGCTGCAGGCGGCGCCGCAGAATTTCGCGTATCTGCTTTCAGCGCGCGAGGGAGCGTTGAAGGAGACTGAGAAGAAGTAGCTAGCCGCGACTGTCGTGGCCAGAGTTTCGAGAAGGACGATTTGAAAACGAACAAGGAGATTCGGAAATGGCCGATGTGAGCAAGGAGCAAGTAGTTGACTTTCTGTCCAAGATGTCCGTCATGGACTTGGCTGCTCTGACCAAAGAGCTCGAGGACAAGTGGGGCGTCAAGGCAGCCCCCGTGGCCGTTGCGGCCTCGGGTGCTCCAGCTGGTGCTGCCGCTGCCGCGCCTGCTGCTGAGCAGACCGAGTTCACTGTCATTCTCAAGGAGGTGGGCGCAAAAAAGATCGAGGTCATCAAAGTGGTACGCGAGCTGACCCAGCTCGGTCTCAAAGAGGCCAAGGATCTTGTGGACGGCGCCCCCAAGAACGTCAAAGAAGGCGTGTCAAAGGCCGACGCCGAGACCATGAAGAAGAAGCTCGAAGAGGCCGGTGCGAAGGTCGAAATCAAGTAGGCACGTCGGCAGTTGACAATCTACAGTCGACCATCGGTCGGCAAGCAAAAACATTTGGTTACCGGGGGTGCATGGGCGCCTCCGGGTATTCGACTGTGCAGAGTCCGCGATTGACGAACGGACAGGGGAGAACGCATGGCGTCCCAGATCCAGAATAATTTCCGAGCACGCAAGAGCTACGCGAAGATCGCGAAGATCATCGATATCCCCAACCTCATCGACATCCAAAAGCAGAGCTACGAGAAGTTTCTGCAAAAGGATATTCCCGTGGAACAGCGGGAAGATGTCGGGTTGCAAGGCGTGTTCAAGAGCGTCTTTCCCATCAAGGACTTCTCGGAAACGTCGTCTATCGAATTCGTCAGCTACACGCTGGACAAGCCCAAGTACGACGTGGACGAGTGTCGCCAGCGGGGCATGACCTTCGCCGCACCCATCAAGGTGACGGTGCGCCTTGTCGTGTGGGACACCAACGAAGAGACCGGCTCCCAGTCGATTCGCGACGTCAAGGAGCAGGAGGTGTTCTTCGGTGAAATCCCGCTCATGACCGACAACGGGACCTTCATCATCAACGGCACCGAACGCGTGGTGGTGAGCCAGCTGCACCGCAGCCCCGGCGTTTTCTACGATCATGACAAGGGCAAGACGCACTCCTCAGGCAAGCTGCTGTACAGCGCGCGCGTCATCCCCTACCGCGGCTCTTGGCTCGACTTCGAGTTCGATCCCAAAGATCTGCTCTATGTTCGCATCGACCGGCGGCGCAAGCTGCACGCGACGGTGTTGCTGCGTGCCCTCGGCTATTCCACCGAAGAATTGCTCAACTACTACTACGACACCGAGCAGGTGTTCTTGGAGCCGGGCAAGAAGTACTCGAAGTCAGTCGAGTACGACTTGTTGCCGGGGCAGCGAGCGACGCGCGACGTGCGCCACCCCGAGTCTCGCGAGATCCTGGTCAAGAAGAACCGCAAGTTCACCAAGCTGGCCATCAAGAAGCTGAAGGATTCGAACATCGAGCGGCTGCCGGTGGAGGTGTCGGAGCTGGTGGGCAAGGTGGCGGCGACGGACGTCATCGACGAGACCACGGGCGAAGTCATTCTCCAGTGCAACGAGGAAGTGACCGAGTCCAAGCTGGACGAACTGCGCGAGCACGGCATCAACCACTTCACCGTGCTGTTCATCGACAACCTCAACGTCGGGTCGTTCTTGCGCGACACCCTGATCGCCGACAAGTTGCAGAGCCCGGACGAAGCCATCATGGAGATCTACCGGCGCCTGCGGCCCGGTGATCCGCCCACGGTGGAGACCGCGCAGAATCTGTTCAAGAACTTGTTCTTCAATCCCGAGCGCTACGACCTGTCCAAGGTCGGCCGCCTCAAGCTGAACTACAAGTTCAAGCTGGACGAGTCGCTGGACAATACGGTTCTCACCAAGCGGGACATTCTCGAGAGCGTCCGCTACCTCATCGATCTCAAGAACGGCAAGGGCCAGATCGACGACATCGACCATTTGGGCAACCGACGCGTGCGCGCGGTGGGCGAGTTGATGGAGAACCAGTACCGCATCGGTTTGGTGCGCATGGAGCGCGCCATCAAAGAGCGCATGAGCATGTCGCAAGAGATCGAGACGCTCATGCCGCACGACTTGATCAATGCCAAGCCGGTCTCGGCGGTGGTCAAGGAGTACTTCGGCTCCTCGCAGCTGTCGCAGTTCATGGACCAGACCAACCCGCTGTCCGAGGTCACGCACAAGCGGCGACTGTCGGCCTTGGGCCCGGGCGGTCTGACACGTGAGCGGGCTGGCTTCGAAGTGCGCGACGTGCACACCACGCACTACGGGCGCATCTGCCCGATTGAGACGCCGGAAGGTCCGAACATCGGACTCATCGCCTCGTTGTCGACCTATGCGCGGGTCAATGAGTTCGGCTTCATCGAGACGCCCTACCGCAAAGTCACCGAGGGTCGCGCCACCGACGAGGTCGGCTTCTACTCGGCTCTGCAAGAGGAAGGGCACTTCATCGCGCAGTCGAACTCGCCTATCGACAAGAAGGGCAAGTTCACCGCCGAAATGATTCTGTGCCGGCACAACGGCGAAAACGTCATGTGCAAGCCAGAAGAAGTCACTCTGATGGACGTGCTACCCAACCAGTTGGTGTCGGTGGCCGCCTCGTTGATTCCCTTCTTGGAAAACGACGACGCCAACCGCGCCCTCATGGGTTCCAACATGCAACGGCAGGCGGTGCCGGTCATCCGGACCCGTTCACCTCTGATCGGTACAGGCATGGAGGGGATCGTGGCGCGCGACTCGGGCGTGACGGTGGTGGCCCGACGCGAGGGCGTGGTCGAATCGGTCGATGCGGCCCGCATCGTGGTGCGAACCACGTCGGAGTCCGACGACTTGGCTTCCGCCAAGCCCGACATCTACAACCTGGTGAAGTTCCAGCGATCCAACCAGAACACGTGCATCAACCAGCGTCCCATCGTCGAGCCCGGCGATCATGTCAAGCCGGGCGACGTCATCGCCGACGGTCCCGCCACCGAAAAGGGCGAGTTGGCGCTGGGCGAGAACATCCTGGTCGCGTTCATGCCCTGGGGTGGTTACAACTTCGAGGACTCCATCCTCATTTCCGAGCGTCTGAGCAAGGACGACCACTTCACCTCGATTCACATCGAGGAGTTCGAGTGCGTGGCCCGCGACACCAAACTCGGCAAAGAGGAGATCACCTGCGACATCCCCAACGTGGGCGACGAGGCGCTCAAGGACCTCGACGAATCGGGCATCGTGCGCATCGGCGCCGAGGTCAAGCCGCAGGACGTGCTGGTGGGCAAGATCACGCCCAAGGGCGAGACCCAGCTCTCGCCGGAAGAGAAACTGCTGCGCGCCATTTTCGGCGAGAAGGCCGGTGACGTGCGCGACAGTTCGCTGCGTGTGCCGCCCGGGGTGCAAGGGATTGTCATCGGCGCCAAAGTGTTCTCGCGCAAGGGCACCGAGAAGGACGAGCGTTCCAAGGAAATCGAGGATCAGGAGAAGGAGAAGCTCCTCGCCGATCAGCGCGACGAGACCCGCATTATCTCCGAGTCGTACTACAACAAGATGCGCAAGTGGCTGTTGGGCAAGACCACGGCCGTGCGCCTGGTGGACGACAAAGGCAAGGTTCTCTGCGCCAAGGGCCAGAAGATCGACAACGCCATGCTCGACGAGATCCCCAGCCGTCACTGGCCGGAGATTCAAATCGAGGCAGGAAAGGGCGACAACCGGGTCGAGCAACTCGCGGCCCAGCTCGAGCAGGAGCTGCGGGTAATCGATGAGCTGTACCGAGACAAGATCTCGAAGCTCACCAAGGGAGACGAACTGCCACCCGGCGTGATCAAGATGGTCAAAGTGTACGTGGCCATCAAGCGCAAGCTGTCGGTGGGCGACAAGATGGCCGGCCGTCACGGCAACAAGGGCGTGGTTTCGCGCATCTTGCCCGAAGAGGACATGCCCTACATGATGGACGGTACCCCGGTCGACATCGTGCTCAACCCGCTGGGCGTGCCGTCGCGTATGAACGTGGGTCAGATTCTCGAGACTCACCTCGGCTGGGCGGCTTTGCAGCTGGGCCGACAGATTGAGGGCATGATTCAGAAGGAATGGAAAGGCGAAGCTCTGCGCAGCAAGTTGAAGAAGGTCTTCACCGAGGAGCATCACCAGAAGTTCATCGATGGCCTCAACGACGATGGCTTGCGCCGCTTTGCTCAAGGTGTGCGGCAAGGCGTGCACCTGGCCACCCCCGTGTTCGACGGAGCCAAAGAGGTCGACATTCGCGCGGCCCTGGCGTTGGCCGAGTTGCCGCCCACCGGACAGGCGACCCTGTTCGACGGAAAGACCGGCGATCCCTTTGACCACGACGTGACGGTGGGCGTGATGTACATGCTCAAGCTTCACCATCTGGTCGACGACAAGATTCACGCACGCTCCATCGGGCCGTACTCGTTGGTCACCCAGCAGCCGTTGGGAGGCAAGGCTCAATTCGGCGGGCAGCGCCTGGGCGAAATGGAAGTGTGGGCTATGGAGGCGTATGGAGCGGCCTATGGTCTGCAGGAGTTCCTGACGGTGAAGTCCGACGACGTGATCGGTCGAACCCGCATGTACGAGGCCATCGTCAAGGGAGAGCAAACCCTTGAGTCGGGCCTACCCGAGTCGTTCAACGTCTTGCTCAAGGAGCTGCAGTCGTTGTGCTTGAACGTGGAACTGATCGAAGATCCCAACGCGCCTCGCAAGCAGGAATCGACGATCGAACTCATGGCCCGAGAGGTGGCAGCCAAGGCGGGAGCAGGCGCTCCGCCAGCCGCGGCCGCTTCGGAGTAGATGTGATGACGACCTGCGCGCAGGGGAGTAGCGAACTATGACGATGAAGGATATTTTCAACTTCTTCGAGAAGCCGAAGGATCCACTCTCGTTCTCGGCGATTCGGATCTCATTGGCGTCGCCAGAGAAGATCCGGGAGTGGTCGCACGGCGAGGTGAAGAAGCCCGAGACCATCAACTACCGCACCTTCAAGCCCGAGCGCGACGGACTGTTCTGCGCAAAGATCTTTGGGCCGGTGAAGGACTACGAGTGCAACTGCGGCAAGTACAAGCGCATGAAACACCGGGGCGTGGTGTGCGAGAAGTGTGGCGTCGAGGTCATCCAGTCCAAGGTCCGCCGCGAGCGGCTGGGCCACATCAATCTGGCCACACCAGTGGCGCACATCTGGTTCCTGAAATCGCTGCCCTCGCGCATCGGCAACCTGCTCGACATTGCCCTCAAGGATCTGGAGAAGGTTCTCTATTCGGAAGCCTTCGTGGTGGTGGACCCCAAGGAGAGCGGACTGCAGAGGGGCGAGTTGCTCACCGAGGAGCGCTATCTGAAACTGGTGGAAGAGGTGGGCGAGGACGGATTTGTGGCCGGCATGGGCGCGGAGGCGGTGCGCGACCTGCTTAAGGCCATCGACATACACAAGCTGTCGGAGCAACTGCGACAGGAAATGAAGGACGCGACTTCGGAGGCCAAGCGCAAGAAGATCTCCAAGCGCCTCAAGGTGGTGGATGCCTTCCGCGAGTCGTCCAATCGCCCGGAGTGGATGATGCTGGAGGTAATCCCTGTGATTCCTCCCGACCTCCGCCCCCTGGTTCCGCTCGACGGTGGCCGGTTTGCCACGTCGGATCTCAACGATCTCTACCGCCGGGTCATCAACCGCAACAACCGCCTCAAGCGTCTACAGGAACTGAACGCACCCGAGATCATCATTCGCAACGAGAAGCGGATGCTGCAGGAGGCGGTCGACGCCCTGTTCGACAATGGCCGGCGTGGCAAGACCATCACCGGCCCCAACAAGCGGCCGCTCAAGTCGCTCTCTGACATGTTGAAGGGCAAGCAGGGGCGGTTCCGCCAGAACCTGCTGGGCAAGCGCGTCGACTACTCTGGCCGTTCGGTCATCGTGGTCGGCCCGGAGTTGAGGCTGCACCAGTGCGGGCTGCCCAAGAAGATGGCGCTCGAGCTGTTCAAGCCCTTCATCTACAACAAGCTGGAAGAACGCGGGCTGGTTACCACCATCAAGAGCGCCAAGAAGTTGGTGGAGCGCGAGCGTCCCGAGGTGTGGGACATCCTGGAGGAAGTTATCAAGGAGCATCCCATCCTGCTCAACCGCGCGCCCACCCTGCACCGTTTGGGCATTCAGGCCTTCGAGCCCCTGCTCATCGAGGGCAAGGCCATCCAGCTGCACCCGCTGGTGTGTGCGGCGTTCAATGCAGACTTCGACGGTGACCAGATGGCGGTGCACGTGCCGCTATCACTGGAAGCCCAGATGGAAGCGCGCGTGCTCATGATGTCGACCAACAACATCTTGAGCCCTGCCAACGGACGACCGATCATTCTGCCCTCGCAGGACATCGTGTTGGGTCTTTACTGGATGACCCGCGAGCGAACATTTGCCCGCGGCGAGTTCCGCGACGGCAAGGGCGCGGCGGCGGTTCGCGGTGTGTATTCGACGGTGGAAGAAGTGCGCATGGCGTACGACCACGGCGAGCTGGACCTGCAGGCGGCCATCAAGGTTCGTATCGGCGGCGAGTTGGTGCTGACCACGGTGGGGCGCGCCTTGCTCTACGAAATCGTCCCCAAGAAACTGCCCTTCAAGCTGGTCAACCGGGTGATGGGCAAGAAGCAACTGGGTGATCTCATCGACAGTTGCTACCGTGTCTTCGGCCAGAAGGAGACCGTGCTGTTGGCCGACCGTCTGCGCCACCTCGGTTACAGCTATGCCACCAAGGCGGGCATCTCCATCTGTGTGGACGACCTCCTCATCCCGAAACGCAAGGGCGAGCTGCTGGAACAGGCTCAGAAGGACGTGCAGGAGATCGAGGAGCAGTACACCGAGGGCCTCATCACCGACGGTGAACGCTACAACAAGGTGGTCGACATCTGGGCACAGGTCTCCGAGCAGATCGCTGAAGAGATGATGAGCGAAATCGGCGCGGAGAACGTGACCAACGAGGAGACCGGCGAGAAGAAGCGGGTGCCTTCCTTCAACCCGATCTTCATCATGGCTGATTCTGGGGCGCGTGGCTCGGCCCAGCAGATTCGGCAGCTGGCCGGAATGCGCGGACTCATGGCCAAGCCGTCGGGCGAGATCATCGAGACCCCGATCACGACGAACTTCCGCGAAGGCTTGTCGGTTCTGCAGTACTTCATTTCTACCCACGGCGCGCGCAAGGGCTTGGCCGACACCGCGCTCAAGACGGCAAACTCGGGGTATCTCACCCGCCGTCTGGTCGACGTGGCGCAGGATTGCATCATCGCCGAGTACGACTGTGGCACCTTGGAGGGCATCGAGATTGCTCCTCTGGTGGAAGGCGGCGAGATCATCGAGAAGCTGGGTGACCGCATTCTCGGCCGCGTGTCGGCCGAGGACATCTTCGACCCGTACACGGGCGAAGTGCTGGTGCAGGCCAACGAGGAGATCACCGAAGACAAGGTGCGCATCGTCGAGGACGCCGGCATCGACCACGTGAAGATTCGTTCCGTGCTCACCTGCGAGACGCGGCGGGGGATCTGCGTCCTGTGCTACGGCCGCGATCTGGCGCGTGGCCACATGGTCAACATCGGCGAGGCGGTGGGTGTGATCGCCGCCCAGTCCATTGGTGAGCCGGGCACTCAGCTCACCATGCGTACCTTCCACATCGGCGGCGTCGGCCAAGTGCGAACCGAGCAATCACAGCTCGAGGCGCGCTACAGCGGCGTGGTCAAGCTGGAGAACGTGGAGCTGACCAAGCGCGAGAAGCACTACATCGTCATGAACCGCCACGGCGAGATCGTCATTCAAGACGAAACCGGGCGCGAGCGCGAACGCTACGGACTGACCTATGGTGCCCGCCTGCACTTTGCCGACGGGGCTCGGGTCAAGCAGGGTGAGCTTCTCTCGGAATGGGATCCGTTCTCAGTACCCATCCTCACCGAAGTGACTGGCGTGGTGAAGTTCGGCGACGTCATCGAGGGCGTCACCATGGCCGAGCACATCGATGAAGTGACCGGTCTGTCGCGCAAGAGCATTAGCGAGTCCAAGGATGCCGACTTGCGGCCACGTATTTCGCTCAAGGATGACGCCGGCAAGACCCTGCGCATTCCCAACTCGGAGAATGAGGCCCGCTACTTCTTGCCCGTGGGCGCGACCATCGCCGTG
>Ga0265323_10000814_pt1 | contig 16731 bp, 12 predicted proteins | sample 41225metaG_FD_193580 | JGI IMG/M metagenome (GOLD analysis project Ga0265323, IMG submission 193580) | Rhizosphere microbial communities from Carex aquatilis grown in University of Washington, Seatle, WA, United States - 4-12-25 metaG | ecosystem: Host-associated > Plants > Roots > Rhizosphere...
GGTCATGAGCAGATCGGCCTGCTGATCCTCAAAGTGATCGGGATCTTCGGCCGCAATGGCATCAGCGTGTCGCGCGACTATGCGCTTATGGCGAAGGCCGTGCTCTCCATCGAGGAGGTCGGGCGGACGCTCGATCCGGAGTTTGATCTGCGCCTCATCGCGCAGCCGGTGTTGCGCGAGTTGCATCGCGAGCGCTGGAGCCCCAAGGCGCTCCTGGGCAAAACCCGCACGCTCTTCGCCTCCGCCTTCAACCGCCTTGGCGACCTGCCCGCCGAGTTCGATCGCCTGCTGCGCCGCCTCGAACACGACGACCTGACGGTGAATTTCCAGCATCGCGGGCTGGAGGGCCTCAATGACGCATTACGCGCTGCCAGCAACCGCATTGCGCTCGGGGTGATCATCGGCGCGCTCATCATCGGCTCGTCTTCGATCGTCACGACCGGCATCCGCCCCTATCTTTTTGGCTACCCCGCCCTCGGCATCGTCGGTTACCTCCTCTCCGCCCTGCTCGGCTTGTGGGTGATCTGGGATATTTTCCGTCACGGCCGGCATAAATAGTGAGGAAGCCTCCCGGCCGCGCCATCAATGTTCCGGATCCAAGTTACTGTTGCCAAACCCTGCCGGCCACCAGCTGCGCAGCGGGCGTGATCATGCCGTCCCTTACCGCTGCGTCCATCGAGCAATCCCTCCCGCGCTCCTTATCCCCGCGGCGTCCGGAAATACTGGCACCGGCCGGCGACTGGGAATGTGCCCAGGCGGCCGTCGAAAATGGGGCGGACGCGATCTACTTCGGACTGGAGCGCTTCAACGCCAGGATGCGGGCGGCCAACTTCACCGCCGCCGACCTGCCGAAGCTCATGGAGTACCTGCATCGCCGCGGTGTGCGTGGTTACGTGACCTTCAACACGCTCGTGTTCACGGATGAACTCGCCGAGGCGGAGGATTACCTGCGCCGTATCATCGCGGCCGGTGTCGACGCCGCCATTGTGCAGGACGTGGGCATCTGCCGCCTCATTCGCGCGCTTTCTTCCGACTTTCCGATCCATTGCTCCACCCAGATGACGATCACCAGCGCGGCGGGGGTCGCTTTCGCGGAAGAGCTGGGCACCGATCTGGTCGTGCTGGCCCGGGAAAATTCGCTCAAGGAAATCGCGGCCATTCAGGCGGCGCAGGCCGCCATGCCGCTCGAAATCTTCGTCCACGGTGCGCTCTGCGTGGCCTACTCCGGCCAGTGCCTGACGAGTGAAGCACTGGGCGGACGCTCCGCTAACCGCGGCGAATGTGCCCAGGCCTGTCGGATGCCTTACGAGCTGCTCGCCGATGGCCGGCTGGTCGAGCTCGGCAACCGGCGCTACCTCCTGAGTCCGCAGGATCTTGCCTCCCTCGATGTGCTGCCTGAACTCATCCGCCTGGGCATCACCTCCCTCAAGATTGAGGGACGGCTGAAAAGTCCCGGGTATGTCGCCAGTATCACGCGTGCCTACCGTCAGGCGGTCGACCAGTTGCTGGCCGAAGCGGGCATGCCCGCCGAACGCGAAGCCAGTCTGCTGGCCGGGCTCCATCGCGAACACGATTACACGATGGAGATGGCCTTCTCGCGTGGTCTTTATACCGGCTGGTTTCGGGGCACCAACAACCAGGAACTCATCCACGCCAACTTTGGCACCAAGCGCGGCGTCTTCCTCGGCGAAGTCATTCACGTGGGGGCTGACCGCGTGTCGCTCCGCCCGGTCGCGCCGCTTAAACCGGGTGACGGCGTGGTGTTCGACGCCGGGAACCCTGAGACGAAGGAGGAAGGCGGCCGGATCTACCAGGTCGAACCATACGGGGCGGAAACCGTGCTGCGCTTCGGTCAGGACGACATCGATTTCCGGCGGGTGCATGTCGGCGACCGGGTCTGGAAAACCAGCGACCCTGCGCTGGAAAAACGCATCCGGCAGACCTTTCAGGGTGAACAAATCCGGTTTCAACGACCACTCACGATGGAAGCCCATGGTCGCGCTGGTCTGCCGTTGACAGTGATTGCAAACGACGAACACGGCCATGTGGTCAAAACGGAGTCGGCGGTGGTCCTCGAGCCGGCCCAAACCCAGCCGCTGACACCCGCGCGGTTGAGCAAGCAGCTCGGTCGTTTGGGCGGCACACCCTTCCGCCTCGCCGGCCTTGCGTCATTTCTCGAGGGCGATGTCATCCTGCCGCTCAGCGAGCTCAACCGTCTCCGTCGCGAGGTTGTGACCGGGCTGGAACAGCGGCGGTCGCAGCCGTTGCGCTGGCAACTACAGAAACCGGCTGCCGAAGTGATCCCGACTCCCGTCGGGCGCAGGGAGACCTCCCCTTCCCCGCCCGAGCTGATCGTGGTCATCCGCCAGCTGGAACAGCTCGAGGCGGCCTGGCTGACAGGCGTTCGGACGATCTACTGCGAGTTCGAGGACCCGAAGCGTTACCGCGACGCCGTGAGACGCTTTCGCGAGTTCCAGACGGCGGAACCGCCCTCCAGCCAGCCGCCAGCAACCATCTGGGTTGCGCCACCGCGTATTTTCAAACCCGGCGAGGAGTGGATCCTGCAGCAGGTGCTCTCGTGCGGAGCCGACGGCTATCTGGCGCGCAATTACGATCACCTGGCGTTTTTCCGCAGCCGGCGCCTGCGGGGGGACTACTCGCTCAACATCGCGAACCCGCTGGCCGCGGATTACTTTCTCCGGCGCCATGCCCTGGAGCGGGTGACCGCGTCCTACGATCTCAACATCCAGCAACTCGAGGCGCTGCTGCGCGCCGCGCCGCCCGCGTGGTTCGAAATCACCATTCATCAGCACATGCCCATGTTTCACATGGAGCACTGCGTGTTCTGCGCGTTCCTGACGAACGGCAAAGACTATCGCGATTGCGGCCGTCCCTGCGACCGCGTCGACCTGCGAATGCGCGACCGCGTCGGCGCCGAACTGCCGGTAAAAGCCGATGCCGGCTGCCGCAATACCGTCTTTAACAACCGCGCCCAGACGGGAGCGGAATATGTGTCACGGCTGCAGGCGCTCGGCGCAGGCGCCTTCCGCGTGGAGTTTCTCAACGAAGCGCCCGCCGAACTGGAGCGCACCGTGCAGTGCTATCAGCAGCTGCTGCGCGGGGAGATCACCGGCGCCGGGCTCTGGCGCGAATTCAAGCTCATCAATCAACTGGGCGTGACCCGCGGCCAGATGGAGGCTGCGCCGCAAATCATCCAGAAGAAGGCGTGACGTCAGGCAGGAGGAAGTGAAAGTCGCTGCCCGGGCCCGGTCCGCTGGCACAGGCGATGGAGCCGCCGTGCGCCACCACGATCTCGCGGGAGATGGCCAGCCCGAGGCCCGCACCCTTTTTGGTCTGCCCCGGGACGCGGTAGAACTTCTCGAACACGTGAGGCAGGCTCTCCGGTGGAATGCCCGGCCCGTGGTCGCGCACCCCGAACTTCACGAAGCCGTCGGGAGCCGGCTCGGCATAGAGGGTGATCGTGCTGCCCTCGGGCGAATATTTGCTGGCGTTGGTAAGCAGGTTGATGAACACGTGCCGGATGCGGTCCCGATCGACCGGCACGGTGCCGCCTCCCACGCCGTTGTTCACCTCAAGGTGCTGGCCCGCCGCCTCGATGAGCGGCCTGATTTCCCCGGTCATGGCGGCGAGCAATCCGTCCACACGCTCCGGCGTGCGGTTCAAGGCCGTGGCTCCGCCCTCCAGCCGGCTCAAATCAAGCAGGTCGTTGAGGATCCGCAGCAGGCGGTCGGTGTCATCGCGTGCGGTTTCCAGCAGCTCGTGCTGCCCGGAGGTGAGCTGGCCGAGATTTTGCTCCAGCAGCAGATAGACCGCCATGCGGAGGCCCGTCAGCGGCGTCTTGAGTTCGTGGCTCACCGTGCCGACCAGGTTGTTTTTGGCGTCATCCAGCAGGCGGAACTTCGTGACATCCTGCAGCAGGATGGCCGCCCCGCCGAACCCGGTGAGCGTGTCGCCCACGGCGAGAATGCGCGGCAGGTAGTGCCGATCCTCGGGCCCGACGCGCAAGGTGACAACATGGTCATAACCCGCCGGCAAGTAATGGTTGCCCGAGGCCAGCACCTCGGCCAGCGGCTGGCGCAGAGGCACCGGAAACCCGCCGGCAAACTCGGGCGCGGCCGCCAGCATCTCTGCGGCGGGATTCTTCAGTTCAACGTCGCCGTTTTTCGAGACCACGAACACCGGGTCGGGCGTCGAGGTCAGCGTGGCCTCCATGGTGCGCTGGGCGCGTAGTACCTTCGCCGTGGTGGCTTCCCGGAAGGCACGCAGCTTGCCGGCCATCGTGTTGAACGCGCGCGCGAGCTCGCCCAGCTCGTCGTGTGAAAGCACTGGCACGGGGCGGTCCAGGACGCCGTCCCCCAAGGCCACGACGGACGAGGTGAGCGCCTTGATGGGGCGCAGCAGCGAACGGCTGAGCCGGTAGGAAAGGTAGAGTGAGAGCAGGATCGCCGCCGCCATCGCCCCCGTGAGGAGCCTGATGGTCACGCGGGTGGTCTGTCCGGCCCGGGCCAGCTCGGCCTGCAGGGCGGCATAATCGTACTGGGCCAGCACCTCGAGCGCCCGGAGCGTGGTGAACAGCGCCGTCTCGGTCTCGCGCAACGCAATCAGAGGTGAAAGCGTGCCCTCGCGCAGGAACGCCTCATCAGTTTTCACCTGCGCCAGAAAGGCCCTGTCAACCGCCTCGACGGGTCCGGCGCGGGGAGTGCCCGCCGCGGTCATTGACTGTTCATGCAGGGTGCGGTCAAAGCGGGCACGCTGCGCGGAAAACCGTTCCCGGGCCGTCAGAACATCGCCACCCTGCGCCCGATAGAGTGCGTTGTTCATGAGCGTAGCCGCGTTCTTCATCGCTTCCGTGGCCAGCATCGACCGATAGTTGCCCACGAGCGTGATTTCGACCGACCGGCTCAACTCCAGGCAGGTGAATAGCGCATATCCGCCCATGGCGATGAGCAGCAGCAGAAGCGGCAGCAAACCGAGGGTGAGGCGCGTGCGGAGCATGTTATGGCCAGTCAGTCATCCCGATAGGTCGGAACGCACGGATGGAAGGATTCACAGCAACCCGAGCTTCTGCCGCTTGCGGTAAAGTGTGGCCGGGTCGATGCCCAGCGTGCGGGCAGCCTCCTCGAGGGTTGATGAGGTGGCAAGAATGCGCCGGATATGCTCGGCTTCCAAATCGTCGAGGGAGACGTGTGCGCCCACTTGAATCGATGAATCAGGCCGGTGGAAAAATTCCTCCGGCAGATCGGCCGCCGTGAGCATGTCGCCCCCGGCGAGGATGACGGCGCGCTCGATCACGTTGCGCAGTTCCCGCAGGTTGCCCGGCCAGGGGTAGGCCCGAAACGCCGTCGTGACGTCGGGGGCGAACCCCTGCACCTTTTTGCCGAGCCGGCGGGCAAAGAACACAAGGTAGTTCCCGGCGAGGCGCAGCAGATCGGCGGGACGCTCATGGAGGCCGGGCAGGGCGACGGTGATGACGTTGAGCCGGTAGAAAAGATCCTCGCGGAACCGGCCGGCTTTCATTTCCCCGGCCAGGTTGCGGTTGCTGGCGGCGATCACGCGCACGCCGGCCTGGCGCGGCCGCGCCTCGCCCACCCGCTCATATTCGCGATCCTGCAACAGACGCAGGAACTTGGGCTGGATTTCGAGCGGCATCTCCCCGATCTCGTCCAGGAACAGCGTGCCGCCCTCGGCGGCGGCAACCTTGCCGAAGGTATCCTGCACGGCGCCGGTGAACGCGCCCTTCACATGTCCGAAGAGTTCGCTCTCCAGCAATTCCTTCGAGAGGCTCGGACAGTTGACCGTGACAAAGGGCCGTTCGCGCTGCGCGCTGCGGCGGTGGATTTCGCGGGCCAGCACGTTCTTGCCGGTGCCACTCGGGCCAAGGATGAGGATTGTCGCGGTGGTGTCGGCGGCCTTGAAGGCCATCTCGAGCACGCGCTGCACGGCGGGTTCAAGGGAGGTGAGATCAATCTCCGGCGATTCGTCGGCCAGCTGTGATTCGAGCTGCCGGACGCGCTGCTCAAGCGAGCGAGTCCGGACGATCTTCTGAAGCACCTGGCGGATTTGCTCCGGGGTGAAAGGCTTCGGGATGAAATCAAAGGCGCCCCGGCGCATGGCCTCGACCGCCGTGGCGATACTCGCGAAAGCCGTGAACATGATGACCGCCAGGTTGGGCGAGACCTGCAGCAGTTTGTCCATGACCACCAGGCCGTCCTCGGCACCGAGTTTTACGTCAAGGAAGCATACGTCGAACCCTTCGCTTTCAACGAGCTTGAGGGCGCGGGCTCCATTGGACGCCTCCACTGCCTCATGGCCGGTGGTCTGCACGGCAATGGCGGTGGTTCGGCGGATGCTGGCTTCGTCGTCGACAATGAGGATTCGCATGGAGCTAAGACACTGTCAGATAATGGCGACTGCGGTTCCCGCCAACCCCAAACATGGTCCCTGCCGTCTTTGATGACCCGCCTTGGTTACCGAAAAAAACAAGGCGGGGTCGCCTAAGGCGGCCCCGCCAAGTCCAGCTTCAACTAATCCCGGCCTGTTTGCAGTCGTTGGGCAACAGCTCGCAGTCCGGGAAGTGTATAAAATGACGTTCCTGTTGCGTGGACGGTTTCACGATTTCTACAAATGCTCCTGTTTGCCGGTCGGGTGACTCCAGCCCTCCGCGCATCCATGAAAAAATCACAAAGAACAACGGGCAATAGACTCATTCACATGGAAATGAGTTCCCTGCAGGCCACCGCCGCAAAATCCACACCGCCTGGCGTCGTATCAACATTGATGCACCAAGAACATTTAGTTTATCGAATTGGATATAAATAGGTTATCATGTTATCCAGGGGTGGAAATTGACGCCAGCACCTCGGTCAGGGAGCAGCCCCACGCATCGCTCTGGCTATTAGTTAACAAAATACTCATCGACGGAGACCTACTTGCCATGCCACTCTTGCCCGCACTGTTCGACTCCGTTGTCGAAACCCAAGGACTCGCGTTTTCGGCTTAAGTTTGCGCAAACGGTGCGCTTCACATTCATTAACCACAACCCTTCGAGTCCATGAGCTCCTCGGACTCTCCCGCCCCCCTTTCTCCGGCAGACACTGATCATGGCCGGAAGCCGCTTCCTGCGACCAAGTTTTCCGATTTGGAGATCAAGGACGCACAGCTCATTTTCGATTCTGTCTGGGAGAGCCTCGAAGCTGAGTTTGGTCTGCAAAGCCTGCGCTTTCCCAAGGAGATCATTCTGCTGGGCGGCGCGCCTGGCGCCGGCAAAGGGACCAACACCGCCTTCATCCTCAAAACCCGCGGACTCACCTGCCCCCCGCTGGTGGTGAGTTCGCTGCTGGATTCACCGGAGGCCCGGCGCGTCAAGGACGCTGGTTACATGGTCGGCGATCGTGAGGTCGTGGGCATTCTCTTCCGCCGCCTCCTGCAACCGGAATATCGCGACGGCTGCATCCTCGACGGCTTTCCGCGCACGCAGGTGCAGGTCGAATGCCTGAAATTGCTCGTCGACCGCATGGAGTCGCTGTGGCGCGAGTTTTCGTCGACGCCGCTCAGCATCCATTTCCGCCAGCCCACGATTCACATCATGGTGCTGTTTGTCGACGAGAACACTTCGGTGCAACGCCAGCTCAAACGCGGCCGGGAGGTGCGGGCGCATAACGAGGAGGCGCGGCGCACCGGCATGGGTGAGTTGCTGGAGGAACGCGCCACCGACTACGATGAAAACCTCGCCCGCCGGCGTTATCGTGTGTTCAAGGAGCAGACGTGGGACGCCCTCCAGTCGCTGCGCGACATCTTCCATTACCACTTCGTCGACGCCCAGGGACCGGTCAAGGAGGTCGAGTACAACATTCTCACGGAGCTGCAGTACCAGAGCACGCTCGAACTCGACCCGCGCACGCATGACCGGCTGCGCCGTCTGCCGCTGGCGAGCGAAATCGTCGTCCACGCGCGGCAGGAAATGGTCAAACGGCTCGACACCTATGAGTTCGCGCATCCCGAGCTCTTCCAAAAGGTCGTGGCGTTCATCGAGAAAAAGATGATGTCGATCATCAAGCGCCATGCGATCTCCGGCCTCACCCTCATCAACACCGAGGATCCCCTGCTCGATGATCCGCTCGCACTGGCCATGCTCATCGATGTCTTCTCCGAACGCGGCTATCACGCCGTCGTCGACCTGCACCGCATCGAGGTGCCGGAAAAAGTTGACCCGCAGACCGGCCAGATCACCTGCCGTCTGAAAAAAGTGTTCCGCATCCAGGTGCGCTTCCCGGGTTCGGAAATCCGTCGCGACTAGGCCGGCGCCAGCTATTCGTAGCGCAACGCCTCGATGGGATCGAGCGAGGCGGCCTTCCATGCAGGGTAGAAGCCGAACCCGATGCCGATGCCCGAGCAAACCAGCAGGCCGAGGAAAGCCCAGTCCCACGGAAAGACCGCGCTGGCTTTCATCAACATCGCCACGAGGTCGCCGACGATCACGCCGAGCCCGATGCCCACGACGCCGCCGGCGAGCGAAATGGTCACGGCCTCGATGAGAAACTGGGTCAGGATGGACCGCTTGCGCGCGCCGATGGATTTGCGGATGCCGATCTCCTTCGTGCGCTCGGTGACGCTGACGAGCATGATGTTCATGATGCCCACGCCCGCGGCGAGCAGCGCGATGCCACTGATGACGAACGAGCCGGCGGTGATGTAGTCGGCGACCTTGGCGAAGGCGCCGAGCAGCGACTCGTTGGAATACACTTCAAAATCATTGTCGTCCTCGGGCTTGAGGCCGCGCACCACGCGCATGGCCGTGACGCCCTTGTCCATCGTGTCGTTATAGAGGAGATGACTGGGCGCCGCGGTGGCGATATTGATGGTGCGGCGAGCGGCGCCCAGGTCGCCGTAAAAGCGGGAGATGGGAATGATCGCGATGTTGTCCTGGCTTTGCCCGAAGGAGGTGCCTTTGTCGGCAAAGGTGCCGATGATCACATAAGTGCGCCCCTCCATTTTGATGGTCTTGCCCAGGGGATTCTCGGACGGGAAGAGCTTCTTGACGATCTCCTGGCCGACGACGGTCACCGGCCGGCCGAGATCGATGTCATCGGTTTGAAAATTGCGTCCCAGGTCGATGCTGTACTGGTTGGCGTTGATGAAGTATTCGTTGGTGCCCACGAAGGTGATGTCTGGAGTGGTCTTGCGGCCGCCGTAGACCGCCTGGGCACCGTTGTAGTCAAACACCTTCAGGCAGACCATTTCCGCGGTACCTTCCATGAGTTGCTTGTAGCGCATCGCCTGTTCGAGGGTGATGTCGCGGCGCATTTCGATCTGGCGGCGGTTGGAACCACCGCCCATCACTGGATATTTGCCGAATTGGAACATGTTCGACCCGAGAAAACTGAGTCCGGTCTCGATCGAGCTGCGCAGGGCGGTGACCGTGGTCATGACCCCGATGACCGAGAAGACCCCGATGGTGATGCCCAGCATGGTGAGGGCCGAGCGGAGTTTGTTCACCCCGATCGAGCTGAGGGCGATTCTCAGGATTTCGATGAGCGGCATGGCGGACGGCTATCTTCGATAATTATACCCAGAGCCCATGAGCGAACCGGCGGATTCACTCGTACCGGAGCGCCACCACCGGATCGAGGCGCGAGGCGCCCCAGGCCGGGGCGAAGCCGGAAATGATGCCGGTGACGACCGAGACCAGCATGCTGATAACGACGAGGTCGGGCGAGAACTGGACGGGGAACCAGGGAAGCTGGAAATGGATGCCGAGAAAGACCGCATAGGAGACCACCATGCCGACGGTCCCACCGATCAGGCAGATGGACACCGCCTCGATCAGGAATTGCAGGAGGATGGTGCGACGCCGGGCGCCGAGGGCCTTGCGCGTCCCGATCTCCTTCGTGCGCTCCTTTACGCTGACAAAGGTGATGTTCATGATGCCGATCGCGCCCACAAAGAGAGACAGCCCGGTGATGAACAGGCCGGCAAAGGCAATGGCCGTTTTCACCGGATCCAGCACCGCCTTGAAGGCCTGTTGCTCGTTGATGGAAAAATTGTCGCGTTCTCCGGGCAGTTGGCCCCGTACGCGGCGCATGGCGCCGACCAGCTCTTCCTTGGCCTGCAGTAACCGGGTTTTGTCCTTCACCTTCACCCGCAGGTCGGTGCTGCGGCGGATGCTGAACATCTTCCGGTAGGCGTTGAGCGGCATGACGAGCTGATTGTCGAAGCTGATGAGCCCGAGAAACTCGCCCTGCTTGGCGAAGACGCCGATGATGGTGAGGGGATGACCACCGACCCTCACCGTCCCGCCCAGCGCGGAACGCCCGGGAAACAGCGCCTCGGCAACATCGTAGCCCAGTACGCACACCGAGCGGCCGCCACTGGCCTCAATTTCGTTGAACAGGCGGCCCTCCTTGTAATCGACGCCGCTGATGCGCGCATAATCAGCCGTGGTGCCGAAGACGTAGATGCCATCCACGCTGCTGTCGCCTGCTTTCACCGAAGCACCGCGCCCCGCCACCGGCACGACGACGTCCAGCAGCGAATTCGGGGTGTTCTCGATGATGCGGCTGAGCCGCTCGGCTTCAGCGGCCTGGGGTGCCGGGCGGTTGACGTAATTCCACCAATCCTCGATGGGCCCCCACGGCCACTTTTGCACGTAGAGCACGTCGTCACCGAGCATGGCAAGGCTGTCGTTGAAGCCCGTGTCGATGCCGCGGATGGCGGTGCCCATGAGCGTGACCGCGACGATGCCGATGATGACCCCCAGCGCGGTGAGCACGGAACGCAGCTTGTTCGCGCGGATCTGCGCCCACGCTATGCGGATGGATTCGGTGAACTCGTAGAAGAAACGGGCCAGGATTTTCATGGCGGGACGGGGCCGGAGGCTAGTTGCCGGTCATCCGGTCGCTCTCGATCAATCCGTCGTGCAGGCGGATGGCGCGACGGGCATGCCGGGCAATGTCCTCCTCGTGGGTGACGACGATGATGGTGTTCCCCTGCTCATAGAGCTGGTCGAAAAGCTGCATGATCTCCTCGCCGGTCTTGGAGTCGAGGTTGCCGGTCGGTTCGTCGGCCAGAATGATCGAGGGATTATTGACGAGCGCCCGGGCGACGGCCACGCGCTGGCGCTGGCCACCGGACAGCTCGTTGGGCTTGTGCAGCATGCGGTCGCCCAGACCGACGTTCGCGAGCGCCTCGCGGGCCCGCTCCCGCCGGGCGGCGGGCGGCAGGCCGGCGTAGATCAGCGGCAGCTCGACGTTATGCAGTGAGGTTGAGCGCGGCAGGAGGTTGAAGGTCTGGAAGACAAAGCCGATCTCGTGGTTGCGGATGCTGGCCAGCTCGTCGTCCGACATGCTGGAGACGTCCTTGCCGTTGAAGTGGTAGTGTCCGCTGGTGGGGGTGTCGAGGCAGCCGAGCATGTTCATCAGGGTCGACTTGCCGCTGCCGGACGGGCCCATGATGGCCATGTACTCGTTGCGATGAACCTTCAGGGCGACGCCCCGGAGGGCATGCACGATCTCCGCCCCCATGCGATACAGTTTGGTGACATCCTCGATGTCGATCACCAGGGGGCCCGGCGGACGGACGGTGCGGGGGACATGAGCGGCGGGGGCGGGCGGTGGGATCATGGCAGAAGGAGAAGGATGCGCGGCGATGGTTAAACCGGGCAGGCGCCGGGACGGGCCGCCTTAGCTCTTGTTGTCATCCTTCTTCGGTTTTTCCACGAGGATCTTGGAGCCATCCTTGAGGGTGCGGCTGATGGCGGCGTAGCTGCCGGACACCACTTCCTCACCGACCTTCACGCCGTTTTTGACTTCAATATAGGTGTTGTCGGAGACGCCGGTCTCCACCCGGCGCTGTTTGACCTTGTCGCCCTCCCGCACGAAGACGATCCGCAGGAGTTTCTCCTGGGTGCGCTTGGCATCCTGGCGCTCCTTGACCAGCTCAAGATCGTTGCCCGTGCGCTCCTTGGCCTCCTTGGCCCGCTGCTGCTGGAGCTCCTCGGTGGTCTTGCCGCCCTCGGCGCGGACGGTGACGCTCTGGATGGGCACGGCGATGACGTTGCTCACGGTCTCCGTCTCGATGTCGACCGTGCCGCTCATGCCAGGACGCAGCCGGGCTTCCCGATCCGTGACGCGGATGCGTACGAGGAAATTGGTAACCTCGTCGGAGGCGGAGGCGGCGAGGGCCGCCTGGTTGTTGCTGGCGGCGGTGGCGCCCGTGCTCAGCGCGGAACTGCTGATCTCGCTCACCGTGCCGTCAAAATTGCGGGCGGGAAAAGCGTCGACGGCGACATTCGTGTGATCCCCGATCTTCACGTTGACGATATCGTTTTCGTTCACCTTCACGCGCACCTCCATGTGGCTCAAGTCGGCGATGCGCATGACCTCGGTGCCGGCATACGTGCCGGTGCCGACGACCCGTTCGCCCACCTCATTGTTGAGCACGCTGATGATTCCATCCATGGGCGAGTAGATGGTGGTCTTGCTCAGCTGGTCGCGATACTGGTTGAGGGCGCCCTCCGTCTGGCGAATCGTCGCGAGTGAGGATTGATAGTTGGCGCGGGCGACCTCCCGACTGGTCTTGGCGGTGGTGTTGTCGGCGTCCGAGATCAGCTTCTTCTGGTAAAGATCGTCGGCCCGGTGGTAATCCTCGTCGGCCTTGTCGAGATTGGCCTTGCTGAGAAGGCTTGCGGCCTTGGCCACGGCCAGAGCGGCTTCCTGCTGGTCAACGAGCGCGACATAAAGGTCAGGCTTGATGCGCACAATGACGTCGCCCTTCTTCACCACGGCGCCCTCCTTCAAGGGAAGGGCGATGATCTCTCCGGATACTTCCGGGGCGATTCCAACCTCGAGCTCCGGCTGCACCTTGCCGGTGGCAGTGACGAGGTGCGTGATGGTCTTGATGACGGCCTTGTCGGTCGTAACGGTGGTCGGTTTCTCGCTCTTTTTGCTCTTGATCACGGCGACGACGATCAGGCCGATCACGAACACGATGGCGGCAATGATCCACCATTTTCGGCGTGATTTCTTGCGTGCAGGAACCGCCGCCGCCGCGGGTGCGGCGTCGGAGCGTGGAAGGGTGTCTGAGCTCATGGTAAGGGGGTCGATAAAGCGGAAAGGTCTGGCTTATCCGGGCGTCCAAGGCAAGCAAGGGAATCCTTAATGCGGAGAATTCGCTGAATTGCGGGAAAGAACACCGAGGCCGGCCGGTCACCGGCAGACTGCGTGACGTTTCTCCAAGACACCCTAACGACGCGTCGAGTTGCAGTGATTTTGGATGAACGGACAGGGGAAGGGACAGGTGGCGGGGGCCGGGCGTCCACGGGGGTGCGCCGCCCAAGCAACCGTTCTCTGGAGAAAAACCCCTTGCTTCGCCCGGCCTGCGGAGCATTGCATCATGCCTCTCCATGGCCCTGCGGTTTTGCATCCTCGGCAGCGGCAGTGAGGGCAATTGCGCCCTGCTCCAGACCCCCCACGCCCGCGTACTCGTCGACGCCGGTTTCTCGGCCCGCCGGATTGCGCAGCTGCTGGCGGCCGCCGGCGAGTCGCTCGACCACATCGATGCCATCTTCCTCACGCATGAGCACGGCGATCATGCCGCCGGCATCGGTGGGCTGACCCGCCGCCGGCCGATCAAGGTCTTTGCCAACCACGCCACCGCTCGCGCGGTGCAGGCCGGGCTGAAGCACCGCCCCGATTGGCAGTTTTTCGAGACGGGCACGCGCTTCCAGTTCCGCGATCTCGAGGTCGAGAGCTTTGCGGTGCCGCATGACGCGCACGACCCGGTGGCCTTTCTCTTCACCCACGGGGCGGATGATCTCTTCACCCCGGCGCACCGTCTCGCCTGGCTCACCGATCTCGGCCACGCGCCGCAACACATCAAGGAGCGCATCCGCGAGGCCGACGTCCTGGTGATCGAAGCCAATTATTGCCCGCAGATGCTGAAGGATGACCCGAAACGCCCGTGGTCGGTCAAACAGCGCATCAGCGGCCGGCATGGCCACCTCTCCAACGAAGGCGCCTGTGAGCTCCTCACCTCGGTGGCCTCGCCGCGCTGGCGTCATGTCTTCCTCGCCCACCTCAGCCGCGAGTGCAACAGCCCCGCCGCCGTCGAAACCGCCTGCGCCGGTATCCTGGGCGCGATCAAGTGCGGCTTCTCGATCGTCGCCCCCGGCGCCGGCACGCCTTTCTACGAGTTTTGAGCGGAGCCATGGGGCTGGCCGGCGCGGAATTTGCTTCCTGCCTCCGCGCACATAGCCTGTCCCCTCGCATGCACCCGCCTTTCCGCCGCACCCGGATCATCTTCACCGTCGGCCCCGCCACGGAGAGCGAGGCCACGCTCGAGAACATCATCCGCGCGGGGGCCGACGTCTGCCGCATCAACATGGCGCATGCGACCCACGACTGGACGCGCCAGATCATCCGACGCCTCCGCACGGTCACGCAACGCCTCGACCGGGAGATCGCGATCATGATGGACATCAAGGGCCCGGAGATCCGCACCGGCGACCTGGCCGCGCCCATCGAGCTCAAACCCGGCGAGATCTTCGACTTCACCGTCAAACCCGCCGGACCCCGCGAAAGCACCGAGGAGGTGCGCTCAGTCGACGTCAACTACCAGGACCTCGTCAACGACATCAGCGTGGGCGACACCGTGCTCGTCGACAACGGCCTCATCCGCCTGGAGGTTTTGGAAAAAAAGGACGCCCATATTCGCTGCCGCGTGCTCACGCCCGGCCAGCTCACCTCCCGCCGCCACATCAATCTGCCCGGGGTCAACGTCCACCTGCCCGCCTTCACTGAAAAGGACCGGGCCGACACCATCGTCGGCCTTGAGGAAGGAATCGACCTGGTGGCGCTTTCCTTCGTGCGATCGGCAACGGACATCGAAAACCTCCGGGAATTCCTGCGCAGCCGCAATTCCCGCGCCCGCATCATCGCCAAGATCGAGGACCAGTCGGCCATCACCAATCTGGATGAGATCGTCCAGGCCTGCGACGGTCTGATGGTGGCACGCGGCGACCTCGGCATCGAATGCCCGTTTGAAGAGCTGCCCATCATCCAGCGCCGCGCCGTCCGGGCCTGTCTCCACCATGGCCGGGCCGTGATCATCGCCACGCACATGCTTGAATCGATGATCTCGCAGCCGATGCCCACCCGCGCCGAGATCACCGATGTCGCCAACGCGGTCGACGAGCGGGCCGACTGCGTGATGCTGTCCGGCGAGACGACGGTCGGCCGCCATCCGGTCGAATGCGTGCAGGTCCTCGACAAGATCGCCCGCCGCACCGAGCAGGAGGAGCCCGTCGACGTGCTTGATCCTGTCAGCCTTGGCGGCGACAAGGTGAAACTCCTGCATTCCGCCGTGGTGATGGCCAACGAGCTGCCCGGTTCGCTCCTCCTCACCTTCACGCGCCAGGGCTTCATGGCGCAGGGCCTCGCGGCCATGCGGCCGCGCAGTGCCGTGATCCTCGCTTTCACCCCCTCGCTGGAAACCCTGCGCCAGCTGCGTTTCCTGCGCGGCGTCGAGCCCTACCTGATGGCTTTCTCCGCCGATCCGGACGTGACGATCGAAAGCGCCCTCCAGCAGCTCAAGCGCCTCGGCCGGATCGTCGCGGGCGCCAAGCTCATCGTCGTCACCGACATCCTTTCGCAGGACCGCCTCGTGGACAGCATCCAGCTTCGCACCATGCGGTGACCGCGGTCACGCGCCGGCAGGCTCACTCCTTCCGAAAACCGGCCTCGGCCAGCTCCACCCGCAGCGCGGTGAGCGACATCTGCAAATCGAGGAGAAACGCGACAAGCGAGGCGATCAACGATGCCATGCACAGGATAAAGCACAGCATGACCAGCAGCGCCGCCTCGACCTGCAGGAGCGCCGCGAGAAACATCGAAATGATCAGCAGGCCGGCCAGCAGGAGGCTCGCTGCGGCCAGGATGATCGCGAGTCGGATGATCTTCGCGCGCCGGTAGAGGATCGCGAGCAGACCGGACAGATGCTCGCGCTGGGCTGCGGTGGCCGCGGGCAGGTCACGCATCAGCACACGGGCGCGATCGAGCACGCGGCCAAAGCGGTTCGTCATCGACAGCAGCAGCAGACCGACCCCGGAGATGAGGATCACCGGCCCGACCGCCGTCTGGATCACCGGAATGAGTTGTTGGAGGGTGAGTACTGCCATAAGCCGCGGTGGATTCCACCGCGGACAGGACGACTAGCACAGTGGCGTTGTTTTGTCGTCACCGAAAACAGCGCCGCGCGGGAGCGGCAAACTCTCCCGAGCGCTTGCCGCCCGGTAAAATTGCAGTATGAATTCTGCCTGACGCCTTATGACGACTCTTGCTCTTCACTTGCGCGTTTCCCGCTCCTCCCTGCATCGCCTTCTGGCCGCGGGGGGTGTGACGCTGGTGCTGTTGCTCAGCGTTCTGGCCGTCAGTCCAAGGCTGCATGCCTGGTTGCACGGCAACGCCGGCGAAACGGACCACGAGTGTGTCATCACCCTCTTCCAGCATGGCGTGGTCGCCGCGACAGCCGAAGTTGCGCTGGGGTTGGTGGCGATGGTAGTGCTGGCGTGGATTGCAACCGCACCCTCTACGTTGCACCTCGCTCCGCCGCGCTACTGGCTCCCCCCGGGACACGCCCCGCCGGCGTACTGAGTTGAACCTGGTTTCGCGGCGGACGCATGCGTTCGCCCGCCGCGCCCTTCGGACCCATGGCGGT
>Ga0265323_10000815_pt1 | contig 16715 bp, 11 predicted proteins | sample 41225metaG_FD_193580 | JGI IMG/M metagenome (GOLD analysis project Ga0265323, IMG submission 193580) | Rhizosphere microbial communities from Carex aquatilis grown in University of Washington, Seatle, WA, United States - 4-12-25 metaG | ecosystem: Host-associated > Plants > Roots > Rhizosphere...
GTCGTCGAATCATTCCTCGACCAGGAGACCGACGTGAAGGTTTCCCTTGCCGGCGGCTTCACCAAGTTGCGCAACCTCGTCACCGGCGAGGTGCTGCCGGGCGCGGAGCCGCCGCCAGCCAGTCCCTGGCGGTTCGGGCCCGAGGCGGAGCCGCGCACGTCGTTCCACGTGCACGTACTGCCTCATAGCTATCTCGTCTTCGCCGCCGAAAAATAACCGCGGTCCCGCCTGACGATCCGTTGGTAAGATCCACGAGCCGTGGTGGCCGAAGATCTCCGGCCTGATTGCCTCCGGCTAGGCCGGCGTCGAGCCCGCGTCTGCCGCTGCCGGACGGATTCCCGCCATGCGCAGGTAAAGGAGAAATGCGGCCAAACCCACGGCCAGCATCGCCGCCTGGCCCGTGGCGAGTGTGAGCGTCGAGGCCCAGACCAGCGGTGCCACCACCGCCGTGGCGACGGCGTTGCCGGTCGTCTGCACAAAACTCTGGCAGGAGGCGGCGAGTCCGCGTTGTTCCGGGAACAGGTCGAGCGCCATCAGCGTCAGGCTGGGCATCGCCAGCGCCGAGCCGGAGAAATAGACGAAAATGGGCAGTACGCTCCACGGCAGCGCCGGCGGCATGAGCAGGTTGAGGAGCAGGTTGCCCACCACCGCCGTGACCATGATCCCATAGGCCCACCCCACTGTCTGACGCCGCGGGATGCGGCCGGCCGCCCGGCCGGACAGCCAGGCGCCGGTCACGATGCCGAGCGTGGAGGGACCGAACAGCCAAAGGAAACCGGTCTCGCTCACATGCAGGTGCCGGATCAGGAAGACCGGCGCCGACACGATGTAGAGAAACACCGCGGCAAAATTAAACGTGACTGCAAAGGTCAGCGCGATAAAGGGCGCCGACTGCAGCACCCGCCAGTAGGAATGAAGCAGGAAGCCCGGGTTCATTGGCTGGCGCCGTTCCCGGGGCAGCGTCTCCGGCAGCGACCGCCAGCAGACCAGCCATACGATCCCCGTGAACAGGACAAGAAAGGCAAACACCGCCCGCCAGCCGAACCACACGTGCAGCCAGCCGCCCAGCACGGGCGCTACCGCCGGCGCCACCGCGAAGGTCAGCGTGATCTGGGACATCAGCCGCTGGGCCTCGGCGCCATCCAGCACATCGCGTACGATGGCGCGGCCGATGACCATGCCGGCTCCGGCCATCATGCCCTGCATCGTGCGGAAAAACAGCAGGCTTTCGATGTTCCAGGCCAGGGCGCAGCCCAGTGAGGCCAGGAAGAACAAGGCGAGCGCGGCGAGTGTCACCCGCCGCCGCCCCAGGGCATCCGAGAAGGCGCCGTGCCACAGCGCCATGAGCGCGAACGGGGCCATGTACGCCGTGAGCGTTTGCTGCACCAGCATCGGCGAGGCATGGAACGTGCGGCCGATCTCCGGCATCGACGGCAGATAGGCGTCGATGGAAAACGGGCCTACGGCCGACAGCGCGGCCAGCATCGCGGCGAGGCCGCGATGGCGCCGGGCAACGGACTGGGCAGTGTCGGTCATCAGAACCGGTCAGCTTGAATGAATCCGCGCCCTCCGACAAATCCCTTCCTGCGGGATCTTGCCGCAGGCGGGCTCCCGGCGCCGGCCGGTCCCCGCCGCGAAATCGGCCGCGCGCGGCGCGCCCCTACTCGACGCTGACCACGGCGTAGCTCACCGGAGGCAGGTTCACTGTCCACCCTTGGGCTTCGCGGCGAAACGCCGCAGGCTCGCCTGCCAGCACGCGAAGTGACGCGGCGTTGACCCCGGCGGGCAGTCGCGCTGCGCATGGCTGGGCGGACGGGTTGAGCGCCACAAGGATCCGCTCGCCATTTTTGGTGCGTTCGTAGACGAACGGCAGCTTTCCGGTTTCCGCCAGCACGGTAGTGAAATCGCCGCTCGCGCCAAGGGCGGAATGGGCGTGGCGCAGCGCAATCAAGGCGCGCACGGTATTCAGCGCTGAGTCCGGGACGTTCTGCTGCGCCGCGACGCTCGGCCGGTCCGGGGCGGGATCAACCGGCAGGTAGAGCCGATCGGCGGAAGCGGTCGAGAAACCGGCGTTGGCCGAGCCGTCCCACTGCATCGGGGTGCGGGCACCGGTCCGCCCGAAGCCGCCCTCCTTCGAGGGCAGTCCCGGGATCGAGCGCATGCCGATTTCATCGCCATAGTAGATGAACGGCACGCCTGGCATTGTGAGCAGGAAGGCATAGGCCACGGCGAGGTCGCGGCCGTTGCGGCCATCACCGATCCGCGGAACGGTGTCGTGGTTGCCGGTGGGGATGGCGATGAACCCCTGGCGCTTCGTCGCGGCATAGAGCGGCTCAAATTCGTCCAGAAACTTCCGGATGTCCCCGCGGCCGCTCCGGTCGAAAAACGAGGCCGCGTCCGGCGCGGTCTTCCGGAAGAGCGAGGCATAGCCGGGCTTGTTGAACGGCAGGAGAAAATCCATGTGGAAGCCGTTGGGGATCGCGACCTGCGGCGTCGACCATTCGGAAACCATCGCGCGGTCGGGATACTCACGATCCATCCACGCCCGGAATTCATGCCAGAGCGCAGCGGTGGCGCGGCCATCCGGATCGTTTTTGACCAGCGAACCGGCCATGTCGACGCGGAAGCCGCTCGCGCCGAGGTCGAACCAGAACCGCATGATGTTTTTCAATTCCGCCCGCACCGCCTGCGGCCCCGGGGCGTCGACGGGCTGCTGCCACGGTGCCTTGGGATCGGGCTGCGCGTAGCCATAATTCAACGCCGGCTGAAAATAGAAGAAATTCGGGATGTAGTTCGCATCGCGCTCCGCGGCTCCGACCACCACCTGCTGATTCGGCGCGGACCAGGTCCAGACGCTGTTCGTCCAGATGTACCAATCGGTGTAGCGATTTCTCGCGTGACGCTGGGATTGCCGGAACCAAGGATGCTGGTCGGAAGTGTGGCCGGCAACGAGGTCGAGCATCACGTGCATGCCGAGCTTGCGAGCCTCGGCAAACAGGTCCCGCAAGTCGTCGTTGGTGCCGTAGCGCGGCGCGACCTTGTAGAAATCCGCGACGTCATACCCGGCATCGTGAAACGGCGACTCAAAGCAGGGGTTCAGCCACAGCCCGGTGACGCCGAGGTCGTGCAGGTACGGCAGTTTTTCGATGACGCCGCGCAGGTCACCGATCCCGTCGCCATTCGAGTCGCGGAACGACTGGGGATAAATCTCGTAGAAGACCGCTGATTCCAGCCAGGAGGATGCGGGGGAAGGCGCCTCAGAGTTCGCTGCCAGCGTGCGGAACACTAGGGCCGTGGCCATGGCGGTAGAGGCAAGCAGACGAATGGAATGCATGGAAGGGGTAAAAGAGAATCCGGCCGGGAACGCAAGGCGCCGGCCGGGTTGCGGCGACCACCGCGCCTTTCAGCCTCGCCGCCACCGGAAATGCCATGCAAAACTCCAACCCATGATGTCTCTGCGCCTTCCCCTGATTTTGACTGCGTTCGGCGTGGCCGCGCTCCACGCGGGTGAATCATCGCCGTCAGCGGCGCCGGTGAGGGCGAACGGTCCGACCCCGGCTTCCGCCTTGTCCGCCCAAATGGCCGGCGGGCTGTCGGTGGACCCGGCTTTGCTCCACATCTATTCGACCCGCGTCGAAGCCGAATTGAAGAACGACATCCTGCCGTTCTGGTTGCAGCATACACGGGACCGCCAGCGCGGGGGCTTTTACGGGGAGATCAGCAACGATCTGGTCGTGGATCAAGATGCGCCGCGCGGCGCGCTGCTCACCTCGCGGATCCTCTGGACTTTCTCCGCCGCCTACCGGCAATTCCAGGATCCGGCGTGCCTCGAGATGGCGCGCTGGGCCTACGACGACCTGCTGGCGAGATTCTGGGACAACGAGCAAGGCGGGCTGTTCTGGTCCGTCACGGCTGACGGCAAGCCGCTCGACACCTACAAAAGGATCTACGGCCAGGCCTTCGGCATCTACGCGCTGGCGGAATACCACCGCGCCACGGGCGACCGAGCGCCGCTGGATCGCGCGATTGCGCTGTATCGTGCGGTCGAGTCCCACAGCCATGATCGGGCGCACCGCGGCTATTTCGAGGAGTTCACCCGGGATTGGAAGCGGTCCCGCCCGCTATGGGACGGCATTAGCGCGCCGGGCCCGAAATCCCAGAACACCCACCTGCATGTGATGGAGGCCTACGCCAACCTGCTGCGGGTCTGGCCCGACCCGGAGCTGCGCGGCAACCTGCAGGACCTTGTGGACCTGATGCTCACGCGAGTCCTCGATCCCGCCAACCACCACCTGCGACTGTTCCTCGCCGACGACTGGACGCCCCGCTCCGACGGCATCTCGTTCGGCCACGACATCGAATTCAGCTGGCTGCTCCTCGAGACCGCCGAGGTGCTGGGCGATCACGACCGGATTGCGCAGGCCCGCACCGTCGCCGTGGAGGTCGCCCGGGCCACGCTGGCCGAAGGCGTGGACACTGACGGCGGCCTGCTGTCGGAAGCCGGGCCCAAGGGTCTGACGAACACGCACAAGGAATGGTGGCAGCAAGCAGAGGCAGCGACCGGCTTTTTGAACGCCTACCAACTGTCCGGCGATCCCCGGTTTTTCCAGGCATCCATGCACAGCTGGGATTTCATCGCGACCCATGTGGTCGACCAGAAACACGGCGAGTGGTACAACCTGCTGGCCCGGGACGGCACCGTTCTTTCGTATGACAAGGTCAGCATGTGGAAATGCCCCTACCACGATGGGAGAACCTGCATGGAGCTCGTCAGCCGCCTTGCCGACATCCTGAAAACAGGGGTGCCAGCACAGGTTTCCGCCACTCCCAAGTGATGACCATGGCACGCGGCGATTTCCCACCCCACCCGGCTTGTCCGGTGAATCCTCCGAGTCTTCTCTCCAAGCATGATGAATCGACGTGATTTTATCGGTTCTTCCGTCACGGCGGCGGCCGGCCTCGTGATGTCTTCTCGTGCCATCGCCGCGGCCGTCGCGGCTCCTGAGTCGAGCGGCCAGCCGCGCCTCCCGCGCCGGCGCGGCTTCAATCTCCCGGTGCAGGCTCCCAACCAGCGCGGCCTGGCTCTGCGCGAATCCGATTTTGAATGGATGGCTGGATGGGGGTTCGACTTTGCCCGGCTCCCGCTATCCTACTGGGCATGGACCAACCGCAAGGATTGGATGAGCATCGACGAGCGGGCGCTGGCGCCGGTAGACCAGGCCATCGAGTACGGCCGGCAGCACGGCGTGCATATCAACCTGTGCCTCCACCGGATTCCGGGCTACTGCGTCAACGGTCGCGAACTGGAGCCGTTCCTGCTGTTCGACAGCCCGCGGGAGTCGATGGAAAAAGCGCTGGCGGCGGCGACGCATCAATGGCGGTTCTTCGCTGAGCGTTATCAGGCCATCCCCAGCACCCGGCTCAGCTTCGACCTGCTCAACGAGCCGCCGTGGATGAACGACCAGACGCGCTATGTGGAAATCGTCCACGCGCTGGTCGCGGCGATTCGTGAAAAAAGTCCGGACCGCCTCATCGTGGCGGATGGCGCCGACCTCGGCCAAACCCCGGTGCCGGGGATCGTGGATCTTGGCCTGGTCCAAAGCACGCGCGGCTATCTGCCCAAGGCGGTCAGCCACTACACAGCCACCTGGGTGCCGAAGAACGAATTTGAGTCGTTCGCGCCTCCGACCTGGCCGCTGGTCGATGCCAAGGGGCAGACGTGGGACCGCGGGAAACTCCGCCAGGAACTCATCGCCAAATGGCAGCCGCTCGTCGCGCGCGGCGTGCCGGTCCACGTGGGTGAATGGGGCTGTTTCAACCGGACGCCCCACGACGTGGCGCTGGCGTGGATGAACGACCTGCTGGCGCTCTGGAAGGAGGCCGGCTGGGGCTGGGCCATGTGGAACCTTCGCGGCACCTTCGGCATCGTCGACAGCGGGCGAAGCGACGTCGCCTACGAGGATTTCCACGGACATAAGCTGGACCGGAAGATGCTCGAGCTGCTGATCGCGAATTGATAGGCAACTACATGCTGCGTTACTGGGTACCACACCCCAGTGCTATTATCTCCAAAACTGCCATACTGCGGTTCGCTTTTACTGAACTTGGTGCCGATAACCGCTTTCCCTCTGGTCCGATGGTAAACCTTCTCGCACATTCTTCGGCGGGCTCCCAGCTATCTTCGCGCTTGGGCAGGCACATCGGCGACCGCCTTGGCCGACGTGGCCTCGCGGCCTGCGTGGCGATCTGGCTGGCGCTTGCCCCGGTGCGCGCCGGCGCAACCGAAGCCCCCGCCGCCCCGCCGCCGGTCGAAGCCATCACCGATCTGCGCCAGATCTTCCCCATGTCGACCGAAATGCGGTCGGTCGTGCACCCCCTTCGGATCGAAGGCCGCGTGAGTTTCTACGATCCGCGCTGGAGGAATTCTTGGTTCGAAAAGGATGGCGTTGGCACGTACTTGAAATTGTCGTCATCCCCGCCAGCCCTGCTCACCGGCCAATATGTGCGGATTGAAGGCAGCTTGCTCCCGATCCGGGGGCTCGACGCCAAGACGGTCACGGTGACGGTGCTGAAGGAATCTGCCCCGATTGAACCACTGGCCACCAAAGGCAGGATTCTGGATTCCAACACCCTGGGTCTCCGGATTGTGACCGCCGACGCCTACGTCGACGGACAGCAATTGATGGACAATGATCACGTCCGCCTTGCGCTGGTGATCGAAGATCGCCCCGTCATCGGCTGGGTCAAACCGGACGATGCACACTCCGTGCCTGATTGGCAGGGCCGGTTCGTTCGCTTGACCGCTTTCTATGTCGCCCGTTTTGAACCGTCGGGGACCGAATCCACCATCGAGCTGTATGTCGGCCGGCAGAGTGATCTGACTGTCCTGGGAGCGCTCGACGATTATGTGGATTTCCAGATTCCACTGACGCCCATCAACGAAATCCATCAGGCTCCGCCCGGCCAGATGATCCGGGTGCGCGGCGTTGTCCAGGCCCACGAACCCGGCTCGTTCATGGTCATTCGCGATGACACGGGGCAGGTCATGGTCCGTTCCGTGCTACAGCAGCGATTTCCTTTTGGCACCGAGGTCGAGGCGGTGGGTCGCCTGGCAGTTGAGGGCGCCCAATGGATTCTCCAGTCCGCCATGTACCGCCGGGTTACCTCACCCGCGGCATTGAACCATTCCCCGCTGAATGGGGTGGTTCCCATCGAACGGGTCCGCGAGCTGACAACGGACGATGCCGCGCACGGCCATCCGGTGGCCTTTGCCGGTATGGTCACCTGGTCGATGTCCAATTCTGACTTTTTCTTCCTCCAGGACTTCAGTGGAGGCATCCGTGTGCGCTACCCGCGGGGCATGATGGATACTCCGCGGTTGAACCAGTATTTCGTGGTGGAAGGCGTGACCTACAATGACGGCAATTCTCCAGCCGTGGATCTGAAGCATTATACGGATCTCGGGGCGATGAGCACGCCACCGGCCAGACGCGTCACCTACGAGCAGGCGATAACCGGCAAGGAAGACGGCCAGTGGGTCGAGATGCGCGGTTTCTACCAGAACACCGTGTCGCAGGGTCCGCGACGCTTGATTCATGTGACATCACCCGGCGGGGAGTTTGTCGCGGATCTGCAGTCGCCGGTCACATTCGAACCCACACCCGGCTCACTGATCGACGTCCATGGCGTGTGCGATACTGATGCGGATGAAAACGGACACATCACCGGGCTGACCCTCCGGGTGCCGTTTCTGCACAGCATCTCGATCGAAGAAGGCGCCCCGGCTGACATCTACGGCCTGCCGCTTCGACCTATCAAAGCCCTGGAGCAACTCAGCACGACGCAGGATATGCTTCGGGTCAGGATCTCCGGGGTCGTGTCGCACGCCGTACCCGGCCGCTTCGTGTACGTGCAGGAGGACGATTCCGGCCTTCTCGTGCTCAGCAATGAAACGGCACCACTGGCCCCGGGGGACTCGATTGAGGCGGTGGGCATCCTCGGGCGGGAGGGCGCCCGCACCCTGCTGCGCGAAGCCGAATACCGCAAACTCGGCACCGGGGCTCCGCCCGCGCCCCTGTTGCTGGACGATCCTTCGCGCCTGTCGACATCCTATGATGCGCGGCTGGTGACGGTGCGCGGAACGTTGATCGGCGTTTTGCGCCTGCAGGAGCGCACACGTCTGACGCTGCAATCCGGCAACACACTTTACGAGGCCGTGCTCGATCCGTCACCGGGCGCTCCGCCCCTGGCCTGGCTCGCGCTGAGCACGGGCTTGGAGCTCACGGGCGTTTACCGGAGCATCTTCGACGATTCCCGGCAGCTGCGGGGATTCCAATTGCAGCTGCGATCGCCACTGGACGTGGTGGTCTTCAAGAAGGCCCGTTTTTTGACGACGGAGCGGGCGCTCATCGCGCTTGCCATCCTTGGCGGCTGCATCGTGCTCAGCCTGGCCTGGATCACGGCCCTGCGGCGCCGGGTGCGGCAGCAGACCGGGCAGATCCGCCGGCAGCTGGAGCATCAGGCGCGCCTCGAAGCCGAAGTGCAGCACGCCGCGCGGCTCGAATCGCTCGGGGTGCTCGCCGGCGGCATCGCCCACGATTTCAACAATTTGCTGACGATCATCATGGGCAATCTCGGACTGGCGATGCTCAACGACAAGGTGAAGGCCCTCGCCGGCGACTACCTGCGTGAGATCGAGCGGGGCGCCTACCGGGCCGCCGCCCTCACCCAACAGTTGCTGACCTTCGCCAAGGGCGGTGATCCGCTGCGCACCGCCGTGTCCCTGCCCGACATCGTCCGGGCGGCCACCGAGTTTGTGCTCAGTGGGTCCCGCGCGCGCTGCGACTACAGCGTGGTCCCCGATCTATGGAACGCCCATGTGGACAAGGATCAGATCACCCAGGCGATCCAGAACATCGTACTCAACGCCGTGCAGGCGATGTCCGATGGCGGGGTGATCCGGGTCTCGCTGAGCAACGATGAAATCGCCACCGGCGCGAAGGCCGGGCTGGCGGCGGGCCGCTACGTCAGGCTGGTGATCGCCGATTCCGGCGAGGGCATCCGCCCTGAAATTCTGCCGCGGATTTTCGATCCGTATTTCTCCACCAAGAAGGCCGGCAGTGGGCTGGGCCTGGCCACCGTCTATTCGATCGTCAGGCGGCACCAGGGACACATCGAAGTCGATTCCACGCCCGGGCACGGCGCCACGTTCACCTTGTGGCTGCCGGCCGCCGACACCCCGCTGCCCGAGCCGCCAACTCCGGCCCCCGTCGCGGCAGTGGCCCCGGTGCGGACCGCCCGGGTGCTGCTGATGGATGACGAGGAAAGCATCCGGCTGCTGGGCGCGATCTTGCTGCAACGCATGGGCCTGGAGGTCACGGTCGCCGCCGAGGGTGCTGCGGCCGTGCACGAGTTCAGCGCGGCCCGGGACGCCGGCCGGCCCTTCGATCTGGTCATCCTCGACCTCACCATTCCGGGCGGAATGGGGGGGCGGGAAACGATGGAGAACATCCGCCGCATGGATGCCAGCGTGCCCGCCATCGTGTCGAGCGGCTACAGCAACGACGCGGTGCTGGCCGATTTCCGCCGGTTCGGCTTCCAGGCGATGGTGGCGAAGCCGTACGAGATCGATCAACTTGTCGGCGTGGTCAAGCAGTTGCTGGCGAAGCGCGACTGAAGGGAATTTCAGCGAAGCCGGCGTGTTTCTCTTCTCAGGCGCGCCGGATATCCTGCGCCCCGCAATTGAATAACCCGAATCCTACCGGGCGATCTCCGTGGAACGGATGCCGCGGGCCACGGCGGCGCGCGTGGTCCGGGCCGTGCGGGCGGCCGCCTCCTCCGCCGGCAGCGCGTTGACCTCGGGGTCAAAGGGCTCCGCCGTCACCGGGCCGTCGTAGCCGGCGTCGGCCAGCGCCTGCATGAAGCCGTCGATGTCGATCACCCCCGTCGTGCAGGGGAGTTTCCGGCGGTTGTCGATGAGCTCGGCGCGGGGGACGCCCGCCGGCGCGTCGTCGACATGCACATGCACGAGCAGGTCGCGCGTCAGCCCGCGCAGATCCTCGCGCGTGCCGCCGGCGCAATGCCAGTGCCAGGCGTCAAGCAGCAGGCCGCAGTTGGGACCGATCGCGCGCGCGAGCTTCAGCATGGCCGCGACGGAGCGGATGAACGGGTGTTTGAACTTGCGCAGCGACGTCTCCGGTCCGATGAACTCGAGGCCGAGGCGGACGCCGTGGTCGGCGAGGAGCCGCGCGACGGGTTGGAAGCGGGCAACGTGGAAGGCAAAGTTGTCGTCAAACCCCCGTTCGTCGCTGCCGGGCATGATCCACATGCCGGCGCGCAGCGCCCCGAGCGCGCGGGCCGCGGCCAGCAGCGGCGGCAGCCTGCCGAGCCAGTCGCGCCACTCCGCCTCGGTCACGTGATAGGGCATGAACGGGAGGTTCCAGGCACCGATGCGCAGCCCGTGCTGGAGAAACTCCTCGCGCACTGCGGCCGCCCCCCGGGCGGCCATCTCCTCATGCAGGGTGGCCAGCTGGGCGTCGTAGCCGCCAAAACCGTGGCGCTCCGCGAGCGCCAGTCCTTCGCGCAGGGAGACTGAGATGCCGACGTGGCCCGGGTTAAGGGAGGCAAACATGAGGGGAGTTCAGTCGGGGAATTTCGCCTTGAGTTCGCCCGCGGCGAGCATCGCCAGCATGGCGCACTTGCCCGCACGCAGGGGCAGATCCACCCGGCCGCGGCGGCGCGCCGATTCATGAGTCGCGAAGATGATTTCCGTCGCGCGCAGGGCCCGCTCGCTCGCGAGCTGCGGCACCGTGCCGGCGTCCAGGCACGCCAGCATGTCGGCGATGCCGCGGTAGATGGCCTGGTCGTCGTGAATGGATTCCCCGGTGTCGACGACCTCCCATTTCGCCTGGCCGTGGCGCCGGACGCGCAGCCACGGCGCGTCGAAGAGAATCTCGATCACGCCGCCCTCGCCGGTGAGCCGCAGCAGGCAGCCAAGCTCGGCATGCTGCTGGCCGAAGTGGTAGACGGCGCGCACGCCGTTCTGAAAGCGAAATTCCGAGATGCCGTGGCCGGCGTTGATCGCGCCAAACACCTTGGTCGCGCCGCGCATGTCGATCTGTCCCAGCACCCATTCGGCCGGCGTGTCGCCATTGAAGAAAAACATCATGTCGAGCACATGCGTGCCCGAGTCGGAAATATTGTGCCAGGCGCCGTCCAGGCGCAGCAGGCGGCCGATGGTGCCGCCGTCGAGCAGCGCCTTGGCCTTCGCCAGCGGCAGGTTGAACCGGCGCTGGTGGTTGATCGCAAGGAGGACGCCGTGTTTCCGGCAGATCCGGTGCATCCGCAGGCAGGCGTCCCAGTGGATGTCCATGGGCTTCTCGCATAGGATCACCCGCGGCCGGAAAAGCGCCACACTGTCCACCACCCGGGCGTGCAGGTAGGGCCAGAGACACACGCTCACTACGTCGGGTCGGACCACCCGCATCATCTTGCGGTAATCGGAAAAGATCGCCGCGGCAGGATTGTATTGCGCCACGAACGCCTCGGCGTTTTCACGGCTGAGGTCGGCCACGGCAGCCAGGATGCAGCGGCCGGACCGGGCGTAGCCGGCCATGTGGCGGTGGGCCATGCCGAAGCCAGTGGCACCCTCGGTGCCGCGGGGCTTGCCGCAGCCGATCATGGCGACTTTCAACGGGGACGAAGTCCGGGTCTTCATCATGGCACGCTAGGACGCTGGAGGGCGCCAGGGCGATGACGTTTTTTGCGCGTCGTCCGGCCCATCGGAGGTCACGGTTTCAGCCTGAAGGGAAGAAGGCGCGGGCGGTGTTATGGGTGTCATGCACCCACCCCTGCCCCGCCGTGAGTTCCTGAAATTATTGAGCCAGTTTGGTGCCGCCTGCGCCTGTGGCGGCATGGCCGTCCGGCTGGCCGCCGACCAGGCAAAGCCCGGCGGCCCCAAGCTGCCCGACCTCAAGACCCGCGCCTACTGCGGACTGATCTGCGACGACAGCTGCCCCCTGTTCAAGGCCACCAGGACCAACGATGCCGCCGCGAAGGAGAAGGTTTACACGGAGTGGAAGTGGAAGGAGAAGTTTGGGGTCGAATTCAATCCCGACCAGGTTTTCTGCTACGGCTGCAAGGCCCCGGGCAAACCCGAGAACATTCCTCACTCCCGTTGCACCGTCCTCAAGTGCAGCACGGAGCGCAAACTGGAGTCCTGCCTCGAATGCCAGAAGCTGGCCGCGTGCGACAAGGAACTGTGGAAGAGCTGGCCGGACTTCCACCAGCAGATGATCAAGCTGCAGCAGATGTACGCGGCGACGGACGGATTCAAAATCAGCTGAAACCTGCTGCTGCCGGCCGCTGATTCAGCCTTGCCGGTGGCGCGCCCCTGCTGGCAAACATTCAGCCATGAGTTCTTCCTCCGCCCGGGCCGGCGTGCGTCATGCCAGCCTCACGGGCTACGTCCGCGCCATCGCGGGCATCCGGCGCAAGACCCTGCTCGACGGCGCGCACACCCAGCTCGTCGAATTCAAGCTGGCGCAAGGCGCGGTGATCCCCGCCCACTCGCATCCGCAGGAGCAGACCGGCTACCTGCTGTCGGGGTATATAATCCTGACGATCGCCGGGGACGACCACGAGATGCATCCCGGCGACAGCTGGACGATCCCCGGCGGCGTGAAACATGGCGTGAAAGTGCTGGAGACCTCGGCCGCCATCGAGGTGTTTGCGCCGGGGCGCGAGGATTACCGGCGCCGCTGATCAGGCGGTGTTTGACTTCCGCCGCGCGTCTAGCGACCAGCGTCCCGGTCCGGCCGCCAGCAGGAACAGCAGCCCGAACCACATCGATAAATCCGTGCGCGCCTCATGGACCATGCTGAGCAGGCCGTAACTCTTCAGTTTCATCAGTGAGAATCCCAGGAAGCCGTGTCCCAGCAGGACCGGGATCTTCGTGGTGAAGATGGCCAAGGAGATGTTGATGAACAACACGAGCGCGGACAGGCGGGTCAACAGGCCGAGGATCACGAGCAGTCCGCCCAGAACCTCGATCGTGGCGACGAACGGGCCGAAGAATTCCGGATAGGGAATGCCGATGGTCGCAAAGCGGCCCGCGGCGTTGGCCGCCGGATCGAGGAATTTGAGGATCCCTTCGTTGAGAAACACGCCGCCCACCACGAGGCGGATGAGGACGTTGGCACTTGCGTCCGTTGATGCCGGTGCTTGGGATTGGAGTGTTTTCATGGTGGCGTCCCGGACAATGATGGCGGCATGTCGCGTGGTGCCCGGATTCGGCCAGCATATCCCATCGAATGCCTTTTGCCAGCGTGGCCCTTATTCCGCCTGGCGCTCCTCGCCCGAAATCTCGCTCACCAGCCGGAAAAAGGCGCGCTTGCGCTCGCTGGAAATCGTCCAATCAGCCGGCACGTTTTGATAGCCCTCGGAAAAATTCTCGCCCGGCCGGCGATAATCAAAAAAACCCCATGAGGCGTATTCGCCGACGGCGGCCGTGAAGTTATTGAGCGGCTTGTCGAAGTCGTAGTGATCATCTTCGTTGAAGAGGATCGGTTTGGACGAGTAGCCCGGCACCGCGCGCGCCGCGCGCACCATGCCGGCAATGCGCGCTGGATCCGTTACGCCGTTGCCGTGCATGAGCAGAAAATCGGCGGCGCGGACCACGTTCTCACGGGGCACCGTGCCGCCGCCATAGGAGGTGCTGACCAGCAGGCGACGGCCGTTGCGCGTCATGGCCTGCACACGCACGATCAGCTCCGAAACGCGTTCGGGCTGCAGGATCGCGTGATCGTAGGCGATGTTGCACTCGTTGTTGATTTCGACGAGCACGTTGTGGTAGCCGCCATCGAGCAGCCAGCGCGTGGCCTCGTCCGTGGCGCGGAGCACGGCCGCCTCGTTTTGGATCCGCTCGTCCTGCCCGAAATAGAAATAGCCGACAATGGCCACCATCCCGAGCTCATCCGCCCGGTCGAGGATGCGCGCGAGACGGTTCAGATAGGCGGGCCGCAGCGCCCCGTCAGGCGCAATCGCCGAGTTGAGCCAAGGCTGTTCCTTCGCATAGCCGATCGGCGCCCCACCCTGCAGGTTGATGGTGAAGGCGAGCAGCCCGTGCCGCCGCCACTCCGGCATGGCGGCGAGGAATTCTCGGGTGTTGCGCTCGGGGTCCCACTTGCCGGTGTCGGGGTAGGCCCAGCGCGAGACCGTCGCCGGGTTGAGGTCGTCGAAAATCCCCTGCACCATGCGCGAATTCAGCAGCAGTCCCTCGATCTTGTGCCCGTGCCAGACCCGGCCGGCATAGGTCGGCCGGCCATTGATCTGAAATCCGTCGCCGTCGATGGACACCGTGGTGTGGCGCGAGGCGCCGGGATCGTCCGCCGCCGCAACCCGCACAAATGAGAACGTCGTTAGTAGCAGCCCCAGCCAGCAGGAGGTGTGGTAAGTGAAACGGCGCATGAGTGACGCGCGACGCTAGCCGATGAGCACCGGGATTGCAGGTCAAAAACTGGCGGCCGGCACCAGCGTCAAGGGCTGCCGTGCCGGTTCAGACGTCCAGAACTTTAATGCCGTGGGCGGCAAGACGAACGGTCTTCCGCGAGCGGCGGTTGCCGAGGGTGACGGCTGTTTGCTGCGGCGTGCCGGCGTTGTTGATGACGACGAGCTTCCCCTTCCGGGGGAAGTACGCGCACTCGGTGCGGAGGTTGGAGCAATTCCAGACCGGGAAGGTCTTCTCCTGCGCGGCGGCCCAAAAGAGCGCGCGATGCAGCAGGCGGGTGTTCTCATAGGTGAACTTGAAACCCGAGAAGTAGACGCTGCGACCCCGGCCGAAGACGTGGGTCGCGATGCGCGGCGAGCCGTCGTGCGCCGCGAGCACCCGGGTGCCGGCACCCAGCGTGTAGATGCCATCGATGTCCTTCCCAAAGTCCGGCGCATCGGCGAGGTCGGCGGTGATGAAGTGCGGCGCCGGCGCGGCGTAACGGAACTTGCCGTTGGCGATGCGTTCGCCGCGATCGCGGTCCAGGCCGAGCACGGGCGCGAGCTGGAAGAGCTGGCCGGGCATGGGCACGGCGGACGGTTCGGCCACGCCGATGAAGCCGCCGCCCCGCTGCACCCACCGGGTGAGGATCCGGGTGATCTCCGGGTCGGCCCAGTGATGGCCGCCGCTCCACGCGCCGCCCTCGCGGCCGCAGTTGATGATCGCCCGCACGCCCCGCGGCACGCCCTTTTTCCGCAGGTCGTCGAAGCTGAGAAACTCGACGGCGACCGGCAGGCCGGCGAGCGACTCGATGAGCTCGTTCAGCTCGAGGCCGTGCGTGAAGTGGCCGCTGCAGATCCACGAGCGCAGGCGGCCCCACGCGGTGAGCACGGCGACCTTGAACGGCGCGACATGGGGCCGGTCGCCCTGGTGAAGGGATTTCAGCAGGCGGAACTCCCGGGCGAGCCGTCCAATGTAGTTGACGAAATCGGGCCACGGCTCGACGAGCGAGAGGTAGCCGCCGAGGCCGATGCGGTCGATGGGCGCGCGGATCAGGCCGCGGCGGGCGTCGATCCAGAAGTTCTTGGCGTCGAGCGTCGGGTTGCCGCCCTTCTGGAAGGTCGGCTCGCCCTTGAGACCGGTGGGGAAAAGATACGGATGCAGGCGCAGCTCGTGGGTCTTCACGCCCGCGGCGTGGGCGCAGAGGCGGACCTCGAAGGCGTTGAAGACGCACTTGATCAACCCGTCGAAACCGAACTCGGCGAAACGCGGGCTGTTGGGTTCCACGCCGATCCAGTGGTCATCGTAGAAGACATAGGCCTTCTTCCCGTGCCGGTGGACCAGGTCCACGCACTTCCGGCCGAATCCGATTACGAAATCATGGATGAAATCCATGTAGTCACGGTAACGGCGCGACGGCGTGTTGTGCGTGGAATTATAGAGGCCGCCGTTGACGAAATCCTCGGACGTGAGCCGGTAGCCGTATTTCTTCGCGAAGAGCCGGAGCGCGCGCGGGCTGACGGTCATCGCATAGTCGCCCCAGTCCGAATAAACGTAGCGGAGGTTTGGATCGTCGCCCCAAAACCACGTGAAGTTGTAGAACATCGACGTGAAGCGCACGACCGAGGTGTCGGGATGGTCCGTGAGCCACTGCCGGAGGAAGGCCAGCAGCACCCGCTGGGTCCCGGGATGCATCGGATCCACCGCCGCGAGGTGCTCGCGGTTGCCCCAGTGGTTGGTGATGTGGTTGTACATCGAAATCTCCTCCCAGATGCGGAAGGTGAGGAAATTGACGGTGTATTGGTGGCCGGGCACGGCGCCGCGGATGGTGACGGTGCCGCGCCGCGCGTTGCCGGACCATTGCCGCTTCGGGACCTCCCGGCCGGTCGTGCGGTCGAAGACCTGCCACCACTGCTTCGGGTCGTCCTTAAAGTTCACCACGAACTGTTCGCGGAAATAGTCCCGGAGCAGTTCGATCGTGACCGTGCCCTGCTCGGCCACTACCGGAAAGCTCATCAGGTAGTTCTGCTGGAGCTTGTCGGGGTTTCGTCTGGCCCAGGCGTTGACCGAGCGGACGAGGCAGAGGGTTGAGTAAATGCGGTAGCCGGCCCGGGTGATCTTCGGCGACAGCTGCGTACCGTCGCTGTCGCGGATCGTGTCCGCGCCCCAGCGCCTGGCGAGGCGGAGCGTCAGCGCCTCATGGCCGGCCTCGCCGGGCAGCGTAAAATCG